>Ga0111539_10008729_pt1 | contig 12857 bp, 12 predicted proteins | sample RhiMethybrSRZTD1_FD_79667 | JGI IMG/M metagenome (GOLD analysis project Ga0111539, IMG submission 79667) | Populus rhizosphere microbial communities from Tennessee, USA - Rhizosphere MetaG P. TD hybrid SRZTD1 (version 2) (version 2) | ecosystem: Host-associated > Plants > Roots > Rhizosphere >...
CCTACGCGATCGTGATTTCCTTCGTCAGATACACGTCCTGGATGGCGTTGAGCAGCGCCGCGCCTTCTTTCATCGGACGCTGGAAGGCCTTGCGACCCGAGATGAGGCCCATGCCGCCGGCGCGCTTGTTGATCACCGCCGTCTTCACCGCTTCTTTCAGATCGCTTTCGCCGGATGACGCGCCGCCTGAATTGATCAACCCGGCGCGGCCCATGTAGCAGTTGGCCAGCTGATAGCGCGTCAGATCAATCGGGTTGTCAGTCGTCAGCTGCGAGTAGACGGCCTTGTGCGTCTTGCCGAAGTTGACGGCGTTGTAGCCGCCGTTGTTCTCGGGCATCTTCTGCTTGATGATGTCGGCCTCGATCGTCACGCCCAGGTGGTTGGCCTGGCCGGTCAGGTCGGCTGCAAGGTGATAGTCGGTTTCCTTGGTCTTGAACGCCGGGTTGCGCAGGTAGCACCACAACACGGTGAACATCCCGAGTTCGTGGGCCTGCTGGAACCACGCCGTGACTTCCTGAAGCTGCCGCTTCGACTCTTCCGATCCGAAGTAGATGGTCGCGCCGACCGCCGCCGCGCCCATGTCGAACGCCTGCTTCACGCTGCCGAAGCGAATCTGGTCGTACGAGTTCGGATAGGAGATGAACTCGTTGTGATTGAGCTTCACCAGGAAGGGAATCTTGTGCGCGTACTTGCGCGACACCGCGCCGAGCACGCCGAGGGTTGAAGCGACCGCGTTGCAGCCGCCCTCGATCGCCAGCTTGACGATGTTCTCAGGGTCGAAATACGCGGGATTCGGCGCAAATGAGGCGCCGGCCGAATGTTCGATGCCCTGATCGACTGGCAGGATCGACAGGTAGCCGGTGTTCCTCAGGCGGCCAGTGTCGAGCACCGACTGCAGTGCGGCGAGCACGCGCGGCGACCTGTCGGACAAGCCGTACGCGCGGTCAACGTAGTCGGGGCCGGGGAGCAGCAGGCTCTCCTTCGGAATCGTCTTGCACTGATGCTCGAGCAACTTGGTGTCGTCACCAAGGAGCGAGGCAATGCCGTTGAGACCGGAAACCGCAGTAGCCACGTCTACACCTCTTGATTGACCTTCGATCCTACCACCGGCCGCTTTCGCTCGAATGTCGCTCAATGAGCTTCAGCGAGCCCCGTCCGCCTTCGTGCGCCCACATCTTTGCGCACTACGGCGAGACCTCGCCGAAGTCTTGACGAAGGCGGGCCGCAGCCTTGGCGGAGGCGGGGAAATCAAAGTGTTCGATGACGGCTTCGCGCACGGCGCGAGCGACAAGATCGTCGATCGGCAGCGCCTGCTCCGCCGCCTCGACCTCATCGAGCCGCGCCCGGGTCAACGGGTTGCGCGGGGTGAACAGCGTGCAGCAGTCCTGGTCGGGCACGATCGAGATCGGATAGGTGCCCAGGCGAATCGCCTCGGCGGTAATCTCGTCCTTATCCATGCCGATGAGCGGCCGGAAGATCGGCATCGTGGCGACAGCACCCACGACCGCCAGGTTCTCGAGCGTCTGCGACGCAACCTGACCGACGGCATCACCGGTCACTAACGCCTGTGCGACCCGCGCCCGCCCGATCGCCTCGGCGATGCGCATCATCAGACGGCGGTACACCACGACACGCATCGGCCCGGGAACCGCCAGCACGACCTGCTGCTGGATCTCCCCGAACGGCACGAGATACACGCGCGACCGCTGCTGCCAGCGTGTCAACAGCGTCACGAGCTCGCGGACCTTCTCCTGTGACGCGCGCGACAGAATCGGATAGCTGTGGAAGTGGACGAACGTGACCGTGCAGCCGCGCTTCATCATGCGGTGAGCGGCGACGGGAGAATCGATCCCGCCCGACAGCAAACACACCACGCGGCCGGCCGTCCCCGTCGGCAGGCCTCCCGGTCCACGCTCCTTGCCGAAGAAGTAGAACGCCTGATTGGTGAGCAGCTCGACGTGGATGACCAGATCGGGATCGTCGAGATTGACGGTCCAGCCGCGCGCCTCCTTGATGCGGCCGCCAACCTCACGCTCGATTTGCGGCGACGTCATCGGAAAGCGCTTGTCGGCGCGGCGAGCCGATACACGGAAGCTCGTGCACGTGCGATCGCCGAGGTCAGTGAGGATAGCCTTCGCAATCGCGTCGAGATCGCCCGTAGGGCCGGTCCTGTCGGACCGGCCATCATCGGACCGGGCGTAATCGAGAGGGGTGCTGCTGGCATACGAGAAGTTCGCAATGCCGAACACGCGCGAGATGCGCTCGCTGACCTCGGCCGGAACCGCACCAGGGCCGAGCACAACTTCAACGCGGCCCATCAACGCGCGCACAGTCCGCACGTCGAGATCCGACAGGGCGCGGCGCAGGTTGCGCACAAGCCGGCCGAGGAACCACGGCCGGTTCTTCCCTTTGAGCGCAAGTTCCTGATAGTGGACGACGATGGAGTTCAATGCTGGGTCCTTAGTACCTGGTCCTTGGTTCTTCGTCCGTTCTTGGTCCTTGGTCCGTTCTTGGTCCTTGGTCCTTGGTCCTTGGTCTCTAATCTGCCGGTCCGGCCGGACGCTTCCAGAAGGACCACGGACCAGGCACGGACGAAGGACCATGGACGGACCAAGAACGAAGCACCAAGAACCAAGGACCGTCAGCGTCCGCGGACGTATCGCAACGCCGCGGCAGCGGCGCGGTGACCGCTGATTACCGCGCCTTCGATCGTAGCGGGGAGGCCGGTATCGATCCAGTCGCCAGCGAGGAACACTCCCGGAAGCGGCGTTTCGACAGGCGGCCGCGGCGGCTGCCCGGGGGCGACCGAGAACGTCGCGCGCTTTTCGCGGACGACGACCGCCCGGCGCAGCTGGGCGCCCTTCACAGCCGGCAGCGCAAAACTCAGCTCACGAAGCGCCAGGTCCACGAGCTCCTGGTTGGTTTGACCCACCAGTGCCGTCGCGCCACTCGAGACGAGGGACAGATGCGAGCTGGTTTCGCCGAGCAGCGCGCGCTTGTCGAACACCCACTGCATCGCGCGGCCGGGCAGGCCGACAAAGCTGTGCGTCGTCACCGGGCGATCGAACCAGAGATTGACCGTGACGATTGGCGATGCATCGGTGGACTCTGCCGCACGCAGCACGGCTTCGAGCGGGGCCGGCCGGTCCGGAAATACCGATGCCAATGCGTACCACGCTGTCGCGCAGATGACGGCCTTTGGCTGCAGTACCTCGTCGCGCACGCGCACCGTGATGTGGCGCGCGCCGTTACACGTCACGCGCGCAGGCGCATTCACTCGCACAGCTCCCGCCGCACGCTCGATGTACTCGCGCGACGGAATCGCGTACAGCTCATCGAGCGCCTTCAGCGGGAGGCCAAGCGCGCAGTCGCGCCGGTCGTTCGTGAACATGCGTCGCAGCACACCCGCAAACGCGGCCCCCGACGCCTCGTCAATGGCCTGATTCAGCGCCGCAACCGCCAGCGGTTCCCACAGCAGCTCGATGAGACGCGGCGTCTGCCGGTGCCGCACCAACCATTGCCGTACCGTCTCACCTGCCGGCCCCTCATCGACATGCCGCATGTGGACCAGCGCCGCGCGATCGCCCCAGCCAATGCCCTTCCAACCAACCACGCCGCCCAGCAGATGGAGTGGTGGCGGCAGCGGCGGACATTTGAGGGTCGACACACGCCCGTCCCGATCGATCACGTCGATGTGCAGATCGGGCTGCACGTACACGTCGCCGAACGTGTTCAAGCGGCGAAGAAACGCGAACGTCTCGTGATAGCCGCCGACGAGGACGTGCTGACCATTGTCCACACGCTCTCCCGTCCCTGGATCGATGAACGCTGTGGCTCTCCCTCCGAGCGTCGGCCGGGCTTCGAGGACGAGCACTCTGACGCCCTGCTCGGCGAGGGCTGTGGCGGCACTGAGGCCGGCAAAGCCGCCACCGATCACGACGACATCAATGCTCAATGCTGAAGGCCCAATGCTCAATGCTTGACGCTTGAGTCGGTGGGCTTGGGCGCAGGGGCACGGCGGCGCGCGCCGATCAGCGTCTGCAGCCAGATGCGGAGGGCAATCACCGCGCGGTTTGGACGCGGCACACGAATGCGCGACGAGAAGACGTCGTAGTGTGCGGCTTCGATGCGCCTGAGGATGCCGTAGTAGATCCCGCCCATGATTTCGGCGGCGACCAGATTGACGGCATCGGTCGCCGGCAGTTGCCACGCCGCTCGTTGATAGTAGGAGTGCGCGCGCTCGCACTCGAACCGCAGCAGCGCGGCGACCTCTGGGGTCACGCGCCCACGCCGCAGGTCGTCCTCGCTCACGCCGAACCGTCGAAGGTCCTCGGCGGGCAGATAGATGCGGCCGCGCCGGAGATCGACCGCCACATCGCGAATGATGTTGGTCAACTGTAGCGCGATGCCGAGACTCTCGGCGTAGGCAAGGCTGCTGAGATCTCGGTAGCCGAAAATCTCCACGCAGATGAGTCCGACGGCCGACGCGACGCGCCGGCAGTACTCGAGCAGCGCCTCGAACGTCTCGTAGCGCGCATGCGAGAGGTCCATCTCGACGCCGTCGATCAACTCCTCGAACCGCGCCCGCGGCAGGTTGAACTCGCGAATGAATGGCTGCAGCGCGATGCCTTGAGACGTTCGCGGTGTTCCGGTATAGGCGGCGTCGAGCTCGGCGCGCCACGAGGCGACCTGCAGTGCCGCACGCGTCCGCGCCTCCGGCGTCAGCCCGCCCGCCCACTCGTGTTCCGGCACCACCTCATCGACCGCATCGTCAACGGCCCGGCAAAAATCCCACACCGCGACGATCGCGCTGCGCTTCCGCGGTGGCAACACGAGGAATGAATAGTAGAAGCTGGTGTCGCGACTCATGACTCGCTGGACGACCAGGAAAGCATGCGCCATGCAAACCACGGCGCATCCGCCAGCCCGAGCGACGGACGGCGATGAATCATGTCGTACTCGGACCGCTCGAGGCGATCGAGTATCCGCGTTCCACCGAGCCAGGTCGCGCGAAGCTCGTACTTGAGGCGGCCGTGAACGGCGTCGCACAGCGGCAGCCCTTCATCGAAGAGCGCCCGCGTCCGCGAGACCGCGGCGGTCACGGCCCCTGTCCACGCCGGTGTCATCGTCGAACCAGCGAGGTCGGACGGTGACGCACCGTGTGCTCGCAGCTCATCCTCGGGAATATAAACGCGGCCGCGATCGAAATCGATCTTGAGGTCCTGCCAGAAGTTCGTGAGCTGAAGCGCCGTGCAGATCGCGTCGGACCAGCCGTCGAGTGTGCCGTCTCGATAATCGGCGATGCGCAGCACGAGCCGTCCGACCGGATTGGCTGAACGGCGACAATAGTCCATCACGTCCATCCACGATGCATACCGTGTGACGGTCACGTCCTGACGAAAAGCGCTCAGCAGATCTTCGAACAACCCCGGTGGAAGGTGCTTCTCGCGTATCGTTGCGCCGAGTGCGAGGAAAATCTCGTTCGTGTTCGCCGGCTCACTCACTTCGACCGGACGGCCCGGCGCGTTCGACTCGTGCGAGACGGCCTCTCGAAGCCGGCACAACCAGCCATCGAGCAAGCGGTGACGCTCCTCGACAGATCGAGTGCCTTCGTCAGCGAAATCGTCAGCCGCGCGAGCGAACGAATAGACGGCCGCGACATGGTGCCGCATGTGCTGGGGCACCAGTCGCGAGGCGACCGGAAAGTTCTCGTAGTGCGAGCGGGCATCGCGCGCGCACGACGCGTAAGCCGCGGCCAGATCTACCATTCAATTTCGGACATACCTGAGCGATGGTTCGCCACCCGAGCCATCACGAACAGCAGATCGGACAACCGGTTGAGATACACGACGACGATGGCATCGACGGCATCGGCGCCAAGCGCGACGATCCGACGCTCGACGCGACGGCAGACAGTACGCGCTTGATGCAGCAACGCTCCAGACGAGGACCCGCCGGGAAGAATGAACCGGCGCAGCGGCGGCAACTCGCTTTCGAGCGTGTCGATCAGTTCTTCGAGCCGCTTCACGTCCGCCTCGCTCACCGCCGCTTTCGTCACGCGCTCGGCAATCCGCGATCGCGGATCGGCGAGCCGGGCGCCGACGGCGAACAGCTCCTTCTGAATCTTCTCGATCTCGGTCGCCAGGTCGGCATCAACGCCCGACGCGCAGACCGTACCGAGGTTCGCGTTCAACTCGTCCACCTCGCCGTATGCGTCCACACGCGAATCGGACTTCGACACGCGCGTATTGTCGAAGAGAGACGTGTCACCCGAGTCGCCGGTCTTTGTGTAGATCCGCACGCGTGAAATTATAGAGGCTCGATGGCTGCCACTTCCCTGCCGATTCCAGTCGCCCGTCAGCGCTTTCGGCGTCAGCTGCTCACCTGGTACCGGGCCCACGGACGTGAGCTTCCCTGGCGCCGGACGAGCGACCCGTATCACATCCTCGTGTCGGAAATCATGCTGCAGCAGACGCAAGTGGACCGCGTGCTGCCCAAATACCTCGAGTGGCTGGACAAGTATCCATCGCTCGCGGCGCTGGCCGATGCAGCGGAAGACGATGTCGTGCAGACGTGGCGACCGCTGGGCTACAACATTCGCCCGCGGCGGCTGCAGTCAATTGCGCGGGAATCGGTGACGCGCTACGGGGGTCAGCTCCCCTCCGATCACGAGACGTTGCTGTCGTTCAAGGGCATCGGCGCCTACACCGCAGGCGCGATCCGCAGCTTTGCCTTCGGTCAGCGTGCCGCGATCCTGGACACCAACGTCGCACGCGTGCTCTATCGGGTGTTCGTCGGCCGCGGCGACATCAAGGCGCACAAGATGCGCAAGCGGCTGTGGGGCCTCTCGGAGGTGCTCGTGCCATACAAGCACGTCTTCGACTTCAACCAGGCGCTCATGGATTTCGGCGCGACGATCTGCACAGCGCGGAAGCCGAAGTGCGATGCGTGTCCGATGGCGCGCTCGTGTACCTCGTTCCCGCGCATGGGCCGCGCCAAGGCGGCCGCTGCGACGAAGCCGTGATCATCGTCGTCGCGGCAGTCATCGAGGAGGGCGGCGCGTTTCTCGTGACCCGCCGCCAGCAGGGCGTCCACCTCGCCGGCCTGTGGGAATTCCCGGGCGGCAAGATCGACGAGGGCGAGACGCACGCCGCGGCGCTGCTACGCGAGATTCGCGAAGAGCTCGATGCCGATGTCGATGTCGGCGATCTCGTCTTCGAAGTCTCGCACGCGTACGACGACCGCACCGTGGCGTTGTACTTCTATCGATGCACGCTGCGGGGAACACCCCGGCCGCTGCTCGGCCAGGAGATGCGATGGGTGCCGCGCGCCGATCTCGCGACGCTCGGTTTTCCCCCTGCCGACGAGGAGCTGATTACGCGCCTGACAGAATCGCCCGTTCGGTAACGGTGGCAGGCACGCGGCCCGAATCGGCCACTACCTCGATCGTCGTGCCAGTCGCGACGAAGTCGCGATGCACATAGCCCATCGCGACCGTACCGAGTCGCGGTGACGCCGCTGCGCTGGTGACGAAACCCACATCGCGATCCGCCGCGAACAACCGCGCCCCGCGCTCCGGGACGAGGCCGGCGATGCGAAGGCTCACCAACTTGCGGGCCACGCGGCCGTGCCCGCGGTGCAGGACGCGGATGATGACCTCCTGTCCGACGTAGCAGCCCTTGCTCATGGAAATCGCGCGATCCTCAATGCCGGCCTCGAGTGGGATCGTGTCGTCGGTCATGTCCACGCCGAAGATCGGATACCCGGCCTCGATGCGCGCCGCTTCGAGCGCCTCACGTGAGACCTCTCGCGCACCAGCCTCGGTCAACGCTCCGATCAGATCGCGTTCGCGCGATGGCTCGAGGTGGACGCAGAATCCGGGTACGCCAAGTTGATCGATGCGTGCGACTGAGACGGGCTGCCCGCGGAATTGCAGCGGCGCGTGCTGATAGTCTCGCCACGCCGCCAAAGACGGCGGGTCCAATAGGACCCGCCCTACGACTTCCGGAGCCTTCGGCCCGTGAATCCACACGCTGGTCAATTTGCCAGCCAGCGATTCGACCTGCACGTCCTCGGTGAAGATGAACTGCTCGAGCCGCTCGCGCGTCGCGTCCGCCGTCTCAGCCGGAACGTCGAGCAGGATCATGCCTCCCGACTCGAGCACGTGCATGTCGGTCAGCATGCGGCCCTGCGGCGTGAGCCACGCGGAATAGCAACCGGTGCCGGGCGAAAGCGCTGGAATGTCGTTGGTCAACAGGCCCTGCAGATACGTCGCGCGGTCGGGACCCGCCACGGCAATCTGCTGCCGAGGCGCGATCGCCCCGATCGCGGCGCTTTCCCGGAGGTGGCGGTAATCCTCGTGCGGAACGCTATTGGCTGTGGAAGACATGTGTCCCGTGCGGACCTGATACGATCGCGACAGATGCGCTTCCTCTATTTTACTTGTGCGCTGGCCCTGACCCTGGCCGCCCCAGCAGCCCTCGACGGTGTTCGAGTCGAGGCCGCCCAGCAGGCGCCCGCCACAGCCAAACCGACCGGTTACACGATCTTTCTGCGCGGCACAGCCGTCGGGCGCGAAGAAGTCACCGTCCGCGAGGATGCAACCGGAACGACCATCACCGTGCAGGGACGCCTGGGCGCCCCGCTCAACGTCGTCACGCGGCGTGCTGAGATGAAGTACACCGCTGACGGCACGCCCGAACGCTTCACGCTGGACGGCTCGGCCAACGGCGCTGACGTCTCGGTGCGCACGTCGTTCGTCAACGGCACGGCGCAGAGCGAAGGCAATCAAGGCACGGCAAAGATCGCGACCTCGCATCAGTTTTCGCCGCAGGCAGTCGTGCTGCCGAACGGCGTCTTCAGTCTGTACGCGGCGCTTGCGGATCGCTTGTCCAGAGTCACGGCCGGTGCCGAACTGAAGGCCTACATCCTGCCGCTCGCCGAGATCGGCGTGCGCGTCGTCAGCGATCAGCCGGAGCGGATTCAGGTCGGCACCTCGTTTCTAGACGTGCAGCGCTACGACCTGCTCTTCAGCAATCCTGGCGGCGATCTCGCCGTGAGCCTGACAGCGGGCGATGGCGGACGGCTCATTCGTCTCAGCATCCCTGCGCAGGCCATCGAAGTCGTCCGCGAAGATGTCGCGTCGCCAACGTCGCGGACACAGGTGATCTCGAATTCCGGCGACGAAGCCGTTGTGATTCCGGCCGTCGGCTTCAATCTGGGCGCGACGATTACGAAGCCCGCCTTCGCCAAAGGCTCCGGCGGGGCAAGCCCCGCGCCAGCGACGCCCGCCTCCGCCCCAGGCTCCGGCGCGGCAGGCCGAGTGCCTGCCGTGATCCTGTTGTCCGGATCGGGAGTCGGCGATCGCGACGGATTAGTGCAGGGTGTTCCCACACTCGCCCAGTTAGCGGGCGCGATCGCTGATGCCGGCTTCCTCGCCGTGCGTTATGACAAGCGTGGCTTCGGACAAAGCGGCGGACGCGCCGAGTCGGCGACAATTCAGGACTACGCTGAAGACGTTCGCGCGGTCGTGCGGTGGCTGCTGCAGCGCAAGGACATCGATCCGAAGCGCATCGCGGTGGTCGGCCACAGCGAGGGCGCGTGGGTGGCGCTGCTGGCCGCGGCGCGCGAGAAGCGCATCAGCGCAGTGGCCTCGATCGCCGGGCCCGCGACGACCGGTGCCGAGCTGGTGCTCGAGCAGCAGCAGCGCGCGCTCGATCAGATGAAGCTCACACCTGAAGAGCGCGAGAAGAAGGTGGCGCTGCAGAAGCAGATTCAGAGCGCGGTTATGACCGGCAAGGGCTGGGAACTGGTTCCGCAGGAGGAGCGTCGCGCGGCGGACACGCCGTGGTTCCAGAGCTTGCTGACCTTCGATCCGGCCAAGGTGATCAAGGACGTCAAGCAGCCGCTCTTCTTCGTGCACGGCGCGTTGGACAAGCAGGTGCCACCCAGCAATGCCGATCGCCTTGCTGATCTGGCGCGCAAGCAAAGCGACTCCGATTCCATCGACGTCGTCGTCGTGCGCGGCGTGAATCACTTGTTGATTCCGGCATTCACGGGCGAAGTCACCGAATACCCTTCGCTGACCGACCGCAACGTGAGCAAGGACGTGAGCGGTGCGCTCACCGCGTGGCTCACGAAGACGTTCGCCGCAATCAAATAGGCGCCGAGATAGGCACTCGATGAGCGGCCGCCGCGTTCGCGTTCCGGAACTCCGTCAGAAGAAACAGGCGGGCGAGAAGATCGCCATGCTGACGGCGTACGACGCGACGATGGCTCGCTTGTTCGACCGCGCCGGCATTGACGTCATCCTCGTCGGCGATTCGCTCGCATCAGTCATTCTTGGCCATCAGCACACGCTGACTGTCACGCTCGACGCGATGATTCACCACACGGGGGCCGTGGCACGCGGCACCGAGCGGGCGCTCGTCGTCACCGACATGCCGTTCCTCACCTACCAGGTCAGCGTCGAAGAAGCCGTGCGGAACGCCGGCCGGCTCCTGCAGAGCGGCGCCTCGGCGGTGAAGCTCGAAGGCGGCAGACCAGTACTCGATGTCGTGCGCCGGCTCGTCGACGTGGGCATCCCGGTCATGGGGCATCTTGGTCTGCAGCCGCAGTCAGTGCACCAACTGGGCGGCTACGGGAAGCGCGGATCGGAACCGCACGAAGCGGCCGCGCTCGTCGATGACGCCGTGGCGCTCGAGCAGGCTGGCGCCTTCGCAATCGTGCTCGAGTCGATCCCGCCGGAACTCGCCCAGACCGTCACCAAACGCGTGGGCGTGCCGACGATTGGCATCGGATCCGGAGCCGACTGCGACGGACAAGTGCTCGTGAGCTATGACATGCTCGGACTCTTCGAAGGTCCAGTGCCCTCGTTCGTGAAGCAGTACGCCAACCTCGCATCAACGGTGACCGCGGCCATACGCGCGTATATCGACGAGGTGCGAACGGGAACCTACCCGCCGGCGCGCTCGACCCTCTCAAGCCCCTCGACTCCGCTCGGAACAGGCACCGAGGGCTGACGTGCTCCAGGTGCTCGACACGATTGCCGCAACCCGTGCGGCGATCGCGGAATCCCGCGCGCGCGGATCGATCGGCTTCGTCCCGACGATGGGCGCGTTGCACGCCGGGCATGCCAGCCTGATTCAGCGCGCCAGGAGCGAGTGCGGCACGGTCATCGTCAGCGTCTTCGTGAATCCCTTGCAATTCGATCGACCCGACGACCTCGAACGCTACCCGCGGTCGCTCGAGACGGACCTCGAGCTATGCCGGAAAGAGGGTGTCGATCTCGTGTTTGCTCCAACAGTGAGCGAGATGTATCCGCGACCCATGGAGATGGCGGTCGATGTTGGACGGCTGGCCGATCATCTCTGCGGGCGATACCGGCCCGGACACTTCAAGGGAGTGGCGACCGTCGTCCTGAAGCTGTTAGAGATTGTTCGGCCGGATGTCGCGTATTTCGGTGAGAAAGACGCGCAGCAACTCGCGGTTGTGCGCCGCCTGGTTACAGACTTTAATGTTCCCGTGCGGATTGCCGGCGTACCAACGGTGCGGGAGCCAGACGGCCTGGCGCTCAGCTCGCGCAACCTGCGACTGAGTGGCGACGAGCGACAACTCGCCCCTGGCTTGTACGCCGCGCTCAGGCGCGCCGCGGTGAGCGTCGAAAAGGGCGTCTCGAACGTGTCCGAGATCACCCGCGATGCGGCGACGGCGATTCCGATCGACGAGCGCTTGCGACTCGAGTATTTGGAGCTGGTCGATCCCGAGGATTTTCAGCCCGTGACGCGAGTCACCGGCCCGATCGTCGCCGCTGGGGCGTTGTGGGTGGGGAACACTCGGCTCATCGACAACATTCGCTGCACACCTCCGCAAGAGGACGGTCCGCCTGAAGGCGGACACTACAACCGTCCGCCTGAGGGCGGACACTACATATGAAGACCGCTCTTGCGTGGACAGTGGCGGGCCTCGGCGTTCTGGCGATTGCAGGCACGGTGGTATCGCTCGCCCAACGCGGGCCGGCGTCTTCGAGTATGACGAACAAGAGCCTCACTGCCGTTGCCGGAATCAGGGTTGGTCATCACACGCTGAGCGAACGGCCGACCGGCTGCACGGTTGTCGTCGTTGACGGCGACGGCGCGATCGGAGGCTACGCGCAGCGCGGCGGCGCGCCTGGCACGCGCGATGCGGACCTGCTCAACCCACTCAACACCGTCGAGCAGGTCAACGCAGTCTTCCTCACGGGCGGCAGCGCCTACGGCATCAGCGTCGGCGACGGTGTGATGCGCTATCTCGAGGAGAAAAAGGTCGGCTACAAAATCGCGGGCACCGTGGTTCCGATTGTGCCTGGAGCGGTGTTGATGGATCTCGGGTTCGGCGGGAGCTCGAATATCCGTCCGAATGCCGATTGCGGCTATCTTGCGGCGTCAACTGCGAGCGACGGTCCGGTAGCTGAAGGAAACATCGGTGCGGGCGCCGGTTCGACGGTCGGCAAGCTCGCTGGGAATCGCGACCGCGCGATGAAAGCTGGCGTGGGCACTTCGGCGATCGTGTTGCCGAACGGTCTGGTCGTCGCGGCGCTCGTGGCCGTGAACGCCGTCGGCGACATCGTCGATCCGGCGACAGGCGCCGTCGTCGCGGGTGTGCGCACCGAGGACGGCAAGCGGCTCGCTGATGCGCGCCTGCTGATCCGATCCCCGAAGCCATCGGCGAATGCGCCTGCACCCGGCGCGAACACCACGATTGCGGTCGTCGCAACCAACGCCAAACTCACCAAGGTACAGGCCAGCCGCATGGCGTTGATGGCTGACGATGGCCTGGCGCGAGCGATCAATCCCGCGCACACACCGGCGGATGGCGAC
>Ga0111539_10008733_pt1 | contig 12854 bp, 13 predicted proteins | sample RhiMethybrSRZTD1_FD_79667 | JGI IMG/M metagenome (GOLD analysis project Ga0111539, IMG submission 79667) | Populus rhizosphere microbial communities from Tennessee, USA - Rhizosphere MetaG P. TD hybrid SRZTD1 (version 2) (version 2) | ecosystem: Host-associated > Plants > Roots > Rhizosphere >...
ACGATTTCATCGGTATTTGTAACGCCCACGTTCGCGAGTCCGTCAGTGATAAGCACGACGCGATTGATACCCTGATCGAGCAGACGCTCACTGACAGTTAAACCGCCGCGCACCCAGGCTTCGTGCAGCGCCGTAGAGTTGCGAGCCGTGACCCGCGAGATCAAATCCTTCATTGCCTGTTTGTTCGTGACCGCTTCACTCGGGAACAACACCTCGATGCGATCGTCAAACGTCACGACGCTGAGACGATCGGTCGCGAGCATCTGATCGACGCAAAACATCGCCGCTTCCCGAGCGCGGACCATCTTCTCGCCTTCCATCGAACCGGAACGATCCAGAACCAGACTGAGATTCAGATCGGGACGTCCTTTCCAATTTGGACGGCTCGTGAGATCAGGGCTCAGCGCTGGCGGCGTAATGCGAATCAGCACATCCACAGTCTGCTCGCGTCCTGCTTCGAGCTTCGCGTGGCTCGTGAAAAACTCTACCTTCGGGTATTCCATGTCTTTATCTCCTTATCCGCGTAATCTGCGTAATCTGTGGATGGCTTTTTCCAGCAAGCTCTTGATTTTTCCGCTCGTCGCCGGAGGCGCATAGTCCGAGCGAATGTGCAATTCCAACCCGGGTTCGATCTCGATCCTTTGCCACGACGCCGACTGATCAACGTGTTGCGGCGGTGGTGGCGGTGACGGAGCTGCCGGCGCTGGTGCTGCGGCCGCCATCATTGACCTCGGCGGCGCTGATTCTGGTGCCAACAAGGATTCGAGATAACGTTTCGCGTCAGTGTCTCGATTTTTCCTTGCCGTGAGCGTTCCAACACCGAGAAGCATCTCGAGTTCCTGTTCACTTCTGCCTGTGACTAACTCCCGTATCTTTCGAATCGGCAAGTGCTCCGCCTGCAACTTCTTCACAGTTAAAAGCTGCAAGAGATTCAGATAACTAAACAGCGAAGCCGTTCCCTGCTTTTCTCCCGGGGTTTGGATCAGTCCCTCAGCCATGTAGTACCGGATGGTTCGTTCATCCGGAACGCTCGTGACTGTCCCGCGGGCTTGTTCGAGTCCCATCTCCGCGAGTATCTGTTCTCCTGCACGGGCAAATTCCAATAACCCGACGTACTTTTTACCCTTCTCACTAAGCACCGGATGCGGCATGGCCCGCACTATACTCCTGACAGTATTTACTGTCAACAGTAGATGCTGAAGATTTTTTAATCGCGAGGCCTATTCGTCTCATCCGTGTGCCCGTTCATCTCATATTTGCTACCATTCGCGTATTAATCATTGCCATTCCAACGTCTCGCGGTTAGGATGCGCCGCCGAAAAGGAGACCCTATGAAATTGAGAATTCTCTTGATCCTCTGTTGTGTCCTGGTGCCGGCTGCTTCGAGCTTCGCGCAAACTACGCCCGAGAAGGCCCCCGATGTCACGGCTGACATGCGTAACGGCTTCAATGAAGTGAACGAGTGGGTGACGAAGGCCGCCGAAATGGTCCCCGCAGACAAGTACAACTATAAGCCGGTCGACACAGTGCGGACCTTCGGCCAGTTAATCGCACACATAACCGACTCTTACAACTACTTCTGCGCTCATGGTGTGGGAAACAAAGTCGAGTGGACGACCCCGGTGGAAAAGGGAGCGACCGACAAAGACACGCTGCTTCCGAAACTGAAGGAAGCAGTTGGCAAATGCAACGCCGCATACAACTCCGGCAACGGTCAGCTCAGGCCATTATTCATAAACGTGGGCCACACCAACCTGCACTACGGCAAAATCATCACCTACATGCGCATGATGGGCCTCAAGCCACCGTCAAGTTAGGACGCGGATCAAACGAATAAAAAGTACGATTAATGATTCTTGATTTTTCACGGCCCAAGCCGGTCGTTGGTGTGATCCACGTTGGTGCGTTGCCGGGGACGCCGAGGGGGTCGCAGAGTGTTGCGGAGTTGGTGCGATCAGCGCGGGAGGAGGCGCGAGTTTATCGAGAGTGCGGAGTGGATGGCATCATCATCGAGAACATGCATGATGTGCCGTATCTCAAGGGTGAGGTTGGACCGGAGATCGTGGCCGCAATGACGGCGATTGGAACCGAGGTAAAGAATCAGTGCCAGTTGCCGGTTGGGATTCAGATACTCGCGGGGGCAAATATCGAGGCGATGGCGGTGGCCTATGCGGCTGGCCTCGACTTTATACGGGCCGAGGGTTTCGCGTATGCGCATGTTGCCGATGAGGGAATAATTGAAGCCTCGGCGGCGAAGCTACTCAGATATCGCAAGATGATCGGAGCGGAGCGTGTGCAAGTCTGGACCGACATCAAGAAGAAACACTCCGCACATGCGATCACTGCCGATGTGAGCCTCGGCGAGACGGCTGAGACCGTGGAATTCATGGGTGCCGACTGCGTGATCGTGACCGGCAGTGCAACCGGTCGAGCGCCGAAAGTGGCTGACATACAAGAGGCGAAGGGTCACTGCCATCTGCCCGTGTTTCTCGGCTCGGGCATTAGCGAAAGCAATATTGAACAGTTTTATAAGGAAGCGGACGGTTTTATTATCGGAACGTCGTTCAAAGTAGATGGGCTCTGGTCCAATACGGTCGATCCGTTGCGAGTTACTCAATTAATCCGCCGGCACGAAATCCTCAACAGGTGATACCAACTCAACCTTACTGGCCAAGATGCGGAACTTCGGCGCCCAACAGCCGTTGGAGGCTTCAGCGTTGAATTCTCCTTCGATGATTGCGTCTGCCGTTTTGGGCCGAGATGAATTGGTAACTAATGATTCGTTTTCGTAACGAAGTCCGAAGTTCGGCTGATCGCTGCCTTCTAAGAACACCGCTGACATCAGTGCTTCGGTTGGATCACAATTCTCATGAATATACGTACCCGAACTCGTGAAATGTAGCTTCGCTTTCACACGAATAAACTTCATGTGATACGCCTCGGCGTTTGTCGCAACCTTGCAGTAAGGCAGCACGTGAGCGCGAACCCAAAGCTCTGAAGACCCAAGCCCGGATCCCACCCCAACAGCAAGCGCCACAACTATCGCGATAAGCTTTCGCATAGCACACCCGTCATCGATGGGATATCTTTATACAACTTTCATATGAGGTCAACAAATACGGAGCTGCTGATTATTGGTGCAGGACCTTTCGGTCTGGCACTTGCCGCACAGGCAAAACACGAGGACATCGACCACGTCATCGTGGGGAAGCCGATGGAATTCTGGCGTTCGAATATGCCGAAAGGGATGTTCCTGCGCTCTGCTTGCGACTGGCATTACGATCCGCAAAACGTGCATACGATCGAGGCGTACCTGCAATCGCGAGGTCAAACACCTAAGGACGTCGAACCCTTATCGGTCGATTTCTATCTCACTTACGTCGACTGGTTTCAAAAGCAGAAGAACATTCAGTCGCTTCCCATCTACATCGAACGCCTCGATTCTTCAAACGAACACTTTGTCGCTACGACAGCAAACGGCGACGTGATAACTGCAAACAACGTTGTGCTTGCGCCCGGATTCCGACACTTCGCACACATTCCGGAAGAGTTAAAAACAAAAGTTCCGCCCGGTAGTTTCCAACACACATGCGAATACGTAGATTTCAGTGACGCCGCAAACATGCGTTACCTCATCGTCGGTGGACGGCAGAGCGCATTTGAATGGGCCGCACTACTTCTCGAAGCCGGCGCGGCTGCAGTTCATCTTTCACACCGTCATGCGAGTCCTGCGTACGCTGTTGCTGATTGGTCGTGGGTGAAGCCGTTAGTCGACAACATGGTTGAAGATCCCAACTGGTTTCGACGTCTATCGCAAAAGGAGAAAGACGACATCGGCTATCGCATGTGGTCCGAAGGCCGTCTTAAGATCGAGCCGTGGCTGGAGTCGCGGCTGCGAAGCGAACGTGTGAAGGTGTGGCCAGAAACTGAGCTCGTTAGTTGTATCGCGAATGAAAGCGGCGAGCTCCAGGCGAAGTTAACAAATGAAGAAGCACTCACAGTCGATCGGGTTGTTCTCGCGACTGGATACAAAGTCGATATTGCGCGGTTGCCGGTTTTAGCTGCCGGCAATCTACTGGAGCAGATTGAGACGCGGAATGGATTTCCGGTGCTTGACGATCACTTCGAGACAACTGTACCGGGCCTGTTCATCACGAGCATGCCCGCGGTGCAGGACTTTGGACCATTCTTTGGGTTTACTAACTCCGTGCGCACGTCGGCGCGATTGATCATTGCGAGACTGTGCTCTGAATCCGCCAGGTGCCGTTTCTCTTGACCCAGACATCGGCAAACGGCCAGTCCCTGACAGAACCGTCGCCGTTGCGAACTTCCAGGTTGCCGTGAGCCACCGCGAGGCCGCCAAACACTCTCACGTGGTCCACCTTACTCAAGTAGACCTTATCGGTGGGCTGTTCTTCCATCCACTGAATGTCTTCCTCTCGAGACATCTTGAGGCTACCCACTGTCAACGTGAAGTCTTCAGTCTCAATGCGCTCAAAAAAGGCGCGGTCGTGCCGCGTCTGCGCCGGACCATACTCACTATAGATGTTGCGAATCTGTTCTTCATCGCCACTTAGTGGAACTTCAGATAGTGGTATATAAGTCACGACTGGGACTGCTCGTTGGCTTCTGTGCACTGGCTTGAAAAGATTCGTGAGGACCAGACCAAAGCTAAAAGCAACGAAGGCAACAAACAGACGAATGAAAAGCTTGTTCATGACGTACCTCCGGACGAATTGCGTGGTCAATAATTTACCACAAAGATCTAGATAACGCAGAGAAACTATGCAGCTTGCACGGCGCCGTTTTTGTCGTTCGGTGCTTTTTCGCCTTTCTCCTTTGCCTCCGGATCGCCCTGTTTCGCGGCGGCGTTCTCGATCTCGGAGTTCACTTCCCCGCCAATCAACACGGCTGCACCCGTCAAATACAACCAGAGCATCAGTATGATCACGGCACCCAGCGACCCGTATGTCGCGCTGTACGAGTTAAAGTAATGAAGGTAGATGCGAAATGCGAGCGAGACGAGCAACCACAGCGCCACACCAATCACGGCTCCCGGTGTTAGCCACTGCCACGCTTGTTCACGAAAGTCGGGTGCTAAGTAGTAAATCAATGCGAAGGCGAAGGTCATACACGCAAGCACGACGGGCCACTGAATAATCTTCCAGCCAATCGGAAAAACGGGACCCAACCCATAATGCGCTGCGAGCCACTCCGCAATGCGCCCTCCAGCAACGACGAGGATCAGCGCGCCAATAATCAAAATCGAAAGCGCCATCGTTAATCCGATCGCAGTCAATCGTTGTTTCCACCACGGCCGCGACTCTTTTAGATCGTAAGCAGTGTTGAGCGACTCCGTAATCGCACCCAGCCCATTCGACGCTGCCCACAAGGCTGCCAGGATTCCAAACGACAACTTTCCGCCACCACTCGACTCCGAGACTTCATACATCGTGTTGTCGATTAGTTGAAATGCCGATGGAGGCATGATGCGCGCAAGGTACTGAAAGAATGTGTGGCGCGTGCCGGTGCCTGAACCGAGTATCAGGCCGATAACTGAAGTCAGGAAGATTAAAAACGGAAAAAGTGCGAGCAGGAAGTAGTACGACAACTCGGCAGCGCGGCCAAACACGTTATCTTTCTGGACCTCGCTCCAGACACGTTTAGCCAGATCGCGCCAACTCAGACCACCGAGCTTCCAGAGTGATGCCATGGCAGTATCCTTAGCTACTGGTTTCTACCCGCAAATCTTGTCATGAATTTACGTGGATGCATACGAATCCTTGTTGATCAAGGTCCGCTGGCCTGTGTCACTGTTTTGTTACAAAGTTGAGGTAATCTTCAGCTCATCTAAAAATTTCCCCGAAGTGATGTCGATTTCGGCATGCCCCGTTCGACTTAATGTTGAATCGACGCAATAGATTGCCCGGAACTATGAATAGAAAGGAATGTTATGGGAACTAAACCTACGCACGAACAAGCACAATTGCATCTGCAGGTCTACGATTTACGACGTGAGGCGCGGCTGCGCCAGGCACGTGACTGGTTTCAAAAGAGTTACCACGCCGAAACGCTCGAAGAAGCGATGAAGATAGCGGCGCCGGGAACGGAGCATGGCAATTTTCTCGGAATGGTGATTGGGTACTGGGAACAGGCCTGCACGCTGCTCAATTACGAGCTGCTTCACGAAGATCTATTCTTTGAGACGAGTGAAGAGTTCTTTGGCGTATGGGAGCAATTGAAGGTAGTGGTACCACAGTTTCGTCAGGCGTTCAAAGACCCAAACATGCTCGGAAATCTTGAAAAGGCCGCGAAGCGTTATGAAGAATGGGCCGAGCAACGCAGCCCCGGACACGTCGCTGCGATGAGAAAATGGATGCAAGAGGAACAGGCGAAGGCAAAATCCGCCGGCGCATAGTTTGTTAACGGCGTCGGGGTGGGCGCCACCTTGGAGTGCGGCGGCCGCACTCCAAGGTCAAACTATTTTGTTGACCAGTTAAACCGCCCCTCAGTACTATGTTTTAGTCAGTAAACCCGCCTCTCCATCCCACTGACGAGGACAACCATCATGAAAAGTACAAAATGTGCCGCATGCGGCTTTGTAGGCTCGGCAGACGCTCCGAACTGCAAGGCCTGTGGCGCTTCCCTGAGCCAGCAGTCGCACAATCTCCCACTTGCTCCACCTGTCAGTAACGCCGATAACAATCAATGGGACGCGCCCGAGAGCCCGAAGAAAGGCCTCGCAATCTTCGCCCTCGTGCTCGGTATCATCAACTTTTTCACGCTCGGTTTGCTGGCTGTCGGCGCAATCATAGGTTCCATCGTTGGCTGGGTCGCGATGAAACGTGCCAAACGGGAGCCGTGGCGCTATGGCGGACACGGAATATCTCTCGCGGGATTCGTCTTGAGCATAGTTTCGCTGGTTTCCTTCGTACCAATCGGAGTCATTGCGGCTATCGCGATTCCGAATTTGCTTGCCGCTCGCAGGGCTGCGAACGAAGGGTCAGCGATTCATTCGTTACGCCAAATCTCATCCGCAGAATCGATGTATCAAAGCAACTTTGGCAAGTATGCAACGCTGAATGAACTGGCAGCACAAAACCTGATCGATGCAAAACTCGCGACCGGCACCAAAAACGGCTACAACTTCGCGATTGAGTTAACGACGAATGAAGATAACGCTGAAGGGTTTGCTGTAACAGGTGTTCCGATTACCTATCGCAATACCGGCAATCGATCGTTCTATACCGACGAGACTCAAGTGATGCGAGTTGCGGATAACTCCGGAGCACCAGCTTCAAAATCGGATCAGCCGTTATATCAGGAGTCGGAGTATCCTCCGCTTGCGCCGCAGCGGCGAGCGGATTCTGGGCCGCGAACTGTATACTAGCCGCATGGCAACAGAGGCATGCGTTCACATCGATGCGATCAGTGATATCAAACAACCGAAGCAGAGAGTTTGTGAAGAGTGTGTGAAGACTGGCGATAGTTGGGTTCACTTGCGCACGTGCCAACAGTGTGGCACGACTCGCTGTTGCGACAGCTCACCAAACCGGCACGCTACGAAGCACGCGAATGCGAGTGGTCATCCTGTGATTGCGTCTGCTGAAACTGGTGAGCGTTGGTTGTACTGTTATCCCGATGACGCCTTCGCTGAATATTAGCCGCAAAATTATCAGCCACAAAAAAGCACAAAAACCACAAAAAGGGTTAAAACAGTTCAGCTCTAACGATCAATTTTGTGCCTTATGTGCTTTTTGTGCCTTTTGTGGCTAAGGCCATTGGATGACTTTGGCCTTTTTTGACGGAGCCATTATTTGAGGGCTGAGTGCGACTGGTTTTGGTGAGTCGAACTTAGGCTTTGCTACGACTGGTGGTTCACTAATCTTAACTTCTTCTGCTGGTGTTTCGCTGACGACTGGGAGAGGTTTCACTGCACGTGAGGGCGCGGGAGCTTTCTTTAGAGTTGGACGTACAAAATTCGCAGTTCTTGATTCGGCAACCGGCGCTTCGGTGACAACAGGCTCAGGTGCCGGCGGTGGCGGATCGGGATTAACTACTCTTGTTTCTACCTGCGGAGGTGGTGGGGGCACCGGCGCGGGGGCGAGATCGTGAGCCTCCGACTTGGTCAATACGAGCGCACCAAACGCACAGCAAACAATTACTACGAACGTCGCAATAACACTGAGTGCGAGAAATCTCCTTCGCGACAAATTTCGTTGCAGTTGAATTGGTGATGGCGTCGTTTTCGGAGCCGGCGTATCAAGACATCGCGCCACCTCGGCAAAGGTTCGAGCTGTGGCCCACGTTTGTGCAGATGCGCCGCTACGAGTTACGGCTTCAGTGCGCGCCCCGAACTCCATCAGAGTCTTCACAGTCTCTGTATGCCCAAAGAAAGCGGCCAGCGCGAGCGCAGTAAACTTATCGTTGCGCGTCAGATTCGGATCGGCGCCATGCTCCAATAACAACCGAACAATTTGTGCATGACCGGAACGCGCCGCTTGCATCAGCACCGTCGTGCCGTGGCGGTTACGCGCATTAATATTTCCGACCCGCGGCAACAAGTGCGCGAGTGCCTCAACGTCGCCGCTCTCAACGAGGCGCGACAGTTCACCCGTAACGTCTACTAATGCTTTCGCTGCTACTGACATGTCAGTCTCGAATCGTGATCCGGTCCCCAGGCTTGATAACCGGATCCGGAACTTTCCCTGATTCGATTTCTTTCAACTTGAATCGAGTCACAACCAGGAACCCTTTGCCATCGTCGCGACCAATCCGCGCTTCTTTGCCATTCGTCGTCGCACCGCCGGCAGCGTTGATTGCCTGAGTCAAAGTCAGTCCTCGGCGGTACACTTTTTCACCCGGCAACTTAACTTCGCCGCCGAGATAAACAAACTGCGAAACAGGAGCGAGCAGCGTGATCACATCGCCCGGACGCACAAGCAGATTCATTTCACTCGCCTTTGCGAGTTCTGCTTCAAACGTCTCGTTCGACTCGTTTCGGACAACCGTGACTCGTTCTGCTTCGGGTAGCGGTTGCGCGTCAGCGACAACGACATAAAGGGGAATAGCTTCTCGCCTGAGTATCTTCGGGCCCGACTCTTTCACGAGCCCACTCACGAGAATCGTGTGACTGGCATAATCGCGAACTCCGACAACCACCTTTGGATCTTCTACGAGAGCACGGCGCTTCAGTTCACCTTCAAACCTCGAGCTGATTTCATCTACGGTGAGGCCGGCGGCAGCAAAAGGTTCACCAAGCATCGGGTGTTCCAGGAAACCAGCCGCAGTGATCGTAAACAGCGTGGATTGTGTTGCTGCGTTGTCGTTGATGCGAACGTCGAGAACGTCGGCTGGTCCGACTCGATAAATCTTTGTGAGAGGAATTTCTACGGGGGCTGGAGCGGCGGCGTTGTTTGCCTCGTCAGTCGGCGGCGGCGCGGCAATTTTCTCGGTCGCTTTTTCAATAGGTTTGTCACTTGGTTTATCAGCGGGTTTCTCAGTTGGTTTTTCGGCGGCTTTCTCCGGCTGCGCAGCCGTTTTGGCGTTCATTGCAACCTGTTGAGCCACTGGTCGCGGTAGAGCTGTACGACGTTCTGCGGCGATCCTTGCGGAATCCTCCTCCCAAAGCATTGCACGCGCCAGCCCGAGGCGATCGCGAGCCTCGTCGTCCTTCGGGTTGAGTGCGACTGCCGTCTTCAAACTCTCAATCGCTTTGCGCCATTGTTTCAAATCGTAATACGCGTGGCCGAGGGCGAAATGTGCATCCGCATTCCCCGGATCGAGCTTTGTGGAGCGCTGCAGTATTTCAGCCGCTTGCGTAAACAACCCCGACTCGCCGTACTTCACACCTTGCTTGTAGAGGCGTTTGGCTTCCGCCTTATCTCTTGATGAGACGGTGGAATTGAATGCGTGATTGGTTGCAGTCTGTGCGGAAACCACGGGTGCAAATGAACCGACCAGCAGCATGGCGGCTAAGAATGCGAGAAATCTGAACATGAGACCCCCTTGAAAAGGAGTGACAAAAACCCGCACGGACCAGGGGAATTTAATAGGGGATTATGGGTGTGCTGGTTATACCACTTTCACGGCTGGAATTCCACTTTTTCTGGAACGTACTGTAGGGGCGGCCCTCCGTGGCCGCCCGTGGTTTTGATCGTGTTCGCCAAACCTGAGGCCGTCGCTTCTTGAACCTGTGTGCAAAACCACGGGCGGCCACGGAGGGCCGCCCCGACAGTACGTTCCGCGTTGGTTGAATTCTCAAATCGAGCTCAGTCGTCAACACTCTCCAACATCCAAATGTCGACGCTTTGTTGCTCGGCGTAGTGCAGGATGGGCTGCGTTTTTGGCTGCGGAAGCGGGTAAGGCTCAAGCATCGTTGAACCGAAGTCACTTAAATCCGCTTTATAGAGCTCCCATGGTTCGTGATAGATCCGCGCGCGGTAAAGTTGCCCTTCGAACTCGGAGTAGAGAAGGTACCTCTCGGTGAGGAAGAATTCGCGCGAGCCGGGCTGTGATTTCGGTAGTGCGTCACCGACAGCCCACGTAGCCTTAAACTGCGCCGGCGGATCTTCTCGACGTTTCAACCTGTATCTGATCTTTCTTTTACCCTGCAGATCGATGTCAGCCGAGTAATAAGGAAGATGATAGATCGAACGCGCTGCCAACACTGCGGCAGTGCTGTTCGCATCCAGCGAAAAGAACCACACACCCGGAACGCCGTTGTAATGAACATACGTGCGCACGTTCAACTCGTGCATCTCGTCGAGACCGGGAATGGGCGGCATGTACGGCGGCAAGCCTCGTATATCCCACATCGTGAACGGCACTATTCCAATCCATGCCGAGTCGCCGTAGGTGTCGATTTGAAGAGCGGCAGGAATGTGGGGGCGCAGAAGGTTCTCGCTGATGCGCCAGTGCATGAAAAGAAGTTTGCCCCACTCCTGATGCATTACCGGCTGGCCGTGCGGTCGATGCCGAACTGCCAGCCGGTCAACGTCAAGTACCTTACGCATTCAGTTCCTCGTGTTGAAGTTTAGGCTGCCGCAGATCCTGTCTCTTTGCGGACCTGTGCAGTCTCACGGGCGCCGTGAGTTAACGAGTTCGGCGCGTTCAAGTTTGCTCCCGGAGTAACACCGACGCCGAGTCGCTCAACCAACTCACCACCAAGCCACCCGCCCAGCAACGCCGCGACGACGCCTATGAAAGAGAGCGCCAGCGCTAAGGTCGAGGGCACTTGCGGCGAATTCCATCTCAATAGCCAACTAGCGATAAACAATATCACCACACAGAGATTTGTTAGTCCGTGCAGCAGGCCAATACTGGCCGCGCGCGTTCCCGAAGGAATGCCAAGGTAATCGATCAGACCGAAGACAGCGGCGAGAAGCCCACCGATAATACCGGCTGCGATCATCCAGAATGAAACGGTTGTCCAGGTTGGATTTCCTGTCGCGAGATAGATTATGTCAAAAACCACCGCCGCTGATAGTAGACCGAGTGGGTAGACAATTAGGATCGGATGGATTGCGTGACCAAAAATTTTTGCTCTCGATTCCATTGGTAGTGCCCTCCTTGAGTCAAATCTCAGTTACTCAAGTTCCGGGCCAAACCGGACAGGATTTACAGGATTTTTCAAGATGTACAAGATATCTTGTTAATCTTGAGACATCCTGAACATCCTGTCTAAGGTTTTCTAAACATCTCCTCGTGTATAGCAGCTACCGCTTCCGCAGACACCTTCGGTTTGCGGTCGTACGTTAGTAATCCATTGATCTCCTGCTCGATATCGGTCAACTGCGTGTAACAAAACCCGGCAAGAAACTCGAGCGACGCAATTCCCTTCATCAGATCACGATACTTCGCCAACAACTCCTCCGACGTCGTGAACGAGTCGTAAAACTTGTACAGCAGATCTCGTTTCTCTGGCGGAATCTCCGGTGGGATGGTTAAGAAACCTCCAACCTCCGACAGGACTATCGGCTGTCCACGATATTTCGACCCGCGTGCAAACAGCGGCTTGTCGATCCAAACCTTCGCCGGCAATTGACCGCCGTGCGACATCTCTTTGTAACGGTCGGAGAGCTTCTCGCTCGTTGGAGTGTAGTCGTGGATCGCGCAGATGTCGGTGATGTCTGTATGTTCCCAACCATCGTTATCGATCACCGGTCGCGTAGAGTCGAGCCGTCTCGTCACGCGCACCATTCGTTCGATGAACGCGTATTGTCCGGCATGCTCCTGGCTCAGCCCCGGAAAGCCCATGCTCTCATTTACCGGCACCCACGCGACAATACATGGATGGTTGTAATCACGCCGCACCGCATCCTGCCATTCAGCCGATAACAAGTCCTCGCCCTTCGGCGACCACTCACGCGCGTTCGGCATCTCTTCCCAAACAAGCAGTCCAAGACGATCGCACCAGTAAAGCCAGCGAGGATCTTCGATCTTCTGGTGCTTTCTGACCCCGTTGAAACCAAACATCTTGATCCAACCAATATCGGTCTGCAGTGCTTCGTCTGAGGGAGCGGTAAGATAACCCTCGGGCCAGTAGCCCTGGTCCAGAACCATCTTCATGTAGATTGATTTGCCATTGAGGAGAAACTTTCCGTCACGTAGTTCAATACCGCGCAGTCCGACGTAAGAGCCGACTTCATCCAGAAGGTTCTTGCCGTCGTAGAGTCGCACCTGTAAATCGTAGAGATGCGGTGATTCAGGCGACCAGAGCTTAGCGTATGGAATCGTGATTCCGAGTCGCCCCGTCGCTACTGCTGTCTGGTCTTCGGCAATCGCGACACGCCGGCCTTCTTCGAGCACCTCAACTTCGACCCGCCATGCAGATGACGGCGCATGCAGGAAGA
>Ga0111539_10008734_pt1 | contig 12852 bp, 13 predicted proteins | sample RhiMethybrSRZTD1_FD_79667 | JGI IMG/M metagenome (GOLD analysis project Ga0111539, IMG submission 79667) | Populus rhizosphere microbial communities from Tennessee, USA - Rhizosphere MetaG P. TD hybrid SRZTD1 (version 2) (version 2) | ecosystem: Host-associated > Plants > Roots > Rhizosphere >...
GAAAATAGCAGCTTACAGCTTACAGCATACAGTTCACAGCTTGGTCCGTGTTATAAACACAACAAGGCTAAATTCCTCGGTCACAGCTGTGTGCTGTATGCTGTGTGCTGTATGCTGTTCGCTTGTTCACCCAAACAGGACCCGCCCTTGCCAATCTTTGGTGAGCGTGAGGTGATAGGAACCGACACCACTTACCACACCATCGCGGATTTTAAATTTGTGGATCAGGATAGCGTCGAGATAACGAACGAGACATATAAAGACAAGATTTATGTTACCGATTTCTTTTTCACGTCTTGTCGCACAATATGTCCTATCATGAAAACCCAAATGCTTCGGGTCTACGACTCCATTGAAAATGACTCAGACGTTTTATTACTGTCCCATACTATCGATCCGGAATATGACACGGTGGGCCTATTGCATGATTTTGCAAACAGGCTGGGTGTGAAAAGCAACAAATGGCATTTTGTCACAGGAAACAAGGATGACATCTATAAAATTGCTCAAACAAGTTATTTCGCGACAGCCCTGGAAGACAGATCCGAACCGGATGGTTTTATCCATAGCGGTGCTTTTTTACTAATTGACAAACAAAAAAGAATCCGCGGAAAATACGATGGCACAAAAGAAGAGGAAGTAAATAAATTACTGAGAGACATTAAAAGGCTAAAAAAGGAGGATGGGAAAGACTGATAAGCTGCAAGTCTCTGGCTTCAAGCTACAAGCTGTCGACAGGCTACGAGGTAAAAATTCGAGCCTTGTAGCTTGTAGCTTGCAGCTTGTAGTTTTTTGCTGGATGCTCTACGCCTGCAACTCAAAACCATCGCCAGACACGTCAACAAAATTTGATCAATATTTTATCCAGGGGGAGCAACTGTACGTTCGCCATTGTAGCAACTGTCATCAAAAAAATGGAAAGGGTTTAGGGTTAATTTATCCTCCTTTGGATACGTCCGACTACATGCAAAACCACTTCGAAGACGTCCTTTGTCTAATGCGAAGTGGTAAGTCCGGCGAGTTAATTGTAAACGGCAAAAATTTTAACCAACCAATGCCAGGTGTCCCAACATTGACCGACTTGGAAATTGCTGAGATTGCTACTTACATCTACAATTCCTGGAGTTCCGATAAAGGTATCGTGGACGTCAAGGTGGCCTCACAAATCCTCTCGGCCTGCGATAGCCTCTAAAAACAACGCAATAACTACATGTATTTCATTTTGATATCAATGTCCAGACCTTTTTGATCGGACGTCAAATCGAACTGAGCGCGTTCAAAAGTAGGAGGACCCATCGCGCCCAACACATTGTTTGAAAATCCGAATCCTTCCTTGGGTATGCCCAGTTTATTTTTGTCTAGTTCTTTATTTTTGTTGGCATCGTGTATAACACATACCGCATATTTCCCGGGCTTCAGATTTTCAAAAACAACAGTGATGGAATCGCCGGAAGGTTGCATCACTTTCCTTTCGATTGGTTTCTTTAAAAAATTCTCGTCGCTATCAAAAACTCCAACGATGATGTCCCCCTTTTGCCCTACTATGTGTGTTAAGGTCACCTGTAATGTAGTCTGGCACAACGCGCACACGGAAATACATGTCATCGCGCACAACAGAACGATTTTTTTCATAGTAGCTAGCTTTACAATGTTAACCTGACACCAATAATAACTTGAATTAATAGAAGAATGTTCAAAGTAAAAAAGATTATGCCCGGACAAAACGTACATTAGTCATCTGTAAAATACCGTTCATATGTGATTCTCAACAGTTCTTAAACATGATGTTCAGCTTGAAGACACGGACCGGAGTAATTTCGTAACTTTCCATTATAACTTTCCAATTAAAATCATGGCTTCTATAAAGTTAAAAATCAACGACAAGAATTATACCGTAGATGTTGATCCAAAGATGCCGCTGCTTTGGGCGATTCGCGATATAGTGGGACTCACGGGAACAAAGTACGGATGTGGCATTGCACAGTGTGGCGCTTGCACCGTTCACCTCGAAGGAAATCCTGTCCGCTCATGCTCCATACCTGCCATGGCAGCTAATAACAAGAATATTACCACAATCGAAGGGCTTTCTGCCGATAACTCGCATCCGGTTCAACAAGCGTGGATTCAGGAGCAGGTACCCCAGTGTGGTTACTGCCAGTCGGGGCAAATTATGGCTGCAACGGCCCTCCTGAAGAAAAATCCCAACCCAACGGATAAGGATATCGATACCGCGATGCAAGGGCACATCTGCAGATGCGGAACTTACCCTCGAATTCGAAAGGCAATCAAAACTGCCTCACAATTGATGGGACAAAAAGCTAGCGTAAAGTAGACCACTCCAACATTAGAATTTATGACTATTCAAAATAAAGTCTCCAGGAGAAATTTCATTAAAGTATCAGGTATTACCGGTGCAGCACTAACGCTTGGCCTATATACGCCGACAAAAGGTGCGGAGTTGGAGGTATTAAAAACCGATATGGCCAAAAATCTGGGTGTGGAATTGAATGCCTGGATTTCAATAGATACGGCAGGCAAAGTAACGATTATGAACCATCGCGCGGAAATGGGGCAGGGAGCGTTTCAGACGGTACCACAAATGATCGCTGAAGAATTGGAAGTAGACCTGGACCAGGTCAATATCGTTTTTGGTATCGGCAATGAAAAAAAATATGGTAGCCAAATTACCGGAGGAAGCTCAACCGTTCGTTCGGCGTATAAACACCTCCTTCGAATGGGAGCATCGGCCCGCGAAATGCTGATTCAAGCCGCGGCCAAAAAATGGAACGTTGATAGCGCTACTTGTTATGCAGAAAAAGGAAACGTCATTCACAAACCATCGAATAAGAAATTTCACTACGGCGAACTCGTAGAAGAAGCATCCAAGCTGGAAATGCCTAAGACTGTGGCATTAAAGAAAATCGAAGACTATAAAATTCTTCGCAAACCGGTTCACCGCCAGGATACCCCTCTTAAAACCAACGGTACCGCCATTTTTGGAATGGATAAAAAACTACCTGGCATGCTCTATGCTGTCATCGAACGAAATCCGCGATTCGTGGGAAAGGTCAAAAGCTTCGATGACACTGAGACTAAGAAAATGCCCGGTGTTAAACACGTTTTTAAAGTAAGTGTAGATGTATTTTCTACCAAGCGTGAAGGTGTAGCTATTGTAGCAGATAGTTTTTGGAACGCGCTGCAAGGAAGAAAGGCTTTGAAAGTGGAGTGGGATGATACTGGCTTCGATCATCATAGTACGGAACAACTATACGCAAAAATGAATGATGCACTGAAAACCAAAGAGGGAATATCTTATCGCACAAAGGGCGATGCTGCCTCGGCTCTCAGTAAATCCTCTAAGAAGGTCGAAGCGGTATATGAAACACCCTACGAATCCCATAGCTGTATGGAGCCGCTCAACTGCACGGCCGATGTAAAAGAAGATTCGGCCGAAATATGGGGGCCGATTCAGGCGCCGGGTTGGATACAGGACGATCTGGTCAAAGTGCTGGGGATGCCAAAAGAAAAAATCATTGTAAACATGACCTTCCTTGGAGGTGGTTTCGGCCGGAAAGCTTTTTTTGATTACACACAAGAAGCTGCTTTGATCTCCAGGGAGATCAAAGGCCCTGTACAGGTAATCTGGACCCGGGAAGACGATACTTTGCTTGGCCCATTTAGGCCTGGCATGGTTTATCAATGTGCCGGTGGCCTCGATGAAGGGGGAAGAATTTCAAGTTATAAGTTCAAGATGGCAGGTCAGAATATGGATCACCAATGGCCCGGTGCCTCCAAGGACTCGTACAACGGCAGCACTACTGAAGGATTCTTAGAATCATACTTTGACAGCATTCCGCATTTCAGTTTTTCAGATTTGCCACTGGATTCTCCGATACCGGTCATGTGGTGGAGATCGGTTTATTCATCAACCAATGGATTTGCCTACGAAAGCTTTATGGACGAGCTTGCTACCGCAGCCGAAAAGGATCCATTGGAATTTCGCAGACAACATTTGGGTGAAGAACGGTACCAACTACTGATCAATAAATTAGAAGAAGTAAGTGGTTGGAAATCACGGAAGAAAAATGAGGGATTTGGCGTGGCGATTACAGAATGTTTCTCAAGCATTGTTGGCGAAGTTGTGAAGGTCTCAAAAAAACCTGACGGAAAGGTAAAAATCGACAAAGTTTGGGCTGTCATGGATTGTGGTTGGTATGTCAATCCTGATATTATCAGGGCACAGGTAGAAGGCAGTATTATCATGGCTTTGGGTGCTGCAACTAAACATGCTACCCATTTCAAGGATGGAAAGGCGGTTGAGAAAAACTTTGATACCTATAAAATGGTTAGAATCACAGAAACTCCGGAAATCGAGGTGCATATAATGGACAATGACGAAAAAGCGGGGGGCGTTGGCGAGCCTGGATTACCTCCTTTTACGCCGGCTTTGACAAATGCCATCTTTGATTTGACCGGTAAACGAATTCGAACATTACCTTTTAACCTGGAAGAAGTTTAAATTCACACACAAACAATTTTCAATTTAAAACGCAACCTATGCGCAGATCTATTATTGTGACCCTGTTTTTTATTACAACCATTTTGCTAATGTCTTTTCAGACACAAAAATTCGATTTGAAGGCGAGTATTGAACGGGGGAAAGAAGTTTACAACGTTCATTGCATTACCTGTCATATGGAAAAAGGAGAAGGCGTTGAGGGTGTGTTTCCGCCGGTTGCAAAAGCGGATTATTTAATGGCCGATAAGCCCCGTTCGATCAAGCAAATCATAAAAGGCGCAACGGGAGAAATGACCGTAAATGGTAAAACGTATAATGCTGAAATGCCGGCGGTTGATTTGACCGACGAACAAGTGAGTGATGTTCTGAATTACGTGAGAAATTCCTGGGGAAATAAAGGAGGGGCGGTTACACCGGCTGAGGTAAAGGCACAACGATGATCAGAAAATGAAACCATGAAGGATTTTAAAACCATTGTTACCGAATTTCGAAAAATCGATTTTACGAATCGTAAAGCAGCGCTTGCGACAGTGGTAAAGGTTCGTGGGTCTTCGTATAGAAGTCCGGGTGCCCGCATGTTAATTACCGATGATGGCAAATGGATTGGTTCCATAAGCGGTGGATGCCTGGAGGGTGATGCCCTGCGCAAGGCAAGGCAAGTGATGGGTGACAATAGACCTATGACTGTAACGTATGATACGCGCGAGGAGAGCAATCAGAATTTAGGTATTGGTCTGGGATGCAACGGTGTCATTGATGTTTTAATTGAGCCCATAAATATATCGGAAGAAAAAAATCCCATTAGCCTGTTTGAAAGATTTATCGCTACCAAAGAACCCTTAACCCTGGCTACAATTTTTAATGCAAGCGCCGGTGTTGGAGAAAAAATTATTACGCATGCAACGGGTGAGGTTCAGGATTATTTTTCTAATGTCGAATTGAGCAACGCTGTAAAGGAGGATTTGCTTCAGCTCTTCGACACAAAGAAGTCCGAAGCGAAGACTTTCACAACAAGCAAGGGTGAAGTTGAGGTCTTTATGGAACTCGTTCAGCCCAGCGTATCACTTATTATTTTTGGAGGTGGGTTCGATGCGCGACCCGTTAGTCAATTAGCCAAATCGTTGGGATGGGATGTTCAGGTCACGGATGAATGTGTCGCCCATATCGCGCCCCTTTTTTTTCCAACGGCCGACAAACTTTCGCTTTGCCACCGGGATTTCATTGACCGCGATTTTGAAATCACACCCTTCACTGCCTGTGTGCTGATGTCCCATAACTATGAATACGACCGGGACGTGTTAAAGAAACTGATAAAGACTGACACACCTTATATTGGAATTCTCGGACCGCGGAAGCGCTTTGATAAAATGCTGGTCGAATTTTCGGCACAAGGTCTTCAACTCCAGGCTGAAGATATTCATCGGATACATTCCCCCATTGGGTTGGATATCGGGGCAGAAACTCCAGATGAAATTGCAGTCGCCATCATTGCTGAAATTCAGGGAAAATTTGTGAACCGATCGGGTGGATTTCTTAAATACCGGAACGCGCCCATTCATCATCGTGACACGCAAAGTGACCAGGTCTTTAAGCAGGTATATTTAGCGAAAGACATCTCTAGTCACGCCGCACTTTAAATTACAAATGAAAATACCGCTTATGATTTGGCTCACCTGCGCAGTTGTGCAAGTGGCAGGACAATCTATTCAGCAATCAATTAACGATCAGGTTTGGAAGCCATTCATCAGTACTTACAATAATCGTGACACTGATGGTTTCATGGCAATTCATTCGAAGGATGTGGTGAGATCGCCGCGAGATGCCAAAATGGTGCTGAATTGGAATGAATATTTTGAGCAGCAAAAGCGGGGAGATGATGATGGTAAAACTTCAGGAAACAAAAGACAATTGGGTCTCCGCTTCGCAGAAAGAATCGCCAACGACAATCAGGCAATGGAAGTCGGCATTTATAAAGTAATCATAAGCGACAAGACTGGAAACATCCGAACGTTTTATGGCCGTTTTCATGTAGCATTGAGAAAAGAAAATGGTATCTGGAAAATATTAGTAGACACCGACTCTTCAGAGGGAAACAGCACGGACGAGCAGGACTACCTGGAGGCCAGCCCAATGGAATAAAGAAGATCTCGTAGCTCTCTATTTGTATTCTTGAAGAGAAATTCAGAGTTTCATTCTTTAAACTATTCTGATGAAGCGGTTTTACCTCTGTCTAGCCTATTTCGTATTGCTCCTGGTGTCCTGCAACTCGGAAAAGCCTGAATCTAAAAATCTCTCATTGGCCACCTGGCAAATAAAAGGAGGCAACGCTGAGGCAACGCAGTACTCATCTCTGGATCAAATTACCACGGCTAACGTCGGTTCCTTAAAACTAGCGTGGCGTTACAATTCCGGTGAAGCGGATACTGCGAAAAACCGGTCTCAGATACAATGTAATCCCATCATCGTTGATGGAGTTGTCTATGGAACATCCCCGACCTTAAAAGCTTTTGCGTTGGATGCTGCCACTGGCCAGCAGATCTGGAGATTCGATTCGGTTGACAAGGCTGATGGAGGGTTAGGTGTCAACCGCGGAGTAACGTATTGGGAAGAAGGGGAAGACAAACGGATTTTGTATTCCTTCGGCCAGCATCTGTATGCTTTAGATGCTCGAACGGGAAAAAAGATTGAAAGCTTCGGTGAGAATGGTCGGGTAAGTTTGAAAGAAGGACTTGGCGACCGTGCTGCAAACCTGATGGTCGTTTCAAACACACCAGGCGTGATCTATAAGAACCTTATTATCATGGGTTCAAGAGTAAATGAAGGACCAATCGCCGCCCCTGGGTATCTACGGGCATATGACGTGAAGACAGGAAAACTTGCGTGGGTCTTTCATACGATACCCCATCCGGGCGAACCTGGATATGAAACATGGCCGGAAGACGCCTGGAAAAGAATCGGTGGCGCGAATGCGTGGAGTGGAATGGCGGTCGATCATAAACGTGGATTAGTTTTCGCTGGAACGGGATCCGCGTCATTTGATTTTTGGGGTGGGAATCGAAAAGGTCAAAACCTGTATGCAAATTGTATTCTTGCCCTAAATGCGGAGACCGGCGAACACAAATGGCACTTCCAAACGGTTCATCATGATCTTTGGGATCGGGACCTTCCTGCCTCTCCGATCCTGGGCACGGTCACGCATGATGAAAAAAAAATTGATGCGGTCATTCAGACGACAAAATCGGGATTTGTGTATGTCTTGAACCGTGACACAGGAGAATCGTTGTTCCCGGTTGAAGAAAAGGAGTATCCCAAATCAGATTTAGAAGGAGAGGAAGCATGGCCAACCCAACCGCTACCGCTCAAGCCACCAGCGTTCGCCAGGCAAGCCTTCACAAAAGATATGATCAACAAATTAACGCCCGAAATAGAATCGTTCGTTACGGAAAAATTTAAAAATTTAAGGACAGGAGGCCAATTTATTCCACCCAGCAAAGAAGGTACTATTGTCTTTCCCGGCTTCGACGGCGGAGCAGAATGGGGTGGAGCCTCCTACGACCCTTCAGGAATATTGTATGTGAACGCCAATGAAATGCCCTGGATCTTAGCCATGGTTGATGTGAGAATGAAAGAGGATGCATGGATGGGTATTTCCCTTTACCGTACGAATTGCGCTACTTGTCATGGCATTGATCGCGGGGGCGACGGACATGTATACCCTCCGTTAAGAAATCTAAAAAATAAGTTTGACAAAGAAAGTGTGAAAAAATTCATGTTGACTGGCAAAGGGGCCATGCCCGCCTTCTCTCACTTAAGCGACAAAGAAAGGGATGCTATTGCGCGCTATATTCTTGATCTGCAGGAACGTACCCCGGAAGAAAAGCAAGGGCAGTTCGAACGTCACCCCGATGTTATTTATTCCAATACTGGGTACATTCGGTTTTTAACCCCAGAGGGGTACCCGGCAGTAGAACCTCCATGGGGAACCATGAACGCGATCGACCTTAACAAGGGTGAGATAAAATGGCAGGTGCCTTTCGGTGAGTTTAAGGAATTAAAAGAGAAAGGCATTCCAGCGACAGGCGCGGAAAATTATGGCGGACCGGTCGCCACCGGTGGCGGATTGATTTTCATCGCCGCCAGTCGGGACGAAAAAATCCGAGCCTTTGATAAGGAAACGGGCAAAATTCTTTGGGAATATGAGCTGCCAGCAGCTGGATATGCAACGCCATCGGTATACGAAGCGAATGGGAAACAATTTGTGGTGATTGCTTGCGGGGGCGGAAAGTCGGGCACGAAATCAGGAGATAGTTATTTAGCATTCTCACTACCATAACCGATGAGTATAGGCATAATTGTTTTAGCGGCTGGTTCATCCAGTCGCATGGGCAGTTCGAAACAGCTCTTAGACATTGATGGAGAGCCCCTCCTTTGCAAATGCGTAAACCAGGCATTGGCGGCAAACCCATCACAAGTTGTTGTCGTTTTAGGCGCAAACGAAAAACCACATCGGGACCTTCTTGAGAAGCTGCCGGTCAAGATTGTTTCTAACTTCTATTGGAAAACAGGAATGGGAAGTTCAATAAAAACCGGATTAAATTATCTGATCCAATCCGATGGAGAGCTTGAAGGAGTAATTCTGATGGTATGTGACCAACCTGCTTTAACTTCTGGACATCTGCAGAAACTCATCCAAAAATTTCATGAAAAGAAAAAGGCAATCGTAGCCTCTTACTATGCCAGGTCAAGTGGCGTTCCTGTTTTATTTGGCAGATCTTTTTTTTCTAATCTGTTGCTCTTGAGCGATGATCAGGGGGCTAAAAAGATTGTCCTGCAATTTCCCGATCAAGTAGCGACGGTGGCGTTTCCAAAAGGTTCCGTCGATTTAGATACGCAAGAAGACTATCAGAATTTTTTAAAAAACAAATAAAAAAAGCCATCCGTAATCGAATGGCTTTTTGGCTCTTTATAGTTATAACTATACTTTTATTTCAACATCTACCCCGCTTGGTAGTTCCAATTTCATCAATGCATCAACCGTTTTTGCGCTGTTAGAATAGATATCAACGAGGCGTTTATACGTACACAATTGGAATTGCTCACGTGCTTTCTTATTTACGTGTGGTGAACGAAGCACAGTGAATTTTTCTTTTTCTGTTGGCAAGGGTATAGGGCCGCTTACAACGGCACCGGTAGCTTTTACTGCGCGTACGATTTTCTCAGATGATTTATCAACTAAGTTGTGATCGTAGGATTTTAGTTTTATTCTGATTTTTTGGTTCATACTATCTGTTTAAGGAAATCGCCTAAATCCTTTATTAAAATTATTTCGAAACTGCTGCACCTTTTACATCTTCAATCACCTTTTCTGCCAAGTTCTTTGGAACTGCAGCATAGTGGGAGAACGTCAACGATGCAGACGCACGTCCTGATGTAATTGTTCTCAAGTCTGTTACATATCCGAAGAGTTCAGAAAGCGGAACATCCGCTTTGATAACCTGAGCACCGGAACGTGTATCCATTCCTTTCATAACGCCTCTCCTTCTATTTAAATCACCGGTCACAGAACCAGTAAATTCATCCGGAGAAAGAACTTCCACGCTCATAATTGGTTCAAGAAGCTGCGGACCACATTTACGGCCTGCTTCTCTAAAACCAACGCGTGCAGCCAATTCGAATGACAAGGAATCCGAGTCAACATCGTGATAAGATCCATGGAATAACCGAACTCTCATGGAATCAATTGGATATCCAGCCAATGGACCATTTACCATAGACTGTTCGAAGCCTTTTTGAATGGCCGGAATAAATTCTCGAGGAATAACTCCACCGACAATATCGTTCACAAAATCAAGACCTTCTTTGCCGTCATCACGTGGACCGATCTCAAATACGATATCGGCAAACTTACCACGACCACCGGTCTGTTTCTTGTAAACTTCTTTATGCTCAATAGATTTCGTAAGCGCTTCTTTGTAAGCCACCTGAGGAGCACCCTGGTTGATCTCAACTTTGAACTCGCGTTTCAAGCGGTCGATGATAATTTCCAAGTGCAACTCTCCCATTCCACGCAAGATGGTCTGGCCAGTTTCACGATCGGTATTTACCCGAAGCGTAGGATCTTCCTCCACTAATTTGGCAATGGCCATACCCAGCTTATCAACATCGGCTTGTTTCTTTGGCTCGATAGCGTAACCAATTACAGGCTCAGGGAATACCATCGACTCGAGTACAACTTTATGTTTTTCGTCACAAAGCGTATCACCAGTTTTGATGTCTTTAAATCCAACTACGGCACCAATATCACCAGCGGATAACCGTTCGATTTGGTTCTGCTTATTTGCGTGCATTTGGAAAACGCGGGAAATCCGTTCCTTATTTTCTGAACGCGTATTGTAAACGTACGAACCGGATTCTAATACCCCGGAATACGCGCGGACAAAGCAAAGGCGTCCAACAAATGGATCCGTGGCAATCTTAAATGCTAACGCAACAAAAGGAGCTTTTTCATCAGGCTTAATCGGAACTTCCGCTTCAGTATCTGGATCTATTCCAACGATGGTGTCTTTATCCATCGGTGATGGCAATAACTCCATCACATAATCAAGCATGGTTTGAACACCTTTATTCTTGAAAGAAGAGCCACAAACCATCGGCACGATGGCCATGCTTATGGTAGCTTCTCGAAGAGCCTTTAATATTTCAACTTCAGAGATCGAATTAGGATCATCGAAGAATTTTTCTAAGAGGGTTTCGTCAAATTCTGCAACAGATTCAAGAAGCTTTTCTCTGTATTCCTTTGCCTCCTCGACCATATCTTCCGGAACCGGGATAACCTCGTAGGTCATGCCCTTGTCGGTCTCATTCCAAATGATACCTCTGTTATTAATCAGATCGACAACACCACGGAAATTCTCTTCCTCACCAATAGGTAACTGAAGGGCTACTGCTTTGCTGCCTAATTTTTCTTTTACTTGTTTACAAACGCCTAAAAAGTCTGAACCGGCACGGTCCATCTTATTAACAAAACCAATGCGGGCAACTTTGTAATTATCTGCCAAACGCCAATTGGTTTCAGACTGCGGTTCAACACCATCAACGGCGCTAAACAAAAACACTAAACCATCTAACACCCGGAGTGAACGATTTACTTCAACGGTAAAATCCACGTGACCCGGCGTATCAATGATGTTAACATGGTAGTCGTTATCGCGATATTTCCAGTATACAGTTGTGGCAGCAGAGGTGATGGTTATACCACGTTCCTGCTCTTGTGCCATCCAGTCCATGGTTGCTGCGCCATCGTGAACCTCGCCAATTTTGTGATTCACCCCTGCATAGTAGAGAATCCGCTCCGTCGTCGTTGTTTTCCCAGCGTCAATATGAGCGGCAATACCGATATTCCTGGTGTATCTTAAGTCCCTAGCCATTTATAGTGCTATTATTAGAATCTGAAATGTGAAAAAGCTTTGTTCGCTTCAGCCATACGGTGCGTGTCATCTTTTTTCTTGATCGCAGCGCCTTCGCCTTTTGAAGCAGCGATAATTTCTGCTGCTAATTTATCCATCATGGTTTTTTCACCTCGAAGCCGAGAGTAGTCAATTAACCATTTGATACTTAAATTGATTTTGCGTTCAGGACGAACTTCAACGGGTACTTGAAAAGTGGCACCACCAACCCGGCGGCTTTTTACTTCCACGGAAGGTGTGAGGTTACTCATAGCACGTTTCCAAACGTCAATTCCGTTTTCATTGGTTTTTTTCTCTACCAATGCTACGGCGTCATAGAAGATTGTGTAGGCCACGCTTTTTTTACCTTCTTCCATCAGGTAATTAACAAACTTGGTAACTAACGTATCCTGGAATTTAGGATCGGGAAGTAAGTATCTCTTTTTAGGTTTTGACTTTCTCATCTCTTCTAAACGTTATTTTTTCTTAGCGGGAGCGGCTTTTGCGGCAGCAGCTGCAGCAGCGCCTGCCTTAGGTCTCTTAGCGCCGTATTTGGAGCGGCTTTGTTTACGTCCATTAACACCTGCAGTATCAAGTGCACCACGGATGATGTGGTAACGAACACCTGGAAGGTCTTTTACCCGGCCTCCTCTGATCAATACGATCGAGTGCTCCTGAAGATTGTGTCCTTCACCAGGGATATAGGCATTCACCTCTTTACCGTTGGTTAAGCGAACACGAGCTACTTTACGCATAGCAGAGTTCGGTTTTTTAGGCGTCGTTGTGTACACGCGTGTACAAACGCCCCTGCGTTGTGGGCAGGAATCCAAGGCGGGAGACTTTGACTTAAAGGTCAATTTCACTCTTCCTTTTCTTACAAGTTGCTGA
>Ga0111539_10008738_pt1 | contig 12849 bp, 8 predicted proteins | sample RhiMethybrSRZTD1_FD_79667 | JGI IMG/M metagenome (GOLD analysis project Ga0111539, IMG submission 79667) | Populus rhizosphere microbial communities from Tennessee, USA - Rhizosphere MetaG P. TD hybrid SRZTD1 (version 2) (version 2) | ecosystem: Host-associated > Plants > Roots > Rhizosphere >...
CCGAACGCACGCGCCCGTCTTCTGCGCGAGGCGCGCGCGGCGGCCTCTCTCAACCATCCGAATATCTGCACCGTGTACGACGTCGGCGAAGCGGATGGACAGATCTATATCGCGATGGAACTCATCGAAGGCTCCCACCTCGGCGAGAAGCTGGAGTCTGGTCCTCTTCCCTATGACAAGGTTTTTCGCCTGGGCTATGAAGTGGCAGATGCCCTGGCGCACGCGCATGAACGCGGCATCAGTTGTCAGCGGCGGGTGTTGGGAGGTCATTTTCCATAACGTCGGTGATGCGGGTTCCACGACGCTCGCGGAATGCGAATTCACGCGCTTCTTTCAGTTCGGCCTGCAGCCGGACGACTTCCTTCGTCGCGCGCCGTAATGCGGACTGTACTTCCTCCGTCACGTCCTGCGCACGACGTTCGCTGCGAGTCTTGACTCGCTTGACTTCTTCCAGCTTCTGCTCGAAGTCCGCCCGCAGTTCGGCCGTCACTTGCGCGCGAACGGCTTCCTGGCCTTCGGGGATCGACTGTTCGAGATGATCGATGCGCGCCAGCAACCGTGAACGTTCGTCCGCAAGTTGAGCGATTGCCGCCTCCAGATCGTCACGCAGGCGTTTGCGTTCATGCTCGTAGGCTTCGATCTTTGGCTCGTATTGTGAGCGCAATTCCTGAAAAACTTCCTGGCGGACGCCGTCTCTATTGTTATTGATCTGTCTTTCCAGCTGTTGAACTCGGATCTTCAACTCATCGCGTTCCAGATCCCATCGCGACTTTGCTTCGTCCATCTCGCGTTTCAGCTCGAAGGGCGACTTCGCGTCACCGGGCAACTTGCCGAGCTTCTGGAGCACCATCTTTCGCGCAAGATCCTTCTGCTCCTCGTTGCTCCCTGATTTTTTGAGGCGCTCGATCTCCGTGTTGAGGCGTCGTCGTTCCGCTTCCCACTGGAGTTGCCACTCGATTTTTGCATCTCTCAGGCGCGAATCGACCTGTTCGCGCACCGCCAGAGCGAGTCGGGCAGGATTATTGGTCTGCTCCATCGCCTGGAGCGCTGCTCCGTGCAGCGAATCGATCTGGTCTCGCAACCGTTTCTTTTCGATTTCCCATCGAGCCTGCGACGCAACCAGTTCGTGTTCGACTTGCTGCTTCATCGCCAGCGCGTCGTCCAGCTGGAATCGCATCTGTGCGTGCAGGTCTTCATCGGCGCTCGGCACGGATGTCTCTCTGCTTCTTTCCAGGTCGGCTTCGAGTTCTTCGATCTCTCCGGTAAGACGCCGGCGCTCGAGACGAAACTGCTCCCTGGACGCCTCGAGCTCCTCTTCAAGAAGCTCTTTTTGGCGCCGCGCTTCTTTCAGCCTGATCTCGAATTGCTTCTGGACCTCTTCGAGAAGTTGTTCGTTCGCCATGGCGGACCAGGCTACCGCGTAAAGATCGAGCGCCTCGTCCTTCCCTTTGATCTCCGCGCGGCCAAGCTTTGCGCATTGGAATCCTGCCCGGCGAGCCGGTTCCAACAGGATGTCGGTGATCAGGATCTGATCGGGGTCACATTGCTGCTGAACCTTTGCGGTCGCGTTGACGACATCACCGAACACGTCGTTGTCTTTTTCCAGGCCCGGTCCCATGTGCAATGCGACGCGGATGTGAATGTGGTCATCTTCAAGCGGCTTGTTGGCGCGATCAGAGTTCAGCACTCGCTGCATTTCTGCGGCGGCACGCACCGCTTCGGATGGATCCTTGAAGCAGGCCATAATCGAATCGCCAATCGTCTTCACGACGCGGCCGCCGGCCTCCTCAATTACGGGAAACATGAGCATGTTGTGATGCTGGATCATCGCAAGGCCTTCGACGTCGCCGTTGCGTTCAAAGTAGGCGGTGGAACCCTTGATATCGCTGAACAGGATCGTGACCTCGGTGCGCAGTGGGCCTTCCCCTTGCTCGCGCGTCTTTGCAAGTAACTGATCCGTCAGGGTCTGTGGCAGGAAATCAGCATCCATAGTAACGGCGCCGATTATAACAAGGGGACGTTTTTCTCCAGCAAAATCAACCGCGGATCACACGGATTGATCCGCGTAAATCCGCGGTTTCCATGCCTTTGAGCAGGCTGCGCACTAACATCTTTGATTCAGGCGGTTGCTACGGAGCGACTAACGGATTTTTGGGCATCCGACCATCCGACCAGCTGCCAGGGACATTGCGACAGCGGACAGCAGATATCGGACATCTCACATTGAGAAAACTCGGTCTTCCAAATGTCGGCTGTGAAATGTCTGCTGAGCGCTGTCGCAATGTCCCTGGCAGCTGGTCGGATGGTCGGACGTGAAATTGTCCCAGTCTTCGGCAGCTGCTAGGACCGATCCCCGCCCAGAATGCCGCCTATCCCTCCGAGGATCGAACCTTCTTCACGGCCGCCCCTGCCCATTCCCGGCACTGCGGAGACAATGCGGTTTGCGAGGCGGCTCAGAGGCAGGGACTGCAGCCAGACTCGTCCCGGGCCGCGCAACGTTGCGAAGAACAATCCTTCGCCGCCGAAGATCGCGCTCTTGATTTTACCCACGTACTGGATGTCGTAGGAGACGCTGGGTTGGAACGCGACAATGCAGCCCGTGTCGATACGCAGGACTTCGCCCGCCGTCAGTTGGCGTTCCATCAGCGTTCCTCCGGCATGCACAAATGCCCAGCCATCGCCCTGGAGGCGCTGCATGATGAATCCTTCTCCACCGAACAACCCCGCGCCCAGTTTTCTCTGGAAAGCGATTCCGAGGCTGACGCCCTTGGCTGCTGCAAGAAAGGAGTCCTTCTGCGCGATCAATTCGCCGCCAAGCTCGGCAAGATGCACGGGAACTATTTTCCCCGGATAGGGCGCGCCGAACGCGACTTTTCGTTTGCCATTGGCGCGATTCAGAAACACCGTCATGAAGAGCGACTCTCCGGTCAGCAGCCGTTTGCCGGCTCCCATCAGCGCGCCGAGCACGCCCTTCTGTTGTTGTTGGGAGCCGTCACCGAAAATCGTTTCCATTTCGATGCCGTCTTCCATGTACATCATTCCGCCGGCTTCAGCGACCGTTGCCTCTCCGGGATCGAGTTCCACCTCGACGAACTGCATGTCGTCGCCAAAAATTCGATACTCAATTTCGTGCATCGCTGTCATTCAGTGTCTCCTTCAAGTTTTAGGGTTCCTATATGATGCCCTTACATGCAGAAATCCGACGTCATTATTCTCGGTGCCGGCGCCGCGGGGCTGATGTGCGCCATTGAAGCGGGAAAACGCGGCCGATCCGTCCTGTTGTTCGAACGCAACGCGAGCATCGGCGAGAAAATCCGGATTTCCGGCGGAGGTCGATGCAATTTCACAAATACCGATACCTCTTCGGAAAACTTCATCTCGCAGAATCCATCCTTCGCAAAGTCTGCTCTCGCACGATATCGGCCGGAAGACTTTCTGCGGCTCGTGGAACGGCACCGCATCCCTTGGCATGAAAAGAAGTCAGGCCAGTTGTTCTGTGACGGCTCGTCGCGCGAAATCATTTCCATGCTCCGCAAAGAAACAAACGAAGTTGGAGTTCGAATTGTTCCCGAGATCGAAGTCGCCTCGGTGTCGCCCGGCTTTGCTTTGACGACAAACCGAGGAGACTTCGAGTGTGCTTCTCTCGTGGTCGCCACCGGCGGATTGTCTATTCCGAAGCTTGGCGCAACCGACTTCGGCTATCGCGTGGCCAGGAAGTTCGGCCTGCGTGTAGTCAGCCCTCAACCCGCGCTGGTGCCTTTGCTCTTCGATGAACCCAAAACGCTTCACCAACTGCATGGTGTGTCGTTCGAAGGCGAAGTGCAGTGCGGGCGCGTACGTTTCCGCGAAAGCATCCTGCTGACGCATCGCGGCCTTAGCGGCCCTGCAATTCTTCAGATCTCGTCGTACTGGAAACCGGGAGAGGGCATCACAGTGCATGCCGTTGGAACGAAGCCTCGCCGGCTGGCGCAGGTGTGGACCGATGACGACTGGACGTTCGTGCCCACCGGAACAGAAGGTTATGCGAAAGCTGAAGTCACCGCAGGCGGGATCGATACAACGGAGCTGTCGTCAAAAACCATGGAAGTGCTAAAGGTGCCGGGTCTCTATTTCATCGGCGAAGTTGTCGACGTTACCGGCCAACTTGGGGGGTTCAATTTTCAATGGGCATGGGCGAGTGGGTTTGCTGCCGGGCAGAGCGTGTAGCCCGGGGGCAAGGATCGGGAAATTGTTCAACGTTCAATGTTCAATAGTCACTTGTCATTTTCGGATGCGCCTTCCGCGCGGCATCTTTAAGAAAGAAGTGCGCGAAGCGCAACCACCGATGACTATGACTATTGAACATTGAACGTTGAACAATTTCCCTAAGCTTTACCGCGTGGCCTTCCTGGCCTTTGCCATTGCCGAGGCTGCTGTCTCCGCGGCTTGCGTCATCGACGTGTAGTCGGTCGTCGTGAAGGCAAAACCGGCGTAAGCTTCCATTCCGTGCTCTCCGATATCGAGGCCATTGACCTCTTCTTCCAGAGGCACGCGCAGTCCCATCACCGCTTTGATCGCGCCCCAGAACACCAGCGAGGCGACGGCAGTGAAGGCGATCACGCTTGCAGAGCCGATCAACTGGGCGCTCAGAAGAGTGAATCCACCGCCAAAGAACAGACCGTTTCCGGTCGCGACACCGGTAATCTTGTCCTGCGCAAACAGACCCACCGCAATTGTCCCGAATACGCCGTTTGCAAGGTGAACAGCGAGCGCGCCGACAGGATCGTCGATGCGAAGCTTGTCGAAGAACAAGACGGCCATCACCACGATGACGCCCGCGACGCCGCCAATGATTAACGAACTGTTCAGACTGACAAAGGCGCAGGGCGCGGTGATCGCGACGAGGCCGGCAAGACAGCCGTTGATCGTCATTCCCAGATCGGGCTTACCCAGCACCAGCCACGCCGTGGCGGTCGCGGTCAACAATCCCATCGCACCCGCGAGGTTCGTCGTGTTCAGGATGTGAGAGATTGCGCCCGGATCGGCAGCCATTGTCGAGCCCGGATTGAATCCGAACCAGCCGAGCCATAGAATCAGGCATCCCAGCGTCGCCGACGTCATGCTGTGACCGGGAATCGCATTGACAGATCCATCGGGCTTGTATTTGCCGATGCGCGGTCCCAGGAGCAGGATGCCGACCAGTCCCGCTATACCTCCGACGGTATGGACCACGCTCGACCCCGCAAAATCCCAGAAGCCCATCTTCGCGAGCCAGCCGCCGCCCCAGATCCAGTGACCGGTGATCGGATAAGCGATACCGACAAGCAGCAGCGAGAACAGAATGAAACTCATGTACTTGATTCGCTCTGCGACGCAACCGGAGACAATGGTTGCCGCCGTGCCCGCGAATACGAGCTGAAAGAAAAACTTCGCGTAGAGTGGAATGCCGGTCCAGTTGATCGCCGAGTAGACCCCCATATAAGCATCGCCCGTCGCCGGACTGTTGTCGGCGCCACCGATCATCCACAATCCGCTTGTTCCAATGAAGCCGTTGCCATCACCGAACATCAGGCCCCAACCCAGAACGAAGAACGCAAGTGAAGAGAGGGCGAACACGATGAAGTTCTTTGAAAGGATGTTCACCGCATTCTTGACGCGACACATTCCTGATTCCACCAGAGCAAATCCCGCGTTCATCCAGAACACCAGGAACGCCGTCAGCAGCGTCCACATCGTATCCATCGCGACTTTGTTGTTGGTTTTCAGTTCGGCCAGTTGCGTCGCCAGATCCGGCGCAGGCTCCGCCGTGGCCGGAGTTTCCGCCGCTGGCGGTGCCGGAGTTTCTGCAGCAGCCGGCGGAGTCGCGGGTGCTGCAGGTTCCTGTGCCCAGATGGCCGACGGTGATGAAAGTAGTAGCAACAGAGGCAGGACCCGCAGACTGCCCCTCAACCATTTCGCCAATGACATGATTCCTCCTAAGAATGTCGTCGTTATGAGGCTGTGGACCGCGCGTGAGTCGGTGAATGGGCAATCCCGCCTCGGAAGCTCTTAGTCCCGAGACTGCGGCGTCTTTGATGGGGTACTACGTTGTACCGGAAAGGGTAGCGATGAGCGACGAAAACGTAACACTCGACTGACGTAGAAAGTATTGTCCTGGAGTATAGGTCACTAAACCTTGGTATAGGGTATTTCGAGCTGAGCCGCCATACGCAGCAGATCGGCGAACGAGTCCGCACGCATCTTGCGCATCACATTTCCACGGTGAACCTTCACCGTAATTTCGCTCGTTCCGATTTTCGCAGCGACTTCCTTGTTGGATCGACCGGAGACGATCAGTGGCAGTAATTCCCTCTCGCGCGCGGTGAGCGACTGTAACCGTTCGCGCAAGTCCGCACACGCGCTTTCCTTTTCGCGACGCACAACGTCCCGGGACAACGAAGTGTGAATGGCGTCCAACAAGTCCTGATCACGAAACGGCTTTGTAAGAAAGTCCACTGCGCCGGCCTTCATCGCATGAACGGACATCGGAATATCGCCGTGGGCGCTAATGAAGATGACGGGGATGTCATCACCGGAAGCCTTCATTTCTTTCTGGAGGTCCAGTCCACTCATCCCCGGCAATCGAACGTCGAGGATGAGACAGGCGGGCACGTCCGGCTTCTTTGCATTTAGATATTCCTGGGCCGACGCAAAGAGTTGCGGGTCAATTCCCACGGAGCGTAAAAGATTTCTGAGCGCTGTGCGCATCGAAGGATCATCTTCGACGACCATCACGCTGCTCTTTCCAAAAGCCTTCATTGCCTCTTCTCCACGACCGGCAGAGAGATGTGCATGACGCTACCGCTCGCGTTTCCGGTACTAGCCCACAGCTTTCCCTTATGGCTTTCAACGATGCTACGGCTGATAGTAAGACCCATCCCTATTCCACTTCGTTTGGTTGTAAAAAATGGATCAAAGATTCTGTCGCAGTCTTCAGCATTCAATCCCTGTCCGGTGTCTTCAACGTTAATAACGACATTGGCCCCCTCGACGTTCGAACTGATGTGCAACTGCCGGGCACGATCGTTAATCCCGTCCATGGCGTCAAGACTGTTCATGATGAGATTCAACAATACCTGATGTAACCCCACGCGATCCCCGATTACCGGCGGCAGAGGATTCGCCAGGGCTATCGATATTACAGCACCTCGACGATTGGTTTCGAATCGCGTGAGGGCCAAAACTTCTCGAATCACTTCGTTCAGGTCGAGGTATCCCATGGGCGTGGGACCTTTCCTCAACAGAGAGCGGATCCGCTCAATCACCTGAGCTGCTCGATTGGCATCTCGCACGATGTAGTCCAGCGATTCCCTGGCGCCCTCCATGTTCGGAGGACTTTGCGCGATCCACCGCACGGCGGCATCGGCATTGGTTGCGATGGCTCCAATGGGCTGATTGATTTCGTGGGCGATCGAGGATGCCAGTTCACCCATCGTTGTCATGCGCGACAGATGCGCAAGTTCCGACTGCGCTTTCTGCAAGCGCTCCTGCGCCCTCCTGTCTTCCGTAATGTCGCGGAAGATCGTGTAGTAACCGATCGTTTTTCCATTTGCAATGACGGGGAACGAAATCTCGGAGACGTTGACGCGCGAGCCGTCCTTTCGTTGACGGATCGTTTCAAAGTTCACATTCAGTCCGTCGGCAAGCCGACGGCGCTGATCCATCGCTTCTTCCTTCATCCCTTCAGGAACAAGCCAATCCGCGACGGTCCGATTCCGAATTTCTTCGAACTTGTAGCCGAAGATGTGTGTGAACTGGAAGTTGGCGCGCAAAACGCGATAGTCGAGGTCCACAAGCAACAAGGCTTCGGGAGTCTGAGCGAAGAGTTCGTCAAGGTGGGCCTGCTGTCTTTCTTCCGCCTCCCGTCTCGACGACCCCAGCCAGCTGGCCACAATGGAGCTTAGAAGAAAAGAGAGAAAGTACGGCACCTCGTCGAGATTCACGGCGAGCGCGCGATACGGCGGAATAAAGAAAAACGCCACAGACACCATCGAAAGCACTACGGCGAACAATCCCACGCGAGTTCCGCCGAACCAGCCGGCGAGCATGACTGCGAGAAGAAAGAACAGCAGGAAGCCATGGGGAACGACGTCGAAAAGGATCAGAGAGAAGACTAAACCCGCTGTGACAAATCCTGTCGCCAGTGCATATCGGATAGATGCGGGTTGAGGGGGCTGCATGATGGAGTGATGATAGCCCAGAAAAAAAGTCTTCGGTCTGAGGGGGCAGACCGAAGACCTTACAAACGTCGGGCGAGAGATTCGAACTCTCAGGAAATTCCAGCCTCGTCTGAAGCAGGCACGACGTTGTGCCGGCAACGAGCACTGGGCCGGAACGATAGCAACTTGGAGCGGGGCGGGAAATTGTCCAAGAGAATAGAGAGCCTATGCTTTGGTATATATGGGAAGGATAAGGGGCTTTCAGAGTCGCTTCGTCCTGAGTCAGGGCAAGAGCTCAATAACATGGAAGAATCTCGAAATTGGACGAAAGGAATCCTCAGACCCGAGATCCGATATTGGAAACTGGACCGGTCCAATTCGCAAATTCGGATCTCGGCTCTGAGGTTTCCTTTCGTCCAATTTCGAGATTCCTGTCGTTGAGCAAGTACGAGGAAGGTCGCCAAAGCATCAGTGTAGGGCTGTCCCCGGATGATCCCCGCCTTCGCCGCATTCGCGGCTGCCCCGAGATTGATCAGACTACCGTTTATTGGCCGCGAGGATCTTTTTTCTCAGTCGAATCGACTGTGGCGTGACCTCCACGAACTCGTCATCGCGGATGAATTCAATCGCCTGCTCGAGGTTGAGGATCCTCGGCGAAACCAGCCGTATGGCCTCATCTGCCGTGGACGCGCGCATGTTCGTGAGCTTCTTTTCCTTCACGATATTCACGTCGAGATCGACATCGCGGGCATTCTCACCCACGATCATGCCTTCGTAGACTTCTGTGCCCGGCGTGATGAGGATCTCACCGCGTTCCTGCAGATTCCAGATCGCATAGGACGTCGACTTCCCTGCTCGATCCGCGACCAGCGCGCCGGTTGGCCGCGACGGGATGTCGCCCTGCCAGGGAACGTAACCATTGAAGAGAGTATTGAGAATCGCAGTGCCGCGGGTGTCTGTTAGCAATTCGCTCCGCAGCCCAATCAGGCCACGCGTCGGAACCTGGAACTCCAGCCGCACACGACCGGAACCGTGATTGACCATCTTGCCCATGCGACCCTTGCGACCGCCGAGCTTCTCGATGATCACGCCGAGAAACATTTCCGGGCAGTCCACGATCAGCAGTTCCACGGGCTCGTGAATCTGTCCATTGATCTCGCGCGTCAGGATTTCCGGTTTCCCGACCATCAACTCGTAGCCTTCGCGCCGCATGGTCTCGATGAGAATTGCCAATTGCAGTTCCCCGCGACCCATAACGCGAAACGATTCGGGCCCGCCGGCTTGCTCCACGCGGATCGACACGTTGGTCAGCAACTCCTTGTCGAGGCGATCGCGCAGATTCCGCGATGTGACGTAGGAGCCCTCTCGGCCCGCGAACGGCGAGGTATTGATCGTGAAGATGATCGCGATCGTCGGCTCGTCGATCTGTATCTTCGGCAGCGGGTTCGGCGTTTCGGGATGCGTGATTGTTTCGCCGATGTTGATACCTTCGACCCCTGCGATGGCGAGGATCGAGCCGGGCAGGCCGATCGTTTCGTCGACGCGCTTGAGCCCTTCGAAGGAATACATCTTAGTGATCTTCGTTTTCTGAAGCGCGCCGTCGAGTTTCACGATACCGACTTCATCTCCAAGGCGCAGCGTCCCGTTGAATACCCGGCCTATGGCCAGGCGGCCCAGGTAGTCGCTGTAATCCAGGTTCGCCACGAGCAACTGCAGGACGCTCTCGGGATCGCCGGGCGAAGGCGGCATATGTTCGATAATGGCTTCGAAGAGCGGCCGCAGATTTTCGGACTCCTCCTCAAGTTTCCGCTTGGCGATACCCGCCCGCGCGTTCGAATAGATGATGGGAAAGTCGAGCTGGTCTTCGCTGGCGTCGAGATCGATAAACAGGTCGAAGAGCTCGTTGAGCACTTCCTGGATGCGGGCATCCGGACGGTCGATTTTGTTGATGACCGCGATGACGGGCAGCCGGGATTCCAGAGCCTTCATCAGCACATAACGGGTCTGCGGCAGGGGGCCTTCGCTGGCGTCCACAAGAAGCAGAACGCCGTCGACGATCTTCAGGGCCCGCTCGACCTCTCCTCCGAAGTCACTGTGCCCCGGCGTGTCGACGATGTTGATCTTCACACCCCCGTACCGGATTCCGGTGTTCTTGGCCAGGATCGTAATGCCTCGCTCCCGCTCGAGCTCGTTCGAATCCATGACCCGTTCCCCGACGTCTTCGTTGGACCGGAAGATCCCGCTCTGACGCAACATAGCGTCCACAAGCGTTGTTTTTCCATGGTCGACGTGCGCGATGATGGCGATATTGCGTATGGTGGTGTTACTCATGTAAGGGCAGCGATTGTAGCAAGGAACTGAGGGTGCCGATGTCGCGGATTGCACCATGAAGGCTTCCGCGCCATACAAAAATGAAGTTTTAGCTACACTTTCGTCTGATTCTCTTGTAAAAGACTGGGGCAATTCGGCACAACGGAGTGCCGTTTTCCAAGACAACGAAGTCCGAGACAGAGCTTGGCGAGTCACCCGGCAGCGACGCCGCCGTAATCTCGCCTTAGTGCTTTGGCCCAAACTTAACAAGGAGTTTCCCGGCTTATGACTCGGATCCTACGAATTGCTTTTCTCTTTGTCCTGCTGACAGCTGTCAGCAGTTTCGCCTTCGGTCAGGCAGAAACCGCACCTGCAGCGCCCGCAGCCACCGAACCGGCTGCCCAGGCGCCGGCGCCGGCAACTCCGGCAGCACCTGCAGAAGCCCCGAAGATTGACACCGGCGACACGGCCTGGATGCTCACCTCGGCGGCCCTTGTCCTGTTCATGACCATCCCGGGCCTGTTCCTCTTCTACGGAGGACTGGTCCGATCGAAAAACGTTCTCGGCATGTTCATGCAGAACTTCGTTATGGTCGGGCTCATCACGATCCAGTGGATCGTTATTGGATACACCCTGGCTTTTGCCAACGGCAACAGCTTCATCGGTGGCCTCCAATGGATGGGACTGAGTGGCGTCGGCGCCGCGCCGAACGCAGATTATGCGGCCACGATTCCGCACCAGACTTTCATGTTCTACCAGCTCATGTTTGCGATTATCACCCCTGCGCTGATGACGGGGGCTTTCGCTGAGCGAATGAAGTTCTCGGCTTTCCTGCTGTTCTCGCTGCTGTGGGCCACGCTGATTTACGACCCGCTCGCGCACTGGGTCTGGGGCGTGGGGGGCTTCATCCGGAATATGGGCGGGCTGGATTTCGCGGGCGGCACGGTCGTTCACATCAGCGCTGGCATTTCGGCGCTGGTTGCGGTCCTGATCATGGGCAAGCGTGTCGGCCACGGCCGAACATCCATGGCGCCTCACAACCTGCCGTTTGCGGTCATTGGCGCCGCGATGCTGTGGGTGGGTTGGTTTGGATTCAACGCGGGATCCGCGCTTGGCGCCAACGGTCTGGCATCCAGCGCCTTCATGGCGACGCACACCGCGGCATCGATGGCGGCTCTGGGCTGGATGCTCGCTGAATGGATCAAGAGTGGTAAGCCGACCATGCTCGGCGCCGCATCCGGAGCCGTCGCGGGACTCGTGGCTATTACACCCGCGTCGGGTTTCGTGACGCCTGTGGCGGCTATCGTGATCGGCCTGGCTGCAGGGGTGATCTGCTACAGCGCGTGCCTTGCCAAGTCGTTGTTTGGTTATGACGATTCACTCGATGTTGTCGGCGTTCACGGCGTCGGCGGCATCCTCGGCGCTGTCCTGACCGGTGTCTTCGCCTCGAAGGCCATCAATCCTGCCGGCAACGATGGACTGCTTTACGGTAATGCGTCCCTGTTGGTGACTCAGATCAAGGCCGTCGCGATTACCGTCGTCTTCGTCGCCGTCGGTTCCGCTGTGATTCTCATGGTCGTGAAAGCGCTTGTCGGCCTGCGTGTTACCGAGCAAGAGGAACGCCTGGGCCTCGATCTCAGCCAGCACAGCGAAAGCGCCTACGTGTTCGGCGGCGATTACGACGAAGCTGTCGAAAGTTCGCGTCCGGGCCACGGGTCCAAAGCCGCTACGGAACGCGCGTAAACGTTTACCGCGGATTCCACGGATAGTCTCATCCGTGCAATCCGCGGTTATCTTTTTTCAAAAGTGCCACTAATTCCCCTGCTACAATATTTTGCTGTTTGACCGGTTTCCGTCCCGTTCGTCTAGCCCGGTCTAGGACACGGCCCTTTCAAGGCTGTAACACGGGTTCGAATCCCGTACGGGACGTTTTTTGAAAAAGCGCTACGGCCAACACTTTCTCTCCGACCGCAACATTCTCCAACGCATCGTCCGACTCGCGGAAGTCTCGTCCGGCGACACCGTCGTGGAAATCGGACCCGGCGCAGGCGCCCTTACGCGCGAACTCGCGGCCACCGCAAGTCGTGTCGTCGCCATCGAAATCGACCGCGACCTTGTTCCCGCGCTGCGCGCCTCCATGCCCGCGAACGTCGAAGTGGTTCAGGCCGATGCGCTCGAAGCCGATTTCGCAGTGCTTGCCGGCGGCGCACCTTTCCACATCGTGGGGAACCTTCCCTACAACGTCGCGACGCCGTTACTCAAACGATTCATCGATTGCCGTGACCGGATCCTTGACGTCACCATCATGCTGCAAAAGGAAGTAGCCGAGCGCATACGCGCCACCGCCGGATCTGCCGACTAC
>Ga0111539_10008740_pt1 | contig 12847 bp, 10 predicted proteins | sample RhiMethybrSRZTD1_FD_79667 | JGI IMG/M metagenome (GOLD analysis project Ga0111539, IMG submission 79667) | Populus rhizosphere microbial communities from Tennessee, USA - Rhizosphere MetaG P. TD hybrid SRZTD1 (version 2) (version 2) | ecosystem: Host-associated > Plants > Roots > Rhizosphere >...
CGTCTTTCTTCATTACAATCTTGCTCGAGCCGGCCGCGAGCTCCATTCGCCCGCCACCTGCGCCGTCGAGCGTCGCTTTGATCTCCCCGACACCCAACGTGATCTTTTCTTTCACTACTTCGATCAGCACGTCGCCGGGCAGCGTGAGCTTTATAGCCGGCGGATCGCCCGTGATCTCACATTCGAGATCCGGAGTTGAAGCACCCGACGGGAGTCGCAACACCATCTGTCCATCCTTGTGCTTCGGCGGTTCCTGATCGGGATGGTAGAGACGGCCAACGACAACGGGCGAGTGATAATCACCTTCGAGAAACACGACGACGACGAGATCGTCGACCGCCGGCATTGCTGCAAAACCCATCGCGCCCACCGCGATCGGAACGCGATTGAGAATGATCCCCGAATCGCGAAGCTGCACTGAAACCGCGTGGTCCGCAGGCGCCGCTTCGTTCGGATGAATGCCCGTGACTTTACCGACACTCGCGATCGGTCGCGCCGACGCTTCGTGACGCGCAATGCGCGAGATGCTGCTGAAGAGTGCCGTCGCGCTCATAGCAGCCCTCCAAGCGTGGACAGTCCGGCGCTGAGCAAGCCTGAAAGTAAAGACGACGTGTCGGCGCCTTCGGCTTCGATGGTGGTGAAGCCGCCCGATCCTGGTCGTAGCTCGTGTTGCACGCGCGTGAGCAACCATGGTCCAGCGCCGATGCCGTCCGGTAGCGATTGAACTTCGATCACGTCTCCCGGTCTGAGAGAAGGCAGCAGGAAGCAACGGCTGCGCAGTCGTTGCGCGCGCGCTGCGTTGGCGGTTTGTAATGCGGTCGAGACGTCGTCTGCGGCAGTCGGCGTCCGCAACAACGGTAGCGGATATCGCACTACACCTGCTCCTCCGGCTGCTGCTGAAGAAGGCAGAAAGTCTGATGACGGTCTTAACGCGTCTGGTGCACTTGCCGATCCTGCTGGTCCAAAGCCGATCGCGAAGCGTTGCGCGTTGATCGTTTCGTTGTCAAACGAGCTGTAGTCGATTATCTCGCGGCCGAAGAGCAGCGCGACAGCAGGTTGACCCGACGGTCTCGCGATCACGTTCAGTTTGCCCTCGGTATCGATCAATGCGATCGAGCCACACAGTCGCGCCAGTTCGGCGACCTGTTCTGCCGCGGTGCGCCCCGGTTGGGCCACGTACGCAGGCAGGTCCAGATCGACGTCGACGTCGCCAATGTCGATGCCTGCATCGGACGCGAGCGTTCGAATCACCTGCTTCGCATTCTGTTTCTCGAATGTTTGGCAAGGACGATACGCGGCGAGATCGGTTGCGGCGTCTGCGAGCACGACGTGAATCCGGCGGAAGTCGCGACGCACCGTTCGCACTTTTCCGGTGAAAAGTTTTTGCGAACCTTCGCCGCCGTCGACGTCCATCGACGCATCGTCACCCGGTGCAGCTTCAAACCGAACAGTTGCGGGAAGGGAAACGCGCGCTGAGTTGCCGCGCGGCAACGGCTCGAGGCACGCGTGCAACTCGACTGCATGCGTGTCGTAACGCAAATTTCCGAGCGTGACTGAGAGGGTTGGCGCGAGACTCATGAGGAGAACAAACCTCCCAGTGCGCGCGTGGCATCCTGAAAACTCGACGCGACGTTGCGCATGTTGTCGACCGTGGTATTGAGCGGCTCGAGTGTTCCGCCGAAGTCGAGACCGCCTGACGCCACGAGATTCGCGAGTGAACCGAGCGTTTCGACCGCGCCCAGCGCCTGATCGGCTGCGGAGGCGATATCGCCGGCGAGATCCTCGAGATCTCCGAGCATGCCGGTGTCGATGCCCAGGTCGCCGAGACCGAATTCGTCGAGTCCGCCGAAGCCGCTGACTTCCGCGGGCGGCGGAAGCGGCGGGCTTTCCGCCAGCTCGAGGCGATACTGAATCTGGTTTGGACGTCCGGCGCTTTCGTAGTCCTGAAGGGATCGGATCACGACCTTTTGCAGATCGAGCGCGCTGGTGATGTCTGCGGCGAATGTGATCTCTTCGCCTGTTTGCGCGGCGGTTTGTAGCGTGCCGAGATCCTCGCGATTAGTCTCTCCGATCAGCAGACCTTCGATGCGAATGTGGTGCGACGGGCGACCGGACCGTTGTTGCAACTCGCCTTCGAGTCCCGCGATGCGCGAAGAGGCAAAGCCTGCATCGAGCGAGTGCTCGATATGCTGAACGTATTGCAGCGAGATGTCGCCTAAAAGCGGGATGGGACGAGTCATGGATCAATGCCTCGCATGTCGCATTCGGCTTCGAGCAGTTGGGCCACTTCGGCGAGCCAGTCTTGCGACGATTGTGTTTCCGGGGCGGCGATAGCGAACGCGCGCGAATTCGTGCGCGCAGTTTCTGATGAAGGTCTGGTTTCCGGAACTGATGTTTGGAACGGTTGCCAGGCTGGGAAAGTGGCAACTGGTTGCGGTGCAGGCTGTTCGATCTTCGCGGACGCCGCGGCTGCTTGTGAGAGCGAAAAGTTAACGCGATTCGATGGTGGTTTTGGAAGCGCTGCCAGGTCTGCTTTCAACGATGGTGGAGCGATCGTGGTGGAAAGCGGCACGGACTGAGACTTGGCCGGTGCGGCTAGAGGTTCATTCGATGCTGAAAACGCAATCGCCGGCGTGTTCACTGCACGCACGCGGAACGGAGCTCGTTTTACAGGTAACACGGATGACGAGGATTGAACTAATCCGTGTGAAGACGGCGAAGAGGATCGCGAGTCGAACGTCGAACTCTTTGTTTGAATGGTTTCAGGCTCAGCGTCGACTCTGCGATCTGAATTGACCGCCCGTTGTGAGAGGTTCGACGCCATTTGCGAAATCAGTGCGCCAAGATCGGCGTCGGTCTTTTGAAACACGATCTGTTTCCAACCACTGGCATCCTGTTGGACCATCTGGCTGCACAACCTGTCGATCACCAGCGCCATCGTCTCGGCCACTCGCTTCTCGTCCCATCCGTATCGCTGCTCGACAAACTCGGCGCAGTCAGGAAACGCAGGCACCTTCTCTCCACCACCCGCAAGCGCCAGCGACGCAGCAATGCGAATCTCGTCGGAAGAAACTCCAGGCGAAACAAGCGCGGCATCCGCCACCAGCGACGCAACATCCCGCTCTCCAGCGTCATTCAACAAACGCGCCCGCTCCTCAAACTTCAACACGCGCACCAACGGCCCCCGCGCGTCGTGCAAACAGAACACGTCACCCGCGACAGGCAGCAAGCGAACCCGCTCGGTCCCGAGCCGGATCTCACTTTGTTCCAGATCCACTCCTATTTGCAGCGCCGCGTTCATCTTCGGACTCCGTCTGGCCTATTCCTCGACCGCCCGCGTTGCCGTGAAGCTGTAACGCGATTCGCCATGTCCACCGACGCTGAGGTCGAACGACTTCTCCTGCAAGAAGCACTCGTGGAACGTGATCGACTTGCGCGCGTCGCCATGGACCAACACCGCACTCACCTGGAAACTCTGATCGCTCGGGAGCGCATCGAGTGCGGGCGCCGTCGACGCCACGTGTATCCGTCCTTCGAGCACTTGCGGTCCGGAAACCATCCCGATGCGCTCGGCGCCCCCGAGTCCGTAGATACTTTCGCGACTCTGAACAGTGCGGTACTCGATCAGTCGCACGCCATCAACGGTCTGACCGTCCACAAGCACCTGACTCTCATTTGCTGCATAAATCGTCGGCATCTTCTTTCTCCTAGTTCTTCACGCGAATCGTTGCGTAGATGAAGTCGATGGAACGCACCGGACGGATCGCGATGTCTACGCGCACGATTCCCTGCGCGAAATCGAGTTGCGTGGAATAGACGTCGACCAGAAACGCCGGATCGGTTCCGTCGGTCGAAGGCACCAGCGCGCCTTCGCGCTCCATTCGCGTAAACGTGGCCACGATCTGTTGTTTCAACGCGAGGCGCGCTTCCGCACTGTTCAACTGGCCGATGAAGTTTTCCGAGATCGCTTTCGTCTCGCGAATCGCGATGTCGGCAACGCGCGTGACGGAGATCTGATCGCCCGACGTATCGAGCCCGCGCAGCACGACAACGCCACGGCCCACACGTTCCTGGACCACCAGCAGGTTCGTCGTCGAACCGAGCAACCGGTTCAACTCGCTCTCGCGATATCGTGCGGGTGCAACGCCAAACAGCGGCACGGATTTGAACGTCGGAGAATCCTGCGGATTGAGACGTCCAATCAGACCCGCGACGGCGCCTTCCGCCCCCGGCGGCGACACCAGCACGAACCGGCGGCTGCGCACTAACGCGGAGTGCTCGCGAATCTGATCGAGGTTGGTGGCCTCGGTCGCGGTGACAGACCCAAACGCGATTCGCGGCGCAGCGTTGTCGGCCATCGCGACTGCGTGCGCCGCCAGCGCCTGATGGATCTGCCGCACTTCCGCGGTGGCGCGCCCCCGTTCCACCGATGCGACGACGAGATCGATGCGCGGATCGTCCGCCAGACGATCGATCGCGTCCTCATACTGTTGGACCGTTGGCGATTCGCCATTCGTAAACTCAACCGGCGTCGGCGTCGCAGCCGGCATCTGGTTCGTAGTGCGCGAACTCAACGGCGTGAATCGAACCAGGCGGCTTTCGTTGGCCAGGACATACGGTAGATAACGATCGCTGTCCTGATCGACCAGCAGACCGGTGAACTCTTCCTGCAAGCCACGTTGGAAAACGCGCACATCAACCGTTCCCGCTTCGGCGCCCGCGCTGATCTGCACGCTGAGTCCGGCGGCATCCGCGTCGGCGGCGGGTCGGAGCACCATCACGTTTCGTGCTCCGGGCGTCGGCTCCGGCACGTTGATCTCAGTCACAGTGTCGGTGAACGCATAGGTTCCCAATCGCGGCGCGATGTTCGCGAAGCCGGGGTCGCTGGCGATGAGGTAACTCGACTGTTGATTGATCGCTTCGAACAGGTCGTCGGGCTGGCCCGGCGCGACGCGCAGATCGGAAAACGTTTCGAGCGTCGTTCCGGCGCGCAACAGTCGCAACGAGACGCGGACGATGTCGTTCGCGGCGTTTGTGACGGTGCGCACTTCAACTCGTAGCGCATTGTTGCCCGCTCCGTTTGAACGCGCGCGCAACAACACGACTTCTTCCGAGTTTGCGTTGAGCAGTCGTGCGGACGCGGCGCGTCCACCAGCGACACTCGAGATGACGACTTCACTCGCGCCATTGCCGAGTGCATGCCCCACTTCCGGCATGCTGCCGATCGTGCCTGGACCTAACAGTTGCCGGATCTCCGTGGTCTTCGTTACGCCGACCAATCCACCGTTGCGCGGCGGACGATCCACAATTCCCACTGCGCCCAGAATTCCGGAAGTGGCCGGCAGCGGCGGCAGAACGTCGAATCGCGCCTCAACCCGGACGCCGGGAACGACTAATGCTGGCATGTCATCCTCCTGTGAAGACTCGCTTATCGATCTAAATCGGGAATCTCGCCGAATCGTTGCTCGTAGTTCGCGATGCTGTCGTTCAGCGTTCGCGCGAATGCCTTTGCGAAGGCTGGTGATGTAACGATCGCAGTAACATTCACAACGTCGGAATCTTTTTCACGAAACTGTGCAAACTCTAGTAGGAACTCAAACGCGTTGTAGCCCACCTGAAGGTGGTTGCTGTAGTTGCTGGCCAACCGGTCCTGAGTGGTTTTATGGTGGTCCACTTTATTTCTCGGTGGACCATCTGCAAGAACCTTGCCAATGAGAAACGGGCGGGTTTTGAGAGAGTGAGGTGACGCGCGTTACAGTTGCTGTGACACAATCCGTGGTTTCACTGTCACACGGACTGTCTCGACTGTAACAGGCTGTTACGCCTCGGACTGCGCACGATCTGATATTTCGCCATCTTTCGATAAAGCGTCATGCGCGAGAGTTGGAGTTGAGCTGCAGCCTGACTGACGTTCCAATCTGTTTGCAGCAGAGCACCGAGCAACTGCTCTCGTTCTTCGGCAGGCATGTCGCGCATTGACGCGAGTCGAACGGCGATAGTGGCGGGCAGTTCGGCAAGATTGAGACAGTCGTCAGGGAGTTCGATAAATGCGGCTTCCACGAGGTTTTTTAGCTCGCGAATATTTCCGGGCCAGTCGTATTTCTCGAGTTTGTCCATTGCTTCAGAGTCAAAGCCAGCGATTTTCTTTCGAAACTTCACGTTCATTTCCTGCACGTAATGTTCCACCAGTAGCGGAATGTCAGAGCGGCGCTCGCGCAACGGCGGCAGGTGAAGACGGGCCACGTTCAGCCGAAAATAGAGATCGGCGCGGAATTTTCGCTCTTCAACCAGCTTTTCGATCTCCTGGTTTGTAGCGGCGACGACGCGCACGTCCACTCGCTGGCTCTTCGATCCACCGAGTCGACATACTTCGCGATTGTCGAGCACGCGCAGAATCTTTGCTTGCGCACTCGGGCTCATCTCGCCGATTTCGTCGAGAAACAGTGTGCCGCCGTCAGCCTGTTTCCATTTACCGTCGCGCGCGCCGTCCGCGCCGGTGAACGCGCCTCGTTCGTAACCGAAGAGTTCGCTTTCGAGCAGCGTCTCAGGCATAGCGGCGCAATTGACTGAAACAAACGGATTTCCGCGACGGTCGCTGTGTTCGTGAATGTGACTCGCGGCGAGTTCTTTACCGGTGCCGGTTTCGCCGGTGATCAGCACCGTGCTGCTGGTGGCTGCCGCTCGATCGAGATAACGTCGCACAGCATTTGTGCAATTATGCGAGCCGACGATGGTTTCGCCGTTCAGTTCAGTTGTTGGTGCGACCAGCCGGTCCAATGACGTCTCGAGATCGTCAAGGTGCAATGGTGTCTTCAGATAATCGTTCGCGCCCGCGCGCAAAGCGGAAACCGCGAGCTCCTCGTTGCCGTCGTTGGCAATCACGATGCAGGGAACATTGACGCCTTTGTCTCGCAGTGACTTGATCGCTTCAACGCGGCCTGAGGAATCGCTCGAGACTTCGACGATCACGGCTTGGACCACCCGGGTCGTTAAAGTCTTGTGAAAAGTGGGGATGTCCTGCTCGACCTGTGGTGAGAAGCCGAGCGTTCGCAGATGTCTATCGTAATCGACACTGGGAGTTGAGGTGCCTCTCAGAATCGTCACGAGACCTCGTTTTGAAGGCGCCATGACGGTGCTCCAGACTGTGTGCCCCCGATTGTCTGCTATCGCGCGAGGATTCAGGAATTCCTGAGTGTCCTTGAAAAGACGACTGTAAATCTGGCCGCAGATACTACCACGGCTGCAACTCACGATTACAAAAATGTGACGGTCTAATTGTTGATTTATTTTGTCGACGAACGGATACTTCAATCAGCCGGCAGGTTTTCAGTTCATGGATAGCACTCCTCATTATCGTAGCTGCCATCTCTGCGAAGCGATTTGCGGTATCGAGATCACTGTTCGAGACGAACAGCATCTGGAGATCCGCGGGGACAAGGACGATCCGTTCAGCCGCGGTTACGTCTGTCCGAAAGCCGTTGCCTTGCAGGACATTCACTTCGACAAAGACCGGTTGCGTCATCCTGTTCGTCGCACGGCGAATGGTTGGGAACGGATCACGTGGGACGAGGCGTTTGCGGAGGTCGCGCATAACTTGCGACGGATTCGCACGCAGCACGGACCCGATTCGCTTGCGACGTATCTTGGGAATCCCAGCGTTCACAACTACGGCGTGATTCTGTTTGCGCCCGGGTTCATTCGCAGTTTGAAGACGCACAACCGGTTTTCGGCGACGTCGGTGGACCAACTGGCCCATCATCTCGCGTCGTACCTGATGTTTGGGCATCAACTGTTATTACCGGTTCCGGATCTCGATCGCACGCAGTTCTTTCTGATGCTCGGGGCGAATCCCGCGGTTTCGAATGGCAGCATGATGACTGCTCCGGGGATGAGTCGCAGGTTAGAGCAGATACGAGCGCGCGGCGGGAAAGTGGTTTTGATTGATCCGCGCTTCAACGAAACTGCTCGATTCGTGGATCAGCATCTGTTCATCCGTCCGGGAACGGATGTGCTGTTGTTGCTGGCGATGTTAGAGGTCGTTTTTGCCGAAGGCTTGACGCGTCCGCTTGCGTTTACGAAGGGTTTGGAGACTGTCGCGGCGGTTGTTGCGCAGTTTCCGCCGGAGCGGGTGGCTTCGATTACGGGGATCGAGGCTGAGCAGATACGTCGTTTGACGCGGGATTTCGCGCGCGCCGAATCCGGTGTTTGTTACGGAAGGATTGGCGTCAGCACGCAGGAGTTTGGCGGCGTTTGTCAGTGGCTGATCAACGTCCTGAATATCGTGACGGGAAATTTCGATCGGCCGGGTGGTGCGATGTTTCCGCTGCCGGCGTTTGATCCGGTGAACGCACCGCAGACGCTCGCGCCGCGCGGGAGTTTTGGGCGACGTCACACGCGTGTGCGGAAGCTGCCGGAGTTTAGTGGAGAGTTTCCGGTTGCTGCGCTCGCGGAAGAGATACTGACGGAAGGTACCGGGCAGATTAAATCGCTCGTGACTATCGCGGGTAATCCGGTGTTATCGACGCCGAATGGTCGTGAGTTGGACCGAGCACTCGGCGGGTTGGAGTTCATGGCGTCGATCGATTGTTACATCAACGAAACAACGCGTCACGCGCATGTCATCTTGCCGCCGACGACGGCTCTCGAGCGTGGTCATTACGATATCGCGTTTCATTTGTTGGCCGTGCGTAACACGACGAGGTTCTCGCCGCCGTTGTTTCCGCGAAGTGCAGACGCCAAACACGATTGGGAGATTTTGCTCGAACTCCAGACGCGTATGGCCGAGGGAGGTTTTGTCGAGCGTGCAAAATTAGGGTTGGCGAAGCGTTTTCTGGGGCCGGAGCGAATGCTTGATCTTGGATTGCGCTTCGGACCGTACGGCGGGCGGCTCAATCCGTTCTCCGGGCTGACGCTCGCGAAAGTTAAGAAAGCTGAACACGGAATCGATCTTGGACCATTGACCTCGTGCTTGCACGATCGTTTGCGTACCCGGGATAAGCAAATCGATCTCGCGCCTGAGGTATTGGTGAAAGACGTCGAACGCGTAGTTAGCAGATTCTTCGACCACGGATCTTATGAATCAAATGGTCACCTGCGTTTGATCGGGCGTCGTCAACTTCGCAGCAACAACTCATGGATGCACAACACCGAACGCCTGCTCCGCGGCAAGCCTCAATGCACGATGCTCATGCATCCTGCGGACGCAGCGCATCGCAACCTGACGTCCGGCCAAAACGTCGTCGTCAAATCGCGAGTCGGTTCAGTCGAAGTCCCCATCGAAGTCTCCGACGAAATCATGCCCGGCGTCGTCAGCATCCCGCACGGCTGGGGTCACGATCGTCTCGGCATTAACCTAACCGTGGCCCAACAACACGCCGGCGCCAGCATCAACGACCTAACCGACCCCCTCGCCATCGACACCCTCTGCGGCACCGCCGCCTTCAACGGTATCTCCGTCACGGTCGAAGCGATCAATTGATAATTTAAAATCCGTGTTCCCCAGCGTTCAGGGAACACGGATTCTGTAAACACCGATCAGGCGATCTAACGCTTCGTTACGGTGTCGCTGCCGGAGTTTGTGACCCAGACGTTCGTGCCAAACACAGCTACCCCGATCGGGGAGCGGCCGACGGAGATCGAGCCGAGGTTTGTTCCGTCGGTCGCATTCAGTTTCGTCACAGTGTCCCCGCCGTTGTTTACAACATATACAACGCCTTTGCTGAACACCGTCGAGACAGGACCATCGCCAGTCTTGAATGTGCCACTGACGATCCCTTCAGGACTCAACTTCATCACGTTATTGCTACCGAAGTTCGCGACCCACAAACTCTCGCCATCGAACGCGATGCCGAATGGACCATCGCCAACCGAAAACGTTGCGACCACAACGCCGTTCGACTCACTCAACTTCGTCACTGTATCGCTGTTGTTGTTCGTGACGTAGATGTTCTTGCCATCGGTTGCCATGCCGACTGGTCGCGTTCCTACCTCGTACGTGCCGAGCGTCATTCCGTCCGAGGCACGCAGCTTCGTCACGGTGTTGGCGCTGCGATTGGCGACCCACACGTTTCCGTTCGTCACGAGCAGCCCACCTGGTCCCTGGCCGACCGCATAGGTACCGACAACCGCGCCACTCGTTGGGTCGAGCTTCATTACGTCGTCGCTGAGATAGTTCGCGACCCACAAAAACGCACCGTCAAAAGCGAGCGCTACGGGTCGATGGCCCACCTGGAACGTGCCGGTCGCAGTTCCGTCTGAAGCTTGCAGCTTCGTGACTGTATCGCTGAACTGGTTGGCGACGAAGACGTTCGCACCATCGGTAGCGACGCCTTCCGGTCCGGCGCCAACACGGAACGCGGCGGGCGTCGCCGGGGCCAACTGCGTCACGGTCTGCGCCTGAGACGCTCCAACCGCGACCAGCATTACGAATAGGGCAGGAAGCAGGGCAGGCAGCAGGCCCCCCTTGAACAATGGATTCACTCTCATCTGTCTCCTCCTCTCATTTGTCTGCGCTCCTGGGCCTCTTCGGCCGTGGGCCAATCAACCAGGCTGAGCTCTTTCACGATCTTGTTCGGCGCGAGTGACGCAGGACAGCCGGCCCACAACGTGTGTGGCTCGTTACCCCAGCGCAGCATGTTTATGTGGTTCGACTTGACGGCATCACGTTCCGGATCGCGATCGAAGAACCCGAGTTTTCGCCGCAAAAGCTCGATGTCTTTAGGATCGCCGGTCAAAAACTTCCAGCCTGGTCCAACCTTGTACGCGTCCGCATAATCCGCCAGTACCCGTGGCGTGTCTTCCTTGGGTTTCAACGTGATCGAATACATGAAGATGTCCTTACCGACGCGGTCGCCGAGCAGCTTCTGCACCTTCAATAGATTCGCCGTCGTTCCCGGGCACGTGCCGTCGCATTTCACGTACATGAAATTGATGATCACGATCTTGTCTTTAATCAGATCGTCGTAGAACTTCACCTTCTTGCCTTCGTGCGTCGTCAGCGTAATGTTCGGAAAACTTCGTTCCGCGAGTCTCTCGCGCTGCGTCTTACTCTGATCGAACTTCCCCTGAACTGACTGCGCGGCCGTGCGAACATCCGCCACGAGGGCACATCCGATGAAGAAAACGGCACTCAGAAATGCAGCTATTGTTTTGCGATGCATGTTCGTTCTCCTTCTCATGGGTTCGTAACGTTGTCGCCATCACCATCGACGATCTCCCAGATGAGCATCATCGCGTGATCCTCGTGCACCACGTTGTGGCAGTGGAACGGATAACGCCCGGTGAAATCGCGGAAGCGGAAAAAGCTCTTGGTCTGCATGTTGTGTTCGAGACGGATGACGTCCTTGCGTCCGTTGAGGACCAGACCGCTTGATGCCGGCGGCGCGCCGTTGACCGAGAGAAACTGAAACTCCTCGAAGTGGATGTGCGCCGGATGTTGCCAGCCGCCGGAGCTGTTCGTGACGATCCAGTGTTCGACCGAGTTCTTCGAGATACGGGCCCGCACTTCCTGACACTCCGGATCCATCGCGCGACCGTTGATGGTCCAATTGCCGTTCGAGCGATCGAAATTAAACGTGCGCGTGATGCGCGGCGTCGCGGTTTTATCAGGCAGACCGTAGAAGCGTGTAATCGTAGCGGGATCGACGCTGTTGTCCGCTATCGGCGGCAAATCGACGACGATCTGAAGAATCAGATTGCCCTGGCCCGCCGCGAGAACTTTTCCGGTCGGACCACGCCCGTCCTGTTGTTCGAGCCGGTTCTCGATGTAGAGCGTCTTACCCGCATACTTCGAGAAATCGATGACGATGTCGGCGCGTTCGGCGACTGCGATGCGCACACTTTCGACCTCGACCGGATGATCGAGGAGGTTTCCGTCGGTCGAAATCTGGTGAAACTTGATCCGCTGGTTGAGGTTCGTCGTGTCGGTGAAGAAAAACTGATAGAAACGCGATGGTCCAGCATCGAGCCAGCGGAAGCGATAACGCCGCGGATGGACATGCATAACGGGTTGCACTTTGCCGTTGACGAGGAAACGATCGCCCAACACGCCGTCGAAGTTGAAGGTGTCGAACGTGACGATGCCGGTTTCCGAATCGTAAAGATGATCGCTGAAGAGCATCGGCACGTCGAAGTTGCTGTCGTCGCTGACGCCGTCGCCGAATGACGGAAGGTGGAAGCCGGTCGTTTCGTCCCCGGTGTCGTGGTCGTTGAAGAGGAGATACATGCCCGCCAGCCCCTTGTAGACGTTCTGGGAGGTGAAGTCGTGCATGTGATCGTGATACCAGAGCGTGCTCATGGCTTCCTGGATGTCGCCGCCGGTAGCCTGATGCGTTGAGTTAACGCCGGCGAGGACATTCGGATAGTGCTGGTCGTAGAACTTGCCTGCTGCAAAGAAATCGCACGGATTACCGTCCGACTCTGAAGGCGTGTGGCCGTTATGCAAGTGCGTTGTGACGAGGTTCTTGCCGAAGCCGCCATTGTTCAGCGGCAGGTTGTTATGGTTACGGACCAGGATTGGACGACCGTAACGTTCGACGTAAAGAGGTCCGGGAACCAGGCCGTCAAAACCCCACAACGGCTGGAGTGGGAGATCGGGGTGAGTAACGATGTTCGCCAACCGCTGTTCGACTTCATAAAACCGGGTTGGCGCGAACTGACTGAAAGCCTGGTGCACCTTGGTGCGTCCCTCACCGGCGGCAGTGTTTGGAATCGCAGTCGGTACGGGATTCAGTGTGGCGACCGGTTGCTTGACGGTCATGCGTGTAAACGGCTGAACGAAGGGACGCGTCGGTGGACTACTTGGACCACTGCCGCTGCCGCTGCTGCCACCGTCGAACAAGCGGCCGGC
>Ga0111539_10008741_pt1 | contig 12847 bp, 19 predicted proteins | sample RhiMethybrSRZTD1_FD_79667 | JGI IMG/M metagenome (GOLD analysis project Ga0111539, IMG submission 79667) | Populus rhizosphere microbial communities from Tennessee, USA - Rhizosphere MetaG P. TD hybrid SRZTD1 (version 2) (version 2) | ecosystem: Host-associated > Plants > Roots > Rhizosphere >...
AGCCGATCGACGTGATCCCGCAGAACTATAGTCGTCCTGCCGGTGCGGGCGGCGGCCTTGATATTCGCGTCTGAGGACAGCATGACGACCATCAACCCAGCATCGACAGCCACCGGCGCAAGCACGGTTTCCAGCGCGCTCGACAAAACCGAGATCGCCAGCAATTTCACCATGTTCCTGCAACTGCTCACGACGCAGCTGAGGAATCAACGCAGGATCCGCCGCAGCTATCGATCAACGGCCAGAACTACACGCTCGACAAGATCAAGCGCATTGTTCGACCAACGACGTGAGCCTTTTTCATATGTCATCACCGGGCTTGTCCCGGTGATCTCGCTCGGTAGGGTGAATGACCTCCTAAGCGGGATAGCCGGGACCAGCCCCGCCATGACGGGCTGAGAAGCCCCGCCCCTCCATCCGTAACCAAAAGGTTAGCGGGAACCCGGCAAACATTGCCGTTTGTGTTCGTCATGCTTAGGCAAATTTTAAGCCGAGGCTTGTAGTTTTTCCGCAGTACCTGTCAGTCGAGTTATGTTTTGTGAGTGTGCCAATGAACGAACCCCATCGCCCGAGGGTCAAGTATGTCATCGGGCCTGATGGTAGTCCGCTGACTATTGCGGACTTGCCGCCGACAACGACCAAGCGCTGGGTCATCCGCCGAAAGGCGGAAGTGGTCGCCGCGGTGCGTGGCGGCCTTTTGTCGCTCGAGGAAGCCTGCGCGCGGTATACGCTGACCGTTGAGGAGTTCCTTTCCTGGCAGGCTTCGATCGACCAGCATGGTCTCGCCGGGCTGCGCACCACGCGCATCCAACAGTACCGCCAATAGTCCTTCCTCCTCCGCACTGTGAACTGGCGGCGCACGGGCCGACCTTGTCGCGCATTGCCCGCGTCCTAATTCTACGATGCCTTTTCGTCCGGAATTAACCGGACGCTAACCTTAAACTGGGCAGATCTTGCCGGGTGAGGTGCGCATGCTCTCGACCGGCGTCGAAATTAGCGTTAACGGGATTCTTTCGCGGGACGGTGCACGGCTTGACCAGGCGCGAAGCACTGATCTTGCCACTCATGCGGCCATGGCAGCCGAACAGGTTACCCGGAACCTGGTTGGCCGCACCGTCGCCGAGGTCGAGCGCGACCTGATCCTGGAAACGCTCAAGCACTGCCTCGGCAACCGCACGCATGCCGCAAATATTCTCGGCATTTCGATCCGGACCTTGCGCAACAAGCTGAATGAATATGCGGCCGGCGGTTCGCCAATTCCGCCGCCCCACGGCGGCTCGGAGCTGAAGGGCGCCGCCTGAGTTCGGCGACCTTCTCGCATGGTGAGAGTGGTCTACAAGATTTGCCCTACCCCGCTATGGCGGGAGGCCGAACGAGCGGCCGTGTTTGCCGGCTCGGACCTCGACCGCCGGGATGGCTTCATCCACTTTTCAACAGCCGCGCAAGTCGTCGAGACCGCCAGAAAGCATTTTGCCGGTCAACACAACCTCCTTCTGGTCAGAGTCGATGCCGAGCGGCTCGGCAACCGCCTGAAATGGGAGCCGTCGCTCGGCGGTGCATTATTCCCGCACCTTCATGGCAATCTCGATCTGGCCGCGGTTACGCGTGTCGAACCGCTGCCGTTGGGAGCCGATGGTCTGCATGTATTCCCTGCATTGGAGGACTGATCCATCCGGCTTGGGCACTCGTAATTGAGGGTATGCTGCCAAAGCCGTAAGGTCGCATGTCTCGAAACGGGCCGCTCAGGATGGATCTTGATTCCAACCGCAGCCTGATAGTCGCCGCGCTCGGCCGGATTCCGGCGGGCGACCGAGCGGCATTGCAGACAGTCTACCGTCTGACCTCGGCGAAGCTTTTTGGCGTTTGCCTTCGTATCTTGGGTGAACGCAGCGAGGCAGAAGACGTGCTGCAGGAGGTCTACGTAACCGTGTGGCGAAAGGCCGCCGAGTTCAATGCCAGCCAGGCAAGCCCGATGACATGGCTGATTGCGCTCGCGCGCAACCGCTCGATCGACCGGCTTCGCGCATCGCGTCATAGCCGCAACATGGACCCGATCGACGCCGCTGCCGAGGTCGCCGACACCGCACTGGGTGCCGACCGAAATATTGAGAGCGCGCAGGACTATGCGCGCCTTCACGGCTGCGTCGAAGGCCTCGCGTCGCACGAGCGCGCCGCGCTGCGTGGCGCATTTTTCGACGGCAGCACATACGAGGATCTGGCGAGCCGCATGAAGGTGCCACTCGGCACCATGAAGAGCTGGATCCGGCGCGCAATGATCAAACTCAAGGCATGTCTTGAGCAATGAGCGATACGTTCGACCATAACGCGACGCACGATGACGACTTGCTCGCCGCGGAGTACGCATTGGGCGTGCTCGCCGGGGCGGAGCGTGCCGCCGCGGAGCAGCGCGTCGCGCGCGAGCCCGCCTTTGCCCGGCTTGTGACGGACTGGGCGCAACGCCTTGCGCCCTTGGCGGCGGAAATCGCCGAAGTCGCTCCGCCGCCGCAGCTGTGGGACAGGATTGCGGACGCCCTGCCCGCACAGACGCAACGCGGCGGATTATGGCAAAGCATCGCGTTCTGGCGCGGCCTGAGCTTTGCGGCTGGCGCGCTCGCCGCCGCGTGTCTCGCGGGGCTGATTTACCTTGGCGCCTTCACGCAACAACAGGCCCTGGTTGCGACTATCGAAGGTGGCGGAAATCGCCAATTCGTGGCCACCATCGACACCAGGCGTGGCACGGTTGCCGTGGTTCCCGCGGCATTCAGCGCCGACGCAACCCGCGTTCCGGAGCTGTGGCTCATTCCGCCGGATGGGAGGCCGCGGTCGGTTGGCTTGCTGCGCCCCGACCAGAGCGTGACGCTGACCCTGTCGCCGGAACTCGCGGCATTGGCAAAAGACAACGCGGTATTGGCGGTTTCGCTCGAGCCGCCGGGCGGTTCGACGACCGGACTGCCGACCGGACCGGTCATCGCAACCGGCAAGCTCACGTCTCTGTGACCGTGCATCCGTATTCGCGCGGGCTGCGTAGCTCCGAAGTCTCCGAGGTCGGGGACGTCACACAGCAACGGAGTTACAGCCATGAAACGCATCACCACCATCGCGCTGGCCGGCTTTGCCGCGGCAGCGCTCGCGATCAGCCTGGGCGGCATCGGTTCTGCCTCCGCTGAAATGAAGGAAAAGACCGTCACCGTCGGCGGCGCGCCGATGTATCCGTCCAAGAACATCGTGCAGAACGCGGTGAATTCGAAGGATCACACCACGCTGGTTGCCGCTGTGAAGGCGGCGGGCCTGGTCGACACCCTGCAATCCCCCGGTCCATTCACCGTGTTTGCGCCGACCAACAACGCCTTCGCGAAGTTGCCGGCCGGCACCGTCGACACCCTGCTCAAGCCCGAGAACAAGAAAACGCTCACCAACGTCCTCACCTATCACGTCGTGCCCGGGCGTTTGAGCGCAAAGGACTTGATGGAAAAGATCAGGGCCGGAAATGGCAAGGCCATGCTCAAGACCGTCGAAGGCGCCGATCTCACCTTCGCCGAGAAGGACGGCAGGCTCTGGATTTGGGACGCCAAGGGTGGCTCCGCTCAGGTCACCATCCGAAACGTGAACCAGTCGAACGGCGTCATTCACGTGATCGACACGGTCCTGTTGCCGGGCTGAAAGTCCTCTAGTGCCGGCAACAGCGGCGCTGCGTAAGCGCCCCCGAGGGTCCTCTCCCTTGTCCCCGAGGGAGAGGACTGCCGCGTTTGCAGGGTCACGCGGCACGTTAACCGCCCGCTAACCATGCAATGGGCAAATATTGCCGGGTGTAATTTCCCACCGCGGCTCTGTACTCAGGCACCGGCAATGGTGCTGGCGTCCGGTTTCCTGACCTTTGTTTTGTCTTCGCGTCCGCGCCGCCGGGGGAACGGCGGTGCGCGCATGATCCCGAAAAGTGGTCACCGGTTTTCGGAAAAGATCATGCGCCAAGTGAGTCGAACATGAGCGACATCACCGCCGCTCCGGCCAACGCCGTCAGCGGCATCAAGCTACCGGGCCTCGACGAGATTGGCGCCTTTTTTCAAGCGCGGCGATATCGCGCTTGCAATCGGGGTTCTCACCATCCTGGTGGTGCTGATCCTGCCGCTGCCGCCACTGCTGCTCGATTTCTCGCTCGCGATTTCCATCATCTTTTCAGTGTTGATCCTCATGACGGCGCTGTTCATCCACACGCCGCTTGAATTCTCCGCTTTCCCGACCGTGCTACTGATCGCGACGATGCTGCGGCTCGCGCTCAACCTCGCCTCCACCCGCCTGATCCTGTCGCGCGGCCACGAAGGAACCGACGCCGCCGGACACGTGATCGAGCGTTCGGCAATTTCGTGATGAGCGGCAACTTCGTCATCGGGATCATCGTGTTCACAATCCTGATCATCGTGAACTTCGTCGTCATAACGAAAGGCTCGGGGCGCATCGCTGAAGTCGCTGCGCGCTTCCACCTTGACGCCATGCCCGGCAAGCAGATGGCGATCGATGCGGACCTTTCGGCGGGCATCGTCGACGAAAAAGAAGCGCGCCGCCGCCGTCAGAGGCTGGAAGACGAAGGCGGCTTCTTCGGCGCCATGGACGGCGCCTCCAAATTCGTTCGCGGCGACGCCATCGCCGGCCTGCTGGTCGTGTTCATCAACGTCATCGGCGGCATGATCATCGGCATCGTGCAAGGGTCTTTCGTTCGCGGATGCCGCGCATTCGTACATGATCCTCACGGTGGGCGACGGCCTGGTCACGCAAATCCCCGCGCTGATCGGTTCCACCGCGGCCGGCTTGCTTGTCTCCAAGGCGGGCGTGGCCGGCGCGGCAGACAAGGCGTTGCTGGGGCAACTTTCGGGTTACCCCAAGGCTCTCGGCATGTCGGGGGCCGTGATGATTGTGATGGCGCTGCTGCCCGGAATTCCGATGATCCCGTTCCTCGCGCTCGGCAGCGGCGCCAGCGCGCTCGCCTTCATCGTCGACAGGCGCATGAAGCTCGCCGCGGCATCGGAGGTCAGGAAAACCGAGGCGGCAATCAAAGCCGATGCCGCCGACGAGCCCATCTCCACTGCGCTGAAGATGGATGACCTCAAGGTCGAGCTCGGCTACGCGCTTCTGCCGCTGGTCAATGCGCCTGACGGCAGCGACCGGCTGACCGAGCAGATCAAGGCGCTTCGGCGCTCGCTGGCGGTCGAAATGGGCTTCGTGATGCCGGCCGTGCAGCTTCTCGACAATGTGCAGCTCGACGCGAATTCCTACGTCATCAAGATCAAGGAAGTGGAGGCCGGCAGCGGCAAGGTGTGGGCGGGCCAGTACATGGTCATGGACCCCGCCGGCGGGCAGGTAAAGCTGCCGGGCACACATACAACCGAACCGACCTTCGGCCTTCCGGCGACCTGGATCGATGGCGCGCTCAAGGAGGAAGCCTCGATGAAGGGCTACACGGTGGTCGATGCTGCCACCGTGCTCTCCACCCATCTTACCGAGCTGCTCAAGAACAACATGGCGGAGCTGCTCTCGTACGCCGAGGTGCAAAAACTGCTCAAGGAATTGCCGAAAGAGCAGGCCGACCTGGTCAAGGATCTTGTGCCGAACCTGATCACGGTCTCCGGCATCCAGCGGGTGCTCCAGATGCTTCTGGCCGAGCGCGTCTCCATTCGCGACCTTGCCACCATTCTGGAAGGCATTGCCGGCTCGCGCAATCCGGTCACGCTCACCGAGCACGTCCGCGCGCGACTGTCGCGCCACTTTGCGCCCAATACACCAGCCCGAGCGGTTATTTGCCGCTGATCGCGCTTTCGGCCAAATGGGAACAGGCATTTGCCGACTCCTTGGTCGGCCAGGGTGACGAGCGCCAGCTGGCGATGCAGCCTTCGCGGCTGTCGGAATTCATTACGTTGGTGCGTGAGCGTTTCGAGGAGGCGGCGCGCGAGGGCGAGGCGCCGGTGCTCGTGACCTCATCGAGCATTCGGCCCTTCGTTCGCGGCATCGTCGAGCGTTTCCGCGCGCAGACGCCGGTCCTGTCCCAGGGCGAAGTGCATCCCCGCGCACGTCTCAAGACTGTCGGTAGCATCTAGTCGGCTGTTGCGTGCGGCCGCGGCAGAACGTCATCACGCGGCCGAAACCGCACCGAACTGTCGGAAAAGTCAGGAGAAATTCGGATATTCACAAGGATTCAACGTTCCGTGAAAGGTCCTTGGGAACCCGCAAGCAATACCTACGTTATTCGGACGAACGGGTGAACTTTTTTCGGGACGGGGCGACCAAGGAGTGGAGCCCGGAGGATGTCATGAACTGGTCCCTTTATCGGGCAGACCGCACCACACACCTCAAGATCGTGGTTGTTGGGCTTGTCGCCGCGCTGTTGATCGCCGTGATTGGCATCTCGGCGCGCCAACTTAATCTTGGCACGGACATCATGACGGCGCAGAACCCGACCGTCATCAAGGCCGGCGGGCCGGTTGTATTCACCGACCGGAGCGGTCCAATCGTCCGATAGCCTGTCACCTATTCCTTTTGTCCGGCGCGCCGCATTTGCGGCGCGTCTTTTTGTAAAGTAGTCGAATCAAGCGAAATGGCCGAGAACAGCCGGACATGAGGACCTGTCTGCTCAGTTTGCGCGCGACCAGCCTGATAGCGGCCGGTTTGCTGCTGGCGGCGCAGGTTGTGCATGCGCAGCCACCGGCCATGACGACGGCCGACTACCAGGCCCGGCTCGCCCAGTATCAGGCGGCGCGAAGTGCATATGAAGCCGAGGCGACCGCCTATTGGGATGCCGTCGGTGAGAAGCGCCGTGAGCGCAATGCGAAGCGCCGCGACCATCTTCCGATCAGCATTGACGACTACGTCCTCACCCAGCCACCCATCTATACGGGTCCGCCACGACCGGTCGATCCGAACGTACCCGCACCGCCGCCTGCCGAGCGGCCGGAGATTCCCGTGGTTGCGGACTTCCTCAAGAATGCCGCCGAGCAATTCAGCTTCGTTCCGGACCGGCCGGCGAGCGACTTCGATTTCAAGCGGGCTTATGCAAAGGCTGCACTTGCGGCGGGATTAACTCGCGAGCAGATCGTCGGCGTCTATGCGTTCGAGACGGGAGGAAACGGTACGTACGACTCGCAGGCCGGGCTTGTGCCTTACCGCCCCGGCGCCCGGGCGATCTCGCCGGCCGTTGGCTACAACCAGTTGCTCAGCACGAATACGGTGTCGCTCCTCGCCGAAGACGGCAACAACTATCTCCAGGCGCTGCGCCAGAAAGCGAAAGGACTGTCCGGCCCGGGGAAGCTCGCGATGGAGCGAAAGATCGAGGGGCTCAAGCGCATGATCGCCTACAGCCGTTCGGTCCCGAACCGGTGGAGCGATCACGATCGCCTGGCCAAGACCACTTTGGGCGGTTTCGGCATCCACGCCGCGGTGCTTGATCTCGATCTTGGGCCAATTCTCCAAGTGCAAAAGCTCACGAACTCCGTTCGCTTTGCCCGCGTCAAGGGCTATGCGCCTGCGCTGACCGCCGCCGAACTCGAATTGATGAACCTGACGGGCGACGGCAACGGGTTCGACATGGTGACGATGCCGCAAGCGCTGCGCGCGCGCGTTCCGACGTCGAATTTCTTCCAGCGGGAAGGATACGAACGCAACCCGGTCGCCCGCCGCACTGGCACTGTGGCCAATCTTATCGCCGACATCGAAGCCAAGATGAACCGCGGCGCGCAGGCGCAAGGCGCACGCGAAATGGCGTCGGCGTTTTAGCGGTTGCCGGCCGCGCGCTGTGCCGCCAGTTGATCCAATTTGGCGATGAGTTGCACTGTTTCTTCCGCGCTCTTGGATATCAGATCCCTTGTTTCTTCAGCGCTAGATAACCCGCTCACGCATAGCTTAGCGTCGCCGTAACGTTCAGGGTTTGAGCCTGAGTTCGCATCATTTGCCTTGCTCCAAGCGTCTACATTCCTGAGTGCCGCCTGGTTGGCTTGAGAAATTAGATTGTCAACGCCGCGTTTCTCTTCCGCGCTGAGCCCTTTGCCTTGATCCTTCAATCGGCCTTCAAGTCTATTTTTCAGCGCAAACAGCTCGCGATAGCTGTTCAAGGCAATAGTATTTTCGGTTTCCGCAAACCCCTGCTGAGTTTGCAAAGCCCGACGTGCCAACCACCGCGCGCCCGCAATCTTTTCGCGGTTTGATGGGATCGACTGCTCCTGCCGGTGCAAATTTGCTTCGGTAGCGCAGATCGCGGCGTTTTGGAGGATCTTGACCCGCGCATCATCGCCGGCGGGCTGAGCTTTTTCCTTTTGAAATGCATCGACCGCATTCCGTGCCCTGCCCTCCAACTCGTCCAACGAAAAAGTTCTTTGACCAGTTGCGGGAGCGACCGAAGAAGGAGGCGACGTCTGCCCAGAAATGCCGGGCGATGGTGACTGTCTGGCGGACACAGAGGGAGGCGTCGTGTCAGCGACATCGTTGACCGGACACTGAGTCACTGTAGATGTGCTTGATACTTCACCCACGACACAATTCCTAATAGGGGAACATTTTCGCGCTGACTTGATACTGCAAGTCCACCGCCCGCCCTGTGCTGAATGTTACAATGAAGGCGCGATTTTGAGCGTCGTCGCTGTCAGCATCATTGCTGACATCAAAAACAAATGAGTCGCGACGCGCAGGCGCAAGCGCACGCAATTAACAGCGGCGTTCTGGAAATTTTCGGGAACGGGTGTAGCGCCGGCTAGCGTTGCTCGCCGGCGATCTCTTCGACCAGATCAACCACCCGCCGGCGCAGCCGGGAGTCCTTGATGTTGGTGAACGCCCGGGTCAGTGCCAGACCGTCAGAGCTCGAGAGAAAATCCGACACGTAGTCGGCGACCGGCGGTTTCGCCGACCCGTCCTCGGCCGGCTTGGCCACCGCACCGTCGAAAAAGAATGCCACCGGCACCTTCAGAATTTGGGCGATGTGCTGGAGCCGGCTCGCGCCGATGCGGTTCGTGCCCTTCTCGTATTTCTGGACCTGCTGGAACGTGAGGCCCAGCTTTTCGCCCAGCTTTTCCTGGCTCATTCCCAACATCAGGCGCCGCATGCGCACGCGAGACCCTACGTACTTGTCGGTCGGATTCGGTGATTTCTTTGCCATCATCTGGATATGCCCCCGCAACGTCAGGTTGGACAAAGCGCAGTCCGGATCAGAAATGGCGAAACAAGGCTAAGTTGCGCCGACGGAAAGTACATCGCAGCGGGGGTGGCCTGTCATTAAAGCGCGGCCACGGTTTTATTAGATGATATCTAATATGTTTTGCCGCCTCAATGGGCCGCAGCCTTGCCGCCTCACACCGGAATCGCTACATCGAATGGCAAAAGCGGCGCCGTCGCCGGCGGTCAGACCGCCGACGCTTAAGCCGGAGCACCGCCGGTGTTGAACCGCAGGCTGGCAATGCGATCGAGCTCGGCCTGCTCGCGCGCATTCTCCTCGGCCCTTTCACGCTGCTGGTCGCGCTCGTCGAGCATCTCGACCTTCTTGAGCTCCTCGAAAGCCTCGCCCAGGGCGACCTTCGCGTCCTCGAGCTGCACGCGCAGCTCATCGGTCGAGTGCTTGAGATTTTCCCGCCGCGCGGTCGCGGCCTTCGCGTAGGTCGGATAGGCGAAGTGAGCCGGATCATGGATGCCGGCGCGGTCCTGCTCGATCTTGATCTCGCGCTCCAGTTCGGTGGCAATCCGATCGAATTCGGCGATCATCGCCTCGATCTGCGCCACCTTGCGGCGCTTCTCGTCGACCTGAAACTTCTTTAGACGGATGAGGGTTTCACGTGACTTCATCGACTAGATACTCCCCGAAGCCCCCGAATGCGTTGCCCGGCGCCTGACAAGAGTTCCCGGGCCGGACCCACGTGGTGAACCATTCCGTACCGACTGTGCCGCAATAAGGTTAGGATTGTGTTTCTTCGCCCCGAAGGATGCGGTCCAGCCGTAGCCCAGGCGCGGCAGCTCCACGAAAACGGTGGGCATGTACCCCTTGGCCGTCGGCGGCTCGCACGGCGAAGAGGCCGATCTCGCGCTGCGCCATTGCGAAGCGGGTAACCGAATCCATCAGCACCACCAGCACGTGCTTGCCGAGATCGCGGAAATACTCCGCGATCGCCAGGGTCAGGTAGGCCGCCTGAGCGCCGGTTCGTCGGAGGTCGACACGACCACCACCGAACGCGCCAGGCCGGCGACGCCGAGAACCTGCGACTTCCATCAGCCCGCGCACCAACCGAACGAGTCCGTAAATCTCGACGTCGATGTCGACGATTTGTTCATTCGGACCGCGCGTTCGGCGCGCCGCTACGACACGGCAATCCCGGCCATAAACCTGCCCTTAGGCTTACCGGTTCATTGACTACATTAACTCGGTGTTTACCCGCATCGTTAATCATTGGGTCATTCGTCCGCGGGACTAAGGCTTGAGAATCGCCCAGCCAGGACGGAAGGGGCGAGTCGCTAGAATCGGTTAAGTCCGATTCTTAAACTGAGACATGAGACTGGACGTGGCCAAAAAATCACTTTCGAGCAACATCTTGTGCCAATTCGGACGTGCCTGCCTACGGCGGACTTGCGCGAGAGAATCAGGTTTTGTTAACCATGGCTAGATATTGTCGAATCGGTTTGTCCCACCGCGTTTTTTTTACACTCGCCGCCTATGCGGCGCTGACCCGCAAGCCCGGCTGCGGCGAGAAGGGGACTTAAATGCGTGTTCTACTTATTGAAGACGACAGCGCGACCGCACAATCCATCGAGCTGATGCTCAAGTCCGAGAGTTTCAACGCCTACACGACGGACCTCGGCGAAGAAGGCGTCGACCTCGGCAAGCTCTACGACTATGACATCATCCTGCTCGACTTGAATCTCCCCGACATGTCGGGTTTCGAGGTTCTACGCTCACTGCGTGTCTCAAAGGTTAAGACGCCGATCCTGATCCTCTCCGGCCTCGCCGGCACCGAAGACAAGGTAAAGGGTCTCGGTTTCGGCGCCGATGACTACATGACCAAGCCGTTCCACAAGGACGAGCTGGTCGCGCGCATTCATGCCATCGTTCGCCGCTCCAAGGGGCACGCGCAATCAGTCATCAATACCGGCGATCTGGTGGTCAAACTCGATACCAAGACCGTGGAGGTCGGCGGTCAGCGGGTACATCTGACGGGCAAGGAATACCAGATGCTCGAGCTGCTCTCGCTGCGCAAAGGGACGACGCTCACCAAGGAGATGTTCCTCAATCATCTGTATGGCGGTATGGACGAGCCGGAGCTGAAAATCATCGACGTCTTCATCTGCAAGCTGCGCAAGAAGCTCGCCAACGCATCATCCGGAAAGAACTACATCGAGACGGTATGGGGCCGCGGCTATGTGCTGCGAGAACCAACGGATGCGGACGAACGGATCCCCGCCTAGCGCCAGGGTTTTTCCCCGCGTTGCGTTTGTGTGATGTGAGCCATTGGCTCTCTCCCATCGTACTTAACCCCGCCGGAAACGACGGGGTCTTTTTATCGCTTGGAATTTCGCTAATGGGCAGCGCCGAAGGCAACTACCGCCGACGCTACGGCTTGATGTGAACGATCTTCCACCCGCGCTTGCCGATTTCGGCAGCGGCGAGCGGCGTCACTGCACCGGTCGTGGCCAGCACAGGCGTGGCGCCCGGTTTTGCTCGCTGGATTTCAGCCGTAGCCGCAACGAAGGTTCGTTGCTGGACCTCGGTCCACGCTATGTCGTCGACCGTAAACGCCGCGACAACATTGCCGTTGCGCGCGACATTGATCGGCTGGGCCCCAAACGTCACGAACGAGACGATGCCGCCCAGTTCGTTACTGCGCGCGGCCAGGATCTGCGCGCGCCGGCGATGGTAAAAAGCCACATTGCGTGAGCCGGCTCCGGACGCATGGTCGACGAAATCCGTGGTGTTCTGTGCATTAAGCTGTTTCAGCGCGCGCGCCATGATCAGGAGGTCGGCGGGCGTATAATTCCGGTTCTCGACAAGGCGGCTTGCGCTTTCGTCCGACACGCCAAGGGATGCAAGCGTGGCCCGAGCCTCGGCAATAACCTGCGCCGCGGTCTTGTCGCGCAGCGTGTCTTTCGCGCTGCTTACTGTCGCCACGGATGAAACGGCGATCCCGGCCCCGCCAGGGACGAAAGACAAGCCGGCCCTCACAGGCAGGCCGCCTCCTGCCATGATGTTGGCCATTTCCTTCAGTCGCTGCGCAAGCGGCGGAAAATCGGTGTAAGGGTCTACATCGAGCGAAACCGCGAGCTCGCGTTGCGTGTCGCTGACACCAAGCAGGCTTTCGACCACATTGTCGCGGTCAGCGCGGGTGTTCGACAGTCCGGCGCCGATACGATCGAACATGTTGCCGATACCGCTCAGGGATCGTTCGACTGTATCGACCGGCTTGGTAATCATCGGCGCCGAATTTGATCGGCCCCAGCGCGGCCCGCCCGAAGGCCTGTCCGAACGCTTCGGATTGAGACATTTTCTCGATGGCGGCGACGGCATCGAGCTCGTGAAGGCGCAGCTTGGTGAATTCGACGCCGTCAAAGGCAAACTTTCCATAGGGCGTGTCGACGTCGAAGATGCGCATGACGCCGTCGCTGCGCACGATCGGCTGCACGGTGTAGTTCGCGCCGGCCGCGGACTTACCGAGATATTTTTCTACCGGCTGGGGCTTTGGCAGCTCGAGCGCATCCGTGCTCGAGGCGGTAGTAACGGAAACTACGCATGCAGCAATGAATAGCGTGAAAAGGCCCCGGCGCATCCCCAACCCTCCCCGTGATCGGGTTAAATCCTACCATCTGGAAGGGCACCATGCAGCCATAGGCGAACGTG
>Ga0111539_10008744_pt1 | contig 12846 bp, 12 predicted proteins | sample RhiMethybrSRZTD1_FD_79667 | JGI IMG/M metagenome (GOLD analysis project Ga0111539, IMG submission 79667) | Populus rhizosphere microbial communities from Tennessee, USA - Rhizosphere MetaG P. TD hybrid SRZTD1 (version 2) (version 2) | ecosystem: Host-associated > Plants > Roots > Rhizosphere >...
CGCGCCCGGCGCCACCAGCATGTGCCAGGACGCGGCGTCGAAGCCCGGCAGTCCGGCCTCCGCCAATGGCGGCACCTCCGGCGCCATCGGCGCGCGCTGCGGCGTGGTGATGCCGAGCACGCGCAGCTTGCCCTGCTGCGCCAGCTGCAGCGCGGACGACGGATCGACGAACATCAGCGAGACGTGGCCGGCGACCACATCGTTGAGCGCGGGTGCGTTGCCTTTGTACGGAACGTGCGTCATCTCGATGCCGAGCATGCTCTTCATCAATTCGGCGAACAGATGCGCGGCGCCGCCCGGCCCGTTCGAGGCGTAGCTCAGCGCGCCAGGTTTGGCCTTGGCGAGCGCCGCGATGTCGGCGACCGACCGGATGGGCAGCGACGCATTCACCACCAGGATGAAGGGCGTCACCGCCAGCATACCGATCGGCATCAGATCACGGGTCGGATCGTAGTTGAGCTTTTTGTGAACGCTGACGTTGATCGCCATCGTGGTGCTGGTGGCGTACAGGATGGTGTAGCCATCGGGCGGCTGCCGCGACACGTGGGTCGCGGCGATCGCCGACCCGGCGCCGGGCCGGTACTCCAGCACGAACGGCTGACCGAGCCGCCGCTCCAGGCCTTGTCCCACCAGCCGGCCGATGAAATCGGTGCCGCCGCCCGGCGGATAGGGCATCACCAAAGTGACCGGCCGCGCCGGATAGTCCTGTGCCAACGCCGGCGAAACCGCGAGCGCAAGGATGATTGCGACGGCGAGCCGGCGCACCATCACAGCGTTCCGGCCAGTCCGGCCTGCTGCACGACCTTGCCCCAGCGCTCGCGCTCGGACTTCACGAACGCGACGAGCTCTTCGAGGGGTGGGCTTACGACCGGGACCACGCCGGTGCGACCGACCACCTGCTGTACGTCGGGCAGCCCCATGATCACCTTGAACTCGGAGTGCAGCCTGTCGATGATCGGCTTCGGGGTTCCGGTCGGCACCGCGATCATGAACCAGCCCGCGACATCGAAGCCCGGGACGCCCGCTTCGTGAAGCGGCGGAATGTCTGGCGCGACGGCCCAGCGCGCTTTGGTGGTCACGCCGAGCGCGCGAACCGAACCGGCGCGGATCAGCGGCACCGACGGCGCCGGGTCGGAGAACATGAGCGGAATGTGTCCCGCCACCACGTCCTTGATCGCGTCGTTGCTGCCTTTGTAGGGGATATGCGTCATGTCGATGCCGGTCATCCCCTTGAACACCTCGGCGTAGAGATGGTGCGGAGACCCCGGCCCGCCCGAGCCGTAGTTGATCTTGTTGGTCTTGCCGTAGGCAATGAGCTCGGCAACGGTTTTCACCGGCAGATTCGGATTGACGATCAGCACGAACGGGACTCGTCCGATCAGCGCGACCGGGACGATGTCCTTGATCGAATCGTAAGGCAGCGACTTGTACATCGCCGGGCTGATCGCCATCGAGCCCGAGCCCGGCATGCCGAGGATGGAACCGTCCGGTGCAGCCTTCGCGCCCGCTGCGGTGCCGATGGTCGAGCCGCCACCGGGGCGGTTTTCCACCACGACCGGCCTGCCAAGTCGCTCCGAGAGCTTTGGCGCGATGATGCGCGCCACGGTGTCCACCGCGCCGCCTGCGGCCCACGGCGCGATCAGCGTGACTGAACGCGCCGGGTAGTCCTGGGCCTGCATCGGCTTGGCCTGGACCAAACCCGCGACCGCCGCCAGCACGGCGGCGCAACGAAGCATAATGCGCATGGTTTACCCCTCTTGCGATTTGATTCCGTATTGCCGCCGCGCGCCTCCCAGCATCGCGACGTCGTGCTATTGCGAGCCGGCCAGGCCGGCGTCTTGGATGACCTTGGCCCAGCGCGTGGTTTCGGACTTCACAAAAGCGTTGAGATCGTCCAGCGATCCTTTGCCGATCGGAATCAGCCCATGTCCGACGAACTGCTTGGTGATCTCTTCGGTCTGGACGATCGCATTGATCTCGCTGTTGAGCTTGGCGAGGATTGGCCGTGGCGTCTTGGTCGGCGCCACCATCATTTGCCAGGCGGTGGTGTCGAAGCCGGGCACGCCGACTTTCGCAAGCGGCGGGACTTCAGCCGCAGCCGCGGCCGGCTCGGCGCTGGTGATACCGAGCGCGATCGCCTTGCCGGCCCTGACCAGATTGATCGAGGGTCCAATATCGACGAACAGCACTTGGATGTGACCTGCAACCAGGTCAGTCATCGCAGGCACGCTGCCGCGGTAGGGAACATGCGTCATCTTGATGCCCATCATGCTGCTGAACAGCTCGCCATTGAGATGATGGAACGCGCCGACTCCGCCGGAGCCATAGCTCAGCGTCCGCTCCTTGGCGACCTTCACGAGGTCCGCCACGCTTTTCACGCCGAGCGACGGATGCACCACAAGAATGAAAGGCACGCCGGCGACGAGGGCAACCGGCGTCAGCTCCTTGTCGTAAGCCAAGGTTTTGAAGATGGTTGGGTTCATCGCCATGGTGCCGCTGGTCGCCTGCATCAGCGTGTAGCCGTCGGGCACGGCCTTCGCGGTGGCATTGGCGGCCAGCGTGGTCCCGGCGCCGGGCCGGTTTTCGATCAGGAACGGCTTGCCAAGCCGCTGTTCCAGCTTCTGCCCGAGAGCACGGGCGATCAGATCGGTGCCGCCGCCCGGCGCGAACGGCACCAGGATCGTGGTGCCGCGCGTCGGATAATCCTGTGCGGCGGCAGGCTGCCACAGCGCGATCAACGATAGCGCGGCAAGCGTAAAGCGTTTCAGCGACACCATGATCCGCTCCTGGTTCTCAACTGCGTTCTATTGCGATCCTGCGAGCCCGGCGTCGCCCACCACCTTGCCCCAGCGCGCGGTTTCCGACTTGACGAAGCTCTGCAGTTCTTCGACCGACCGGTTGGCGACCGGCACGAAGCCGTATTTGCCGATCTGCTCCTTGGTGTCCGGCAGCGCCAGGAATTCGGTGAGCATGCGGTTGAGCCGATCGACGACCGGGCGCGGCGTCTTGGCCGGCGCCACCAGCATCTGCCAGCCCACCGCCTCGAAGCCCGGCACGCCGGCTTCGTTGAGCGGCGGGATATCGGGAAACTCGGCGACCCGGAATTTGGACGACACGCCGAGCGGGCGAACCTTGCCGGATTGCAGCGCGCCGGTCGCCGGCCCGAAATCGACGAACATCATCGGCACGTGGCCGGCGACCACGTCGTTGAGCGCCGGCAGGCTGCCGCGGTACGGCACATAGGTCGCCTGAATGCCGGTCATGCTCTTGAGCAGCTCCATATAAAGGTGATGCGGCACCCCCGGCCCGACCGATGCGAAGGTGAGCTTGCCCGGATTGGACTTGGAGTAGGCGATCAATTCCGGGATCGAGGTCACCGGCAGGGAGGGATGAACGATCAACACGAACGGGGTCTGCGCCAGCAGCGCCAGCGGAATGAAATCGGTCAGCGGCTCGTAAGGCAGGCTCTTATAGAGCGAGACATTGACCGCCATGGTCGGCGTCGGCGCCATCAGCAAGGTGTGGCCGTCGGGCGCCGACTTCTGCACCGCGACCGCCGCGATGATCGAGCCGGCGCCGGTCTTGTTCTCGATCATGAAGCTCTGGCCGAGCCGCTGCTCCAGCCCGCGCGCGATAAGGCGCGCCAGCAGGTCGGTGCCGCCGCCGGGCGCGAACGGATTGACGATGGTGACCGCGCGCTGGGGATAGTCCTGCGCGGGCGCTGCGCCGGGCGCGAGCGCCAGGCCGGCCAGGATCGCGACGAGCCAGTTCGCGAGCTTCACGACACCTCCCGGGCTGACGCGCCAGGTTGACCCCGGCTGCATGGCGCCAAGCCTAGCGGATGGCCGCCGCCCCGGTAAGCCGAGAGAACCGCGACAAATCGGGCTTTCTTGACAGTTTTGACCTTGCCCGCCATAACCCTCCCCGAAGGCGCGGGCCTGACCGGCCCGCGCCTTAGTTACAGCGCCAAGCGCCTGTAACCACATCACAAACCGACTGGAAAAAGCCGGCCCGGATGATCCGAGCGCCGGGGTCGAACGCGAGAGAGAACGATGTTCGCAGTCATCAAGACCGGCGGCAAACAGTACCGGGTCGCCGAGGACCAGACGCTCCGCATCGAGAAGATCGAGGGGGAGCCCGGCAAGATCGTGCAGCTCGGCAACGTGCTGATGCTCGGCGGCGACCAGCCGCAGTTCGGCTCGCCCGCGATCGAGGGCGCGTCCGTGGCGGTCGAGGTCATCGAGCAGGGCCGCAGCCCCAAGGTGATCGCGTTCAAGAAACGCCGCCGCAAGAATTCCCGGCGCCGCCGCGGCCATCGTCAGGCGTTCACGCTGATCCGGATTTCCGAGATCCTGACCGGCGGAGCGTCGCCGACCAAGGCCGCCAAGGGCCAGACCGAACGTAAGCCAAGGGTCACCGAGGCCGCCTCCGAGGCGGGCGACGACACTGAGTCGGATGCCAAGCCGAAGGCCAGGACCAAGAGCAAGGCCAAGAGTTCGGCCAAGCCCAAAGCGAAGGGCAAGAAAAAGTAACAAGAGCCCGGCCGAACCACCATTTTGTTGCGCCAAAGCTGGCGCGACCGGCCCGGTATCAATATTTGTGTGATGATTCCTTCACGGAATCGAGGTAGAACGAGTTCGGGATAACACCATGGCACACAAGAAGGCAGGCGGATCATCGCGCAACGGCCGGGACTCCGGCGGTCAGCGCTTGGGCGTGAAGCTGTTTGGCGGCGAGATCGTCGTCGCCGGCAACATTCTGGCGCGCCAGCGCGGCACCAAGTGGCATGCCGGCCGCAATGTCGGTGTCGGCAAGGACCACACCCTGTTCGCCACGGCCAATGGTCGCGTCAAGTTCAACACCAAAGCCAAAGGCCGCGTGTTCGTCTCTGTCCTTCCGATGACGGAGGCCGCGGCCGAGTAAGACGGTGGACCAAATAGGGCCGCCGGTATCTGTCGAACCGGTGGGCCCATAAGCGGGCTTCAAGAGGGGGAGACGGATCACCGGCTCCCCCTCGAAGTTTTCATAAGGAGCCCGTGTCATGGCATTGCTGGAAATACCAACCGAGTCGTTTCGTGAAAGAAGTACCCCCGTCCTCGAGACTGAGCGGCTCGTTCTGCGCGCGCCGCGTCTTGGGGACGCTAAAGCGGTTGCCACGCTGGCGAATGATCGTCGCGTCGCCGAGAACACCTCGCGCATTCCCTACCCGTATCGGCTGGCGGATGCGCAGGAGTTCATTGCCATCGCCAACCGGAGCGGCAACGAGACGATTTTCGTCATCACGTTGCGCAATGGCGGCGTGATCGGCGCCTGCGGACTGATGACCCCCGCCGACGACTCGACCGAGATCGGCTACTGGCTCGGCGCCAAGTATTGGGGCAAAGGCTACGCCACCGAAGCGGTGCGCGCCGTGATCGATCACGCCTTCACGGACCTTGACTGTGAAGCGCTGCAGTCGGCGGCCCGCGTCACCAACCCGGCGTCACGCCGGGTGCTGGAGAAGTGCGGCTTCCAGTGGACCGGCGCCGGCCTGCTGCGCGTCCGCGCATTGAATTCCTCGGCGCCGGTCGACCGGTTCCGGCTCGACCGCGGGCTGTGGGCCTCGCTGAAGAGCTGGGGCCAAGCCAAGCGCGTGGTGTGACGATGTATCAGCCGCCGCACTTCCGCGAGGACCGGCCCGAGGTCCAGCACGAACTGATCCGCAACCATCCGCTCGGCCTGATCATCACGTCAGGTCCGGGCGGACTGCAGGCCAACCAAGTGCCCTGCCTGGTCTACCCGGCCGAGTCGGCCCACGGCACGCTCCGCGCTCATCTCGCGCGCGGCAATCCGCAATGGAAGGAGCTCGCGGCCGTCGAGCAGTGTCTGGTCGTGTTCCAGGGTCCGCAGCGCTACATCACGCCGTCCTGGTATGTGACCAAGCAGCAAACCGGCAAGGTCGTACCGACCTGGAATTACGTCACCGTGCAGGCCTGGGGCCGGCCGCGCGTGATCGAAGACGCGGCGTGGCTGCGCCGCCAGATCGAAGATCTCACCGATCTCAACGAAGGCCGCTTCCCCGAACCATGGAAGGTCAGCGACGCGCCGGAGTCCTACGTGCAGTCGCAGATCAAAGGCATCATCGGCATCGAGATCCCGATCGATCGCATCGAGGGCAAATGGAAGGTCAGCCAGAACCGACCCGAGCAGGACCGTGCCGGCGTGGTCGCCGGCTTGCGCGGCAGCGGCGAATCCGCCGCGACCATGGCGGCGCTGGTGGCTGAGCACCTCGGCCGCTGAATCGGCGACGCAACTATGATGTGAAGAGAAACAATCCGTGAAAGCGTCGCGGTTGACTTGAGGCGGCGACAGGAAGACGCTCGTGATGCCTGCGGACCGACCATCGGCGGTCCGCGCCGCAGATACGGAGGTGCGCATGACGCCACCGGGCCAGTATCGCCGCCAACCGCCACGGCATTCGTTTCGGGCCGTGGCGTAGCGGCCTACCGCGAACGGCGCACCGGGAGGTGGCTCCTCGGGCCGTATCAGTCAGGCAAGGCCCACCACAGCCCCTCCCGGCAACGCGTCTGGTGCTTTTTCGAGCATTGCGCGAGTATTCAGTCCTGCATGGCTTCGCCGGGAGGACTGCAATGGCTTACACCCTCGACCAATTCATCGCCGACTGCCGCTCCAGTCTGAAACGCGATCCCGGTCCGAGCGGCCGCGAGGAAGTCCGCGTCAAGCTTGAGCAGCTGCTCCGTAACTCCGAGTTCGTCGAGGCGTATTGCGGCGACGATGTCCCGCGCGGGCTCAAGGTGCTGTACGAGGACCCCGAACTCAAATTCCAGGTGCTGGCCCACGTCAACGACAAGGCGCGCGTCTCGCCGCCGCACGACCACGGCGCGTCATGGGCGATCTACGGCCAGGCCAAGCTGTGGACCGACATGATCGAATGGAAACGCGAGGACGACGGCTCCGATCCCAAGCACGCCAAGCTGACGCCGGAAAAGAAGTACCGGCTCAACCCGGGTCATGCCGGCATCTACCAGGACGGCAAAATTCATTCGATCGATTATCCGGACAAGTCGCGCTTTGTGCGCGTCACCGGCACCAACCTCGACAACATCAACCGCATCCGCATCGATCTGAAGACCGGCGAAGTGCATCAGATGACGCCGCAGCAGGCGACCTAGTTGCGAACGCAATCCCCTCAACGCCATAACCGGGCATGACGGCGTAGATAGGTCATGCCCGACACCAAACGCATCCGCCCGGTCGAGGCCGCCGCCGTCAAGGCGATGCTCGGCGACGGCCGCGAGCTGGCGCTGATCGACGTCCGCGAGGAGCTGACCTTCTCGCAACGCCATCTGCTCTGGGCGCGTTGCGTTCCGCTCTCCCGGCTGGAACTGCGCTTCGCGCAACTTGTGCCGCGACGCGCCACCCGCATCGTGCTGATGGATGATGGCGACGGCCTGGTCGAACGCGCCGCCGCGGTGCTGGCGCGCGCCGGCTATACCGACTTGTCGCGGCTCGATGGCGGCCTCGCCGCCTGGGAGGGAGCCGGCTTCGAACTGTTCTCCGGCGTCAACGTCCCGAGCAAGGCGTTTGGCGAGCATATCGAGCACATCGAGCACACGCCCAGTATCTCGGCCGAGGAACTCGACAGGCTGTTGCGCGCCGGCACCGACATGATCGTGGTCGACAGCCGGCCATTCGACGAATTCCGCCGCGTTTCGATTCCGACCGCGACCAACGTGCCCGGCGCCGAACTGGTGCTGCGCATCCACGACCTCGCCCCCAGTCCCGAGACGACGGTGGTGGTGAATTGCGCCGGCCGCACCCGCAGCATCATCGGCGCCCAGTCGCTGATCAATGCGGGCATCCCGAACAAGGTGGTGGCGTTGCGCAACGGCACCATGGGCTGGAGCCTGGCCGGGTTCTTGCCGGACCACGGCCAAATCAAGCGCAAGCTCGACGTGTCGGCCGCGGCTCTCGGCCGCGCCAAGACGGCAGCCGCCAAGATCGCGGCGCGGTTCGGCGTGGCGCGGATCGAACCCGCCGCGCTCGACGCGTTTCGCGCCGATACCTCCCGCACCGTCTACCTGTTCGATGTCCGCAACCCGGAAGAATACGCCGCCGGTCATTTGCCCGGCGCGCTCACGGCGCCGGGCGGACAGTTGGTGCAGGCCACCGACCAATATGTCGGCACGCTCAATGCCCGCATCGTGCTGGCTGACGATCTCGAAGTGCGGGCCGTGATGACCGCGTCCTGGCTGCGTCAGATGGGCTGGCACGACGTGTTCGTACTGGTGGCGAAAGGCAGCGAGACCGGCGTCCCGCCACCTGAAATCCTGGCTGACCTCGCGCCACCCGAGCGCGGCATCGCGCCCGAGAAGCTCGCCGAGCTGGTGGCGCATGACCGCGTCACCGTGGTCGACCTCTCGCTCAGCCCAGCCTATCGCAGGGGTCACATTCCGGGCGCCTGGTTCGCGATCCGCTCGCGGCTGCAACAGGCGATGACCAAGATCCGGATGAACGGCGAACTGGTCTTTACCTCGGAGGACGGCACGCTGGCGCGGATCGCCGCCAGGGAAAGCCGCGCACCGGCCCGCTATCTCAGCGGCGGCAACGCGGCCTGGGCGGCGGCCGGCCTGCCGCTCACGGCCGAGCCGCGAATGGCCGATGAGCCGCTCGACTATTGGCCCAAGCCTTATGAGCGCACCGGCAATACCACCGACGCGATGCAGGAGTATTTGTCCTGGGAGACCGACCTGCTGCCGCGCATCGCCCGCGATGGCACCGCGCGGTTCACGGTCTAGCTACGGCGGCGGCTCGGAGAACGATGGCGTGCGCCGCGCCAGGCGTTGCTCGCGCAGCAGGATGAACAGGCCGGCCGCGATGATGATGGTGGCGCCGATCAGCATCGCGGCATCGGGGATGTCGCCGAACACCAGATTGCCGAACAGCACCGCCCAGACGATGGTGGTGTACTGATACGGCACCACGATCGAGGCCGGCGCCAGGATCAGCGAACGGTTGACGCACATATGCGCCACCATCGCGACAATGCCGAGCAGCGCGAGCAGCGCCAGATCGCCCGTGGTCGGCGTCACCCAGCCGATCGGAGCAAGCACCACCCCGAATGCCAGCGCGCCCACGGTCTGGGTCGTCACCAGCACGGTGTCGCTGGTGCCGCGCAGGTAGCGGGTCGCGATCATCGACAGCGAGAACGTGAACGAGCCGGCGAGCGCGATCAGCGCCGGCCAGCCGAGTGTCGCGCCGCCCGGCCGCAGCGCCACCACCACGCCGCCGAAGCCGACCAGGACCGCGGCCCAGCGCCGCCAGCCGACCGGCTCGCGCAGCACCGAGCCGGCGATCGCGGTGACGAAGATCGGGCCGGCGAGGTAATAGGTCATCACGTCGGCGAGCGGCATGTAGGCGACCGCCCAATAGAAGCAGCCGACCTCCACGGTCGCGAGCACCGCCCGCACTGTCTGCAGGCCCCAGCGCGGCGCGGTCCTGAAGCTCGCGGCGTCGCGCCAGATCCACGGTCCTAGCACCACCAGCGCGGCGGCGCTGCGAATCAGCAGCACCTGGCCGACCGAATAGGTCGCGACCAGCCATTTGCCGAGCGCGTCATTGACGGCGAACATAAAAATGCCGCCGGCCATCAGGGCGATGCCCAAAATGGCTGCGGAGCGCGCGGCGCGCCCGGAGACGGAAGGCGTGGGAGAAACCATGTGAAGCGGTTGCAGCCTATCGGAGACGCCGCAACCTTCTCAAGCGTGGCCGCGAAGGCTACTTATAGCCCATGAAATTCCTCGACGAAGCCAAGGTCTATATCCGCTCCGGCGACGGCGGCAACGGCTGCGTCGCGTTCCGGCGCGAGAAGTTCATCGAATTCGGCGGACCGTCGGGCGGCAATGGTGGCCACGGCGGCGACGTCGTGGTCGAGGCGGTCGACGGGCTTAACACCCTGATCGACTACCGCTACGCCCAGCATTTCAAAGCCCGGCCGGGCGTGCCTGGCAAGGGCAAGGACATGCATGGCGCCCGTGGCGATGACGTCGTCCTGAAGGTGCCGGTCGGTACCCAGATCTTCGAGGACGACAGGGAGACGCTGCTCGCCGATCTGACCGAGATCGGGCAGCGCGTCGTACTCGCCGAAGGCGGCAATGGCGGCTTCGGCAACGCGCATTTCAAGTCGTCAACCAACCGCGCGCCGCGCAACGCCAACCCGGGCCAACCCGGCGAGGAGCGCTGGATCTGGCTACGCCTCAAGCTGATCGCCGATGCCGGTCTTGTCGGCCTGCCGAATGCCGGCAAGTCGACCTTCCTGGCCGCTGTCACGGCTGCGAAGCCGAAGATCGCGGACTATCCGTTCACCACGCTCAATCCGCAGCTCGGCGTGGTCGAGAGCGACGGCCGCGAGTTCGTACTGGCCGACATTCCCGGCCTAATCGAGGGCGCCCATGAGGGCGCCGGCTTGGGTGATCGCTTCCTTGGTCATATCGAGCGCTGCCGGGTGCTGCTGCATCTGGTCGACGGCACCGGCGAGCACGCCGGCGAGACCTACAAGACGGTGCGCGCCGAGCTTGACGCCTATGGCGCGGGGCTCGCCGACAAGCCCGAGATCGTGGCGCTCACCAAGATCGACGCCATGACGCCGGATGAGATCAAGCAGCAGGCCGCGCGATTGAAGCGTGCGGCGAAGAAGACGCCGCTGCTGCTCTCCGCACCGACCGGCGACGGGGTGCTGGAGGCCAAGCGCGCGTTGCTCAAGGTCATCGACAAGGCCGGCGGCTCCAGCATCAAGCGCAGCCGCAACGACGCGCCGGCCTGGCAGCCGTAGCTACGCCGCTGCGCGGCGCGCCAGCGCCGCTTCGGTTTCCGCAACCAGCCGCCGCATGATCTCGGCGACCGGAAGAACCTCGCCGATCCCGCCGGCCGTCTGCCCGGCCGTGAGCAGGGTGTTGTGCTGGCGGCCGGCCTGATGAGTGATGAAAACCTGCCGCTTCAGATTCTCGCTCTCGCGCTGCGCCTCCTCGCGCTTGGCGCTCCATTCGTCGAGGAACGGCGTGTGCAGCGAACGCAGCACGGTGCCGAAGCCCGCCTTGCCGGGCAGCGGGGTAATGTCGTTGAGCACCTCGGCCTTGAACGAATCCTCGGACTGGGCGCGCGTAATGGCCTCCTTCCATTCCTTGGTCGCGGGCGACTCGCGCGACGCGATGAAGCGAGTGCCGAGGTTGACCCCCGCGGCGCCGAGCATCAGCGCCGCCGCAATGCCGCGGCCATCGAAGATGCCGCCGGCCGCCACCACGGGGATCGGCGACACCGCATCCACCACCTGCGGCACCAGCGCCATGGTGCTGACGTCGCCGCAATAGCCGCCGGACTCCCAGCCCTGGGCGATGATCACATCGACGCCGCGCTCCGCGGCCTGGCGCGCTTGCGCCACGGTGGTGACCTGCAGCATGACGCGGGCGCCGACGTCGTGGGCCTGCTGCACCAGGTCGCCCGGATCGGCGAGCGCAAATGAGATCACCGCGGGCTTGGCCTGCAGCGTGTGACGGAACGCCTCGGCGTCCAGCATCTGCGGGATGTGATTGACCGCGAAATGGCGGTTGGTCAGCGTCCTGACGGTATCGATGTCGCGCTTGATCGCCGCGGTGGTGCGGAACAGCGAGCCGATGCCGCCAAGTCCACCTTCGTTCGAGACCGCGGCCGCCAGCTCGGCCGAGGTGCACGAGCCCATCGGCGCCAGGATGATGGGCAGGTCGATGCCCAGCACATCGCAGAGCGGCGTCTTCAACATCGCGGCCTCCGTGTTCGACCAGCATTGGCGGGGAAACGTGGGCTACTTTTAATTTGGCCGCAATGGCGACAGGATGGCGCGGCCATGGAGATCAATTCATGAAATCGCGTGCCGCCGTCGCCTGGAAGGCCGCCGAGCCCTTGAGCATCGAAACCGTCGACATCGACGGGCCGAAGCCCGGCGAGGTGCTGGTCGAGATCAAGGCCACCGGGATCTGCCACACCGACGCCTACACGCTGTCGGGGGCCGACCCGGAAGGCCTGTTTCCGGCGATCCTGGGCCACGAGGGCGCCGGCATCGTGCGCGAGGTCGGCCCCGGCGTGACCTCGCTGAACGCCGGCGACCACGTCATCCCGCTCTACACGCCGGAATGCCGGCAGTGCAAAACCTGCCTGTCCCGCAGGTCGAACCTCTGCACCGCGATCCGCGCCACCCAGGGCAAGGGCGTGATGCCCGACGGCACCTCGCGCTTCCGCTGCGACGGCGACACCGTGATGCATTACATGGGCTGCTCGACATTCTCGAATTTCACGGTGCTGCCCGAGATCGCGCTGGCCAAGGTCCGCGAGGACGCGCCGTTCGACAAAATCTGTTACATCGGCTGCGGCGTCACCACCGGCATCGGCGCCGTGATCAACACCGCCAAGGTCTGGCCCGGCGCCAACGTCGCGGTGTTCGGGCTTGGCGGCATCGGCCTCAATGTCATTCAGGGCGCCCGGATCGTCGGCGCCGACAGGATCGTCGGCATCGACACCAATCCGAATAAGCGCGCGATGGCCGAGAAGTTCGGCATGACGCATTTCATCAATCCGAAGGAGATCGGGGCCGACAAGGTGGTGCAGGCGGTGATCGATCTCACCGGCGGCGGCGCCGACTTCTCGTTCGAGTGCATCGGCCTTACCGCGACGATGCGCCAGGCGCTGGAGTGCTGCCATCGCGGCTGGGGCGAGAGCATCATCATCGGCGTCGCGGCGTCGGGCCAGGAGATCGCGACGCGGCCGTTCCAGCTCGTCACCGGCCGGGTATGGAAGGGCACCGCTTTCGGCGGCGCC
>Ga0111539_10008745_pt1 | contig 12843 bp, 7 predicted proteins | sample RhiMethybrSRZTD1_FD_79667 | JGI IMG/M metagenome (GOLD analysis project Ga0111539, IMG submission 79667) | Populus rhizosphere microbial communities from Tennessee, USA - Rhizosphere MetaG P. TD hybrid SRZTD1 (version 2) (version 2) | ecosystem: Host-associated > Plants > Roots > Rhizosphere >...
CGGCGTGGCCGGGAGCGCATTCGCAGCCATCAAGGAGATCGCTTTCGCTCGTCCGCTGTTGAACAAATCCCTCGGCGCCCTGCCGCGGTCCGCGCGCGCGAAAACCCTGCTCGGCACGCTCAAGGAGTTCGAGGCGTCTCAGTACAATCCCGACGACGCGCCGACCATATCAACGCGAGAACGCGCCCACCGAGAGCGGGTGGCCCTGCTTTACCAGGCCGGACAGGAGTACCGGGAGGCGCTGCGCTACGACGAAAACTACGCACTGGCCCATATTCGACTGGGACACGTTCTTCATCTCACAGGCAGGTTGGGAGAGGCTCGCGCGACGCTCGAGCGCGGTCTGGGAATCGCCAACGAGCCGCTGACGCAGTATCTGGGCGCGCTCTTTATGGGGGCGCTCCAGCAGGAGGAGAAGGACGTCGCGGGGGCGCGCCGATCGTTCGAGCAGGCGGTCACGATCGTGCCCAACAGCCAGCCGGCGGTCGTTGCGCTCGCGTACATCGAAGTCATGGCGGGCCGTCCGGACCGTGCCCACGCCCTCGCGCGCGGACTTGCCGATGCGCAGGCGAACGGCGAGCCGTGGTGGGCGTTCCACAATGGCGGCCTCGATGTCGGAGGGCTGCGATGGCTGCGCGAGCGGGCGATGCAATGACACGATCCATCGCCGCCGGCGGCCTGATTGTCCTTGGTACCACCGTCGCGATCGCGCTCGGACAACCGACCTTTCGTTCGGGCGTCGATGTGGTGAACATCGACGTGTCGGTGATGAACGGTTTGTCGCCGGTCCCGGGGCTGACGATCGAACAGTTCGCCATCACCGATAACGGCGTCCCGCAGGAGGTTCAATCGGTTTCTCTCGACACCGTTCCGCTGAGCCTGACGATCGTGCTCGATACCAGCGGCAGCATGGAAGGCGAGCGCCTGAGAGATCTGATCGATGCCGGGCAGACGCTGGTCAAGAGCCTGCGCGCTGAGGATGCGGCGGCCCTGATCACGTTTGCCGAATCGGTGCAGTTCAAGGTGGCGGTGACGCATGACCGGGAGCGGTTGCTGGCGTCATTGAAGGGGCTGAACGCCGCCGGATTCACCTCGCTCAACGATGCCTTTTTCCTGGCCATGCAGCTTCGTCCAATCGAGACGTTCGAATCGCGTCCGGTGGTGCTGGTGTTCAGCGATGGCCACGACAACACCAGCTGGCTGAGCGCGGCGCAGCTCCTCGAAGCCACGCGCCGATCGCGCACGCTCATCCACGTCGTCGAACTCGTTGGCGCATCGACTGGCAGTTTCTTTAGCCCCTCGCCTGTTCTTGGCGACCTCGCGTCGGCAGGCGGCGGGCGCCGCTGGACTGCGCAGAGCTCACGCGACTTGCGTGACTTGTTCGGCAAGGTGCTCAACGAACTCCGCTCGCGTTACCTGCTTAGTTACACGCCAAAGGCTGTCGCGCGCGAGGGCTGGCACGACGTGAAGGTGACGCTCAAAGGCGCGCGCGGCGACGTCACCGCGCGCCCTGGATATTTCGTCGCTCCGCAATGATCATGCGAGTTGCAGCGATCGCGGTAGCGGCACTGCTGGCGCAGCCAGATCGATCAGCCGTCGAGACATACCGGGAAGCGGTTGCCGCATACCTCGCGTCCGGCAACGCCGCAGAGTCGGTCAAACCGCTGGTGGGATGGACCAACGAAGAGTTCGAGGCCGCTGTTCAGGCAGTGATTCGGCGCGCAGACCCCAAGGAGCTCGAAGCGGCCGCGGCGCTGCATCTCGAGATCGGCATTGCGGTCGTCGGCCTGTCCACGGGTGGCGCCCAGGCATACTTCGAGCACGGATCGAAACTGGTCGACGCGGTCTTGCCGCCCGCTGCTATCCGGCGCGGCGTCAGCGCCGAGCGGCTCAACGAGATGACGATGGTGAGTGCCACCTGGCATCGCGTCGCCGCCAGCGCATTTCTTTCGGTGAACGACGGAGTGCGCGCGCGCCTGTTCGCGAACCGCGCCACACGTATCGCGCCCAGGTCCGCCGCGGTCCTGACTGTTCAGGGCATGATCGATGAAGTCGAAGCCGGTCTGAGCAATCCTGATGATTGGGATGGAGTCGTACAGCAAATCAGCTCCAGTCGTGAACGCGGGCGCCTGCTCGTGCGCGCGGAGGAATCCTTCAGGGCGGCGATGGCGGCTGATCCGGGCTATCCGCTCGCGCCGATCAGAATGGGACGGGTTGAGTTCCTGCGAGGAGATTTCAAGAGGGCCCAACCATATCTGGAGCGCGGTTCCGGCCTGGCGCGCGAACCGCGGCATCAATTCCTCGCCGCGATGTTCATGGGCGCGTTGCAACTGGAGCAGAACAATCTGACTGCCGCACGCCGTTCGTTCGAGCGGGCCCTGGTCATCGCGCCTCAAAGTCAGAACGCTGTTGCCGCCTTGTCGTTCGTCGAGTTGATGTCGGGCCGTGCCGGCCGGGCGCAGCAGATCGCGCGAGCATTTACCAGCGCGAGGCTCGACGAAGCGTGGTGGGCGTATAAGACCGGCACACTTGATCTCGAAGGACTGCAGTGGCTGCGACAGCGCGTGCGGAAGTGAGGATTCTTGCCTCGTTCGCGATCGTCGCCGGCCTCGCCGGTTCCCTCCAGCCGGCGCCACAGCCGGTCTTCAAATCCGGCGTCGCCGTCGTTCGAATCGATGCATCGGTGATGAACGGGGCGAACCCCGTAGCGGGGTTGACGAAGGACAGTTTTTCAGTCACCGACAACGGCGTGCCGCAAATCCTCGACAACGTGTCGCTCGATACGGTTCCTCTCAGCCTGATGCTCGTCCTGGACACGAGCGAAAGCCTGGCGGGTGAGCCGCTGGTCTCCTTGATCGCGGCCGCGAGGAGTCTGATCGCCAGCCTGCGGCCAGACGATGCCGCGTCGCTGCTGACGTTTTCGGATCAGGTTCAATTGGCGGTTGCGGAAACACGTGATCGCGCACCGATCATCCAGGCCTTGATCGGCTTGAAAGCGGCGGGCGCGACCTCGATTAACGACGCCGTTTTGCTGGCGCTGCTGCACCGTCCGCTCGACTCCTCGGGTGCGCGTCCCGTCATGATGATCTTCAGCGACGGCCGTGACACGTCGAGTTGGCTCACCGGCAGGCAGTCGCACCAGGCGACCCGCCGATCCGGGATGCTCGTCCACGTCGTCGAGTTACGCACCGGACCTCTCAGCACGAATTTCGCGCGGGAGTTGGCGAAGGCCGGCGGCGGCCGCGTATGGTCGGCCAAGTCGGCGGGGGCGCTGCAGGAATTGTTCGGCGAGGTCCTCAATGAGCTGCGCGCCCGTTATCTGCTCACGTATACGCCGACCGGGGTTACGCCCGATGGCTGGCACGACGTGACGGTAAGGCTAAAAAACGCGCGCGGCGACGTCACCGCGCGGCCGGGGTATTTCGTTGCGCCGCAGTAGTTACCTCGCGGGCTTCGCCTGGATCGTCACCTTCTGTCCGCGAATCTTGGTCCGGCGCAATGCTTCGATGATCCGCTCCGACAACTCCTCCGGCACTTCAACGAGCGAATAATCGTCATGGATCTTGATCGCGCCGATGACGCGCGACGGGACTCCCGCCTCGCCGGCAATCGCGCCGACCAGATCGGCCGGCCTCACGCTGTCTTCCTTGCCGACGCTGATCTTCAGCAGCATCAGCCGTCCTGACGAGCGATCGTAGCTCTCTTCAGCGTCCGGCTCGGCGGCGGGCGCGGCCTTCTCCGCGCCGTCGTTCGCGATCGCGACCGCGGCCGCGGCCACATCGAGGATGTCGAACTCCTGCGCCAGCGATTCGATCAGCTCGCGCATCTCCTCGAGTCCGCCGGCGGCGATCCGCGCGCGAAGGGTCTCCTTCGCGCTCTCGAGCCGGCGCTTGCGCAGATCGGCTTCGCTCGGCAGCTTGCCGATCTCGATCCGCTGCTTCGTGAGCCGCTCGACGTACTGCAGGAATCGCTGCTCGCGCGGTGCGAGCAGCGTGATCGCGACGCCCTCGCGGCCGATCCGGCCGGTGCGGCCGATCCGGTGCACGTACACCTCGGCCGCCGTCGGCAGATCGAAATTGATCACGTGCGAGACGTGCTCGATGTCGAGGCCGCGCGCGGCGACGTCGGTCGCCACCAGGATGTCGGCCTTCTCGGTGCGGAACAACTGCATGACGCGGTCACGCTGCTTCTGCACCATGCCGCCATGCAGCGCCTGGGCGCCGTAGCCGTGCGCGTTGAGCGTGTCGGTCAGCTCATCGACCTCGAGGCGCGTGCGGCAGAACACGATCGCCGATTTCGGACTTTCGAAATCGAGAATGCGGTTGAGCGCGTTGATCTTCTGGCCCTTGCCGACGATGAAGGCGACCTGGCGGACTTGCGGCAGCTTGCCCGGCGCGCGCTTCTCCTGCGCGATCTGCACCTTCTTCGGGGTCTTGAGATGGCGCCCCGCGATCGACATGATGCGCGCCGCAAACGTCGCCGCGAAGAGCGCGGTCTGCCGCGTCTCGGGCGTCTCCTTCACGATCGCATCGATGTCTTCTGCGAAACCCATGTCGAGCATCTCGTCGGCTTCATCGAGGACCAGCACTTCGACGAGGCTGAGATCGAGGGTGCGACGCCGTATGTGATCGAGCACGCGGCCGGGAGTGCCGACCACCACCTCGGTGCCGCGCCGCAGCGCCCGGATCTGGTGATCCATCGGCGCGCCGCCGTACACCGGCACGACCGTCAGGCTCGATCCCTTTGCGTACTTGTGGAGCGCTTCGGCGACCTGCATCGCCAGCTCGCGCGTCGGGACGAGGACGAGCGCGCGGACCTTGCCGCGGCCGGCCTTGTCACGCGACAGCTTGTCGAGCAGCGGCAACGCGAACGCCGCGGTCTTTCCGGTCCCGGTCGCCGCCTGCCCGAGCATGTCGCTGCCCGACAACAGGATCGGAATCGCTTCGCGTTGAATGGGTGTGGGTTCTTCGTAGCCGAGCGCGTTGACGGCGCTCACGAGTGGTGCAGACAGTCCGAGAGCGGCAAATCCTGCCGCGTCGGACGAGGGACTCTTCATCCCTTCTACGTTACTCGTTTCTGAGGGCCACGATCGGATCGACGTTGGTGGCGCGCCGTGCCGGCAAATAGCTCGCGACGACGGCAATCAGCGCCAGGAAGAGCGCCACACCACCGAAGCTGAGCGGATCGGTTGGCGTGACGTTGTAGAGAAGCGAGCTAATGACGCGCGTGATTCCGAAGGCGCCGATCAATCCGATGACGACGCCCACGGCCGCGAGCGTCACGCCCTGGCGCACGACCAGGCCCAGCACGTCGGATTGTTTGGCGCCGAGCGCGATCCGCACGCCCATCTCCTGCGTGCGCTGTGACACCGAGAACGACAGCACGCCGTAGACGCCGACACCGGCGAGAAACAAGGCCGCGGCGCCGAAGATGCCGAACATGAATCCAAACAACCGGAATTGCCAGAAGCCTTCGCGGCGCAGATCCTCCATCGTGCGAAGACCAAAGATCGGCAGGCCCGGATCCGACTCGCGGATCGAGCTGCGCACGGCGGTCGCCAGTAACGCGGGATCGCCCGCGGCGCGAATGGTCACGCCGATGTTCGCGAAGTTGGAGAAGCGGTAGGGCACGTACGCGACCGAGAAATCAGGCGTGTCGTCATCCATGTCGAACATGCGAATGTCGGGCGCGACGCCGATGATCGTGAACCATTCTTCGGGTTCGGTCTCGACGAGACGGAAGCGCCGGCCAACCGCATCGGTGTTGGGCCACAACTTCCTGGCCATCGTGTCGTTGATCACCGCCACCGGCGTTCGTCCGGCGCCTTCGGCATCGGTGAAGTCACGCCCCTTGAGCAGCGGCAGGTTCATCGTCTTGTAGAGATGCGGCGTGACGGCGGTGTAGAGAATCGTCGGCTCCTCGCCTTTCGGCACCGCGCGGCCGTCGATGATCGCGTGGCCGCTGCCGCCGCCGGCGTCGAGCGGGACGAAGTTGGACGCGAACGCGGTGGTCACGCCCGGCAATGATTCGATGCGCCGCATCACGTCCTCAACCCGTTGCGCCTTCTGCTCGGCCGTTGCGTACGCGTCGCCGATCATGAAGAAGCGGGCGGTCAGCAGAGGAGCGGTATCGAAACCTGGGCTCGCGCTTTGCAGGTTGAGGAAGCTGCGCACGAACAGCGACGCGCCGACGAGCAACACCAGCGAGAGAGCGACTTCGAGCACGACCAGGCCGTTGCGAAGCCGCGCGCGGCGGCCGCTTTGCCCCGATCCGCGGGCACCGTCGCGCAGCGCCTCTTGCAGATTCAAGCGGCCGGCCTGGAGCGCCGGCGCGAGGCCGAACACCAGGCCGGTCAGCGCGGAGACGCCGAGTGTGTAAGCGATGACGCGCGGGCTGATCTCCCAGTGAATGTAGTACGGCACCATGCCGGGAGGCACGGCATTGTCCAGCAGCCAGACGCCTAGGTACGCGATCGCAAGACCGAGCGGCGCCGCGGCGAGACCGAGCAACACGCACTCGGTCAGCAGCTGCTTGATTAATTGCGCGCGGCCCGCACCGAGCGCAGCTCTCACGCAGAACTCACGCTGCCGTCCCGACGCGCGCGCCAGCATCAGGTTGGCCACGTTCGCGCATGCGATCAGCAAAACGATCGTGACCGCGCCCATCATCGTCAACAACACGAGCCGGACATCATCGGGAATGAATTCGTCCGAGAGCGGCGAGGTGATCGCGCTCCATCCCTCGTTGGTGATCGGATATTGCGCCGCCATGGTTGCGGCCATCGAGGCCAGCTCGGCGCGCGCCTGCGCGACGGTGACACCCGGTTTCAGGCGCCCGAACGCAAACAAGTTGCGCGCGGTGCGCGGATTGCTCTCCGCGGTCGGGCCAAGAGGAATCCAGACCTTCTGGTTCTCAGGAAAGTTGAAGCCGATCGGCATCACGGCGACGACGGTGTGCGGCTTGCCGTTGACGGTGACGCTGCGGCCGATGATCTGCGGATCGCTTTGATAGCGGCGTTGCCACACTTCGTGGCTGAGGATTACGACAGGCTCTGCGCCGGGACGGTCATCGTCGGCGCGGAAGTGGCGCCCGAGGAGCGGATTCACGCCGAGGATCGGGAACATGTTCCACGTGTTCAGCGCGCCGGCGAAGCGCTCGGCCTCGGCGCCGTCGGATAAGGCGATGCTGCTGCCGCTCGTCGCTGCCATCGACGCGAACATCGTCGTCCGCTCCTGCCAGTCGCGCAGGGTCGGATAGGCGACGCCGGCGTCACGGATGCCGCGCCGTTCCGATGTTTCGTTGAGGATGAACAGCCGATCCGGCTCAGCGAAGGGCAGCGACTGAATCAGGACGCCGTCGACCACACTGAACAGCGTGGCGTTGACGCCGATCCCGAGGGCCAGGCAGAGGATGACGATCGTGGAAAGGCCACGATCGAGAACGAGGCTGCGGACGGCGTACCTGATGTCGCGGAGGCCCATCTGCAATGTATACGGGCTTTATTGTGCCGCCGTTCGCGCTGCCGGGGTGGCTCAGGGCAGCAGTGCGAAGACTCGCGTCGGGCCACCGCTGCCGCCGGCGAGCTTGATTGGCGCGACGACGAGCGTGAATCCCTTGGCCGGCAATGACGTCAATCGGGTCGCGTTCTCGATGTGAAAGACGTTGAGCGGCATCGTCAGGTTGTGGGTCTCGAACTTCGCTGACGGGCCGTAATCAACGCTGGGCGTGTCGATCCCGAGGCCCGCAACCTTGCGATCCCTGGCGAGGTACGCGGCGGCGTCTGGATGAATGCCGGGAAAATGCTTCACGCCCGCGCGCTCATTCATGTATTTCTTCTGGTCCGGCCAGCGCGCGTCCCATCCCGTGGCGATCATGACGATCGATCCCTCAGGAATCGCGCCGTTCTTTGCCTCGAACGCCTTCACGTCGGCGACGGTGAGCTGATAGTCCTCGGGCTTGCCGGTGATGTTGATACAGATGCCAGGCCGCACCAATCGTTCGACCGGAATGCGATCGACGGTCCATGCGCCGCCGAAGTGCGCGGGCGCATCGAGGTGCGTGCCGAAGTGTTCGTCGGAGCTGAACGTACCGCCGACGTAGCCCTGGCCTTGCTCGGGCTTGCGTTGAAAGACGCGATCGCCCGTCCAGCTCGGATCGGTGACGGCCAGCGAGTGACCGAGGTCGACGACCTTCTGTGCAACGGCAGGCGCCGGCGCGAGCACGAGAGACAGAGCGATGAAATGGAACGCGCGCATACGCGCGCTACTCTACCCGCAATGCCACGATCGGATCGACTTTCGTTGCGCGGCGTGCCGGGAGATACGACGCGGTCAGAGCTACGACAGTAAAGGTCACTGCAACCGCGATGAACGTTCCGGGGTCACGAGATTCGATCCCGAACAACATCGACTGCAGCAGGCGCGCGCTGGCCGCGGCGCCGATCAGCCCAATCGTCAGCCCGATCGCCGTGAGCGCGATGCCGCGGCGCAGGATGAGCGTCATGACCTGGCGGCGCTCGGCGCCGAGCGCCATGCGCACGCCGATCTCCTGCGTGCGTTGAGCGACCCCGTAGGCGAGGACGCCATAGATACCAATGGCCGCCAGCAGTGCCGCCACCGACGCGAACACGCCGAGGATCACCGCATAGAAGCGTTCACGCGCCACGGCGTTGCCTTCCAGATCGCGCATCGGCGCGATTGCATCGATGCCGATGTTGGGATCGATTGAGGCCACGGTCTCTCGCACCTTCGGGATCAACGCAGCGGGATCGTCGCTCGTGCGCACGGCGAACGAGAGGAAGCCGATGGCGCCTTCGTTCTGCACGCGCTCCGCGTCTCCGGGCCTGACCGTCGCCTCCGCGTTCATGTACTGCCGGTAATCAACGAAGATCTCAGGCCTCAGTTCGTCGGTCGCGCGTCGCTGACGCACGTCTTCGACCACGCCTGCCACGGTCGCCTGGAATACCGACTTGTCGAGATGCCAGTCAACCATCTGGCCGACGGGATTGCCGGTGAAGTACCGCGACGCCATCGCACGGTTGATGACGACCACTGTCGGCGCTCCCGCGGTGTCCGACGGCGAGAGATCACGTCCCGCGATGACCGGCACGCCCATCGCCGTGAGGAATCCGTCGCTCACCGATCGCACGCGGATGCGCGCGTCACGCATCTCGTCCAGCGTGCGGCCCGACGGAACCCAGCGGCCGATGTACAACTCCTCGCCGATCAGCAGGCCGTGGCGCGCGAAGCCGGCGGCCAGCACACCGGGGTTGGCGCGAAAGCGTGTCAACAACGCCTCGATCGTCTCGCCCTTGCGCGGCGAGGAATACGAATCCGGGAACAGCAGATTGAACGCGAGCACCGGCGACGGGTCGTAGCCCTTGTCGAACGAAGAAAGCCTCGAGAAGCTCGCGAGCAGGAGACCGGCGCCGACGAGAAGAACCGTCGCCATGCCCAGCTGACCGACGACGAGCAAGGCACGCAGCCGCGCGGCGCCGCGGCGGGTCGCGCTGCCGCGCGCGGCGATCGCCTGCAGGTGATTGGTTCGCGACAGCTGCCACGCCGGCAGCATCGCGAAGATGACCGACGCGGCCGCCGAAATGCCGAACGCGATTCCCAGCAGTCGCCAGTTGACGCCGACCTCATTGCCGCGCGGCAGGATCGTCGTGCCGAACATCAAGCGGAAGATTCCGCGCGCATCAATCGTGGCCAAATCCTTGACCAGCGTGACGCCCGCGGCTCCGATCAGCGCGCCGAGCGTCCCACCGGCGATCGCCAGCACGAGTGCCTCCGTCAACACGAGCCCGACGATCTGTTTGCGGCTGGCGCCGACGGCAAGACGCACCGCGACCTCCCGCTGTCGCGCGGTGCCGCGCGCCAGCATCAGGTTGGCGACATTCGCGCAGACAATCAGCAGCACGACGACGACCGCGGCGAGCAGCACCCGTAAGGCCGGTCGCAGCGGCGCGACGGTCTGTTCCTTCAGGCTTTGGATTTCGAATCGTGGTCCGTTCGGCGGCATTGACGCAGCCGGCCACGCCGGACGGATCGCGTTGCCCATGACCTGCGCCTCGTCGGTCGCCGCCTGCAGCAACACGCCATCGGCCAGCGTTGCGATCACCGTGACGTGCGGCGGCTGCTTCGATGGATCGGGCACGAACGGCACGAAGAAATCGTTGGCGCCCACCGGGAACCGGAAGGAAGGCGGCATCACGCCGATCACGGTGAGCAGCCGCGCCGGAATCGGTGCCATCAGCGCTCCGGTGCGCAGTTCGATGGTCTTGCCGACGATGGACGGGTCCGAATGGAAATGCAGACGCCACACGTCGTGGCTGAGCACCACGACATCCGGACTCGCCTCATCCTGCTGTGTGATCACGCGCCCCAGCATCGCGCGCGCACGCAGCACGTCGAACGCGTTGCTCGAGATCGCCGCGCCCCACAGGCCGGCGGCGCCATCAGGCGTCTTGACCATCCGCTGCGCCATGAAGATGGTCGCGGCGGCGTCGCTCAGCGTCTTCGATCGCGATCGCCAGTCAAGGAACTCCGAGTAGGTCAATCCGCGCAGCAACGGTGGACGGCCGGGCGTTGGATGCGGCGCCCACTCGATCATCTGCACCAATCGATCGCCGCCGGGGAACGGCAGCGGCCTGAACAGGATGGTGTCGACGACGCTGTAGATCGCCGTCGCCGCGCCGATGCCGATCGCGAGGGTAAGGACCGTCGCGATCGTGAATGCGGGTGTGCGAAGCAACGAGCGCACGGCGTAACGGATTTCGCGCATCGTCGAATTAGACACCAAACTTTCCGGAAGGGGAGGCTCGCCCTCTATTCACACCTGAGCGCGGTCATCGGATCGATGCGGGCGGCGCGCCGGGCCGGCAAGAGGCAGGCCCCGACCGCCACGACGACAATCAGCAGCACCGACGCCGCGATCGCGGCCGGATCGCTGGCGTCGATGCCGAACAGCAGGCCGTCCACCGCGCGCGCGCCCGCCAGCGCTGCGGGAAGGCCGATGCCAAGGCCCACCGACGCCAGCCATAACGGTTGACGGATCACGACCCATCTCACACGCGAGCGTCCCGCGCCGAGGGCGAGATGAATGCCAATTTCCGCGGTGCGCTCGGTGACCCAGAACGTCATGATGCCGTAGAGGCCGATCGACAGCAGGAGCAGCGCCGAGATGGCGAACGCCGACGAGAGCGCGGCGAGCAGGCGCTCCTGGCCCATACTGCTGCCGACGAGGGAGGTGACGGGCGCGATGTCGATCGGCACAAGCTCGTCGTCGACGCGCGCGGCCGACGCGGCCAGTCGCGCGATGTTCTCGTCGGCGCCCGCGGTGCGGAGGATGTAGGTGATGCGCGGACGGCTGCGAACCGTCGTGTAGGGGATGAACAGCGCAGGGGGATCGTCGTCGCGAATGGAGTTGTACTTCGCGGTCCGCACGATGCCGACGATCTGGTACGCGCCGCCCGATGAAATCGTCTGTCCGATGGGATCCGCCTCGCCAAAAAACCGCCGCGCCAGGACGTCGTTGATCGCCGCCACTCTTCCGGCTCCGGCCACGTCCTCCTCGGTGAAGTCGCGGCCGCGCAGCAAGTGCATGCCGGTTGTGCCGAAGTACGTCGGGCCTACCTGGAACACCTGCACTTCGCGTTCGTCCTCCGCACGCGCCTCCCAGCCGGCCACGTCGACGGTGCCGGTGGTCCGGCCCCGATCGAACAATTGAATCTGCGCGGAGGTCACACCCACGACGCCGGGAATGGCGCGCAGGCGTTCGTACGCCGTTCGATAGAACTTCGCGAGCTCCGGGCCCTGATACTGCCGTTCGCCAGGGGCGACGAACACCTGCAGCAAGTGGTCGGGATCGAATCCGAGATCGACGGTGGTCAGGTTGTAGACGGTCCGCGCGAACATCGTCGAGGCCACCACGAGGATGGTCGCGAGCGCGATCTGGGCGACGGCGAACGGCCGGCCGTGCGCCGCTCCCGCGCCGCCGCGCGAGCGATCGCGCAGTGCCGAGGCCAGATCGAGTCCGACCGATCGCAGCGCCGGCACGACGCCGGCGATCAGCGCCGTGACGAGCGAAATCGCCACGGTGAATGCGAGCACGCGCCGATCCATCGCGATGTCGAGCTGCACCGGGCTGGCGTCCTGCGGCAGTAGGTCGAAAAGTAGTTGTGTCGCCCACGAGCCGCCGATTGCTCCCAGCGCCCCGGCGAGACCCGCAAGCACTAGGCTCTCGGTCAGCAACTGCCGCATCAAGCGGCTCTTGCCCGCGCCCATCGTCGTCCTGATCACGATCTCGGCGCGGCGTGACGCGGCACGTGCGCCGAGGAGCGTCGCGACGTTGGCGCATGCGATCAGCAGCAGCAGCGATCCCATGGCCAGCAGCAGCGTCAGCGGGCGCGCGAACGTCGCGCGCACCTCGGACAGTCCCGTTTCGACCGGCAGCAAGTGCAGGTCGTGACGCGAGGCGCCGTTGAGTTTCGGCCAGGTCATGAAATCGCGCACCGTCGTCAGCCGTTCGCCGGCCGCGATGTCGCTCACGCCGGCCGGCAACCGGCCAATCACCTGGACCTGCCACGCCGCGCGATTCGACAGGTTGATGGCCGCCGGCTGCGCGGTGCTCAGCGTGTCGAGCGGCAGGTAGACGTCCGGCAATTGTCCAATCTCGAGGCCGGTAAACGACGCCGGCGTGACGCCGATCACCGTGAACGGCACGCCGTTGATCAGGATGTCCGCGCCGATTGGATCGCGCGCGCCAAACTCGCGCTGCCGCATCGCGTCGCTCATCACGACCGGGCGATCGGCGCCGCCAGGTGCGTCGGTCGCGAACACCCGA
>Ga0111539_10008746_pt1 | contig 12843 bp, 12 predicted proteins | sample RhiMethybrSRZTD1_FD_79667 | JGI IMG/M metagenome (GOLD analysis project Ga0111539, IMG submission 79667) | Populus rhizosphere microbial communities from Tennessee, USA - Rhizosphere MetaG P. TD hybrid SRZTD1 (version 2) (version 2) | ecosystem: Host-associated > Plants > Roots > Rhizosphere >...
AGAACGAACGCACCTACGCCGCGGTGAAGTCGGTGGGCTCGGACGAGTCGCTCGGGGTGCGGGTCCCGGTGCAGGGCTACGACGAGATCCGGGCCCTGACCGACGAGTCGCTGCGGATGGTGCGCCGGGAGATCGCCCAGCGGGGGCCGGAGGTCCAGTCCGCCTACGCGCCTGCGCTCGCGGGCCTCGACGATGGGCTCGAGCAGCTACGGGCCGACGTGACCGCCAACAGCCAGCTCCCCGAGTACAACACCGAGGCCAACGGCGAGTTCCAGAACCAGCTGTACCAGCGCTACACGCAGCTGATCCGCCCGTTCTTCGACGCCACCGACAAGGTCGCCCGCGCCGTCGACGACGAGGCGCTGCGCGAGGGCGTCGTCCAGGTCAACACCGCCTCCCGCAACATCGAGCTCTACCTCGACCTGGTCCGCACCCTGGCGGTCATCGGCGGCCGCCAGGGCACCGTCGACACCCGGGAGGAGATCCGCGACATCGTGTCCCGGAAGGTCTTGTGGGACCCGATCGTCTCCAGCATCATCCACGCCGAGCCGCCCTACGCCGACCTGGTCCACGACCGGTACCCCGTCGACTTCATCGAGGGGATCGAGACGCTGGTGCGGCGGTCGCTGTCGGGTGAGGACGTACCCACTGACCAGCTGGCCGGGCCGCTCACGGTCCCCGACTGGGGCGGCCTCGCCCCGTACCGCGAGGCCATGTCGACCAAGCTGACCGAGGTCGCCGACGGCATCCGGGCCGACGCCCGACGCCGCGAGCAGCTGTTCCTCGCCCTGGCCGCCCTGACCCTCACCGCCGCACTGGTGCTGACCTGGCTGGTGTCGCGCTCGATCACCCGGCCGCTGCGCTCCCTGACGTCGCAGGCCAAGGCCATGGCCCGGGTCCGGCTCCCCGCCGCGGTGCGGGAGGTGCTCAAGACCCCGCTGGGCGAGGACGTGTCCGTGCCCCGGGTCGAGCCGGTGGCGGTCCAGACCCGCGACGAGGTCCTCGACGTGTCCGTGGCGCTCAACAGTGTGCAGGACACCGCCCTCGAGCTGGCGTTGTCCCAGGCCGTGCTGCGCCGCAACATGGCCGACAGCTTCGTCAACCTGGGCCGGCGCAACCAGAACCTGCTCGCCCGCCAGCTAGACCTCATCACCCACCTGGAGAACGTCGAGCCCAGCTCCGACGCCCTGGCCAACCTGTTCCGGCTGGACCACCTGGCCACCCGCATGCGCCGCAACGCCGAGTCGCTGCTGGTGCTGGCCGGGGTCGACCCGCCCCGGCAATGGGCTCAGCCCGTCAGCATCAACGACGTGGTGAGGGCCGCGCTGGGCGAGGTCGAGGACTACCAGCGGGTCGCGGTGCGGGACGTGCAGCCGGCCACGGTCATCGGCTCGCTGGCGGCCGACCTGGCCCACCTGCTGGCCGAGCTGATCGAGAACGCGCTGGTGTGCTCGCCCGAGGACAAGGCGGTCGAGGTGCGGGGCCGGATCGACTCCGACGGCCGCTACACCCTGGCCATCGTCGACCAGGGCGTGGGCATGTCCGGGCCGGCCATGGACGCCTCGAACCGCCGCTTGGCCGGGCAGGAGAGCTTCACCGTGGCGCCGTCCAAGTACCTCGGCCACTACGTCGCCGGGAACCTGGCGGCCCGGCACGGGATCGCGGTGCGGCTCGGCTCCAGCCCCGGCCGGGGGATCACCGCCTCGGTGGCCCTGCCGGCCGAGCTGCTCCACACCGGCGGGCCCGGCCTGGCGGCTGCTCCCGCCGGCCCGCCCACCACGGCCTGGCCCGACCCCGGGCCCGAGACTCGGGTGCCGGTTGGCGCGGGCGCCGGAAGCCATCATCAGCACGCGGTGCCGAGCCGGCCCGGCTGGTGGGAGGCCACCGCGCCGCCGCCCGGACCCGAGCCTCCCGCCTACGGCTGAGGGCTTCGCTCAGCGGCACCGATGAGTTCGCCGCCTACTGTCCGTCGTCGTGGCCATGAAGCGCGCGGTCGAGCTGTTCGCCCTGGAGGAAGGGTCGTCGTGGTCGCCCCTGGTCTCCCGCACATGGCAGGCCCGGAGCCCGGCCGACGCGTGGTTCCTGTCGGTGGCCGCGACCCACTGGGAGATGGTCGTCACCCGCCAGGGCGGCGTGGCCCGGCTCACCGTCCGCGGACCGGAGACGAAGGCGACGGCCGTGCCCATCCCGCAAGAGGCGGAGTTCTTCGGGATCCAGTTCAGTGCGGGGACGTTCATGCCCGGCCTGCCGCCGGGCCCGCTGGTGGACCGGGCGGTGATCCTGCCGCCGGTCACCGAGCGGTCGTTCTGGCTCGGCGGATCCGCGTGGGAGCTCCCGAGCCCCGACAGCGCCGACGTCTTCGTCGACCGGCTCGTGCGCACGGGCGTGCTGGTGCACGACCCGGTCGCGGCCGAGGCCGTACATCGCGACGTCGCCGGCTTCTCGACCCGCTCGCTGGAACGCCGGGTGGCGCGGGCGACGGGGCTCAGCCGGGGGGCCGCGCGGCGCATCCGCCGGGCCGAGCGGGCGGTCGACCTGCTGTCCCGGGGCGTGGCGCCGTCCGAGGTGGCACGCCGGGCGGGGTACGCCGACCAGCCCCACCTGACCCGCTCGCTCCGGCGTCTCGCCGGCCAGACCCCGAGGCAGATAGTTGTCGCCGGCGTTCAAGACGGCGGCACGGAGCGAAGGTAAACCCGCACCCGATGCGCCAACTCATCAACTCCACCTTCATCACCCTCGACGGCATGATCGAGAACCCTCACCTGTGGCCCCCGCTCGACGCCGGCACCTCCGGCGAGGGCGACCGCATCCAGACCGACCTGCTCGAGGCCTGCGACATCGTCCTCATGGGCCGCCGCACCTACGACAGCTTCGCCCCGGCGTGGTCGGCCCGCAGTGGCGACCCGTACTCCGACCGCATCAACACGATGCGCAAGGTGGTCGTGTCCCACTCACTCACCGACCCCGAGTGGGCGAACACCGAGGTCATCGCGGGCGACGTCGCCGCCCGCGTCGGTGAGCTCAAGGGCGAGGACGGCGGCGACATCGTGCAGTACGGCTTCGGTGACGTTTCGCGCCTCCTGCTCGACCACGGCCTGTTCGACGAGCTCCAGTGGTGGATCCATCCGCAGCTGGTCGGGCCGGGCGACTCCGCCGACCTGGTGTCGCGGCCCGGGGTGGCCGCCGCGTTCAAGCTGGTGGACTCGCAGGTCTTCGGCAACGGGATCATCCTCGCGACCTACCGGCCCTGAGAACCCGCATAGCCGCCCCGGGGGGCGGGTAGGCGTGGGTGATGTACCAAAGGTGGAGCGCGCTCGACCGCTTGCGAGGGGTGGCCCTGGTCGGGATGCTCATCCACCATCTCACCGAGTGGATGGCGGGGGACGCCCGGACCATATTGCCGGGCTGGCAGTCCTTCGCGGTGACCGATGTCGCGGCCGTGGCCTTCTTCGTGGCCGCCGGCGCCTCGCTGGGGTTGTTCGTGTCCAGCCGCCGGGCCCGGGGCATGTCCCGGGGACGGGTCGCGACGCAGGTGCTGCGGCGCTACGGCCTGCTGGTGCCCATCGGGCTGACGCTCGACTGGGTGTTCTGGCGGCACCCGGCCATGTTCGGCGTGCTGGAAGCCCTCGGAGTCGCAGTCGTGGCGGCCGCGGCCGTAGCAGCCGTGATCCCGGATCGGTTGCTGCCCGCGGCCGCCGCCATCACCGTGGCCGGCGGCATGGTGGCCGAGCGCCTGGTCACCGGCCACGCGGGTTGGTGGGCGGATGAGTTCCTGGCCGGCAAGTTCCCCGCCGTCACCTACGTGGGCTTCGTGCTGGTGGGCGTCGCCGTCGTGCGCTCCGGCCGCTACCTGGACCGACGCTGGGCCATGGCCGCGGCGGGGATCGGCGTGGCCGCCACCGTCGCGTTGTTGCTCGTCGGCGTCGCCCCCGACCGCTACCCGGGAGACCTCGCGTTCGTGATCCCCGGCCTGGCGGGCACGGCCATCGTGTACGCCCTCGCTGAGACCGCGCTGCTGGGACCGTTCGACGTGGTGGTCCGCCGGGCTGCGGCCCACACGCTCGGGATCTTCGTGGCCCACTACTTCATCTACGGCGGCCTCCGCTACCTGGGCGTGCTGGGCGACGTGCCCGATCTGGTGGCGGTGCCGGCCGCGGTCGCGGTCGCCGCCGCGCTGTGCCTGGTGGCGCCGAAGGTCCCCCAGCCAGCCTGGTCAGCCCGGACCGGACGCCGCCGGCCCCGACCCGCTCCCCTCGGGGCGGCCGGCTGGGACCCGGTCGACCGCGGCGATCAGCCCGGTGGGATCGTCGACCGCGACCCGCAGCTCACGGACGCGCGGCCGTAGCGCGCTCGTAGGGCTCGACCAGGACCCGCACCGCTCGGTCCAGCTCGGAGGTCACCTGGTCGAAGTCGATCCGGCCGCTGCTCCAGGCCACCAGGGTCGAGTACCAGACGTGGCCGAGCACCGCGAGGATGTCCTCGCGCACGCCGGGGTCCAGCTCGCCGAGGATGCCCGAGGACATGGAGGCGATCTGCGCCTGCACCTGCTCGGCGCACTCCTGCACCCCGGGGTCGGACGACGACAGCGCCCGCACCAGCGCGGCCGTGAGCTTGGGCTGGCGGGCCAGGGCCCGGCATGCCCGCCCGAGCACGTCCACCAGCTGGTCGGCTGCAGTGTCGCCCCGCGGCGGGGATTGGGCGAGCCGGCCCTGGAGCTTGGCGGTCCACTCGGTCATGGCCGCGGCCAGCAGGTGGTCCTTGGACGAGAAGTAGCGGTAGATGGTGGCCAGGGAGACGTTGGCGCTGGCCGACACCTCACGCATCTGCACCGCCTCGTAGCCGCGCTCGGCCCCGAGCTCGAAGGCGGCGTCGATCACCCGCCGCCGCCGGTCGCGCTGGTTGGCGCTCCCGAGGGCGGTTGGGGGCGCGGCGACGGCGGACACGAGGCGGGAGTTTACGGACAGCGCCCGTCACTCACCTAGGCGCACCGGAAGGTGCTTGATGCCACCGATGAAGTTCGACCGCAGCCGGTCGGGCGCCCCCAGGGCCTCCAGCTTGGGTGTCCGCCGGGCGAGCTCCTCGAACAGCACGCGGATCTCGAGCCGGGCCAGCTGGGCGCCCAGGCAGAAGTGGGGCCCGCCACCGCCGAAGGCGATGTGGGGGTTGGGATCCCGGGTGATGTCGAAGCGGAACGGCTCGTCGAAGATGGCCTCGTCCCGGTTGGCCGAGACGTACCACAGGCTGATCTTCTCGCCGGCCCGTATGGTCTGGCCCCCGAGCTCGACGTCCCGCCGGGCGTTGCGGCGGAAGTACAGGACCGGCGAGGCCCAGCGCAGGATCTCCTCCACTGCCCCCGCGATGTGGGCGTCGGGGTCGGCGACGAGCAGGTCCCACTGGTCCGGGTGCTCCAGGAAGGCGTTCATGCCGTGGGCGATGGCATTGCGGGTGGTCTCGTTCCCGGCCACCGACAGCAGCATGAAGAACAGGTTGAAGTCCATGTCCGTGAGCTGGTCGCCGTCGATCTCGGCCGCCAGCAGGGTGGACACGATGTCGTCGCGGGGCTCGGCCCGCCGCTGGGTGGCCAGCTCCTGGGCGTAGACGAACATGTCGATCTGGGCCGCGGTGACGTGCTCCTCGGCCACCTGGTACTCGGGGTCCTCGGAGCCGACCATCCGGTTGGACCAGTCGAACAGCTTGTGGCGGTCCTCCCGCGGCACGCCCAGCAGCTCGGCGATGACCTCCAGCGGCAGCTCGGCGGCCACGTCCACCACGAAGTCGATCTCGCCCTTGGCCTTCGCCGCCTCGACGATGGCGACGGTCAGGTCGCGCACGTGGACCTCCAGCGCGGCGATCATGCGCGGCGTGAACCCCCGGTTCACCAGCTTGCGGTAGCGCGTGTGGGACGGCGGGTCCATGAACAGCATCATGTTGCCGGCCATCTCCGTGCCCGGCAGGGGCGCGGTCGGCCCCTCCAGCATCACCACGCCGCCCAGGTCCTGGGAGGACGAGAACGACGCCGCGTCGCGGTTGGCGGTGACGATGTCGTCGTAGCGGGTGATGACCCAGAAACCGTCGCCGCCGGGCTCGTCGTGGTGGAACACCGGGGCGTTGGCCCGCAGCCAGGTGAACCACTCGTGCGGGATGCCCTGCGTGAAGCGGTCACGATCCAGGAGGTCGATCTCGGCGAGCATGCCCAAAGTAGAACACATTCTAATTTGGGTTCGCTCGGGCCCCGGCCGGCCCGGCGGGCCCGTCGGGTCCGCCGGGCTCCGGCCCTTCCACCTGTCGGGTGCTGGTCCGTCAGGCGGGGCAGGTGTTCTGGTACTCCTCCACGCCCGCGTCGCTGGGGGGCGGGCACAGGAACTGCTCGTAGCGCGTGTCGTTGTCGACGTAGCGCTTGAGCCACGACAGCATCGAGCGGGCCTCGGTGGGGTCGAACCGGGTGCCGACGAAATGGCCGGCGCCCGCGATCTCCAGGTACGCCTTCTCGGAGGCCTCGGGGATCTGCCGGTAGAACGGCTTGGAGTACTGCTCGGCCGGGGCGATGGGATCGCTCTGGGCCCCGATGATCATGGTCGGCACCTGCACGGTGCTGAAGTTCTGGCCGATGTCCCACGGCTGGAGGCCCACCGCCGCCTGGAGCTGGGGCATCGCCCGGGCCGACTCCAGCGTGCCGCCTCCGCCCATCGAGTGGCCGATGAACGCCTGGCGGCCGGCGTCGATCTGGCTGCGGACCACCGCCGGGCTCTGGGTGGTCAGCCAGGTCATGGCGGCCCGCATCTGGTTCGACCGGGCGGTGGGGAAGTCGAGGACGGTGTTGGTGTTGATCGTCATCACCACGAAGCCGTTGGAGGCCAGCAGGTTGGCCGCCCAGGCCTGCACGTTCTGGCCCTCGGTGAACCCCGGCGTGGCCACGATGACGCCGAAGGTGCCCTGCGTGGTGGTGGTCGGGTAGTAGACGGTGCCGCCGTTGAACCCGGTCTGGCGGGCCACCACCTGGGTGGCGATGGCGAACGTGCCCCGCTCGGACGTGACGCTGGCGGGGGTCGGCGCCGGTCCCCGCTGGAACGGGTTGGCCTGCGCCTGCGCACGCGGCGGCCCCGCCAGCAGCGTGCCGGCGAGTGCCACCGCGCCCGCGAGCGCGGTGAGTCTTCTGATTCTCATGTCGCTGGTTCCCCTCTGTTGACCCGTTGAGCCTACTGGGCAACATTATTGACCTCTTCGTCGGTAAGCTCAAGTCCAGGTCTGACACGAGAACGCGTTCTACTTAGACTGCGGGGCATGACCGCCGTCACCGCCTCGCCGGAGCGCTACACGATCATCTCGGCCGACTGTCATGCCGGTGGCAGCCACAAGCAGTACCGGGAGTACCTCGACCCGCGCTTCCTCGACGACTTCGACGCCTGGCGGGAGAAGTACCGCAACCCGTTCAAGGACCTGGGCGACACCCGCCGCTACCGCAACTGGGACAACGAGATGCGCAACGGCCAGCAGGAGGCCGACGGCGTGGTGGGCGAGGTGGTGTTCCCCAACACCGTGCCGCCGTTCTTCCCCAGCTTCGTGCTCTTCGCCCAGCCGCCGCGGCCCGAGGACTACGACCACCGGCTGGCCGGCATCCGGGCCCACAACCGCTGGCTGGTCGACTGGTGCGGCGAGTTCCCCGAGCGCCGCGCCGGCATCGGCCAGATCTTCGTCAACGACATCGACGACGCCATCGAGGACGTCCGCTGGATCAAAGAGCACGGCCTGCGCGGCGGGCTGCTCCTGCCCAACGTCTCGCCCGATGTGCACTGGGTGAAGCCGCTGTACGACCCGGCCTACGACCGGCTGTGGGCGGTGATCGAGGAGCTGGAGGTGCCGATCAACGTGCACGGCGGCACCGGCGTCCCCGACTACGGGCCCTACCCGGTGTCGATGCTGCTCTACATCAACGAGGTGCCGTTCTACTCGCAGCGGCCGCTGGTGCAGTTCATCCTGGCCGGCATCTTCGAGCGCTTCCCCCGCCTGCGCTTCGTGGTCACCGAGGCGGGCTGCGCCTGGGTGCCGCCGCTGCTCAAGCGGCTCGACAAGGTGCTGGCCCGCATCCGGGACACGGGCGCCACGGGCGAGATCCGCTACGGCGCCGAGCACGTCCTGGCCCACTCGGCCACCGAGTACTTCCACCGCAACGTGTGGATGGGGGTGAGCCAGCCCGGCCCGGCCGACGCCGCTGCCCGCCACGAGATCGGCCTCGACCGGTTCATGTGGGGCAGCGACTACCCCCACGACGAGGGCACGGCCCCCTTCACCCGGGAGCACCTGCGGGCGCTGTTCCACGACACCGACCCGGCCGAGCTGCGCCAACTGCTCGGCGGCAACGCGGCTGGCCTCTACGGCTTCGACCTCTCTGCCCTCGCCCCGCTCGCCGCCCAGTTCGGGCCCACGGTCGCCGAGATCTCGGAGCCGCTGACCGAGCTCCCGCCCGAGCCCAACGAGGCGCTGCTCAACTCGGTCGGGGAGTGGCTGTGAGTGACCTCGTGCTGGTGGACGCGCCGGCCGCCGGCGTCCGCCGCATCACGCTCAACCGCCCCGAGAAGCGCAACGCGCTCAACAACCCGCTGCGGGCGGCCCTGTTCGAGGCCCTGCACGCGGCCGACGACGACCCCGAGGTCCGGGTCACCATCATCCGGGGCGCGGGCACGTGCTTCTCCGCCGGCTACGACCTGGGCGGCGGCAACGCCGGCACCGAGCTGCCGTTCTTCACCGCCGCGGGCGAGGGCCAGTGGCCCCGCCACGTGACCGAAGGCTGGATGTCGATCTGGGACCTGGCCAAGCCGGTCATCGCCCAGGTCCACGGCTACTGCCTCGCCGGCGGGTCCGAGCTGGCCACCGGTTGCGACCTCGTCTACGTCGCCCCCGACGCCAAGATCGGCTACCCCGCGGTGCGCTTCGGGACCCCGGACATGCAGTTCCACGCCTGGTTCATGGGCATGCGCGCCGCCATGGAGATGATGCTCACGGGCGACCCCATCTCCGGCGACCAAGCCGTGGAGCTGGGCTGGGCCAACCGCGCCTTCCCCGCCGACTCCCTCGACGACGAGGTGGTCGCCATCGCCTCCCGCATCGCCCTGATCCCCCCGGACATCGCCCAGCTGAACAAGCGCACGGTCCACCGAGCCATGGACGTCATGGGCCTCCGCGCCGCCATCCGCTCCGGCACCGAGCTGTGCGCCCTCGCCATCCACCAACCCGGCTTCCGCGCCTTCATGGACGCCGCCGCCGAAAAGGGCCTCGTCGCCGCCTTGACCGAACGCGACGAACCCTTCGGCGACTACCGCACCTCGTCGTAGCTACCTTGCGGGCGTGGCCCGGTTGTTGATCGTCCATCACACGGCGTCGCCTGCGCTGCATTCGCTGTTCGAGGCGGTGCGGTCGGGGGCGACCGATCCGCAGATCGAGGGGGTGGAGGTGGTGGCGCGGCCGGCGTTGGGGGCCACCGCGGTGGACGTGCTGGAGGCGGACGGGTACCTGCTGGGGGCGCCCGCCAACCTGGGGTACATGGCAGGGGCGCTCAAGCACTTCTTCGACACGATCTACTACCCGTGCCTGGACGCGACCGTCGGGCGACCCTACGGGGTGTACGTCCACGGCAACGACGACACCACCGGCGCGCTGGCGGGCATCGAGCGCATCGTGACCGGGCTGCGGTGGAAGCAGGCCCAGGCGCCGGTGTCGATCACCGGCGCGCCGTCCCAGGCCGATCTCGACGCGTGCTGGGAGCTGGGCGCCGCGGTCAGCGCCGGCCTGTCGACCGCGTGAGGCGCAGCACCGCGCAATCGCAGCGCGGCGGCGGGTCGAAGGCGTGGCGCGGCAGCCGCTGGGCGGCACGGGCATCCCACACCTGAGCCCAGCGTCCTGCCCCGGGGGCGCGCCCTGACGCCCACCGCTGGGCCGCCTGCTGCTGGACGACCAGGTCGGCCCGCATCAGCCGGGACCCGGGTGCGAGCAGCCGGCTCAGCACCGCAGTGGTCTGCGCGAACGGCGGGCTGGCCACCACCCGGAACGGCTGGCGCGGCAGCCGCAGGTCGGCCGCGTCGGCCCTCACCACCGTCACCCGGTTGTGACCCGCGAACCGGCTGCGCAGCGCGGCCAGCCGCTGCGGATGGAGCTCGAACGCCACGACCCGCGCCCCCCGCTCGGCGAGCGCGGCGGTCAGGGCACCGGTGCCCGCACCGATGTCGAGGACCAGCTCGCCTCGCGAGACGCCGGCGTCAGCTACGAGCCGCTCGGCCCACGACGGTGCGAGACGGTGCCACCCCCACGGGGAATGTCCCGCGTGCCCGGGCACGGAGCACCATCACCATCACGGCCATGCCCCGACCGTAGGGCCGCCCGCCCCGGACAGCGAGCGAATTACCGGCTCACACGGTCTCCCACCTGAAGCCGTCGGGGTCGGTGAAAGGCCCGGCCGCACTGTTGATGGTGACGCGGTGCGATCCCGTGCCGTCCGGGGCCACGCCGGCGGTCTTGGCCAGGGCACGGCGGCCGTAGAGCGCCAGGACGACAGGGCTCGCTGGGCTGGCGAACTGGACGTACTTGCGGCCGTAGCTCTTCGCCACCTCGAGCCCGTGCTCGACGTAGAACCGCTTGCTCGCGGCAACGTCCGCGACTCCCAGCTGGACGACAAGGTCGTCGATCTCGCGAGAAGCCGGACCGCGGTCCTTCTTCGACGACGACGCCACCGTCCAGATCGTGCCATCGGGGCCGCGCACGACACCGCCGTAGCCCCAGAGCGACTTCCTGGCCGGCTTCAGCTCGGTCCCGCCGGCCTCCCGAGCGGCGCCCATGAGAGCGTCGACCGTGGACGGCTGGGACACCACGAGCGACAGCGTGAACCCGCGGAAGCCGGTGGTCGGGGCCTCCGAGGCCCGGGCGCGCACCTGGCCGTCCAACCCGAATGCGGCGGTGCAGAAGGTGCCGGCAGCCGTGGGGTCGGCTGCCTCGAGCGTGATGGATTCGATGGTGGTCATGGCAGATCTCCTGGGTTGATCATGGTCTCACCGCTGGAGGAACCCGAAGACGTTGCCGTCGGGGTCCTCGACGATGGCGGCCAGCTGGCCCCCGCCGACGTCCTTGACGTCCTGGCGCGCCCGCCAGCCCGCGTCGACGGCCTCGCGCAGCGTGGCCGTGATGTCGCCGACGCGGCAGTAGCCGACCGGCCCGGTCATGCCGTGGTTGTGGCCGTTCGGGTCGAGGCCGATCTCCTGGTCCCCGACCCGGAAGCCGACGTAGTAAGGCTCGTCGGCGTAGGGCTCCACGCCCAGGACGGTCCCGTAGAGGGCCTTGGCGGCGGCCAGGTCCCGGACAGGGATGATGATGGTCTGGATGTCATGGCTCATGGCTGCCTCCTGGTCGGGGTGAGCCTCCAGGTGGCAGCATCCCCCGCTCCTGTCCGGGGCCCATCCGTGCCCACCACGGAGCGCGCCACGGATCCCTTCACCCAGACATGTGCGGGAGAATGGGACGTGTCCACGCAGACGGCCGCGGCGGGGATCTCGGCTCGTGAGGCCGAGATCCTGACCCTGGTCGCAGAGCACCGCAGCAACGCCGAGATCGGTGCGCAGCTGTTCATCTCCGTGCGCACGGTCGAGACGCACGTCTCCTCGCTGCTGCGCAAGCTCGGGGTCCCGGATCGGCGCGCGCTCGCCGAACGCGCCGCCGAGCTGGCCCGGGCCGAGCGCACCAGCCGTGCGCTGGCCGGGCTCCCGTCGCCGTCGAGCCCGTTCATCGGCCGGGCCCGGGAGCGCGCCGAGTTGCGCGACGCCGTCGGGGCGCACCGCGAGGTCACCGCCGTAGGCCCCGGCGGCGTGGGCAAGACCCGGCTGGCGCTGGCGGTCGCCGCGGACGTGGCCGGCGACTTCTCCGACGGCGTGTGGTTCGTCGACCTCGTGCCGGTCACCGATCCGGCGATGGTCGGGTCCGCCGTGGCGGCCGCACTCGGCCTGGGCGAGCAGCAGGGCCGGACCCTCGAGGAGTCGGTGGTGGCGGCACTGGTCGATCGTCACGCGCTGCTGGTGCTGGACAACTGCGAGCACCTGACTGACGGGGTCACACCGTTCGTCGAGCGGCTGCTGGCGCGCTGCCCGCATGTGAGGGTGCTGACCACCAGCCGGGCCCGGCTCATGGTGCCCTTCGAGCGGGTCTACCCGGTTCCCCCGCTGTCGCTCGACGGGCACGACGCCGACGCCGTCGCCCTGTTCCTCGACCGGGCCACGGCTGTCGGCTGGACCGTCGAGGCGGAGCACCTGGACCAGGTCGCCGAGGTGTGCCGCAAGCTGGACGGGGTGGCGTTGGCGATCGAGCTCGCCGCGGCCCGCCTGCCCGCGCTCGGGCTCGACGGGCTGGTCGCGGGCCTGTCCGATCACCTGCGGCTCCTCGTCGGTGGCCATCGGGTCGATGACCGGCACCGCTCGCTGCGGGCCATGCTCGACTGGAGCCAGGCGCTGCTCACCGGCCCCGACCTGACCGTGCTGCGGCGGGTCTCGGTGTTCGTCTCGCCGTTCACCGCTTCGGCCGCCGCCGAGGTGGCAGGGTTCCCGCCTCTCGAACCGGGCGCGGTTGTCGACGGGCTGGCCCGGCTCGCGGACCAGAGCCTCCTGGCCGTCGCTGCGTCCGCCGGCGGCACCCGATACCGGGGCCTGGAGACCATCCGCCAGTACGGGATCGAACATCTCGTCGAGACCGGTGAGCTCGACGCCACGCGGGCTCGGCATCTGCGCTGGTGCCTGGCCACCAGCCGCGGTCTGACCGACGACCCGTCGCCCACCACCGGCGACTGGCGGTCCCGGTTCGACGCCGCGGTCG
>Ga0111539_10008747_pt1 | contig 12842 bp, 8 predicted proteins | sample RhiMethybrSRZTD1_FD_79667 | JGI IMG/M metagenome (GOLD analysis project Ga0111539, IMG submission 79667) | Populus rhizosphere microbial communities from Tennessee, USA - Rhizosphere MetaG P. TD hybrid SRZTD1 (version 2) (version 2) | ecosystem: Host-associated > Plants > Roots > Rhizosphere >...
CGTCCACGCCGTGATCGAGGTGCTCGGTCTGCGAGAGCCTGTCCTGGTGGGCTGGTCGTATGGTGGCGTGATCATGTCCGACTATGTCGCTGTTCACGGCGAGGCGGCAGTCGGGGGCACGGTGTGGGTTGACGCGGTCTCGCGCCTTGGCGAGCCGCTCGTGAAAGACGGCTTCCTCGGCGGTGACTTCGTGGCTCTTATTCCCGGTCTGTTCTCGGAGGATGCGACTGACAGCACGAACGCGCTGCGGCATTTCCTGCGCTTATGCGTACACGACGAGCCGTCGACGGAGGATCTCGATTTCTTCCTCGGGTTCAACACCATCGTGCCGCCGTACGTCCGTCAAGGTCTCTTCGCACGGAACGTGAACAACGACGAAATCGTCGGCCGCATGCGAAAGCCGATGCTCCTCGTGCACGGCGAAGCCGATCAGATCGTGTCGCCGCGCATGTGCGCGCACCTCGAGGCGCTCGCGCCGCATGCCACCGTTTCCATGTACCCCGATGTGGGGCACCTGCCGTTCTGGGAGGCGCCGGAGCGATTCAATCGTGAGCTCCGCGAATTTCGGAGTCGCGTCTAGTGGCCACTATAACCCTTGACCTCCGGCCGGGTAATCTCGAAAATCCACTCCATTGCGACGGCGCATGGCCGTCGCGCACGCGATCCGGCGTCATTGCGGAAGTCTTGTCCGCCTGATTACACAACGAAGGGATCGGAGCATGACTCACATGATTCGACGCATACGGACTCTGGCCGTCGCCAGCGTCGTGAGTGCTGGCGTCGTGATGGTGTACTCACCCACGGGCGGCGCGCAGGGAAGCGCACCGCGCTACGTGTTCGATCCGGCGTGGCCCAAGCCACTGCCGAACAACTGGAAGATCGGCGGCGTCACGGGTCTGGCGGTGGCGCCGGACGACACCGTGTGGGCGTACGACCGCCCGAACGACCTGACGAACATCGAGCTCGAAGCCGAGATCGGTATCGCCGACTGCTGCGCATTGCCGCCGTCGATGATTCACTTCGACATGGACGGCAAGATGATCGGGTCGTTCAACGCGCCGCAGGGTCACGGCATGGACGTCGACAGCAAGGGCTTCGCGTATCTCGGGCAGAACACCGTCCGCAAGTACGACACGCGCACGGGCATGATGGTGGGCGAGATCGCGCACACACCGGAGCTCGAGAATGGTGGACGGTTCAACGCGCCGCAGATCCCGCAACACACGCCGGGCGTCGGCGGGGCAGGTCCTGTCTCCGGCTTCATTCCGGCGCCCGCTGGTGCAGAAGGCCGCGGCGGACGCGGTGGCCGCGGCGCGCAGGATCCGGCGGCGCAGGCCGCGGCGCGTGAGGCGTTCCGCAAGAAGTATCCGCCCACCACGCCGATGATCGTCGGCGGCATCGAAGAGATCCGTCTCGACGAACCGGCCAACGAAATCTATGTGGCCGACAACTATCTTGGTGGCCGCGTGATGGTGTTCGACATGAACACCCTCGCGTTCAAGCGAGGGTGGGGCGCGTATGGCCACAAGCTGAACGAGATCAGCATCAACGAGGCCGACCACGAGTACAAGCCGAAGGGTCCGATGGCGAAGGAGTTCGTCGGGCACCTGACGTTCAACTTCTCCAACGACGGGATGGTCTACGCGGCGGACCGCAACGGCAATCGCATTCACGTCACCGACAAGCAGGGGAACTTCAAGAAGGAGTTCCTCCTCGCGGAATACACCGGTGTGGGCGGGTCGACCGGCGGCGTCGCGTTCTCGCCCGACAAGGCGCAGAAGTACCTCTACATCTCCGACCTCACGAACAACCACGTGTGGTTCCTGAATCGCGAGGATGGAAAGGTGATGGGGACCCTGGGGAGCATGGGCGAGAACGGCGGCCAGTTCTTCGGCCTCCACATGATCGCCGTCGATTCTCACGGGATCATCTACACGGGCGAGGTGTTTGCGGGCGAGCGCGTCCAGCGTTTCGTGCCGGCCGACAGCCCGCGCGGCAAGCTGCTGCAGCAGGCCGCGACCGCGCGCCCGTACTAGTCGGTTGGTCGGGTGAGTCGTGCGGAACCACTGCATGACTCACCCGCGTTACCGTCCGAGACGAGGCGCACGTGACGCACGTCCTGCGCAACCCCTCCAGACATTCAGATCGCACTCGCGGCGAGCCGTTCCTGGGAGAACAGCGGGATGAGTGACTCTGAGAGCGGGACACGGTTGCGCTCAGCAGACGCGCTGATCCGCGAAGAACGGGCGGCGCTGTCCTCTTCCTCGACGCAAGCGCCGACGACCGGCCCGGCCTCCGCATTGTGTCTCTCGGGTACCGACGCGCGCAGTGTGGCGTTCAATCTCGGCATCCTGCAGGGTCTCGCGCGACATGGCCTCCTCGCACAGTTCGAGTACCTGTCCTCGGTCGGAATGGGAAGTTGTCTCGGTGGGTGGTTGAGCGCATGGGTGCGTCGTGAGCCCCAAGGTGTTGCGGAAGTCAGCGGACGGCTCGCGGCATCCGCCATCGGCGGTGAGGCCGAGCCGCCGCCCGTGCGCGCGCTTCGACGAGCCCGCCGCGATCTTGTAGCCGAGTCGCCCCTGTTTTCTCCGGACCCCTGGGTGTCCGGGATTGTGTCCGTCCGAAATCTGCTCTTGAACTGGATGGTCGTGCTGCCGGTCTTTGCCGCGGCGCTGTTGCTGGTCTGGCTGCCGGTGACGGGACTGGATGCCGAGCCGCCGCGTGTGTACGACATCGTCTATTCGTCGATCGCCGCGATGCTCGCACGTCTCTTCAACGCCCTCGGCCTCGCGTCTGTTCCGCGGCCTTCACTGACGCTGGACGTGGCCGCCCGCGTTCATGCCGCCGTCTTGACGGTGTTGGCCCTTGTCGCCGGCACCATCGGGATTGGCGAGTTGCACGAGAGTGCGGATCCGGAACACCGCGCGGAGGAACCTGGCGCCGCTGTCCGCGAGGGCGCCGCCCAGGCCGTCTCGTGGCGCGGTATTGCGAGTCTGTTCGTGTTCGGCAGCGCGCTGGCGTCGTTGTGGGCGTTGAATTGGAGTCGGCAATCCCGATGGGCCGTCGCGCTGTTCGTCGTGATTGGCGTCTGCACGCACGTGATCGTCGCGATGCGCGGTGAAGACGAGCGCAGCGGAAAAAGGACGGACTCCTGGTGGGCGCCGCTCGTGCGCGGGGGCGTTGCTGGTCTCCTGACGTGGTGGATGGCGTCATCGCTGTTTTCACAGCCGGTTGACGTGCGGGCGTCGGCCGTCTGGGGTTTGCCTCTCTATGCGAGCCTCTTCCCGATCGTCTTCCTGACTCCCTACCTCGCCGTGGCTGCACTCGGTTCGCTTCATGTGAAGAACTCGGTCGCCATGCCCGGACAACGGATTGGTGACGTATTCACCGCGGCGGTGATCTGGTCCGCGCTGACGGCGCTGGCGATCATCGGGCCGGGCCTGCTCGAGCAATTGCCGCCGACGCTGGTTCCGCTCGCCGTGCTCGTGTCGCTGGTCCTTCTACTTGCGGGACAGCATGCACGGTCGGCGCTGCGCAGCGGCGTCCTGCGCGCGGCATGGCGCTCGGTGACCGGTATGGCCGCCCGCACAATCGCAGCGGGCCTGTTTCTTTGCGCTGTGGTCGCTGGCTTATCGCTGGGAGTGGGTCGCCTGATTCTGGCGATCGGCTTTGCCGAACCGCAGAGGCTCGCGTCGCTCGGTGGGACTACATCTGGCGTCGACGCGCTGGCGGAGAGTGCAGCGAGACATCTGTCGGTCGTGTCTGTCGTCTCACCATGGCAGTTGGCCTTGGTCGCAGGGGCGCTCGTGCTGGTAAGCGCTGTGATGGCGCGTCAACTCGATGTCAATGAGATATCCCGCACCGGCGCCGTGCGATCGCGTCTGGCCCGTACGTATCTGGGATCTGGGTCTCCCGGTTTGCAGTGGTTCGACGAGCGCATCGATTTTCCGCTCGGTGAGCGCACCAGCCCGCATTCCGAACCCGGTCAGCCGTCGAGCGCAGCGTGGACTCGCGGTCCGTTTTTGGTCGTGAACCTCGCTCGTGATCGTGACGGGAGGGGCCGTCACCTCGAACCGTGGACGGCATCCCGCCTTTTCACCGGAGGACCGCTGTCGGGCTATCGGTCGACGTGTGACATCCGATCGGCGTCAATCGGCACGGTCATGGCTGCGTCTGTCGGCCGTGGAACGGGCTCGAGCGACAACGACACGGCCTTGCTGCGCACCGTGGCGATGTTGTTGAACCTTCGTAGCTCGTGGTGGACAGGCTGGACCGATCGTTCGTACTCGTGGCTCCTGAAAGGCGTGTGGCGGCTCTATCCGTGGATCGGCGACGCGCTGCCGGTGAGACACGGGCTCACGTCCTGGGCGAAAGTGACGGGTGGCAGTGAGGTCGAGAGTCTTGCCATCCTTGAAATGGTTCGACGACAGTGCGGGTTGATCGTTGCCGTGAACACCAGCGAAGACCCGTCGTTCGTTTTCGAAGCCGTCGGCGTCTCGATTCGGAAGATCCGGATCGAGCTTGGAGTGCGCATCGAATTCCGCCACTTACCCGAGCCCGGCGGCGGCCGCTCGTGGGCCGTCGCCGACATCATGTACTCGGACACGGATCCAAAGACGCCGAACGGTGTGCTGATCTATGTGAAGCCGCTCGTCACCGGTTCGGAATCACGCGACGTGCTCAGTTACGCCTCGACCCATGCGACCTTTCCCCATGAGCGACTGTCGGCCGCCGAGTTCGGCGAAGCGCAATTCGAGAGTTACCGTGCACTTGGCGCCCGCGCCATCGACGCCGTGTGCGCCGGATTAACGCAGCCGTTGACTGTGGCGACTCTCCAGGAGGCGGCGCGTCATTACATCGAGATCCCTCGCGCCGTCGAGACTCCGCAAAAAGATGTCTCCGTCGAACGCCTCGAGCAGGAAGTCCACAAGCTCGCATCGCTCATCGTGGCTCCGGTCCTGGACAACTACGAAGGCGTGCTCTGTGCGCAGACGATGCAGCAAAGCCAGGAATGGGAGCGGTCCGCCGCGTCCGCGCCGTCGCACCAAGAGGTGGCGTCGCAGTTCATCGAGGTCTGGTTGCAGCCAGAGCGTCCGCGCTCCGGCGTCTACGAACAGGTCACGATTCGAAACGGAGGTGACGCCGCGGAGGTCCAGTTCGATGTGACCGTGAAGAGTCGCGGCATGCAATTCACGTCACCACCAACCCAGACGCTTCGTGTCCGTGCAGATGCCCCCTCGCCCCGCCTGCGATTCTGGTTTCAAACGACGCACGTGGTCACCCCGGCCGAGATCATCGTGCAGCTGGCACAGAAGAACCGACTTGTGCAGGTGCTGCGAGTCAGCGCAGATCCGTCCCGAACTGAGGCCGCGGCGGGCCGGCCCTGATGGCTGCAGACCCAGACCTCTCGATCACAATCAAAACCATCAATCAAGACGCGCAGCTCGTCTTCGACGACCTTCAGGTGCGCGGCCTGCCGTTTCGCGGACAGGTCTACCGCGGCGCGCGCGATCAGCGACTCGTGCTGCATCGTGCGTTGCAGCGCATTGTCTCGGAGATCGGCGCGGATGCGACCGACTCCAGTGCCGGATGGGTGAGGCGCAATGTCGAACGCCTTGCCGCGGTTCGTCGCTATCGTGCTCGCCAACATTGGGCGCGCGTCACACGGGCTGTTCGATGGTTATACGAGCGAGGACAGTCGCTGAACGAGGACCTGTTCGGCGATGAGGTCCGTGAGGCGCAGAAGATCTTCAGGGCCGTGTGCCCGTTCTGGGAAACAGCGGAGCCAGCCACTCTGGAACGGTTACCGCTCATCGAGGTGAAGGGTCAACTCGCAGACGCGCCGCCGCTCGAGTTCCTCCCTCTGCTCGATCCGACGAGACAGCCGCCCGCGAACATCGAAAGTGTCGGCGAACTGATGAAGGCGCTGCAGCCCTTCGTCGGGTTTTCTGCGCTGGTGAAGCGCACGCTCGATGACGAATCCCAAAGTCAGATCGCCGAGTTGCCAGGCACCCCGATGCTCCCGGTGAAATTCTTCCGCAACAGGACCCTGCGGTACGCGGGTCGCGAACTGGCAAACCTGCAGCGTGAGCAGCGAATCGCGGTGGACAGCGGACCGGATGCGTCAGCATTGCAGCGGCCCGATCTCGCGTGTCACATCGCTCGCAACATCTGGATTCACGATGGCACGCGATTCGATGGGACGTCGTTCGGCGCGCCGTTTCAGGTGCTCCATTTCGCCTGTCATTGCACGACCGAGGGGCTGGCCGACGACCACGCGCTCATGTTTGGCGAGACGGGAGACATCTCGACCAGGGTGACCCTCGACCAGTTGAAGGTGTGTCGCCAGCAGAATGACACACGAATCGAGCCCTACCGGAATGCGGCGCACCCTCTGGTGTTCATGAATGCGTGCGACAGTTCGGTGATGGATCCGACGGCGGTGACCTCGTTTCCGCACTTCTTTCTTCGTCGCGGCAGCTGTGCCTATATCGGTACTGAAGCGCCGGTGCCTGACGCGCTCGCCGAGCTGATTTCGGACGCGTTTTATACAGAGCTCCTGACGGGCGCATCAATTGGTGCGGCGCTGTACAGGGCGAAGTGGCATCTCGCGCAGGATCACAACAACCCTCTCGGCCTGCTGTACATGTTGTATGGCAACCCGGATGTCACGCTGAAATCATAGGTAGCCAGCATCGATACGGCGTGTGGCACGAGTCCGCGCTACCGCCCGCCCTCGACCGGCTTTGCCGCGGCGACGAAACTCTCCCAGAAATAACCATTCAGGAAGGCGGCGTGAATGACGAAGAAGCTGCGGGCGGCTGTCGTGGCAATCGCCCAGATGGGATAGAAGACCACGATCGAAAACAGCAGCGGCAACAGGAGTTCGGTGGCCGTGACTTTGAAGGTCTTGTTCTGCCGGTAGGCCGCCGACAGCACCTGCACGATCATGCCGAAGACCATCACCATCGCGAGCCACACGGCGTAGACAATTCCCTCGCTGTTGGCGGCGATCACGGCCCGATACCAGTATGCGGTCACACCGCCGAAGACGAGGACGAGGCCTGCGAATATCTTGATCACGACGAAGCCGGAGTTGTCCGGCGCTCCTCTGAACTTGCCGCGAAAACCTGCCTTCCGGGCCAGAAACCGAACAGGAATGAGCAGTGCCCCAATGATCGCAATCGCTGCCGCGGCCATGTAGACAGTGTTCATCGAGATCTCCTCCGTCTTTCCGGCGCGCGTTTTCGACGACCGTACCGGCACGCTCGCGGCCGATTGACGGCGGTATCATACTCAGCCAATCGATCGTCTACACGGGTACACCCCGTCGGCTCTTTTGAGTTCGGCGAGCTCGCCTGCCATCGCCGACGCGTTACCGGCGTATGTATGTCTCCGCAATTCGCCAGCAGGAGTTTGCGTTCTGCGGAAAGCTGCTCGGTCGCGCGAGTTGCCAGCGTTCGCGACGATCGGCGACGTCGTCTAGGTTCGCGAGGCGAGCGCCTGAAAGCGCGTGATTGCGCTGTAGACACCAAGCCCGATGCCGGCCGCGAGTTGATGCAGTTCGAACATGTTGTGGGTCAGGAAGATCAGCACCGACCGATCGTTCGGGTCTGCCTGCCACCATCCGCCATAGCCGCCGGGCCAGCCAACGGCGCCGATGCCGCCGCCGCAGCGTATCGGCGCCGCTTTGTCCGGCTCGAGGACGACGGCGACGCCCATCCCGAAGCCGTGTCCCTGCGCAAAGAGTCGCCGGCCGAACATCTGCGCGTTGCCTCGCTGCGCCGCCGTCAACTGGTTCGAGGCCATCATGGCCAGCGTGTCCGGACGCAGGAGGCGCACTCCGTCGACCGTGCCCTGGCTGACGAACATGCGCGCAAAGGCCAGATAGTCATCGACCGTTGACCACAGTCCCTGGCCACCGGACACGAATGCCATATCGTCTGGCCGCTCGGGCAGTGCGGCGCCCCCGGGAACCGCGGTCAGTCGAATCAGGTGTCCCTGATCGTCGAAGCCGTTCGCGGCGGCCCGCCGCGTCCGCTTGTCGAGTGGCACCGTGAAGCCGGTATCGTCCATCCCCAGCGGCGCGAAGATCCGGCGCTTCAACACATCGCCGAGCGGCGCATCCTCCAGACGCGCGATGAGCAATCCGAGCAGATCCGTCGAGTGACCGTAGTGAAAGTTTGCACCTGGCTGATCGATGAGCGGCAGTCGGGCCAGAGCAGCGATCCAGGCATCTGGTGCGACGTGACTGTCGATATCGCCGCCGAGCGCCTCACGAAAGGCGATCGCCAGCGGCCCGGGATGAAAGTCGCCGTATGTCAGGCCGGATCGCTGCGTCAGCAAGTCGTCGAACGTAATAGGACGCAGCGCCGCAACCGTGTCGTCGAGCGGACCGTCCGTCGAGCGCACGACACGCATGTCCGAGAATTCGGGTGCCCATCGCGAGATCGGATCATCCAGACGAAACCGGCCCTCTTCCCACAGCATGAGCGCGGCGGTGGAGGTGATCGGCTTGGTCAGCGAGGCGATGCGGAAGATCGTGTCGCGTTCGACCGGCAGCTTTGCTTCGACGTCGCGCCAGCCAACGCAGACGCTCTGGACGTCAGCAGCGTCGCGCCAGACCAAGGCGACGGCGCCGGATAGCTCGCCCGCGTCGACGAACGGGGCGATCGTGCGCTCGATCTCGTGTGGGTCCAGGGTGACCGCCATTCGGGGAGTGCTCCTGTCCTGAAAAAATAGCGTATCTATAAAATATTCGATCTATCAGAACGTGGCAAACTGACCTCCTGAAGATGCCGACGGATTCCACGCGACACACCCGCCGCGGTCGGCCGAAGGGCGACAAGCGTGCCCGCACTCGCGCCAGGCTGCTCGAAGCCGCGCGTGAGCTGATTCGAGAAAAGGGGTACGACCGGACGACGATGAACGAGGTCGCCGCGCGAGCGGGCATGACGAGTGGCGCCATCTACGGCAACTTCAAGAATCGCAACGAACTGTTCATCGCCCTCGGCGAGCGGTACTGGGCGCCGATCGCGCCTGACGTCAAGCCGGGAGCGACCCTCGCGCAGATCATGCGCGCGTTCGCGAAGGCGACGATAGCGGCGATTCCGGACCGTCGTGTCGTTGCGGTCGGCCGATTGACGGGACTCGCGTATGCCCTCAGCCACGACGATCTGCGCGCTCGCGTGGAGCACGTGACGGCGGAGAGTTATGAGATCGGCGCCGCCTGGCTGCGAAGCGTGGCCGAACATGACGAGTTGCCGATGCCGCCCGAGGTCCTGGTCTGCGTCATTCACGCACTGACCGAAGGACTGCTGTTCCAGCGATTTCTGACACCGGCGTTGGTGCCCGACAAGGTGTTCTATGCGGCGTTCGACGCGCTTGTCACGTCACCCGGCAGGAAATCGGGATCCGCCGGATCGAGAAAGCGTTCACGTGAATGACGGCGCTCGTTGATCCCGTTGTCCGGCATGTCGCACATCGGCGATCATGTGCCGGCGACAAACGAGCTCCCCCGGTCGAGGAGGTGCGTGGATGGCGGGTGCACATCACTGGCGGTGGCGAGTCGTCGTGGCGATACTCGCGCTGGCCTTCATGCGGCCGGTTGGACAGGCCGCTCAGGTTCTATCGATCCTGCTCGTCAAGGAAGATCTCGGAACGCTTCCCGGTGACACGGCGAGCTATGCCTATGGCATCAACGCGTCACGCCAGATCGTGGGCAACAGTTTTGGACCAGGTGCGAACACCGCGTACATCTGGACGCCACCCGGGCCCATGGTTGCTCTGGGGGCGCCGGACGGCGTCAGTCTGGATTTCGCAACGGACATCAACGACGCCGGTCAGGTTGTTGGCACCGGCTTCGGTCTCGAGTTCGCGCTGGATGCGTACATCTGGACGGCGCCCGACGACGTGGTGAATCTCGGCAACGTCGGCCTGTTCGACGAACAGGCGACGGCGATCAACAGTCTCGGCTGGGTAACCGGCTACGGCGAGGTTCCTCCATATGCGCCAACGCTGTGGGTGCCCCCAGGACCGAACCAGATCATCCCTGGCACGGCGGGTGTGTACGGCGGAGCGTCCGACGTGAACGATGCCGGTCAGGTTGTCGGCGGAACGCAGCTGTGGTCGCCGGGCGTCTCCCAGCCGTTCTACTGGAGTCAGGCAGACGGTTTGATTGCACTCGAGGGCCTTCCGGCTGGCGACGGCTCCGGCTACGCGGATTCCATCAACTCGGGCGGCGCGATTGCCGGCCACACGTCGGACGGGGGCAACGCCCGAGCCGTCGTGTGGCCATCGTTCAACGCCAACCCCGTCGACCTTGGGACACTCGGCGGATCCACGGCGAGCGCGAGAGCGATCAACAACAATGGCGTGGTGGTGGGCAACAGCGCGACCGCCAACGTCGACACGACTCACGCGTTTCGAAAATCGCCGGGAAGCGCGATGCAGGATCTCGGCACGCTCGGCGGCACCAACAGCTCGGCCGAAGCGGTGAACAGCGCCGGGCACGCGGTTGGCACGGCTCAAGTCGCCAACGGCCAGACGCATGCGGTCGCGTGGTGGCGGTACACCGCGGCGAGTTCTCTCGCCTGCAACTGTCAGCAGTGGCCGCCGGCGCCGACCTGGCCAGGCACGAAGGTGATTGCCGTGTTGATTCCCGGATCGCCGAAACTGAGCGTGCGCGCGGTGGACGCGAACACGCTCACGCTCGGCGACGGCAATGGCGATGACGCCCCGGTTGCCGTGGATTCACACGGGCGCAAGCTCGTCGTGGGAGGCGATTTCAACCGCGACGGCTATCCCGATCTGCTCGCCGGATTCGATCCGCGACGTGTCGCGGCGACCACCGCACGAGACAGCGCCGTATGGCTGGTTGGTGCGTTTCGCGATCGCAGTATCGGCATCTTCGGTGCGGTGAAGCGCTGAGGCAAATCCACGTTGTGCCGTTACACTGAAGCGCGACTGGGTGATTCCCGTGACTGACGAGACAGAAGATTTTGCGACGATGTTCGCGGCGTCCGTTCAGGCGAGGCGCATCGAGAAAGGGCAGACGCTCGAGGGGACCGTCGTCGGGATTGGCCCCGAGGTCGCGTTCGTCGACGTCGGCGGCAAGGGCGAAGCGACCATTGGCGTTGACGAATTGAAAGATGCTGACGGGGCACTCGAGGTGAAGGTGGGCGATCGCATTCAAGCGGTCGTCACCTCCACCGAGGGCGGACTGACGCTGTCGCGAAAGCTGGCGCTGCGCGCGGCGACCGAACGGCAGCTCGAAGACGCGGCGCAGTCCGGCCTGCCGGTCGAAGGGCGAGTGGAGCGGGTCGTCAAGGGCGGGTTCGAAGTCCGTATCGGCGGGAAGCGCGCGTTCTGTCCGTTCTCACAGATTGACGTGAATCGAAGCGAGCCCGCGACGCACGAAGGGCATGTCTACGAGTTCCGCATCACTGAATACAAAGAACGGGGTCGGAACATCGTCGTCTCGCGACGTGCGCTGCTCGAGGAAAAGAACCGGGCCCAGGCCGCCGACGTGCGTCGATCGATCGTCCCGGGAGCGGTGCTGAACGGTCGTGTGGTCTCGGTTCGCGAGTTCGGTGCGTTCGTCGATTTGGGCGCGGGCGTCCAGGGACTGCTGCACGTGTCCGAGATGGGGTGGTCCAGAGTGTCGGACCCGTCGCGGATGCTGAAGCAGGGCGATGAGATCACGGTGAAGGTGCTGCGCATCGACGACGAGCGGATTGCGCTTGGATTGAAGCAGCTCACCGCCGATCCGTGGGTGACCGTCGCCGACAAGTACGCGATCGGCCAGGTGTGCACCGGTCGCGTCGTGCGTATCGAGGAGTTCGGCGCCTTCGTCGAGCTCGAGCCCGGCGTCGAGGCGCTGGCGCATGTGTCGACGTTCATGCCAACGGGACGATCCGATGGATGGAAGAGGCTTGTGCCGATCGACACGGTTGGTGCGTTCGAGATTCTCACCATCGACCATGAGAAGAAGCGAATCGGCGTCGCTCTCGTTCCGGAGGGCTCGAGCCGCGGCGCAGCCACCGCGGCATCACAACCGGAGATCGTGTCCGGAGCGCGACTGGTCGGCACAGTCGAGCGACACGAAAAGTTCGGGGTCTTCGTATTCCTCGCGCCGGGGCGTACCGGTCTCATTCCGATGAAGGAAACCGGCGTGAAGGACGCCGAAATCGCCAAAGCGTTTCCCGTTGGCGCGAACGTCGACGTGATCGTCCTGGAGGTCGACGAGTCTGGTCGCAGGATTCGTCTGAGCGCGAAAGCGGTGCAGGACGCGCGCGAGGCCGCCGAGGTGCGTGAATACACCGAGCGCGCGACGGCCGACGCGCCCCAGGCCTTCGGGTCGCTTGCGGACAAGCTCCGCGGAGCGCTCTCGTCGCGTCAGAAACCGTAGCGTTTCACGCACGCGTCAAGTTGGACGAGTGCCTTCAGTAGCGGGCAACGCCGTTATCGCGATACCGACGCGACTTTGAGGCCGAGAACGATCAGCAGCGTTCCAAATACTCGATTCACCGTTTGCTGCGATCGTTCGACAAGGTCCCGGAGCGTGCGCCGATCCAGGGTGCAGACGAAGCAGATCCAGAAGGACAGGCTTACCAGCATCATGGTCACAATCAGGAGAAGCATGGCGCTCGCTGAAGTCTCGGGCGCAATGACCGTCGTAAACACTCCGAGATAGAAGAGCGCGCCTTTCGGGTTGAGGACATTGTTGACGAATCCCTGAACGAACCACGGTTTCACGGGTCGTCGGCCGTGGATATCTCCCGCGTCAAGACTCCTGGCGCCCGATCGAAGGCTCATGATTCCAAGGTAGATAAGATAGGCAG
>Ga0111539_10008748_pt1 | contig 12842 bp, 7 predicted proteins | sample RhiMethybrSRZTD1_FD_79667 | JGI IMG/M metagenome (GOLD analysis project Ga0111539, IMG submission 79667) | Populus rhizosphere microbial communities from Tennessee, USA - Rhizosphere MetaG P. TD hybrid SRZTD1 (version 2) (version 2) | ecosystem: Host-associated > Plants > Roots > Rhizosphere >...
GGAGCCCGGATCAGGTGCTCTCAGTGTCAGCGGTCGCCTGGACGGTGACCGAATGTCCGGCCGCATGACGTTTCCGGACGGCACAACGGCGCCCTGGCGTGCCACGCGCGCGCCGCGTCTGCCTTCGGCGCAATCAGTCCAGTGGGGAGCGCCCGTGCCGTTGCTCCATGAGGAAGATCTCGGCGGGTGGCACACTGTCGGGGGGAATGCGAATCAATGGGTCGTGGAGCATGGCGTGCTTCGCAGTCGTCATTCCGGCGCCAACATCGTCACCGACGCGACGTTCGGAGACTTTAAACTGCACGTTGAGTTCCGCTATCCGCCCGGAAGCAATAGCGGCGTGTACCTACGCGGTCGCTACGAGGTGCAAATCACCGACGACATCGGCACGGAACCGGACCGATATCGGTTCGGCGCGATCTATGGATTCATCGAGCCCAGCGACATGGCTGCGCGGCGGGCCGGCGAATGGCAGAGTTATGACGTAACGCTGGTCGGACGTCGTGTCACCGTGGTCGCAAATGGACACACAGTAATCAGCGATCGAGACATTCCTGGCATTACCGGCGGTGCTCTCGACAGCAACGAGGGTGCCCCCGGCCCCATTCTGCTTCAAGGCGATCACGGCCCGATCGAGTTCCGCAACATCACCATCGCACGCGGGCGATGATGGAAGCACCTCGACCAACGTGCGGGGTGCGTCACTGAACAGGCAACGTCTGCGCCTCCGGTGGAAGACGCGGAGCGATCGAGTGCGGAAAGGGATCAACCGCGATGCCGTGCAACGAACTCGCCAGGCGGTGCAGCGTGCCGCTGCCGTTGGGTCTTGCTGTTGCCGCCACCCGATCGATTATGCAGATCGGGGCGAATCGCTGGTCGGCTTAGTTAGGCGGGAGAAGACGACGCATGAGCCACGTTCTCGTCAACTCGAGGAGCGCCGAAGGCGGGGCGATCCGCATCGCCAGCGTGGGGCACGCGTGCTTTGCCGTCGCCATGATCTGGCTCGGAATCATGGGCTTCAGCAAAGGCACTTTCGTCCAGGTTTGGCAGCCCGTGCCCAAATGGGTGCCTGCGCGCGAGGCACTGGCGTATCTCTGCGCCTTCATCTCCCTCGCATCCGGTGTCGGCCTGCTGTGGCAGCGCACCGCGGCCGTTGCTGCACGCGTGGTGTTCGCGGCGCTCATGGTCTGGCTGCTGGTACTGCGGCTGCCTAACCTCTTCTTCGAGACTCCTCTTGTATTGGTCGGCTGGACCTTCGGTTCGACGGCGGTGATGGTCGCGGCCGCCTGGGTGCTGTATGTCTGGTTCGCCGGTGACCGCGACCGGAAGCGCCTCGGTTTCCTGGCCACTGACAGTGGCGTGCGTATCGCGAGAGTTCTGTATGGAGTGTCGTTGATCCCCTTCGGTCTCGCGCACTTCATGTATCTGGACGCGACCACCGTGCTGATTCCGCATTGGCTCCCGGGGCACGTGGCGTGGGCGTACCTGACTGGCGCCGCCTTCATCGCGGCAGGAGTGGCCGTTGCAACCGACGTGTTCGCGCGACTCGCTGCCACACTGTCGACAGTGCAGCTGGGCCTGTTCGGCCTGATCGTGTGGGTACCTCGCGTGTGGGCAGGCACCGTCAACGACTTTCAATGGGGTGAGTTCGTCGTGACGTGCGCGCTGACGGCGGGCGCCTGCGTGGTGGCTGATTCATACAGCGGCGTGCCTTGGCTCGCCCTGGGCAGAGCGCCTTCATCACCGCCGCGAGGTTGGATGTGGCGCACCGACACGAGCCTCCGCCCGTAACGGAAGTTCGCCGGCAACCCATCTCCCGACTGGATTGCCGGTAAGGTGTGATCCGCGTTCAGGCTTGATCAGCGAAATCGGGGTTCAGGAGATGATCACGTTCTGAATGTTTCGCTGACGAAGCAGCGCCTTGTACGCCTCCAGCTCTTTGCTCATCACCTGGTCGAACTGCACCTTGATCTGGTGAACGCGGTTGCGGAGCAGTTGCTGCACTTCGCGATGCTGCGCTGCCGGGGCGTAATCCGAGCCGCCGGCTGACCCGGCGAGGTACATCAACTGTTCGGCCACCTTCATCGGCCAGCGCACGATGTCCTGGCCGCGTCCCGTTATACGCATCTGGAGCAGCTGCTCCTCGACATCCAGCATCTTGCGATCGATCGAGTCAGACGCTGCCACGACATCTTTTCGAGTTGTGTCGCTGGAGAGTGAGGCCTTGATCACCGAAATCTGGCTGCGGACGATCTCGAGGGCATTGATCATGTCCACGGACGCGTTGAGGTCAGTCGTCACGTCGGTCATGAACGCCGTCTGTGCCGTGATTTCCTCCATCGAACCGCCGGAGTTCGGATCCTTGAGGATCGTCAGCGGTTGCACCAGTCGCTGGTCCGCCACCGTCAGCGCCACGGAGTACGTGCCTGGCGGAGCGAGGACGCCTAACCGGCCGAGTCCCGGCGCGGTCTTGCCTTCGGGCGAAAATCGCAGCTCAGGCGTGAAGAGCGGCTGCGTGCGGAGCTTCGCCTCCTTCGTGAGGTCGTAGCTCAAGTCCCACCAGGCGCGGTTGCCGCCCTGTTTGCCCGACACCTTCATGGTGCGGACGACTTTGCCTGACGCGTCGGAGATGCGGAGAGTGACGCTGTCCTTTGGCGCCGTCGAGAGCCAGAAGTCGAGCGCGGCGCCGTCGGGCGGATTGTCGCCTGCCACGGGATCGTCGATCGGCGCCCAGATCGCCTCCACGGGACGGAAGCGATACGTCGGTCGGGGCGCGAATAAATGCGCAGGCTTGGTCGTCACGTCCGCCGAGAGCTCACGGACTCTCGTTATGTCGTCAAGAATCCAGAATCCTCGGCCATAGGTCCCGATCACGAGGTCGCGGAAGTTCTCCTGGACCGTGATCCAGTAGACGGGTGCGTGGGGTAAGTTGTTCTGGAGCGGCTGCCACGTCTCGCCGTCGCTGTAGGACACGTAGATGCCGTTTTCCGTCCCGGCATACAGGAGGCCTCGACGGACGGGGTCTTCCCTGACGACGTGCACGTAACTCAACGGGCTCTTTGGAATGCCGTTGACGAGAAGCTTCCAGGTCTTCCCGTAATCCGTGGTCTTGTAGATGAACGGATCGCGGTTGTTCACCTGGTGCCCGTCGACGCTCATGTATGCCGTGCCGGCGTCGTAACGCGACGGCTCGATGTTGCTGATCGTGCCCCAGTTCACGAGGCCGGTGACGTTAGGCGTCACGTCGGTCCACGCGCGGCCACCGTCCTGCGTGACGTGCACCTTGCCGTCGTTCGTGCCGGCCCAGATCAACCCTGCCTTGAGTCGCGACTCGGCGATCGCAAAAACGACACCCGAGTACTCGACGCCGATGTTGTCGGGCGTCAGGCCGCCTGAGGCGACCAGGCGGCTCTTATCGTTGCGCGAAAGGTCGGGACTGATCACCTGCCAGGTCTTGCCGCCATCCGTCGTCAGGTGCACGAACTGGCTGCCTACGTACACACGGTTGTGGTCGTGCGGCGAGATCGTGAGAGGGAAGGTCCAGACGAAACGGTACTTCACGTCGCCGGCGGCATGACCGATCGTCGCCTCCGGCCAGATCTCGATGTTCTGCGAGACGCCGGTGCGAAGGTCGTGCTTGACGACGATCCCGCCGACGCTGCCGAATCCCGAGGCGCTCGACCAGACGATGTTCGAGTCGACTGGATCGGGCGTCGCCCAGCCGCTCTCGCCGCCGCCTACCGAGTACCACAGTCCGCGCGGAATACCGCCGCCGAATGGGCCCGAGCCAAGCTTGCTGTTCGACGGACCACGTGCCGAAGGACCGTCCTGGCGGTTGCCGTAGACGAAGTACGGAACGCGGTTGTCGACTTCGACGTGATACATCTGGGCGATGGGAAGCGCGATCCGGTTCCACGTCTTGCCGCGGTTCTCGGTGATCGACACGCCGCCATCGTGGCTCACGATCATGCGATTGCCGTTCGTCTGGTCGATCCAGATGTCGTGGTGATCGCCGTACGGCGTTTCCGCGAAGGGCGGGTCGATGATCGTGTTTCCGCCATCGAGCGTCTTGGCCCAGTTGGCCGTGAGGAAATACGCCTCATCGGCGTTGTCAGGCATGGCGCCCATGCGGTTGTAGTAGTGCGTGCGCCCGGCCACCTGCCGGTCGATGCTGACCATCGACCAGCTCCCGCCGCCGTCATCCGAGCGCCAGAGCCGGCCCTTGTCGGGTTCAGCGAGGTTCACTGCCGGCACTCCGTCACCGGTTTCGATCAACGCGTAGACGCGATTCGAGTTCGCCTTCGACATGGCCAGCCCGACCTTGCCGATCATCTTCGACGGGAGACCGCTTCCCGTTATGCGCTTCCACGTGGTTCCGGCGTCACGCGACATCCAGAGTCCGCTGCCGGCGCCGCCGCTCGTACGGCCCCACGTGTGGATCTCGATCTGCCACGTGCCCGCGAACAGGATGCGCGGGTTGTTCGGGTCCATGACGAGGTCCGACACGCCGGTGCTGTCATTGACGAACAGGACGCGCTCCCAGGTCTTGCCGGCGTCCATGGTCCGATAGACCCCGCGCTCGGGTTGCGGCCCGTAGGCATGGCCTAACGAGGCGACGTACACGATGTCCGGGTTGGTCGGGTGGACGACGATGCGGGAGATGCGGCCCGTGTTCTCGAGTCCCATTTTCGTCCACGACTTGCCGGCATCGGTGGAGCGGAACACGCCCCATCCCAGGGAGATGTGGCTGCGGATGAATGGTTCACCCGTGCCGACCCAGACGATGTTCGCATCGGAGGGCGCGACCGCGAGCGCCCCGATCGACGACACCGGCTGGTCGTCGAAGATCGGCTGCCAGTGCAGTCCACCGTCGATGGTCTTCCAGAGTCCACCGGAAGCGGCGCCGGCGTAGTACGTTCGCCGGTCGCCGTCGACGCCCACGACCGAGGAGACGCGGTTCCCTTCGGGCCCGATGTGACGCCACCTCATCCCGGCGAATGCTGTGGAGTCGATTGCCGCCGCTCGAGGTGGATCGGCTGACGGTCGATTACGCTGCGAGCTGGCCGGGTGACTGACAATTGCGATGGCTGCCAGTGCGATAGCTGCGCGACAAGTAGGCATATACGTGGTCTGAAGAGACATTAGTGGCTTCTCTCGTTCGATCCTCACCTTGATCCTACGACGGGATTCCCGCTGAGCAAGCGTGAACATCGATTACCGCAGATCAAGCGTGAACACGGATTACGCGGATCACGCGGACTATCACGGATTAACTGCACGAGGAGTCAGCACGGGTCTTCGGCGATGGACTCACGGCCCATCTCAAACATGAGGACCCGTGCTGACTCCTCGAGAATTACAGCGACAATCTGCGTATTCCGTGTTATCCGCGTTCAGGCTTTATCGGCGAAAATCGTGCTTCACCGATCGACCTGCGCCATCCTTTCTGCGTTGTATCGCGGTCCTGCGACGCGTCCGGGAGCCAACGCGGCATCAAGCGTCGAGAGGTCGTTCTCGCTGAGCGCCAGGTCGGCCGCCGCGACGTTTTCCTCGAGGAACCGACGGCGCTTCGTACCGGGAATAGGTACAACGTCCTGCCCCTTGTTCAGCAACCACGCCAGCGCCACCTGGCCTGGCGTGGCTCCCCGGCGTTCGGCGACGTCACGGACCACGGAGGCAGCACGCACGTTCGCATCGAAGTTGGCGCCCTGATAGCGCGGATCGTTCCGACGGAAATCATCCGCCGGATACTCCTCGGCACGTTTCACCGCACCCGTGAGGAAGCCGCGGCCTAACGGCGCGAAGGGCACGAGGCCGATGCCCAGTTCCCTGAGCAGGGGAATGATCTGCGGTTCGAGGTTGCGCTCCCATAACGAGTACTCGCTCTGGAGCGCCGAGATCGGATGCGTGGCGTGTGCGCGCCGGATATTCTGCTCACCGGCCTCAGAGAGTCCGAGGAAGCGAACCTTTCCTTCCTCGACCAGTCGCCCCATCGCGCCCACGACGTCCTCGATCGGCACGGCGGGATCTATACGATGCTGGTACAACAGGTCGATGCGATCGGTCGCGAGCCGGCGCAGTGAACCTTCGACAGCATCGCGAATGTGTTCCGGCCGGCTATCCAGCCCGCCGGGCGCGCCGTTGCTGATCTTGTAGCCAAACTTGGTGGCGATGATCACGCGGTTACGCATTCCCTTGAGGGCGCGGGCCACCAGTTCCTCGTTCGTGAAGGGCCCGTAGACTTCGGCCGTGTCGAAGAACGTGACGCCAAGGTCGATCGCGCGATGAACCGTGGCGATCGATTCCGCCTCGTCACGCTCGTCAGGCGTGCCGTACGACTGGCTCATGCCCATGCAGCCGAGGCCCAGCGCCGAGACGACGAGTCCTTCGGAACCAAGTGAGCGAGTGGGTAACATGGCTTACCTCGGTATCATTGCTATGGCGCGAAGCGGTCCACCAGAACCGCCTTCAATCTTCATCGGCAACGCGACAATGATGGCGCCGGTCGCGGGAACCAGGTCGAGGTTCGTCAGGTTCTCAAAACCGGGCACGCTGGATCCGGCCGCGAGCTGGTGGACCATGAAGTCCTTCGACGCACCGATGTCGATCGATGCGGCGTCGACACCGAGTGCCGCAACTCTTCGCTGTTCGATGAGGATGCGACCTGCGTCGGGCCCGAAGCTCGGAAAGTGAAGCTTCGATGCGTCGCCGGGCGTGTTGTCACCGAGGTACGCGAGCTTGTCGGGGTATTTCCTGCTCCAACCGGTCCGCAGGAGGACGATCGTGCCCTGGGCGATCTCGCCGTGTTCACGCTCGAATGCCGTAACGTCGTCAGGCGTGAGCTGGTAGTCGCGATTGGAGTCGGCCTTCGCGCTGACGTCGATCACGACGGCCTTCGCGATGAGGCGGCTCAACGGGATCTGGTCCGCGGTCTCCTTGCCCTCGCCGAAATGGATCGGTGCGTCGAGGTGCGTTCCACCGTGCTCGGGCGTGCTGAGCTCGTAGGAGGAGTAGAACCAGCCGCCGGGCGTCTTTCCGAACGATTGCTGCGGATGCTCGAACGTCTTCGTCGATGTCGGCCAGTAGATGGTCTGCGCGTTGAACGAATGCGTGAGGTCGATGAGATCGTACCTCGCGAGGTCGAGGGTGCCGGCACTCTCCGGGGTCCGCGCACAAGCCGAAGCGACCACGAGACCTGCGACGAAGAGTCGCATGAGTTTCCTCCGAAGTTCGATTCTTTCTGATCCTACGACGGGATTGGCGCTGATCAAGCTTGAACGCGGATTACGCGGAATACGCAGATTGTCTCGGTAACTCGTGAGGAGTCAGCACGGGTCGTCGTGTTCGGATGGTCGCCGAGTCCATCGCTGAAGACCCGTGCTGACTCCTCATGCAGTTAATCCGTGATAACCCGCGTGATCCGTATAGTCCGTGTTCAGGCCTTATCGGCGGTCATCGTAGTTCACGGCGTAAGGTCCGGCGAATACGAGTTCACGAACTCGATGAACCGCGACACCTCCAGGATATCCCTGCCCACGAAGCGAATGGTGTGTGAGTCCACTCGGGTCACGATCGGCAGGTACGCCAGGAGTTCGGCGGCGCGGTAGTTCTTGAACGACATTTCGAGCGTAACGGGACCGCGAAGCACGTACGGCTTCGCTGACGCGCGTTTTTCCACACCTTCCTTGACGCGCGCTCGAATCAACTCTTGGGCGGCCTTCGGGGTGAGCGTCTCCGCCGAGTGGAATGAGATGGCACGTTTCACCTCGGCCCCGGGAATCGCACCGGTGAATTTGCGCACCTCAGCGACGGCGGCGTTGTCACCGCTGATGGCGACGATCGGCACACCGAAGTGGCCAGCAATCGCAGCGTTCATTCCGCCCTCGGGCACCTCGACGCCGTTGAGCTTCACACTCGTCAGCGTCGCACTCGACATCGTATGTGCTCGAACGCCGGCCACGTTCGCGGTGGACGCGTGGTATCCAATGAAGACTGCCGCCACGAAGCTGGAATCGACTCCCTCCATCATCATGAGCGGCCGCGGCCACGAGCGGATCACCCTGACGTCCGGTGGGAGCTGATCGATCAGGAGGTTCTGTCCATTCCCATGCGAGTCGCTGACCAGGATCTCGGTCGCGCCCGCTTCGCGCGCGCCGGCGATTGCAGCCAGCGCCTCGTCGGTCATGAACTGCCTCGCGCGGGCGTACTCGAACCCGGTCGGTCCAAGCTGCTCACTGGTTACCACTCCGCCAATGCCTTCCATGTCGACCGAGATGTAGACCTTGAACGGACGCTGTGCCGACGCGGAAAGCGCAGGCGTCACAACGGTGGCAGCGACGAGAAGGAGGGCGAGTCGGGTACGCATCCTGTGAACCTCCACGGATTACGCGGTCAGCTGGAGACGCGGATCTCGCGGATCACGCGAAACCACGCGGATTACTTCATTGTTTTACAAGACAATTCAGTCCGCGTCCATCCGCGGCACTTCGCGATATCCGCGTTCCAGGCGGTACCGCGACAATCCGTGACTATGCGAGGGCAGCCTGCGCGGCGGCCAGCCGGGCGATCGGGACACGGAAAGGCGAACACGATACGTAGTCCAGCCCCGCGGAATGGCAGAACGCGATCGAGCGCGGTTCGCCACCATGCTCGCCGCAGATGCCGGTCTTGAGCCCGGGCCGAGCGACGCGACCGTCGGTCACCGCCATCCGGATCAACTTCCCGACTCCAGTCGCATCCAGGACCTGGAACGGGTCGTCGGGGAAGATGCCGCGCTCCACATACCCCGGCAGGAACCGGCCGGCGTCATCGCGACTCAGGCCTAACGTCGTCTGCGTGAGGTCGTTCGTGCCGAAGGAGAAGAACGCCGCTTCACTCGCGATCTCGGAGGCCGTCAGCGCCGCGCGCGGCAGCTCGATCATCGTCCCGATCTCGTAAGGCACGGGTCCGAGGGCGCCTAACACCTGACGAGCACACTCCTCGAGAATCGCGTGCTGGTGGCTGAACTCCTTCAGCGCCGCCACGAGCGGTACCATGATTTCGACATGCACGTCGATGCCGCGCTTGCTCGCGCGAACCGCGGCCTCGAAAATCGCGCGCCCCTGCATCTCCGTGATCTCGGGATACGTGATCCCCAGGCGGCATCCGCGATGGCCCAGCATCGGGTTTGACTCACGGAGCGACTCGACGATGCGCGCCAGTTCAGCCTTGGGGAGCTGAAGCTGCCTGGCGAGAAGCTTCGATTCCTCGCCGCCGTGCGGGAGGAACTCGTGGAGCGGGGGATCGAGCAACCGGATGTTCACCGGATACCCGTTCATCGCTTCGAAAATCGCCTCGAAGTCGGCCCGCTGCATGGGGAGCAGCTTGGCCAGTGCACGGCGGCGGCCACCTTCGTCGCGGGCGACGATCATCTCGCGCATCGCATGAATGCGATCGCCCTCGAAGAACATGTGCTCGGTTCGGCAGAGGCCGATGCCTTCCGCCCCGAACCCGCGCGCCTGACGAGCATCCTTTGGCGTGTCGGCATTAGCGCGCACCTTGAGCCGGCGCGTCTCATCCGCCCAGCCGAGGACGCGTGAGAACGCCTGGTACACCGGGGCGCGGGCCGCCATGAGCTGACCTTGCGTGACACGCACGACTTCCGATGGAACAGTCGGCAAGTCACCCACGAACACGCGGCCGCTCGCGCCGTCGAGCGTGATCCAGTCGCCTTCGCCGACCACGGTGCCGTTCACGCTGAACTGGCGCTTCTCGGCGTCCACATGGATGTCCCGAGCGCCAACAACCGCACACTTGCCCATCCCGCGCGCGACGACCGCGGCGTGACTCGTCATGCCGCCGCGCGTTGTGAGCACGGCGCGCGCCGCCACCATCCCGTGGAAATCTTCCGGAGTCGTCTCTTCTCGTACGAGGATGACTGCTTCACCCTGCGCCGCGCGCGTCTGCGCGACGTCGGGATCGAAAACGGCGACGCCGCTCGCGGCGCCAGGCGAAGCCGGGAGTCCAGTGACAAGCGGCGTGGCGCGCGCGCCTGGATCGATCACCGGATGCAGCAGCTGGTCCAGCTGTGCGGCATTCACACGTTGCACAGCTATTGTGTGGTCGATCAGTCCTTCATCGACCATGTCACGCGCGATGCGCACCGAGGCGGCGGCCGTGCGCTTGCCCGTGCGCGTCTGGAGCAGGTAGAGCGTGCCACGCTCCACGGTGAACTCCAGGTCCTGCATGTCGCGGTAATGACGCTCGAGCCGGCCCTGTACGGCCATGAGGTCGGCGTAGGCTCCAGGCAGCCGCTTCTCCATCTCGTCGATGTGGAGCGGCGTGCGAATCCCGGCGACGACATCTTCTCCCTGCGCGTTCACCAGGAACTCGCCGTAGAATTTTCGTTCGCCCGTGGACGGATCGCGCGTAAATGCGACGCCCGTTCCCGAATCTTCGCCCATGTTGCCGAAGACCATGGCCACCACGTTGACGCCGGTGCCCAGGTCGTCGGCGATGCCGTTCACCTTGCGATAGTCGACGGCCTTCTTGAGCGTCCACGAACGCCACACCGCTTCGATCGCGCCCCAGAGTTGGGCATCAGGGTCCATCGGGAAATCGGCGCCCGTGACGCTCTTTACCAGCGCCTTGTATTCAGCCGCGAGCGCGCGCAGCGCGGACTCCGAGAGCTCGTTGTCATTCTCGACGCGAGCGACGAGCCGCTTGCCGGTGAGCAGGTGTTCGAAGCTGGACGCGGGCACGCTGAGCACGACGTCGCCGTACATCTGCAGGAAGCGCCGATAGGCATCCCACGCAAACCGCCCGTTGCCGCTCAAGGTCGCGAGTCCCTCAACCGTCTCGTCGTTGAGGCCGAGGTTGAGGACAGTCTCCATCATCCCGGGCATCGAAACCGCGGCGCCGCTCCGCACGGAAACGAGCAGCGGCCTGGAAGGATCTCCAAGCCGCTTACCGGTGATTTGTTCGAGGCGCGTGAGGTTGTCGCTGACTTGCTGGCGCAGCGAGGCCGGCACTCCACCGGTCGCGAGGTACTCCATGCACGCGCTGCAGGCGATCGTGAACCCTGGCGGCACGGGCACGCCGAGGTTGGTCATCTCGGCCAGGTTCGCGCCCTTGGACCCCAGGACGCCCTTCATGTCGCGCGTGCCATCCGCGCGACCCTGACCGAAGAAGTAGACGAGTCCTGGCATGGATACAGACGCTGGTTGCTGATTGCTGCACGCTAGGGCTAGTACCGCGTGCTGGAGCTAGTACTGCGTGCCGGTGCTGATCCTCGAGCCGATGCCCTTCAATGACGATTCTACATGGCTACCCGTTTACCCGTTTACCCGGCTACTTCGCGGCAACCAGGTGGAACTTGTCAGCCGTCGACGGCGGCGCCGTTGGGTATTCGCCCGAGAAGCAGGCGTGGCAGAAACCGCCGGGACCACCAGGCACGGCCGCGAGCATCCCCTCGAGCGACAGGTAGCCCAGCGAATCGACGCCGATCCGCTGGCCGATCTCTTCCACCGTGTGATTGGCCGCGATCAGCTCCTCGCGTCGCGGCGTGTCGATGCCGTAGTAACACGGTCCGGTGATCGGTGGCGACGACACGCGCATGTGCACCTCGCGCGCACCGGCCGCGCGAATGAGCGCGACCAATCCGCGCGTCGTCGTTCCGCGCACGATGGAATCGTCCACCATAACGACGCTCTTGCCCGCGAGCACTTCGCGCACCGGGTTGTATTTCACCTTCACTTTCGCGTCGCGATCGCCCTGCGACGGCTGGATGAACGTGCGTCCGACGTAGTGATTGCGGATGAGCGCCAGCTCGAGCGGCAGGCCGGACTCCTCCGAATAGCCGACGGCCGCGGAGTTCGAGGAGTCAGGGACCGAGAAGACCAGGTCAGCGCCCGGTGAGGGCTGCTCCTTTGCCAGTTGCCGGCCAAGTGCTCGGCGTGCGCGATCGACGGAGCCCCCGAAGACGTAGCTGTCGGGACGCGCGAAGTAGACGTGCTCGAAGACACACCGCTTGAGCGGCAGCACCGGCATCTGGAGCGACCGCACGCCCTCGCGATCGATCGCAATGATCTCGCCGGGCTTTACTTCGCGCTCGACCGTCGCGCCAACGATGTCCAGCGCGCAGGTCTCGGAAGCGAAAACGTAGGCGTCGCCAAGGCGGCCCATAACGAGGGGGCGCCAGCCGCGTGGGTCGCGCGCGGCCATGAGGGTAGTGCCCACCATCACGAGCAGGCTGGCGGCGCCGTCCACGCGCGTCATCGCGTCGGCCAGTCGGTGTTCCGGCTTGGTGGATGACGAGCGTGCCATGAGGTGCACCAGCACTTCGGAGTCCATCGACGACGAGAAGATCGAGCCGCGATCCTCGAGATCGCGCCGCACCTCGACGGCGTTCACGAGGTTGCCGTTATGCGCGAGCGATATGTGCCCTTCGCGGAAGCGCGCCAGGATCGGCTGCGCGTTGTCGAGCGTGGAGGATCCGGCCGTGCTGTAGCGCGTGTGCCCGATGGCGACGCTGCCCTGGAGATTGGCGACGTCGTTGGCGCCGAACCCTTCGGAGACGAGGCCCATCTTGCGCACGCTGCGCCCGACGCCATCGGCGCCCACCGCAACGATGCCGGCCGACTCCTGGCCTCTATGCTGAAGGGAATACAGGCCGAGGTGCGTCAGCGCGGCAGCGCGTTGATGACCCCAGACTCCGAAGATTCCGCACATTCTCTATGAACTCCTCAAGCCACCGTTACAGCGGCTTCGTCCGTCGATGTGGCGACTCTCGACATCATTGCCGGAATGGCGCCATGGTACGCCGCCGCGAGGCGTCGCACCGGTGATTCGAACCGGTGTTTGCC
>Ga0111539_10008750_pt1 | contig 12840 bp, 12 predicted proteins | sample RhiMethybrSRZTD1_FD_79667 | JGI IMG/M metagenome (GOLD analysis project Ga0111539, IMG submission 79667) | Populus rhizosphere microbial communities from Tennessee, USA - Rhizosphere MetaG P. TD hybrid SRZTD1 (version 2) (version 2) | ecosystem: Host-associated > Plants > Roots > Rhizosphere >...
GTTCAGCCTCCCAAGGCCGTGGAGTTCCGGTCGTCTTCCACGCCCATCAGTTTGGTCAGATCGCGGACGGCTTCATGAATTCGGAATTTGACGGTCCCCACGGGGGCGCCCTGGACCCGGGCGATCTCGGAGTACTGGAGACCGGCGTAGATCCGGAGCACGAGGGCCTCGCGCTTGATCGGGGAAAGCCGCGCGAGGGCGGCCGTGACCCGCCGCTCCTCCTCGGTCGACTCGGCCCGGTCGTCGGGCGAGGCGGAGGAGGAGCGCATCACGTCCTTGAAGTGGATCACCCTCCCCTTTTCCTCGGAGGTCGCGGCATCGAGCGCCATCTCGCGGTGGCGCCGCTTGGCCTTGAGCCAGTCGAGGCTGAGGTTGCGGGCGATCGTGAAGATCCAGGTGGACAGGGACGCCTCGGGACGGAACGTGCCGAGGGTCTTGACGACGCGGACGAACGTCTCCTGGAAGAGATCCTCGGCGACATGCCGTTCGCCGACGAAGCGGAGGATGAAATTGACGAGCGGCTTCTCCAGCCGCTCCACGAGCTCGCGGTAGGCGGCGGAGTCTCCCCGGGCGCACTTCCGAAGGAGATCGTCCTCCAGGTTCATCGGCTTGTCCTCATCTCCGGCCATTCGCCGGCCTCCTTGTAACGAACCAAAGGGCAATGGGTTGGGAACCCGATCTATTTTCGGCAAACGGGGCCTCTTCAGGAAGGCCAATTCCGTTCGCCCTTTCCTCCCCCCGGGGGAGGACTGCAGGAGGGGGCCCCTCTTCCTGTGTCCTGGCTCCTGAGAACTGTGTCCTGATTCGTTCTATGTTGAAGGGGTTTTCTATTTAGTCCCGTCTAGTTTCTAGTTGGTTGGTTGTGGTAGAGTGGGGATCACTATGCCGCGTCAGGTTCAGCGCCGCCAGGGGACTTCCGAGCGGGACGATGCCGCCCTGATCACCCGCTCCAGGAACGGGGAGACCGAGGCCTTCGAGCAGCTCATGGCGAAGTACGCCAACCTCGTGGGCTCGATCGCCTACAACATCGTCGGCGACGTCCATGTCGCGGGCGACATCACGCAGGACACGTTCCTCAAGGTGTTCCGCAACCTGGCCAATCTCGAGGACCCCCGCCGCTTCAAGGGCTGGCTCTGCTCGATCGTCCGGACCACGTGCGTCGACTGGCTCCGGAAGGAGCGGGTGAAGCCGACCTCGCTCGAGAAGATCACGGACGAGGGGCTGGAGCCCGAGGGAGAATTCATCGGCACCGTCTTCAAGCAGACCTCCACGGAGCTCGAGGAGCTGCGCGAGAAGGTCCTCCACGTGGTGAATGCGCTTCCCAAGATCTATCAGCAGATCATCCTGTTGCGCCATCTTCGGAAGATGACGTATCGTGAGATGGGCGATTTCCTGGGGCTGCCCGTCGCGACGATCGAGTCCCGGCTGTACCGGGCGCGCCTGATGCTCAAAGACAAGCTGATGGACCTGTACTGCTAAGGTTCAACGAGGAAGGATAGGATCCGATGGCCTGCGGCGACGACCTGAAAAACCTGCTGTCCCGATACGTGGACGGCGAGCTTTCCTCCGATGAGCGCGCCCGCGCCGAGGAGCACGTGGCCGCCTGCGGTCCGTGCCGCGAGCTGCTCCAGATCTTCCAGAAGAACGAAAGCCTGCTTTCCAACGCGCTCTCGACCGAGTCGTTCGGGAACACCGTCATCGAGGGCGTCATCAACGAACTCAAGCGCGAGGCCCAGCCGATCGAGGCGAAGCCGGTCGACGAGGGCGCGACGGAGTGGTTCCGCAACCGCCCGGCGATCGCCCTGGCCGCCGCGGCCCTGTTCGTCGTGGGCCTGATCGGCATCCTCAGCGTGTCCCATAACCGCGACCTCGAGAAGATGCAGGGAGTGATCGTGGCCTGCACGGCCAAGGTCCAGGTCCTCTCGGACATGGTCTCCGCCGTCAACGATCAGTCCGAGAAGACCATCATCGCGCTTCGGACCGAGGATGCCATGCGCCACGCTCCCCCCGGGAGGACGCTGGCGTTCGTGTCGGCCCACCACCTCGTGGTCCGGTCCAGCTTCGATCTCAAGCAGTACGGATCCTTCTCGGTCTACCGCCGCAGCGAGGGCGAGGCGAACGACCAGTTCAAGCGGATGAACGGCGACCGGCGCCTGGAGTCGCCCGAGTACATCGACACCTCGGTCAAGGGCGGACAGGCGTACGTCTACAAGTTCCGGGCGTACCGCTCGATCAAGGACGACGACTACGTCGAGTCCCTCCCGGTCACCATGCGGGTGCCGCGGGTCCAGGAGATGGCCCCCGAGCGCAGCGTCCGGGTCCAGTGCGTCGACATCGGGGTCAGCTACAAGGTCGCCAAGTTCCTCCTTCACCGCATCGTCAACGGCAAGACCGTGTCGGAAGAGTTCGCGATCCGCCTCGGCGACAAGCTGGGCGCGATCGTCGACGTGCCCGGCGTCGGCCCGGTCGATTTCCGGACGAGCCTCACCCTGGACCGACTCGAGGACGGCAACCAGACGCTGACCGTGAGCTACACGAAGGCGCTGCTGGATTCGACCGGCAAGGAGATCATCGAGCGGTTCAAGGACGGCACGGTCGAAGTGAAGACGGAGCAGGTCGAAGGCGTCCTGAGCATCCGCCCCAACTTCCGCGCCTTCTTCCGGACCTCGGGCTCGGCGACGGCCGACGTGGAGCTCTGGAAGGGCAGCTCGCTCTTCGCCCGCGCCCAGGAGTAGCCGGGGTCAACAAGAAGCAAACCGCATGAAGCACGCCGGTAAGGGCTATAACATCTAACTATTGTAATATTATAATATAGCAATCTCATGGGAAGCCGGGGGCGGAGGGCCCCCTCCCCTGCCCCCGCGAATCGCTATTCCCGCATCGGCCCATATTTGGTTTAATTCACCCCCAAACCATGACCGACCTTTTTCTCGGCGTTGATCTCGGCGCGACCTTCGTCAAGCTCGGGGTCTGCGACCCCCGCGGCCAGGTCCAGGGGACCGTCTCGATCCCCACGCGTCCCGACATGGGGCCCGAAAACACGGTCCAGCGGATCGGCGAGGCGGCCGACACGCTCCAGAAGAAGACGGGCAAGGTGAAGTCGTGCTGCGCGGGCGTGCCCGGCCCCCTCGAGCTGGAGCGCCGGCTGCTCCTCAACGCCGCGAACATGCCGGGCTGGATCAACGTCCGCTTCCCCCAGATGCTGGGAAACCGGCTGGGGATGCCGACGTACATGGAGAACGACGCCAACTGCGCCGCCTGGGGCGAATACGTCTGCGGCGCCGGCCGGGGCCTCCGGAGCCTGGTCCTCTATACCCTGGGGACCGGCGTGGGCGGCGGCATCATCGTCAACGGCGAGATGTGGGTCGGCGCGACCGGAGCGGCCGGGGCGCTCGGCCACATGTCCATCGATCCCAACGGCCCGCGCTGCGGCTGCGGCGGCGTCGGCTGCGTCGAGCAGTACGCGTCGGCGACGGCGGTCGCCCGGCGGTACGCCAAGGGCTCGGCCAAGGACTGCTTCGACGCGGCCCGCAAGGGGGACGCGGCGGCGATGGCCGTCGTGGACTGGTCGGTCGAAGGGCTGGCCGCGGGCGTCGCCAACACGATCCAGGTCCTCTACCCGGACCTCGTCGTCCTGGCCGGGGGCATGGCCCAGGCCGGCGACCTCCTCCTCGACAAGGTCCGCGAGAGCGTCAAGACCAAGGTCTTCGGGGTGTTCAAGGACAAGATCCGCATCGAGGGCTCGCAAGTTCCCGGCGACGACGCCGGCTGGCTGGGCGCCGCCCTGTGGGGCGCCCGCAAGTTCGAGACGCGGGAAATCCGGGAGCCCACCGCCGCCCGGAGCTAGCGTTCTTCCCGGTTTCGTCCGTAATAACCTCTGATGATTCCCGTATGAGCATCGACAAGATCCGCAACTTCTGCATCGTCGCCCACATCGACCACGGCAAGTCGACGCTGGCGGACCGCATCCTCGTGCTGACGAATACCGTCGCCGGTCGCGACATCAAGGCCCAGCACCTCGACTCGAACTCGCTCGAGCGCGAGCGCGGCATCACCATCAAGGCCAAGGCCGTCGCGATGGACTGGAAGGGGTATCGCCTCAACCTGATCGACACGCCCGGCCATGTCGACTTCAATTACGAGGTCTCCCGCTCGCTGGCCGCGTGCGAAGGGGCGATCCTCCTGGTCGACTGCACCCAGGGCGTCCAGGCCCAAACCGTCGCCAACGCCCTCCTCGCCGTCGAAGGCGGCCTCGAGATCGTCCCGGCGCTCAACAAGATCGACATGCAGACCGCCCAGGTCGACGAGTCCCTCGAGGAGATGGAGCACACCCTGAGCATCCGCCGGGGCGAGGTCTTCAAGATCAGCGGCAAGACCGGCGACGGCGTCGAGGAACTCCTCGAGGCGGTGCTGATGCTGGTCCCGTCCCCCACGGGCGATCCCAAGGGGCCGCTCAAGGCGCTGGTCTTCGATTCGGAATTCAACGAGTTCCGCGGCGTCGTCTCCTATGTGCGCCTCATCGACGGCTCCATGAAACGCGGCGACAAGATCCGCTTCATGGGCAACGACAAGGAATACGAGATCGAGTACGTCGGCCTCTTCAAGCCGCACATGGTCGAAGTTCCCGAACTCACCGCAGGCCAGGTCGGCTACATGATGGCGAACATCAAGACCATCGCCGACGTCCGGGTCGGCGACACCATTACGGTCGCCGGTCCCGCCGGGAAGGACGTGAAGCCCCTCCCCGGCTACCAGGAGCCCCTGCCGGTGGTCTTCTGCGGCCTCTATCCGACCGGGGACACCGATTACGAGGATCTAAAGAAAGCCCTCGACCGGCTCAGCCTGAATGACTCCAGCTTCAAATGGCAGGCGGAGACCAGCGAGGCGCTCGGCTTCGGCTTCCGCTGCGGCTTCCTCGGCCTCCTCCACATGGAGATCGTCCAGGAGCGCCTGGAGCGCGAGGAGAAGGTCGATATCATCCAGACCGCCCCGAACGTCACCTACGAGATCGTCGCCCAGACCCACGAAGGCCTCAAGGTGATGCGCATCGACAATCCGGCGAAGCTGCCCGACGAGGCGATGATCAAGGAGTGGCGCGAGCCGATGGTCCGGGCGACGATCATCATCCCGGCGGACTTCATCGGCCCGATCATGTCGCTCTGCCAGGAGCGGCGCGGCGTCTACATCAAAACCGAGTACATCTCCAAGACCCGGGTCATCATCCACTACAAGATGCCCTTCGCGGAGATCGTGTACGACTTCTACGACAAGCTGAAGTCCATCACCCGCGGGTACGGGACGCTGGACTACCACACCACGGGGTTCGAGCCCGCGGACCTCTGCCGCCTCCGCATCCTGGTGGCCGGGGACGAGGTGGACGCCCTGAGCATCATCCTGCATAAGGAGACAGCGGAGCACAAAGGTCGTAAAATCCTCAAGACCCTGAAGAAGGAAATCCATCGCCAGCTGTTCGAGATCGCGCTGCAGGCGGCGATCGGAGGGAAGATCATCGCGCGCGAGGACATCGGGTCCGTGGGCAAGAACGTGATCGCAAAGTGCTACGGCGGCGACATCTCGCGCAAGCGGAAGCTGCTCGAGAAGCAGAAGGAAGGCAAGAAGCGGATGAAGAACGTGGGCAACGTGGAGATTCCGCAGGCCGCGTTCATGGCGGTCCTCAAGTCCGGAGACGACGTCGAATGAGCCTGAAGACGGCCCCGACGTCCGATCCCGGGAAGCCCGCCGCTCCCCCCGCGTCCGCGCCCGACGCCACCCCGCTGGAAGTGTTCTTCAAAGGCAACCGACCCCTGATGGCGACGGCGATGGTCCTCCTGCTCGAGGCGGTGCCCGTCGCCGGCCTCGTGGTGGCGCTGCGCGAGAATGCCGACGTCTGGCTCGTCTTCGCCGGGGCCCTCATCGCCGGCGCCCTTCTCCCCCCGGTGGGCGTCCTGCTCGGTCAGAAATGGGGCTTCCTGCTCGGCCAGTACGTGGCCTGGGGCAGCCTCGTCGGCGTCATCCTCCGCGTGCTCCACACCGGCTTCAACCTCATCTATCTCGCCCCCGCCGTCCTGCTCGGCGTGATCCTGGTCGCGCTCAGCCCCCCGAGGTCCGCGGGCGAATCCCGGAGGCCGGAGAAGAAGCCCGAATCGTTCGGCGTCTGGTTCAAGGAGAACCTCGAGGCGATCGTCATCGCCTTCATCATGGCGCTCGTGATCCGGTGCTTCTGCATCGAGGTCTTCAAGATCCCGTCGAGCTCCATGGAGCCCACGCTGCTGGGCGACATCAGCGAGAACCATTCCCGCGCCGGCTGCATCTTCGGGGACTACCATGTCCCGCCCGCGCCGCCTCCCCCGCGGATGGACGCCGCGAGCGGAGACCGCATCATGGTCACGAAGTACTACTACGCCTTCTCCGCCGTGGAGCGGTTCGACGTCCTGGTCTTCAAGTTCCCGCTCAACCAGGCGAAGAATTTCATCAAGCGCGTCGTGGGCCTCCCCGACGAGTGGATCCAGATCCACCGAGGGAACCTCTACGTGTCCAAGGAGGAAAAGGGACCCTTCCAGATCGCCCGACGCACGCCCCGGACCCAGGACTCGATCTGGATCAACCCCGCGATCGGGAGCGGCGGCTACCTGGGCTCGCGCGACGACTTCAACCGCACCTGGGACGCGGAAACGCCGTCCGGACGCCGCGGGGCGGCCCACCACGAGGTGAAGGACGGCGAGCTGTCGACCGTGGAGAAGGACGGCGAGCGGTCGTCCACGTTCTCGTACCAGCACAAGTACCTCGACAACGGCGCCGCGGAGCCGGTGGACGACGTCCGGATCGTCTTCGACGTCGAGCTCACCAGCCCCAAGGGGCAGGTCTTCGCCGAAGTGGTGAACGCCTACGGCCGGTTCGAGGCGCGCCTCGACACCGACGGCGCGAGCGAGCTGCGCTACCACAAGCCGGGGAGCGAGAAGAAGGAGCAGCCGACCACGCAGATCCCGCTGAAGGACGTCCATCTCTCGACGGACCGCCGCTACAAGCTGGAGCTCGCGATCTTCGACGGCATGGCCTACGTCCGCGTCAACGACGGCGAGCGCGCGCGGCACCCCTTCATCACGCCGAAGGAGGAGGTGACGGTCACCGAGAGCCCCGACCGCCGCATCGCGTTCGGCGCGCGCGGGGCGACGTTCAAGGTCCGGAACATCGCGCTCGGCCGCGACATCTACTACAAGGGTCGCCACCTCGACCGCGAGCACGGCCTCCAGGAGGACAAGCCCACCTACATCGAGAAGGGCAAGTACCTGATGATGGGCGACAACGTCGCCAACAGCCACGACTCGCGCGCCTGGGTGAAGCGCACCTTCCTCCTGAAGGACGGCCGCAAGATCGTCTGCGAATCCCAGCAGGTCAACGAGGGCATGTCCCGCTTCAACACCCAGCTCCAGAAGAAGCTGGGCCTGGAGCAGCCCCTCAAGTACGGCATCGACGGCGACGAGCACGGCAACGAGGTCGCGATCACCGAGGAGAACTTCGACCGTGAGCTGGAGAAGGAGCCCTTCCGCTTCGTCGACGAGAAGTTCATCGTCGGAAAGGCTCTATGGATCTGGTGGCCTCAAGGCCGATGGTTCCACCTGATCCGGTAGAACCAGTACTCAGGAGTCAGTACAAAGGAAGAACCGCCCCCTCCCCGGGGGAGGGCCAACCCTTGCGTCCGGTCGTCAGAACCAGCGGTTGATCACGTAGACGAATGCGCCGCCCAGGACGAGAACGGCGGTGAGCACACCGAAGTTGGCGAGCGCCCGCTTCGCAATCTTGCGGGGATCGTCGGAGCGGCAGGCTTCGAGGATCAGCAGGATCACCATCACGATCGGGAAGAACAGGAAGAGGTAGTTGAGCCCGCTCATGCCGGCTTCTCCGACGCGGGGGGAGTCGTGGCCGCCGGCGCCGCGGCGGCCTGCGGCGCCTCGGGAGGAGAAGGCGCCTTTTCGGGAGCGGCCGTCGTCGGCCGGGCCGCGAGCTTGACGTCGAGGATGTTCAGCATGACGACGATGTTCAGCAGGCCCACCACGCAGACGTAAAGCAGGCCGGGATCGAACCAGCTCGGATGGATCTCGGGCCTCAGGATCGCCTTCTCCGCGCCGCGCAGCTTGGCCAGAAGCAGGGTCGCGCCGGAGCCGTACTGCCCCACGTAGTAGAACGGGTTGTCGTCGAACGAGACCGGCCGCCAGCCCGCGATGCACATTCCGAACGCGTAGGTGGCCGCCAGGAGGAGAAAGAAGAACAGCCCCTTCTTCCATTTCCCCAGCAGGAAGTGGCCGCCGCCGGGCAGGAGCCACGCCACGAAGAAGGCAATCCCCTTGATGCGCTCGCCCTTCCTCATGAGGAGGCTGACGAGCAGGAAGATGATGCCTCCCACGACGAGAAGCAGCCGGCCTTCACCGCGAGTGTTCATGGTTACATGCGGAATTCCGTGCCCAGGTAGGTCGCGCGCACGATCGGGTCTGCGACGAGCTTTGCCGGAGTGCCCTCGGCCAGGACCTTTCCGTCCTTGATTATATACGCGCGGTCGCAGACGTTAAGAGTTTCCCGCACGTTGTGGTCGGTCAGGAGCACCCCGATGCCCCGGTCGCGCAGGCCTCGAATGAATCCCTGGAGTTCGCCCACCGCGATCGGATCGACTCCGGAGAACGGCTCGTCGAGCATGAGGATCGACGGGTTGGTGATCATGGCGCGGCAGATCTCGAGCCGGCGCGTCTCGCCGCCCGAGAGCGTGTAGGCTTTCTGCTCGGCGAGCTTGGTCAACCCGTACTCGGCGAGCATCTGGGCCGCGCGCTCGCGACGGTCCCCCTTCACGTCCTTCCGCGTCTCCAGCACGGCCAGGAGGTTCTCCTCGACGGTCAGCCGCTGGAAGACGGACCGCTCCTGGGGCAGGAAGCCCATGCCCTTCCGCGACCGCAGGTAGATCGGCATCCGGGTGACGGGGTCCCCCTCGAACAGGATCTTCCCGTCGTTCGGCTTGACGAGGCCGATCACCATGCGGAAGGTCGTGGTCTTTCCCGCGCCGTTTCGCCCCAGCAGGCCGACCACCTCGCCCCGGTCCACCTGGAGGCTCACCTGGTCCACGACCTTGCGGTCGCCGTAGACCTTGGACACCGCCTCCACCCGGAGCAGATGCTGCCCGTTTCCTTCGCTCACTGGAGCGATACCATACACGAGGACCCCTTGGTGTTCCACACCCATCTATCCGACGTGAAGGAGGGAGCCCGCCCTTCCCCGGAGGAGCAGGTCCCGGAGCGCGGGGGCGCCCGAGAGCCCCGGGTCGGCCGCGATCAGGGCGAAGGCGTCCTCGCGCGCCTGGTCGAGGAGCTTGGCGTCCTCCACAAGCCGGGCCGCCTTCAGTTCGGGCAGGCCGCTCTGGCGGGTTCCGAGGAGCTCGCCGGGGCCGCGCAGGCGCAGGTCCGCCTCGGCGATCCGAAACCCGTCGGTCGTCTCCACGAACGTCTGGATCCGCTCGTTCTTCTTCCCGAACAGGATGCAGCTCGACTCGTAGGGCCCCCGGCCGATCCGCCCCCGAAGCTGGTGGAGCTGGGAGAGCCCGTACCGCTCGCAATGGTCGATCACCATGACGCTCGCGTTGGGCACGTCGATGCCGACCTCGATGACCAGCGTCGAGACAAGCACCTGGACGCGCCCCGCCCGGAACTCCTCCATCACGGCGTCCTTTTCCTCCTGCTTCAGGCGTCCGTGAAGCAGCTCGACGCGGAACTCCTTGAAGACGGTCGAGAGCTCGCCGTGGGCCTTGATCGCCGACTGGAGCGCCACCTTGTCGGATTCGTCGACGAGCGGGTAGACGAAGTACGCCTGGCGCCCTTCCCGAAGCTTCTGGCGGATGAAGGAGAGCTTGTCGCGCCGCCCTGCGCCCGGCACGTACATCGTCCGGACCTCGCGGCGGCCGGGCGGCATCTCGTCGAGCACGGTGAGGTCGAGATCCCCGTAGAGCGTGAGCGCGAGCGTCCGGGGGATCGGCGTCGCGGTCATGACCAGGACGTGCGGCCGCGGCCCCTTGCGGCCGATCGCCGCGCGCTGAAGGACGCCGAACTTCTGCTGCTCGTCGATGACGGCGAGGCCCAGGTCCTTGAACGTCACGTCGTTCTCGATCACCGCGTGGGTGCCGATCAGGAGGTCGACCTCCCCCTTGGCCGTCGCGGCCAGGATCTCCTCCCGTTTCTTCCCCTTCACCCCGCCGCCCAGGAACGCGATGCGGACGCGGGAATCCCCCAGGAGCCGCCGGAAGGTCCGGGCGTGCTGCTCGGCGAGGATCTCCGTGGGCGCCATCAGGACGGCCTGAGCGTGCCTCCCGACCGCCGCCAGCAGCGCGTAGGCGGCGATGATCGTCTTGCCCGCGCCGACGTCCCCCTGCAGGAGCCGGTTCATCGGCGGGCCGGCGGAGAGGTCCTTGCGGATCTGCTCGATCGCCCGGTCCTGCGCCCCCGTGAGCTTGAACGGAAACAGCGTCCGGATGCGGAAGTCCAGCTTGTCGCTCACCTCGATCCTCCGCCCGGCGGCCTCTCGGCGGTCGGCCCGCCGTCGGAGCGCCAGCTCCGTCTGGAGGCGGAAGAACTCCTCGTACGCGAACCGGCGCCGGCCCGCTTCGGCCTCCGCGGGCGTGCCCGGCGAGTGGATCTGATGGAGCGCCTGCTGGACGCCGGAAAGCCCGCGCCGCGCCAGGATGTCCTTGGGAATCACCTCCGGCGCCGAGGTCCCCGCCTCGTCCAGCGCCTGCCGCACCAGCGATCGCACCTGCCGCTGGCTCAGCCCCTTCGTCGCCGAGTAGGACGGCACGAGACCGGCCGCGTGAAGCGGCGACTCGCCGTCCCCGAGAATCTCGAAGTCCACGACGGTGAGGTGGGTCCGGCGCGGCTGGACCTTCCCCGTGGCGATGAGGGAGTCGCCGATCCGGAACTCCTTCTCGCGGTAGGCCTGGCCGAACCACACGAGGACGACGCGGCCGTCGCCGTCCTCGATCGTCACTTCGAGGATGCCCTTCCGGCTCACCTGGATGGACTGGACGACGCCCTGGACGACGGCCGGGGTGTCGCGCTGCAGCTCGGCGAGCGGAGTCATCTCCCGCCGGTCGTAGTAGCGCGCGGGAAGATGATGGAGGAGATCGTCGACCGTGCTCAGGCCCAGCCGCTCCAGCAGCTTCGCGCGCTGGGGCCCGACTCCCTTGATGTACTGGACCGGGCGGGCGAGGACGGAAAGGTCGGAGGGCACGGGGATTCTCAGGGCGCCTTCTCTGCCGGAGGTTCCCCCGTCTTTTTGTGGAGACCTAGCTCGTTGAGGGTCTGGAGGATCCGGTCGAGCGGAATGTCGTGATACCGCGACGCGTCGGCCAGCGTCTCGACCGCGGCCGCGACGCACATCTCGTCCTTCTTGACGCACTTCAGCCCGAGGCCCTGGAGCGCCCGGACGACGCGGTCGTCCAGCTCCAGGGCCTCCTGGATATTCGTGGCCGGGGTGAACAGAAAAGGGTCGCTCATGGCCGATTTACTCTAGCAACTCGGGGGGGTCGTTCCAAATGTTTGCGGTTGAATGCCCCCCGAGCCCCGTCTATACTACTAGCCCTTTAAAGGAGAACGGACGATGGTCTGGATGTCGCTGATGATGGTCCTGAGCCTCGTCCAGGACTCCCCCGACGACCTCCGCAAGGAGATCGAGAAGCTCAAGAAGCAGACCGCGGAGCTCCAGGAGAAGGTCGTGCTTCTGGAGCAGTCCTCCCTCGAGGACGCGCAGACCATCCAGCGGCTCCGCCAGGCGGTGAGGCTGCTCGAGGCCAACCTGCCGGGCGGCGACCAGCCCGCCTCCCCGAAGAGCCCCGCCGATCCCGCCATGAAGCCGAAGCCCTTCAAGGGCCCCGAGATCACGATCAAGGGCAAGGTCGTCTACGTCGACGCCAAGATGAACTTCCTGGCCCTCAGCGTCGGCAAGAAGGAAAAGATCGAGCTCGGCTACAAGTTCGAGATCTACCGCGAGACCTACGAGAACGGCGGCGAGAGCCGGTTGATCCGCCTGGGCCTGGGCGAGGTCGAGAAGTTCATGGGCAACCAGGACTCGATGGCCAAGGTGGTGGTCACCGAGGGCAACATCTCCGAGATGAAGGCCGACGACCTGGCGGTCGCGATCCGCAGGGTCTCGGACGTCGTCCCCCAAAAGGACGAGGGCAAGGCCGTCCCGGCCCCCGCGCCCGGCCCCGCCGAACCCCCGAAGGAAGGCGTCTATACCATCACGGGCAAGGTCGGCGCCGGCTTCGTGCTCAACTACGGCACGGCCCAGGGTGCCCGCCAGACGCAGCTGATGTTCGTCTACAAGGACGGCAAGTTCAAGGCGAAGCTGCGGCTCGACCGCATGGAGAAGACCCACTCCGTCGGCTTCATCGTCGACGGCACCATGGAACTGCCCCCCGAGCAGGGCGACCAGGTCTACATCAAGGAGCTCAACAAGGTCCTCGCCGGCAAAGTCGCCCTCTCGGACGAGAAGCGCGGCGTCCTCGCCGTCGACCTCCGCCAGCGCGACGGCATCAAGCCCGGCATGACCCTCGAAGTCCGCCGCCTCGGCCAGAAGGTCGGCACCATCCTGATCACCGAGGTTCAGAATTGGGGATCCTGGGCGAAACCCCAGGGCGACCTCCGGATCGACCAAATCCAGAAAGGCGACTTCGTCGAAGTGATCGAGGAGAAATAAGTACTCAGTAGACAGGACACAGGCAGACAACGCACGCGCTTCAGCCGCCCCTCGAAAGAACCTTCTTTCGAAGGGAGTACAGCATGGCGCAGACCTCGTCGAGCAGGGACGCAA
>Ga0111539_10008752_pt1 | contig 12839 bp, 10 predicted proteins | sample RhiMethybrSRZTD1_FD_79667 | JGI IMG/M metagenome (GOLD analysis project Ga0111539, IMG submission 79667) | Populus rhizosphere microbial communities from Tennessee, USA - Rhizosphere MetaG P. TD hybrid SRZTD1 (version 2) (version 2) | ecosystem: Host-associated > Plants > Roots > Rhizosphere >...
AGCTTTCTCGCGATGGAGTAATATGATCGCGGATCATCTGGTGCCACATTGGTGGGACAAACAATTACTTCGGCGCCAACCGCTCTCAGGATATTTATTTTTTCCTGCGACTGTTTATCAGCCATGGTAAAAATACACCGATATCCTCTTGCGATTGCGGCGAGGGCCAGGCCCATACCTGTATTTCCTGAGGTACCTTCTATAAGGGTGCCCCCTGGCTTTAACAAACCGGCCTTTTCGGCATCCTCAACCATCTTAATCGCCATTCTATCCTTAGTGGAATTTCCAGGGTTGAAATATTCAACTTTAGCTAAAATTGTGCCCTGAATGCCCTTCGTCACGTGATTCAACTTCACCAATGGAGTATTTCCAATGGTTTCCACAATAGAATTATAAATCATGGCTTCCCTTTTTCATACGGCTAAACTACAAAATCTGACTCAATGGATACGGATATGGAGAGGATAGGTTGCTTAAAAGGTGCAACCTTCAAGGTTCCAAGCTTCAAGTTTGAGTTGCCATTCTTGTAGCCAGTGCCGCCAGAGACTATCCCGTTGCGCCCGCCAGCAAGTACAACACCGCCATCCTGACCGCTACGCCATTTTCAACCTGGTCAAGGATGATTGAATGTTGGGAATCTGCCGCATCGCTGCTGAGTTCCACCCCTCTGTTTATCGGACCTGGATGCATGATCACAATTTGTTTTTTCAGGCTATCCAGCAATTTTTTGTTGATGCCGTAGTACAATGAATATTCACGAAGGGAAGGAAAATATTTTATCTGCTGACGCTCCAGTTGGATTCTTAGCACATTGGCTACGTCACACCACTGTAATGCCTTTTTAATATCGAATTCCACTTCAATTCCCAATTGTCCAATGAACTTCGGAAGCAATGTCGGCGGACCGCAGACCATGACTTTTGCACCAAGTTTTTGCAGCGCAAAAATATTGGAGAGGGCGACACGTGAATGAAGGATATCGCCGATGATGGCAATTTTTTTACCTGCGACACCACCCAATTTTTCGCGGATAGAAAAAGCATCAAGTAGCGCCTGTGTTGGATGTTCGTGAGTTCCGTCCCCAGCGTTAATAATGTTCGCTTTGATGTGTTTCGCGAGAAAATGCGGAGCACCTACGCTCGCGTGCCGCATCACGATCATGTCGACTTTCATCGCCAAGATATTGTTGACAGTATCAAGCAGTGTTTCTCCTTTTTTGACCGAGCTATTGGAAGCCGAAAAATTGATCACATCTGCCGATAATCTTTTTTGAGCCAATTCAAATGATAGCCGGGTACGTGTTGAGTTTTCAAAAAATACGTTGGCGATAGTAACATCCCGCAGCGAAGGGACTTTTTTTATGGGACGATTAATGACATCTTTAAAATTATCGGCGGTTTCGAAAATTAGTTCAATGTCTTCACGGGTGATGTCTTTGATACCAAGAAGGTGTTTTTGACTGAGTTTAGACATAGACATTATTCCTTGTTGATCAACCAGATCTTATTTTGTTTATGACCTTGAGCTTCAAGTTCCACCAGCACACGTTGTGTTGGCAGTGTATTGACCACCTTACCAACATAGTCGGCGGCCACCGGGATTTCGCGATTGTATTTTCGATCAATGAGCACCAGCAGTTCGACAGTAGCTGGCCTTCCAAAGGCGATCATGGCATCCATGGCCGCGCGGATGGTACGACCCGTAAACAATACATCATCGACCAACACCACTTTTTTTCCTTCGATTATAAAATCGATCCGCGTTTCATTTGCACGAAGCGGGATTTGCCTTCTTCGGAAATCATCGCGGTGAAAGGTGGTATCCAGATATCCTAGCGGGATGGTTTTCTTGGTATCGTTTTGGAGCTTTTTATGGATGATTTCAGCGAGAAAGATCCCGCGCGGCTGCATTCCCAAGATTACCGTTTGAGAAAAATCATCGTGATTTTCAATTAATTGCTGGCAAAGACGGCTGATGGTGATATCGAGAAGGTCGGTGTCGAGGATGAGCTTTTTCTGCATAGCGCAGGCGCAAATGTAATGGTTTCGGGATTATGGTTCAAGCTTAAGTTAACCGTTAATCGTTATCCGGTGCTACTTCGAAATTCGTCATTCGAAATTCGGCGTTCGACATGTCGGGCCCTTCTTTTAGCGCAGAGGCACAGAGGAATACTCGCCGAGTAATACAAGAGGGGTTCGAAGTCACTTCTCTGCGTCCTCAGCTCGCATTCTCTCCACGACCTCAGCGCTTAAATTTTTCTTGCCGTTTCAGCTTTGCAGAACTCGGATCAACGCTCCACGGATAACGATTAACGTTTAACAGCCGCAGGCTTCGTAACCTGTTCCACCATCGACTTGATATGTCTTTTTGATGAGAAGATATTCTCATATACCGCCAGGATGATCTGTTTTTTATCCAGCAGATACGTTGTACGCTTGGTAAACAGGGGAACAAACGGAAGTTGTGTTTTATACAGGGCGCAAACTTTCCCGCCTTCGTCGGCTAGCAGATCAAAAGGAAGATTTAGTGTCTTTTTGAATTTCTGATGACTCTCCATCGAGTCGCGACTAATGCCGATTATTTTTATGTTAAGCTCATGGAACACTTCGAAAGTATCGCGGAAGCTGCAGGCTTCGTTGGTACAGCCCACCGAAAAATCCTTCGGATAAAAATAAAGGATGCAAGGGTTTTCGTTCAGGTCTTTGTAAAGAGTAAAATTCCTGCCCGTCGTAGAAGGCAATGTGAAGTCTGGCGCTTTTTGATTTATGGGTAAGGGCATTGGTGTTCTTGCAATTTAACTTGACTGTCGAAGGTAAAGAAATTTGATTTTTTGAAGTTAATGGATTGTAACTTTTATTGGGTCGATGAAAATGTTTTACTGCTGCAAATGACTAGGTCTGTCCAAAGACTGACGGTATGATAGGCACGAGTGACCAACGCCCTATTCATCCAACTACCTGCACTCGCACCAGCCGCCTTGAAGGATCTCTTGCTACTGGCAACTAATCTTGTTAATAAAAAACACCCTTCTCTTCCCCGTGCCCGGATTGGTGATCTCCTGTATTCCGTAGGCATAGAAAAAATCCTGGTACCAATAATCCAGTTTACTCAGTTCGGTCTCTTCTTTTTTCACAATCTCATTCTCGGTTTTTGTACGGATCTGCTCGAAAGTTTTTCCTTCGAGCACCTGATCATCCTGGATGATCTTACTCCGGAGCTCGTTCTCAAAAAGGTAAAGCAAAGCAATGCGATCCTTCTGTACCTCTAGCTTTACGAATTGTTCAAGCGTAAAGGTCCTTACATCGTTAATTTCAAAGCTGTTATCCCACAGCAGTTTACCGTTTTGGTCAAATCCCATCACTACGGCGTGGGTATAGATATAACCGTCAAAGATTCGCCCGTTTCGGGCGCCATAATTTGAGGGCCCGCTGGCAAAAAATCCAGGGCTGAATTCCACAGACTTATAACGCGGGTAAAAAGCCTCACCCAACAAGACGTATTGATTTTTGTACGGAACAATTTCATGTACCAAAAAACGGTAGCTGAATTTGATTCTTTTGCCTTTGATTTTACGTCTTTCAATCCTTTCCTTCACGCGTTTTTCCCGACTGGCTTTCATGTATTTGAAAAAATTCTCAAGATCGCCGTAATTATAATAACGGAGTCGCTGAAGGCCGGTTTCTCCTACGCTAGCTAGGAAAAGGCCCCGTGAATATTCGGAGTTCCGGCCACCATAAACGCCCGCGATCAGTTGAACGTTATCTTCGGTTTTCATGGCCCGGGCAAAGATCAGGTGTTTGTTCTCCTCAGGTTCCAGGGCAAAATTGCTTTGCAGATCGCCATTCTCATCATAATTTTTGATCCAGACGGTCTGTTGTTTTTTGAAATTTACCGCACTGATAAGAACATCGAAGGTTCCGTTGGGAAACGTTTTTATCTGCGTGAGTTCACCGTTTTCATTCAATAAGCCCGGTAAAATTTTTGAACGCTGCGTATCAAATGAAAAATAAAGTACTACCGGGACTTGATTAAAATATCCACCAATAAGTGCTCCCCTTTCTGTGACCTGAAATTCCGTAGTAGCAAAAGGGATGAAGTTCTTCACGTCATACTTGATATAGTCGCCCTTAGATGTAGACACGGCATAAAGCTGCATGTTGTTCCGCTTCATATCCATACGGCGAAATAGTAAAAAGAACTGACCGTTAACAGCCCTTCTGGCAACGAGCGTCGTGCGTTTGTCAACAGACAAAAAACCTTTCCAGTTTACCTTGAAGGCAGTGTCTAATTTTATGATTTCAATTTTGTCGTCATCGGTTGACAACAGCCTTCTGTAAAGAAAAATACCATCCTCCTGGGAGGGCATGACCTCGTAGTAATCATTTTTTTCCAGGGGAAGCTCATAGCGGTTTGTTTGCAACACTTGTTGTGCATTGCTCAACTGAAAGGTTAAGAGGAACAGTAGTAAAATCCTAATCCTTAACCACCACTTTGGTAATGTAGAATACATCGCGCACGCGTTCTTCCTGTGTCGTATTTCGAATGGCTTGATATCCCCAGACATAAAAGGCATCGGGTAGCCATTGACGAACACCACCTTCAAATTCCTTTTCCGATCTGATCTCGTCCAATGGATCATTGGTTTCCACCTTCATTGAATTGTCCAATGCTTGTCCGTCCTGCAGGCTAACAACTTTTAGTTTTAAGTCCGATTCCTTTTTGTATAGTAAATAAAGCTGATCATTTTTCATTATGTAATCGGATACTTGCTCAAGTCCCGGCATTTTCATTTCATCCAGTTTAATGCTGTGATCCCAGTGTACTTTTCCATCGCTGCCGAACGAAATCACGGTTGTTGAGTTAGTCCGGATTTCATTTGTTGTCCGGGCACCACTGCTGTACGCATACGGGCGGTACATTCTGCTCAATCCGGGATAATAAAATCCGGAAGGGTAAAATCCGTACGGGTTATAGTATGGGTTGTAATAATAGGGGTTGGAGTAATAGGGGCTGGTGCTTGAAACCGGCGTATAGACCTCTGCCAGTAGAATGAAGCCATTCTGATATTCGGCAACAGTAAAAGGCGTGACATAATTCATATAATTCGGGATCCGGCCGGCTTTGGCATCGTCTTGGGAATTTTGCTTAAGGCGCTCTGCCCGCTTGGCGGGAAGGTAGTCCAGGTAATGAGAAAGCTGTCCAAAATCCAGGTATTTTATAGGCTGATCCTGAAACGGGTTCACATCGAGAAAGTAGAACCCAACGGCCTGCTTCGAATTCCGCTCTCCCCATGTCCCCATCACTGCGAGATCTTCACGCTGCAACGTACTGGTTATGCCTGTTTGAAGAGATTTACCCTCTTCGATCGGTACGATATCCTCCAACAATTGTTTGCCCGTTTCGTCGAATGTACGAAGGACAAATTTTCGATTTTCCTTGGTGCTGCGGTCAACAAGAACCGTGTTAAAGGTCTGATTCTGATTTGTACGCAGGTCAACAAGTTCCGTGTCTTTTTGAAAGAAGCCTGGGATTACGCGGATGTGTTTCGTTGGGAGTTCGAACAAAATAATGGCGGGCTCGTTGTTCACATAGCCTCCAAAAACGAAATTCCTGCCAGCCTTTATAAAGTGCGTAAGCTTGAAATCAAGCTCAGGTTTGATCGTATAGCGTGCTGTTTCGGTAATTTTATCCTTTAGGCCAACTTCAATTAATTCAAAGTCGTTTTTCGTGGTTTCACCGGTTCTGTACAGGAAATACAACTGGCCTGGCGCTACTTCGTAGCCAATCATTTTATACCGATCGTTGATTTCCAGATCAAGTGTGCTTTTCTCCGTGAGCGCAGTGTCGAGCAAAATGAGTTCCCACATCTTGTTGCCACTTTTGAATTTGTCTCGTTCACGATATAACGCCAGTCCTTCTTGCTTTAATGAAATGACATTGTAGTAATCATCCGAATTTTTTTGCTGCCTTTCGTAACGCCGGGTCTGGGAGACCTGGCCCTCGGTAAAATGGAAAGTACACAACAGCAGGGCAAGCAATGCTTTGGACGGAATAAAGCCATTCATAGATGAAGATAATTTCATTTTGTTTCGCTTAAAGCCAATATGAGGTCGAATTCCTCGGCTTTTACAGGTTGAACCGACAGCCTGGAGGCTTTCACCAGAACCATGTTTACTAAACGTTTATCAGCCTTGATTTGTGCGAGTGTGACGGGTTTTTTTAACTTTTTGTCCGGTGCAATATCAACCGCAATCCAGCTGTTATCCTTCGGTTCGGGGTATCCCTCCTTAGTAATTTTACCGATTCCAACGATCGCTTTGTCTTCACCACTATGATAGAAAAAAGCCAAATCGCCCTTTTTCATATTTTTCAAATTATTCCGGGCTTGAAAATTTCGTACGCCATCCCATACGGTTTTTTTATCGCGTACCAGGTCGTCCCAAGAAAAAGTGCCGGGCTCACTCTTCACTAGCCAGTAATTCATAAACTTAATCTTTTTTTAGTTTTACAAATTAGTAAATATTTCGAGTTTGAAGTTTGAAGTTTGAAGTTTAAAGTTGTGCGGCCCGACTGTTTTTTGTGTTTCAAGCCAAGCTAAATTTGCCTACCGGATTACGTAAACACCTAAATACTCAAACACGAAAACACCTTGAAAGCATTAGTGATATGTGGTCCTTCCCTCGCCGATGTAGTTTTTGCTACACCTATAATTCGAGCGTTGAAGGTTCAGCTGGATGAGTTGGAATTGCATATTCTTGCGGACTTAAGGTTCGCCTTCACGTTAGATGAAAATCCTTACGTTGACAATATTCATTTTTCCAACGCCTCAATTTGGAACAATTACCGCCGTCTCAAACGTGAAAAATTTGGCATCGTTGTAAACCTGAGAGAAGATCTGAACGCCAAATTTTTAACACTTCTCCTAAACGCAAAGACGTACGCATTGAAGTCCAATCGATGGAAACAATGGCTCATGATCAATCTTAAAATTGATAAACTTCCCAATCATCATCTTGTTCATAGAATGTTTGAAGGGCTGAATAAAATTCCAATAAAGCCCGATGAGTTGGGTTTGGATTATTTCATCCCTGACAAAGATAAAGTAGCAAAGGAATGGTTGCCCCAGCCGTTCCGGGAAGCATACGTGGTTTTTTGTATTAATGCTTCCCATAATACGCGCAAGCTGACTGTAAGCAGAATGATAGAGTTGTGCGATAAAATCAACAAGCCCATAGTGTTGCTAGGATCAAAGCAAGATGCCGAGACAGGAGAGACGATCAGTAAATTTTTTAACCAGTCTGCTGAGGCAGGTTATGAAGAGGGCCTTTTGCAACTGAACAAGCGCACGATCATTTACAACGCTTGCGGGAAATTCAACTTCAATCAGATGGCAAGCGTTGTCAAGCAAGCCCGGGCGATTTTCACATTCGACAATGAATTTATTTCAATCGCTTCAGCGTTCAAAAAGGAAATTTTTGGATTGTGGGGAAATACTATTTTATTATTTGGCAGGTACCCCTACCGTACCAAATTCACGGTGCTGGAAAACAACAAAACCTCCTGTCGTCCGTGTTCCGCCACGGGATTTAGCAAATGCCCAAAGGGACATTTTAACTGTATGAATCAGATCGTGTTTGATTTTTATTTGCCTTAAATAAGTTCGAGGTTCGAGGTTGCCGGGAGATTTCTTGGTCGTCCTATCAAAAACTTCAAACTTCAAACCTCGAACCTCGAACTGCTAATACGCCCGTACGAGTCGTCGGCCCTCCATGTAATTCACATAAGCGCGGTTCACAACTTTCATTCCTCCGGGCGTTGGATAATTTCCTGTGAAATACCAATCGCCGCTATGATGGGGTATTGCTTTGTGCAGGTTTTCGACGGTTTGAAAAACCACTTCTACGTCTGCTTTCATATCCGCTGGCTTTACGATCTCAGAGATCTTGGCAGAGATTTGCTCATACGTGAATTGATCGTAAAGTTCTTTTAAATAATTTTGTTGATTCTGATGTCCACGCGCGCGAACACATTTTTCATAGATTTCGCCCAGCAAGTATTCTTTGCCTTGATCTTTTAGCAAAGCAGTCATAGCGCGGAAAGCAACAAAGTCGCCCATTCTGCTCATGTCAATACCATAACAATCCGGGAAACGAATTTGAGGTGCTGAGGAAACGACCACAATTTTTTTAGGATGTAGCCGGTCTAACATTTTAAGAATACTTTTCTCCAGTGTTGTGCCCCGAACTATTGAATCATCGATAACGACCAGCGTGTCGATCCCTTTTCGAATTACTTCATAGGTAGTATCATAGACGTGTGCGACCATTTCATCGCGGTGTTCGTCGTCGGTGATAAACGTCCTTAGCTTCACATCCTTCAACACGAGCTTTTCCACGCGCGGCCTGAAGGAAAGAATGTCGTCAAGCGAATCGACTGACGGTTTCTGATCAATGATCACATCTTTTTGTTTCTTGATCAGGTAGTCTTCAATACCTGCCATCAAACCGTAAAATGCGGTTTCGGCTGTATTTGGAATATAGGAGAAGACCGTGTTCCTAATATCAAAATTAACAGCGCGCAACACATGGGGTACCAGCAGGCGTCCTAGTTGCTTACGTTCTTTATAAATATCGGGATCGTTACCGCGTGAAAAATAAATTCTTTCGAAGCTGCAGGATTTTTTCTCTCCCGGTTGAATAATAATGTGCTGGCCGTAGTCGCCATTTTTATCGATGATCAATGCGTGTCCGGGTTTGATTTCTTCAATCTGATTATAATCAATATTGAAGGCCGTCTTGATCGCAGGCTTTTCCGACGCGACTACAACTACTTCATCATTCGCATAAAAATATGCAGGCCGGATTCCATTTGGATCCCGTACGACAAATGCCGAACCCGAGCCAATCATTCCTGCCATCGTGTAACCTCCATCAAAATCTTTACACGCTCTTCGAAGCATGCGCGTGAGGTCCAATTCGTTTTCAATTATTTCTGATACTTCGCGATTGGAAAACTTGTCTTTGTATTTGTCGAAGAGACCTTGCACTTCTTCATCCAGGAAGTGGCCGATCTTTTCCATCACGGTTACGGTATCTACTTTTTCTTTCGGATGCTGACCGAGGCCAACCAGGAGATCAAATAACTCATCAACATTGGTCATGTTGAAGTTGCCTGCCATTACCAGGTTCCTGCTGCGCCAATTGTTTTGACGTAAAAAAGGATGAACGTTTTCAATACTGTTCATCCCATGTGTTCCATAACGAAGGTGACCTAACCAAAGCTCACCGGTGAATGCTACATTTTCCTTGAGCCATCCTTCATTCCTAAATTTCTGCTTTCCTTCTTTTTGCGCTTTCTTGTATTTCTTGCCAATTTTTTTGAACAGTGCTGCTACGGGTTGAGTTTTTATCGATCGGTATCTACTGATGTATCGGTGTCCGGAGTCTACATCTATCTTAATGTTTGCTATCCCTGCTCCATCCTGACCTCGATTGTGCTGCTTCTCCATGAGGATGTACATCTTGTTGACGGCATACATGGAGCCATACTTTTCGATGTAATACGAAAGTGGTTTTCGGAGTCGGATCATTGCAATCCCGCACTCGTGGAGAATCTGGTCACTCATTTTTTGTAGTCCGTTATCCGTTAATGGTTATCCGTATTCACTTACTTGTATGTCAATCGCTCCGGTAATAGCCGATAGTACTATTAACAGATAACGACTAACGGCATTAAAGCACAAAGTTAATTTTATTAATCCATCTCATCAACAAATCCGGCTTGAAGAACAAGAGGAGTATCAACAAAACCAATCCTGTTCCAAAAAAATTTTCGAACGTAAGATTATTTCCCTTTTTAGGAGGTTTGCCGTTCTTAATAAAGGCGTAGAAAGGAATTTTGAGGTAGTAAAATAGCGATACAACGGTATTTAGCAGCCCAAACACCAGCAGCCACAGTAAAATTGCCTTACCCGATAGCTGGTAGGATTCCCAAACGGAAGAAAAAATAAAAAATTTCGCGGTGAAACCTGCTGTAGGAGGTAAGCCAGTTAATGCAATAAGTCCCGTTAAAAGACATACACAGGGCCACACGAATGTCTTACCAACGCCTGCAAACGATTCCATCGATTCAAATCCCATCGTATCAAAATATTGCAGGTAAATGAAAACCAAAAAGTTTGTGAGTAGATACACGGTGGCATAAAAAAGCATAAAATCTATTCCAGTAGGAATGAATGCTCCTACGCCTACCAGCAGAAAACCCGATTGCGCTATGGATGAATATGCCATGAGCCTTTTTGGTCTGCTTTGCCACAGCGCAGAAAAATTTCCAACCGTTAGGGAAAGGATCGCGACAAAACATATCACGAATTGCCAGTCATGACTGGATTGGCCAAATAAATTTAAGGCCAAGGAAAATTTGGTGAGGACACCTAATCCAGCCAGCTTAGGCACCACAGAAAAAAATGCGACGATGGGCATTGGGGCAGCCTCATACACATCAGGAGCCCAAGGATGCATAGGAGCAGCGGCCATCTTATAAAAGAATCCGGCCAAGGCCATGCTGCCAGCAACTAGAAACAGAGTGCTATTTTTGTTTATCAGGGCGTTGACAAAATCAGGCGACGAAAAATCCAGGGTCCCGGTCAAACCATACAAGAAGGTAAAGCCATATAGCATCACTGCCGAGGCAACTGAACCGAAAAGAAAATATTTCTGACTTCCTTCAGCTCCAGCTCTCGAAAATGAGAATCCTGTTAGCACATATGAACTAATAGAAATCAATTCGAGCGCGATGAAAACGGTAACAAAGTTAGTGCTCATCACCAGTAGATGTGCGCCTAATACCACCGTTATTAGCAGGGCGTAGTATTCGGAAAGTTGTTCTTGTTTTTGATTTCGCCAGGTCATCAACACCGTGAAAATACCACCGACATCAATTAATATTTTCAGGTATGCGGAGAAGCTATCACTTCGAAGCATGTTATAAAAAAGACCAGTTGGCGTCTGGAGGGGCCAGAAAAAAATAATGGCCAAAAGTGAAATTACAAGTGCGCAGAAACTGAGAAAAGTAAAAAGACGTTTGGCTTGTTGTTTCACGAGTCCAACGGCAAGTAACAATAGGATAGCAGAAATCAAAATGAGTTCCGGAATGAAAAACTTAAAACTCATCCAGGTCGATTCCAGCTGTTCGTATAAACCAGTACCCATTAAAGGTTTAATGTTAGATTTTTGCCAGTTGTCAAAACAAATTCTGTTATGTGTTTGGCAAACGGGTCAATAATGGAAAGTATCGGTTGTGGAAAAATGCCAAAACACAACGTAGCCGCTGCGAGTGGAATCAGCATACAATATTCACGTCTCGTTAAGTCAAAAATCTGATCTTCTGAAATGTGTCCTTTCACATTGAAGGGGCCAAAGAACATTCGTTGAAGTGTCCACAAGTAATACGCTGCGCCCAGTATCAATCCCAATGTAGCAATGATTGCAAAACTTTCGGGCAAAATACCGGTGGCACTATTGGATTTAAATGCGCCCAGAAAGATCATGATCTCAGCAATAAATCCGGAAAAACCCGGCAAACCCAACGAAGCAAAAAAAGCGATCATCACCATGGCGGTGTATGATTTCATTTTTGACGAGAGTCCTGAGTAAGTGCTGATCATGCGATCATGTGTCCTATCATACAGAACGCCTGCCAACAAGAATAACATCGCAGAAATTATTCCGTGACTGAACATCTGATATACCGATCCAGTAACACCTTCTGGCGTAAGGGACGCAAATCCCAACAGCACAAATCCCATATGTGAAACCGACGAGTATGCTATTAGTCTTTTCAAATCCTTGCTAGCCATTGCATTCAGTGCGCCGTAGATGATGGAGATGAGTCCCATTAGTCCTACGAACCAACCAAAGTATAATGCTGCTTCGGGGAAAATTGGAAACGCAATGCGTACTAATCCATATCCGCCGATTTTTAGCAAGAGTGCTGCAAGGATTACGGAGATGGGAGTCGCTGCTTCTACGTGTGCGTCCGGCAGCCATGTGTGAAGAGGTACCATTGGTAACTTAATGGCGAATCCAATAAACAGAAGCAGGAACGCCCATAATCTCCCGTTGTAGGGGCCAATTTGCCAGGGATTGTTAGGGTCCAAAATAGAATTTGAAATAAAATTACCGGGCTCTGCCATGTAAAGCATATTAAAAGTGTGAACCAGCTTACCTGACGAGGAAGGATCATGAACGGATACATAGAGACCGATCATTACAATGAGTATGAAGATAGATCCTAGTAGCGTGTACAGAAAAAATTTTATTGAGGCATACTCTCTTCTGGGCCCTCCCCATACCGCGATGAGAAAGAACATGGGTAATAGCATAAATTCAAAGAAGAGGTAAAACAGTAGAAAATCAAGGGCTGTGAAACTTCCGATGATGGAGGCGTTCAGAATCAGTAGTAGTATGAAGTATCCCTTTACATTTTGATTAATCGTCCATGACGAGATTGTTGCAATAGCCATCACAAAGACGGAAAGGATTACTAAGGGAAAACTCAGACCATCTACGCCTACATGGTAAGTTGCTTTTAGGATGCCCCAGGTACCAAGGTCCAAGGTTATCCAGGATTGTTGCTCGACAAAATAAAACGCTTTTGAGCCATCATAGGCCGTAAACATGAAGATGAGGATCAAGATTTGAAAAAAGTTCGCGGCTGACGTCAGGTATCGAAATGAATTTTCAGATTTAGCCGGGAGCAGGAGCCCGATAAAAGCGGCAGCAAGGGGAATAAATATTAATAATGAGATCAAGTATTGCTGCATCAATAGGGTACTTTAG
>Ga0111539_10008755_pt1 | contig 12836 bp, 6 predicted proteins | sample RhiMethybrSRZTD1_FD_79667 | JGI IMG/M metagenome (GOLD analysis project Ga0111539, IMG submission 79667) | Populus rhizosphere microbial communities from Tennessee, USA - Rhizosphere MetaG P. TD hybrid SRZTD1 (version 2) (version 2) | ecosystem: Host-associated > Plants > Roots > Rhizosphere >...
ACCTTGTCGCAACACCAGGCGCAGGATGTCCGCCGATTGCGCGCCGAGCGCGATGCGCATGCCCAGTTCGTGCATCCGCTGCGCGATGGTGTAGCCGATGACGCCGTAGAGACCGATCGCCGCGACAACCACCGCCAGGCCACCCAGGGCAACGAACAGTGTGGTGCCGAGCCGCCAGCTGCGCGTCTGGTCGTTGACGACGTCCTGCAGCTTCCGAATGATGACGAGTCCGTCGCCCGGCATCACACGCTGCAGTGCACTGCGCACCCGTTCCATTTCGGCGGCGGTCGGTTCACCGGCGAGCCTGACGAGAATCAGGGGCGCCCACCTGGTCGCGAACTGGTCGACATTCAGGTAATACACGAATCGCTGCTCATCCCGCACGCCCTGGAATGCCGCATCTTCGGCGATGCCGACGACCGTGGTGCAGGGTTCGAACGGGATATTCGCGGCTGGTTCCCACGACACCTCCATGCACTGGCCTAACGCCTCGCGACCCGGCCACAGTGCTCGCGCCATCGCCTGGCTGACCACGGCGACTCGCGGCGAACCCGGTACGTCAGTCGCCTGGAATCCCCTTCCGCGCAGGATTCGCGTCCGCACGACGTCAAAGTAGCCGGGACTGACGACGTCGAAATTGAATCGCCCCAGTTGTTCCACCGAGTCGATTCCGGCGACGCGCAGTCGCGCAATACTGGTCTGGAACAGCGCGGTGTTGGCGCGGGCAGCCCCCTCGGTTCCTGGTATCTGTTGCGCGGCGTCAAGGAGCCGCTTGAGTGTCGCGCTTTCGAGACCGCTCTCCAGGTTCGCGTCCCGGAAATCCGGATAGACGTCGATGACTCGGCTGACATCGAACCCTAACGAGACATCACGCACGCGGTTCAGGCTGCGCACGAACAATCCGGCCCCGACGAGCAGGGTGACGGACAGCGCTCCCTGTGTCACGAGCAGGGATGTTTGAAGGGCGGAGCGCCGGTGCGACCCTCCACGCCCGCCGCTCTTCAGGGACGAGGTCAGGTTCGACCGCGCCGCCAGGACCGCGGGACCGATGGTCGAGAGCAGCGCCGCAACCACCGCGCACGCGCTCGCGACGCCAATGGTGCGCCAGTCGGTGCCAAGGTCGAACGTCGAACCATCGGGCAACAGCAACGCCCTGATGGAACTTCCGCCCCACTGCGCGAAAGCGAGGCCCACCGCCACGCCCACCAGGGCGAGCAGCAACGCTTCGATCGCGAACTGGCCGAGCAGCCGTGAACGGCTGACGCCCAGTGCGAGACGCACGGCGATTTCGCGACGGCGACGAAGCACGCGAGCCAGCATGATGTTGGCGACATTCGCGCACGCGATCAGCAGGACGATGGCGGCGACACCGCTGACCCAGAGCAGGACTCGCGATTCGGGTCCGGGTGCGGGACCCGCGCCATTGCGAAGCGGTGCAGCCATCGCCACCGGATGGGCGATGGAGTCCGGGAGCACGCGCGGATTCTGTGCTCGCGCCGCGGTGCGACTACGGATGTATCCGTGTGTGAGTTCGGCGTTGGCCGCTGCCACGGGCACGGCATCCTTCCGCCTGACGATGACTTCCACCCAGTCCCAGTTGTATGACGTCGCGTAGATGTCGCGCTGCCACGGATTCAGGTTGGCTGGAACGGTCGTGATCGGGATGAAGATGTGCGGCGGACGTCCCTGGACCGTGCCGACAAACCCGGGCGGAAGGATCCCGATGACGGTGTAATCGAACTTGCCGACGCGCAGTTGTGTGTTCAGCACGGGGCGTTTGCCCAACTCGGACTGCCAATACTCGTGGGTCAGCAACGCAACCATGGATCCCAGCGGGCGCTGGTCTTCGACGTCCGTGAAGAGCCGTCCCTCGAGGCCACGCAAATCAAAGAACGTGAAGAACGAGGCGCTGACGCCCGCAACTTTCTGGATGCGAGTGTTTTCGCCGACACCGACCCCGAGTCGCCATTCCGAGACCGCCGCGTGTTGCGAGAACGACTGCGCCGACCCGACCAGGTCGAGGTAGCGCGTGTACGGAATGGTTGCGTTGGCGTTTCGCCGGCCGTTGATCGTGGTCTGGAGGTAGACGCGGTGCACCGCCCCCGGATCCTTCATGTACGGAAACGGCCGGAACATGAGCCGATCGATCACGGCAAACATGGCCGCGTTCGCGCCGATGCCCAGGCCTAATGTGATGATCACGGTCGCAGTGAACCCCGGCGCGTGCAGGAGCCCGCGGAACGCGTAACGAAGGTCCTGGAGGAAATGATCGAGCGCGGGAAATCCCCACGCGTCCCGGCTTTCTTCCCGCAGCGCCGTGGTGTTGCCGATCTGCCGGCGCGCGGCGGCGCGGGCTTCGGAACTGGGCATGCCTTCGTGCTCCAGGTCCCGGGCAACGAGATCGACATGGGCGTCGAGTTCTGCCGAGAGGTCGCGCGAAAGGCGATCGCGCTGCACCCATGATCTCAGGCGGAGAATGAATTCTCGCGGCGTCATGCGTCGGACAGCTTGAGGACTCGCACAGTGGCCGCGATCGACCGCTTGAAGTCGGCCTCTTCCTGGCCGAGTTGTTTCCGGCCCGCCGCCGTCAACTTGTAGTAGCGTGCCTCCCGACCCGTGGGCGACTTCTTCGATTCAGCGGTGATCCAGCCTTTCACCAGCATGCGCTGGAGGGCGGGGTAGAGGGATCCTTCCTCGATCTTCAGCGCTTCTCGCGACAGCCGCTTGATGTGCTGGGCGATGCCATAGCCGTGAAACGCTCCGGCAGACAGCGTCTTGAGGATCAGGAGGTCGAGCGTGCCCGAGAGGATCGGCGCGGTTTCGTCGGTGGAACCCATGTCAGATCTACCCCTGTCAGGTCTAGGTATCGATCAGACACCGGCAGTCGCTCGAGGGTTTAGTCGCGCCGGGCGTCGCGGGTCAGCTCAGCGCGGAAATCCGGATGGGCTATGCTGATGAGCGCTTCGGCGCGCTCGCGGATGGAGAGCCCGTGCAGGTTCACCACGCCGTATTCCGTAACCACCCAATGCACGTGGCCACGGGTGGTTACGACGCCGGCGCCGGGTGTCAGTTCCCACACGATTCTCGAGATCGTTCCACCGGCTGCCGTTGACGGAAGGGCGATGATCGGCTTTCCACCCCGTGAAAGCGCCGCACCACGAATGAAGTCCATCTGCCCGCCAATCCCTGAGTAGATCCGGTGGCCGATCGAATCGGCGCAAACCTGGCCTGTGAGGTCGATCTGGATGGCCGAATTGATTGCCGTGACGCGCGGGTTACGACGGATGAGCGCCGTGTCATTCGTACGATCGCACGAATGGAACTCCACCATCGGGTTGTCGTTCACGAAATCGAACAGGCGCTTCGAGCCGATCACGAAGCTCGTGACCGTGCGCCCGGGATGCACGGCCTTGAAACGGTTCGTGACGGCGCCGGATTCGATCAGGTCGACGAGACGGTCCGAGAACATCTCTGTGTGCACGCCGAGGTCTCGCTTGCTCGTGAGGCGTGCAAGAACCGCGTCGGGAATTGCGCCGATGCCCATCTGCAGCGTGGCGCGATCCTCGACCAGACCGGCCACCAACTCCCCGATTCTCGACTCGACCTCGGTTTCCCTGGCAGGTGGGTGTTCGCTCAACGGCCGGTTGGTGTGGACGAACGCTTCGATCCGGTCCGTGTGAATCGCGGTGTTGCCGTGGGTGCGCGGCATCTGCTCATTGATTTCCGCGATCACGAAGCGAGCGCAATCGACTGCCGCGCGCGCCGCGTCCACCGACGTGCCGAGCGAGCAGTAACCGTGGCGGTCTGGTGGGGAGAGCTGGACCATGGCGACATCCAGCGGAACGCTGCCGCTGAGGAAGAGCTCCGGGACGTCCGACAGGAAGATCGGCATGAAGTCGGCGCGTCCGTCGTGTACCGGCGCCCGCATCGATGGCCCGTTGAATAGGGATACCGACCGGATTCGTCCGCCACAGGCCGGTTCGCACCACGGGGCGGGACCGTCGGTGTGCAGGTGATACAGCCGGACGTTTTCAATGTCGGGCCGTGCCGACAGTGCGTCGAGCAACGGCGCCGGCGTCGCCGATGCACCGTGACAGAACACGCGCATGCCGCTCGAGATGACCGAAACGACATCGGCCGCCGAAACGGCGCGATTTGCGAAGGTGGCAGGAGCCATGGCCAAATCTCGATGCCACGTTTGGCGCCGAGCAAGTTCGACGCCCGGCGCAGGCAACTCGACGCGCTCGATCACGCCCCCCAGATTCCGGTCCTGTCCGATTCACTGTCACAGGAGATTCCACCATGCTGTCGCGCCGCCGCTTCGTGCAAACCTCATCCGTTGCCCTCACCGCCACGGCGTGCGGAGTGGCGAAGGGAAGTGAGACCGATGGAAGCGACGACCTTCCGCCTTCCATCGCCGCGCTCACTTCAATGAAGGACCAGGCCACGCCAATCAGCGTGGAAGAGCGCCGCGCGCGTCTCGACAAGGCCCGCCGCCTCATGACCGAAAACAAGATCGACGCGCTCATGCTCACGGGCGGGACGTCGATGGTCTACTTCACCGGCATGCAGTGGGGACTCTCGGAGCGCATGACGGCGGTGATCGTTCCGGCAAAAGGAAACGCCTTCATCGTCACGCCGAAGTTCGAGGAGGAGCGGACCATCGAGCAGGCTAAGACCGGCCCACTCGGCGCCGACACGAGGGTTATGACGTGGGAAGAGCATGAAAACCCTGGTGAACGCGTGGCCCAGGGTCTTCGCGATTCGGGCATCGCCAGTGGCGCGATCGGCATCGAGGAAACGGTTCGGTTCACCTTCTCGAACATGGTGTCGAAGGCGGCGCCTTCTGTTCGCATAACGAGTGGCAACCCGATCACTGCCGGCTGCCGGATGGTGAAGGACCAGCACGAGCTGGCCCTGATGCGGCTCGCGTCGCAGGTGACACTCAAGGCCTACGAGGCGGCGTGGAAGGCGCTCAAGGACGGAATGACGCAGGACCAGTTCGCGGACCTCGTCGCGAAGGCGCACCGCAAGCTCGGTTTCGAGGGCGGGGCCGGCGTTCAGGTCGGCGAATACTCGGCGCTGCCGCATGGCTCCGTGACGCCACAGGTGATCCGCCAGGGGACGATCCTGCTCATCGACGGAGGCTGCAAGGTCGAGGGCTATTCGTCCGACCTCTCGCGCACTTTCGTGTTAGGCAAGGCGACCGACCGGATGAAGTCGGTCTTCGAGATCGAGCACAACGCGCAGTCTGCGGCGCTCGCGGCCGCGAAGCCCGGTGTCGAGTGCCAGGCGGTGGACGCGGCGGCACGGAAGGTGATCGCGGACGGCGGCTTCGGCCCGGACTACAAGTTCTTCACGCACCGCGTGGGGCACGGCATGGGCATGGATGGCCATGAGTGGCCGTACCTCGTCAGGGGCAACACGCTCAAGCTCGCACCGGGAATGGTGTTCAGCGACGAACCGGGGATCTACATCCCGGGAGAATTCGGCTGCCGCCTCGAGGATGACATGGTGATCACCGAAACGGGCGCCGAGTTGTTCACGCCGCAGAGCGAGAGCCTGGAAAAGCCGTTCTGAACTGCCTTGAACGCGGAGTGCGCCGATTGCACAGATCGACACGGATGGAGCTAGCGAGAAAGGGCCAGCGAACGCCCGTGCCCTCGAACTGACGATCCGGGTGGCCCTTTCTCGCTAGCTCTCTCGGCGTTCATCCGTGAAATCCGCGCAATCAGCGTTCAAGGCAGTGTCTGCGGAATCGCAGTCAACCACGTCCTCTCCACACGACGATCACGCCGCACGCCGACCGCTCTCCGGCGAATTGGCGAGGCACAGACGCCGCGGAGACGTAAACCTCCATCGCGGCGATTTCATTGACGAGGATGCGCGAGTCGGCGTGACCGCTCTCCACCAGGAGGACCTGGCCGTCGAGATAGATCATCATGTCGCAGGTGCCATCGTCGACCATCCCCGTCCCGGCTTGCGGCATTCGCTTGAAGTGCGCGCTCAAGTACCGGTAGCCGGTGCCTTCCGACTGGACGCGAACGCCTGGCACCGTTCGCATGATATCAGTCAGCGTGCGTGGTCTGCGCTTGTCGATGTCCTCGCGATCGAGGAAGTAACCGCCGCCAACGCGGCGCCGGCGACGAAAGTCGGCGAGCCGCGCATCGAACGCCGTTGCGCTCCGCTCCACGACGACCAGAGGCCCGGTTCGAAGTGTTACGAGCAGCAGGTGCGACTGTCCCACCTGGACATTGAGCCCCACGTGCCTGATGGCAACCGATGATCCGCGAAACGTCAGGCGGCGCGCACCGGCGCTGACATTGTCGACGGCGAAGGCACCGTCGGGCGAGACGGTATCGCGGACCACATCGTCGACCAGCACCTGCACGAGCGTCGAGACATTCTCCGGAGCGAGCACCCATCCGCTGATTCGCGAGGAGCGGTCGGGAGCGAGTGTGCGACCGAGCACCACGAGCGGCGCTCCGTTCGGTCCTCCCTCCGCGACCACGCTGTCCGTTACGGGCATCTGCAGGTGCACGATCTCGACGGGCACGCTGTCGCCGCGAACATGGCGTGGGTCGCTCCACGACTGGGTCTCATGCGTGACCAGCCATGCCTGCGATCCCGGCTTCACGTTGCAGAACGCATAACGACCACCGTCGCTCGTGAAACCCGTGTGCCGCACGAGCGAGTCCCTGCCTCCAGCGGTTGCGCCGCGGCGCTCGAGCAGGATGACTTCAGCCGCGGCCGCCGGCTTGGTGGAGTCTGCGCTCAAACGGACGTCGCCCAGGATGACGCGCTCGACGGGCGGCGGCGCGCTCGTGCAGCGCTGGCGAGTCACTTCGCGCAGGCCCGCGAGAGCCAGCGTCGCAGTGCTCTCCTGGCGGCGGCGGAGGCGCACGGTCACGATTGGATCGTCGAATCCGAGCGAGTCGAACCGGGCGTGCCAGGCTCGCACGCGCACTTCGCCCTCATCGGCCAGTGAGTCGAACGCGAACCGCCCCAGGCTGTCGGTTTCGGTCGTGCGACCAAGACCTTCGATCGTGACGATCGCGCCCCGCAGTGGAATGCCGAGCGTCGAATCGAAAACCGTTCCTCGCAAGCGTGTCGCTGTGGATGTCGTCGCAGCGGTGGACGCGCCGCCGCCGGCAATCACTTCGCCGCCAACTTCCTGCAAGGCAACCATGACGGTGTCGACGAAAGCGCCGACGGCTCCGTCGGGTCGGCGCCGACTCTCGTTCACATGCAGCACCGGAAAGCGAATCGCCCATCGTTGCACGCCCCAGAGCCCGGAGGGATACCGACCAAAGCTGACGTATCCGCCGCCGCCCGCATCCTGCCTGCGACTCGACGTGACGTAGCGATACTCGACGGTGCGGAGTTCGGCGGTCGCCGAATCGAGCCACAGCACGCCGTCGATGTCGACGCGTGAGGAGACCTGTTGCGGACGGAACGTGAGGCCGACCGATCCGGCCGGGCCGCCGCGGCGCGTGCCGAAGCAATGACCGTTGACGAATGCGTCCGAGAGCAGGATCGCCGCGTCAGGCGCGTAGTAGAATCGCGACGTGTCACGCCTGATGCTGAAGCCGTCGCGGGCCACCGTACCAGCCGTCAGTGTCTCGAATGGATTGGCGGTGACTCCGCTCTGGGTCCACGTGCGCGAATCGCGAAGGACGGAGTCGGGAAGGCCGATCGTCCGTTCGAAACGACGGAGCGCGACGTTGAATCGCTTTTCCTCGATCGCCAGGCTCGCGGCCTCGAGCGTCTTGCGCGCCTCCGCCCACAGGTTGGGCGCGTCACCCGCGTCCCCGGCGACACGCGCGCAACTGCTCGTTGCGGTCACGGCCACCGCGGGCAACTTCGTGCGTTCAAAACGGAACAACACGTCGCGGGTGACGGTGGCCCCGGCGTCGACCTGGAACGCGGGAACGTGGACGCTCCGATACCCGATGACGTCCACGCGAAGCGTGAAGCTGCCTGACGAGGGCGCCTGAAGCCGGAACCGTCCGGCGTCATCGGTGAGCGTCGCCGAGACGCGGCTGCCGGACGGGGATGCGAGGATCACGACCGCGCCGGCGAGGGGCTTTTGCGTCTCGTCGCGCACCGTGCCCGTCACCTCCTGCGCCGCCGCCGTCGCGGCGCAGAGAGCGAGAGCGAGAGCGAGAACTCCTTCCATGCCGTAGCGAGTCACATCGCACCTCCGCCAGGCATCAGGCATCTGGCACCAGGCATCAGAGTCAGGATTGAGGATCCTGGTGCCTGATGCCTGTTGCCTGATGCCCTGGTTTACTACGGTACGGCTTTCTCCGGTAACAGAACGAATCGCGCATGACGCGACATGTCCAGGAAGCGCCTGGCCGCGTCGCGAATCTGCTCACTGGTCAGTTTCTGGATGTAATCCTGCGTGTAGGTGGCGAGGCCGCGCGGATCCTCACTGTTTTGCAACCGCGCGGCGATGTTGCCGACCCAGTAGCTGTTTTCCTTGAGCGACACTTCCTGCGTGCGCAGCTGCTGCTCGCGCACTTTCTGCAGCTCGGCCGCCGTAGCGCCGTCGCGCTTCACGGTGTCGATGACCGCCTGGACCGTCTTCCAGAGCAGGTCGACCTTGTCGGGCGACGAGCCGAAGTCCACGGTGAACTGGTATTCCGGCTTGGGATACTTGGTGAGTTGGCCGCCGGCAGACACCGAATACGTGCCGCCTAACGCTTCGCGGAGGTTGTCGAGCAGCTTCATCTCGATCAGGTCACCCAGCGAACGGATGGCGTACCTCGACGCCGGGTCGAACGTCGTTTCGCCAGTGAAGAAAACCAGCGTGCGGGCCTTCGGCTCCACGCCCTTCCGGACCGTCTTCTCGACGACGCCCGCCGGGTTCTTCATGCCGACGTCCTTCCACGTTTCCTTCCGGCCGCTGCCGGGGAGCGCGCCGATCCATTGCTCGACGAGCGGCTTGATCGAGTCGAGGCTGACGGCGCCCACGATGACGAACGTGAAGTCCGACAGGTCGGCAAACCGGTCGCGATAGATCTCGTACTGCCGGTCGTATTTCGATGACTGCAGCATGGCGGCCGTCAACGGCTGCGCCCGCGGATGGTTCTGCTGCATCGTCAGGCCGACGGTGTCCGAGAACACCTGCTCGGGATCCTTGTCCCGGTTCGCGAGCATCGGCACGAATTGCGCCCGGAAGGCATTGAACGCGACATCATCCTTCCGCGGCGCGGTGGCCTTCAGGTAGATGAGCTGGAGGATGGTCTCGAGGTCACGCGGTGAGCCACCCGCACTGATGGTTTCATCCAGGCTGCCGATCCCGAACTGCACGCCCGCGCGCTTGCCGGCGAGCTTCTTGCCCAACTCGATCGCGTCGAATGACGCGACGCCGCCGCGCGGCACCGTGAAGTTCGCCAGCGAGGCATCGGCAAAATCCGCGTCGGAGACGACACTCGTTCCGCCGGGGCTGAAGGCCTGGATCATCACCTCATCGGCCTTGAAGTCGGTCGGCTTCACGACCACGCGAATGCCGTTGGAAAGCTTCCAGTCGGTGACGCCGATCTCCGGGACCTTCTTTTCCTCCACCACGCGCCCTGCGGGCGGGTTCGTCGCGACCAGCGGCGCTTCCGAAACCGTTTCCTTCCACGCCGTCACGGTCTCGCCGTCGACCTTGCGGAAGGTGTTCAGCAGTTCGCCGCTGGACGGCACGCTGGCCGTCGGACCCGTCGGAGCGGACACCGCCACGACGCGGTTGACCTGCGTGATCCATTGCCGGCCTAACGAGTTCACGTCCTCGAGCGTCACCGTCGGCAGGACGCGCTTGGCCGTCTCGTATTCCCATCCGATGCCGGGGGTGGGCTCAGCGGTCAGGAAGTAATTGATGTATTCGGCGGCGTAGCTGCCGGATTCGGTCTTGTCCCGCTCCTGGAAGGCGCTCTCGAGGCCTCGCAACTGCGATGCCTTGGCGCGATCCAGCTCGGCTTGCAGGAACCCGTGCTGGTCCACGCGGCGCGCCTCACGCAGGATCGCCTCGAGGCCACGCTGCACACCGCCGTCCTTCACCGTCGCCGACAGGAAGTACACGTCGGTGGACCGGACGAACGGACCGTACGATGAACTGGCGAAGGCGAACGGCGCGTCCTGCTGGCGCGTCATCTCCGTCAGCCGCGAGTTGAGCATCTGGTTGTACAGCCGTCTCGCCAGCAGCAGGCGATAGTCGGACTGCTTGACGAGCGGCGCCGGCGGATGCTTGTAAATGAGCTGGATCGAGGAGACCTGCTCCTCGGGATCCTGCACGATGGTCACCAGCGTGGAATCGTGTCCCGGCACCGGCACCATCGCGCGCTGGCGTGGCGTCGCCGGATTCGTCAGGCGGCTGAAGTGCTCGCGGACCAGCGTCTCGATCCGCGCGGGGTCGTAGTCCCCGACGGCAATGACCGCCATCAGGTTGGGCCGGTACCAGTCGCGATAGAAACGCTTGAGGGGACCGGGGTTCGCGGCCTTGATGATCGTCGTGTCGCCGATCGGCAGTCGCACTGCATAACGAGAACCCTGGAACAGGACCGGGAACTGCTTGTCGCGGATGCGCGCGCCGGCGCCGAGTCCGGAGCGCCACTCCTCCAGCACGACGCCGCGCTCCTTCACGACTTCGGTCGAGTCGAACAGCGCGCCGCCCGCCCAGTCCTCGAGGACGTCGAAGCTCCGCTCGACCAGCCCCGGCTTGTCCGTGGGCACTGGAAGGATGTAGACGGTCTCGTCGAATCCCGTGTACGCGTTCAGGTCCGCGCCAAAGCGCACGCCGATCGACTCGAGGTACTGCACGATGTCGTTCTTCGCGAAGCGCCGTGTCCCATTGAACAGCATGTGTTCGGTGAAGTGGGCGAGGCCCTTCTGGTCCTCATCCTCGAGCACCGACCCGGCGTTGATCACGAGCCGGAGCTCGAGCCGCTTTTCCGGCTTTGCATTCTTGCGGATGTAGTAGCGCAACCCATTCGGCAGCGTCCCTGTGCGCACGGCTGAGTCCAGCGGAATCACGTCACCCTGGGCCACCGCGACATCGGGCAGGGCGGCCACCGGCAGGAGGGCCGCGGCCAGGAGGGCTCGGCGGGACAAAGCGGTGAGCAGCGAGCGGAGACGGCGCATGTCGAATCCTCGGAGAGTGCTGGATCAGCACTAAACTTAGAGGCTCGCGCGACTCGCGCCGAGGGCGGAAGGATGGAACGAGCGACGGCGGGGCGGGAGCGATAGTGCGCGTGACGCGATGGCGCCGCTCCCGTGAGCCGGAGGCCGGGCGACCGAAGTCGCCCGCCTCGCGGCGGAAGGTCAGTCGATCGTGCCCTTGATCACGGGCTTGAATAGGAGGCCGTTCTGCAGGATGGTGTTGCCCCGCAGCACAAAACTCTCCTCGGCGTCGAAGTCGAGCAGGACGTCGGTCGTCTCGCCTGCGGTCACAAGGACCGGCGAGATGAGGAGGACCTTGATGCCGGCCTTTCCGGCGGACGGGAACAGGATCGATGGCGACGATGTCGCCGTGAGTTTCATGTTGTTCTGCAGCGTGACGCTGGACTTGTCGGTGTCCAGGATGAGCCGGATGCTCTGATACGTCCCGGCGGCAACGGTGGCATCACCGAGGAACGTGCTGACGCCGTTCTGGAGGTCCATCAGGTCGAACGACGCGTTAGGCGTCGCGAGGACAATCCAGCCGTTGGACGCCGACTGGTTGGCGTCCACCGATGCGGCCGCGTCGGTTTCCGTCGTCGATTCCAGTTTCGCCTCCACCCGCACCACGAACACGTCGATCGATTGCACCGAGTCCAGCGGGAACGGCGCGTCCGTCATGCGGAGCGCGATATGGCCCTGTCCCGGAGCAAGCGAATTGGAACCGTCGTCGGAGCACGCGAGGAGCGTGCCGAGCACGGCCATGCTTGCGATCAAGAGTCTTGCCTTCATGAATCCTCCCTGGGGTCCTGGTCATCACCAGCGACACATACGGCTGACATCGCTGATAAGGCGTTGGATCTGCCAACACAGGCAGATACCTCGACAACCAGCGAACGATTCATCCAATGCGCATGAGGAGACGGTGGTGCCGGTCACGTAATCGGCGGCTAACTCAGCATTCCAATCATCCGCGCACCCGGTAATTGTTGTGGTCGTCATGCAACGTCCTTGGATTCTCTCGCTCGCGATGTTCCTCGCGCTCGTTCCGGTCACGCTCCTCGTGCCGGGACTCGACGAGCTGGTCGTCGTGCGTCATGGTGCTTCGGAGTCGGCGGCCCACGCCTTCATGACCGTCAACATGCTGGCGGGCATGGCAGCGATTCCGTTCGTTATGCGCCGGCTGCGCACGCTGGGTGACCTGCGCAAGTGGCTCGCCGTTCTCTTCCTGGTGGATGCGCTCGCATTCATCGGCATGGGGCAGGCTTCTTCGATTGCCGGGCTTTTCGCGTTCCGCGTACTCGACGGCGCGGTGCACCTGCCCGCGATCACGCTCCTGATGGTGGCCGCGAATCGTGCCGCTGGCGAACGACGGGGCGCCTCACTCGGCGCGCTCGCGTCGGCGCTCATGCTCGGCATCACCGTTGGCTCGCCGTTGGGAGGCTGGCTGGTACAGCGAGGCGGCGACGATGTGTATCGAGCCGGCGCCGCCGTGTTCGTCGTGGCGGCGCTGGTCAGTCTTGCCGCGCCCGTGGCCAACATCGCGCGGGAATCGTCCGCGCGCAGTTACCGTTTCCAGTGGCGCCGAGCCGAGTCGTGGATCCCGTTAGGCTACGCGTTCATGGACCGGTTCAGCATCGGGATCTTCGTGTCGACGTTCACCCTGTTCCTGGCCCGTGAGCACCAGATCG
>Ga0111539_10008757_pt1 | contig 12832 bp, 21 predicted proteins | sample RhiMethybrSRZTD1_FD_79667 | JGI IMG/M metagenome (GOLD analysis project Ga0111539, IMG submission 79667) | Populus rhizosphere microbial communities from Tennessee, USA - Rhizosphere MetaG P. TD hybrid SRZTD1 (version 2) (version 2) | ecosystem: Host-associated > Plants > Roots > Rhizosphere >...
AAGCGCTGTGGCACAAGGTGGTCGGCGCGCTCTTGGTGAAGTTCGGCGACCAGAATCTCAACATGGCCGACTTCGCGCCCATCGAAGGAAAGGCCGTTGTGATAGGGACGTCGAACGAAGGGCGCACGATCACGCTGCGCCTGATGTCGAACGCGGAGGCCGAACGCCTTGCGGCCGACTTCCAGCGCAGCGCGGACCGCCGCGGGTAGCTCAGACGAGCAGCTTGCCTGCGCAGGCTTCGATCGCCCGGAACCCGTGCTGCACGGTGGTCTCCGGAGACTCGTGCAGGCCGTCCACTCGCGAGCGCTCCAGGTCGTCGGTGTGATGCGTGACGAAGCGGCTGTCCTTCGCCGCGTAGGCCAGCAGGCCGGCGCGGATGATGTCCATCTCCGACGCGAGCCGACCATACGAACCCTTGTAGGGGAGGCACCAGCTGATGAGCAGTTCCGGGCCGCTGCTGCGGGTGCGGAGCAGCTGTCGGAAGTCGGCGACCATGCCGGGCAGCGCCGCCACGAACTTCGCACCGTCGCCGACCTGGGAAGCGTCGTTCGTGCCGAGGTTCACCACGAGCAGACGATCGTCGGGGACGAGGCCGCGCTCCCAAATCAGCGCCCGCGCCGCGAGCACGTCCGTCGTGAACTCGCGCCAGTGCTGGTCCGCCTGTCGCTCCCACCGGCCGCCACGCTGCTGCGGGCCGTCGATCTGATAGGTCGGTGCCAGCGACGACAACGCGCTCGACGAGGCGCCACGCTTCACCATGCAGTAGTTGAGTGGGTAGATCGGTTCGAGAGCGTCGTGCATCGACAGCTCAGGGCCCGAGGACAGGTTGACGTCGCCGCTGCGGTTGCCGTTGGTCGCCGGGTCGGCGATCTGGATCTCCTGTGCCTGCCGGTTGTAGCAGAGCTGCGTCGGCTTCCGGAGCGTTCCGGGAGGGACGGGGCCGGTGCGATCCAAAGACACGCTGTCGAGAATCCACGACAGCTGGACGCCGCCTGCCATGATCGAGTCGCCGATGGCGTAGATCATGGGGCAGGCGTTGGTCGGGATCGGTTCGGCGATCCCTTCGTTCGCCCGCTTCAGCAGTGCGGCCGACTCGTGGCCGAGCGTCTTCACGTAGTCGAGCGTCGTGTAGAACTGGTCGTCAGGGGCCGGGTCGCCCGCCATCTGGATCGGGTAGCCGAACTGCGCGCGCCCCATGTCGATCACCCGCACGCGAGGGACGGCGTTCGCGTAGGTGTCGACCATCGAGCGAACGGTGACTGCGGCGCCCGGCTTCGTTCCGAGCAGGAAGCGCGGGTGCGGGCTCACCAGCTGCAACTCCAGCGCGGGGTTCCCGAGGAACGTCTTCAGCCACGTGTGGATGTCGAGCAGGTTGAGCGGCAGGAACAGGATCGACAGCCCGGCCTCGCGCATGTCCTCCTGGAACAGGTCGACGAGCGCCATCCTCCAAGCGATCGTGTGACCGCGCTCTGCGGCAGCGGCGACAATGCGAGGCATCTCGGCTTCGAAGCTGGCCCGCGACACGCCTCCGGTCTTCCACCCTCCGTTCAGCCCCGAGGTGCTGATCACCTTCGTCACCATGAAGTACGGAGGCTGCGGGTAGACGTCGGTCAGGTACTTCGTCATGTAGCCGATGTCTGGTCCGGCGCCCTGTCCACCGCTTGCGGGGTTCCCTCCGAGCGTGCGCGTGATGGTGCCGACGCCACCTCCGAAGCCGACCGTTGCCGGCGCCGGGTGGTAGACGTCGAAGCGGCCAGTGCCGATGCGGAACTGCACGCCGAGGCCTCCAGGGATCGTCAGGCCCCACGAGCTGACGGTGAGCGTGTCGGCCGTGTTCGAGATGATGATCCGCACCACGAGCGGCACGAGCGCGAGCCCCGGAACGCCCAGGTAGGGGGCGAGCACGGTGACGGTGCGGCCGACGATCGCAGGATCATTGACCGTCCAGCCTGGGCTCGGGGTGGCCACGATCGTCGTCGTGGTGCTCGACGCCATGACGTAGTGAACAGTCGAGGCCGTGTGGTCGTAGAACGGGAAGAAGTCGGCCGACTCAGCTCCGCCTCCGGGGACGAAGTTGAGCAGCGACGGGTCGTTGAACGGCTTCAGGTCGAAGGTCGGATCGCCGACTGCCAGCAGCGGCTGCGGCCCGGCACCTTGGTAGTTCGAGATGTGGAGGATGCCGGGGACTGTGGCCATGGCCGCGGATGCTATCGCAGGCGGCCCGCCGGCTCACTCAGGACACTCGGACCGAGCATCCTTGGCGACGTGTTCCCCTTCCCCGCGGCGCACCAGCTCCGCCTCGATCTGCCGGTCGTCGATCGCGAGCATCTGCCGGATGTGCTCCCTGGCCACCGGAAGGAAGGCGCCGTCGGCGAGCAGCCGGCGCAAGCGGAGCCTCTGTTCGACGGTCAGGCGCACGGGTCAGACCCCGTTCAGCTGCACCGACGTCCACCGCAGCAGCGCTTCGAGGCACACCGCGAGGATGATCGGCTCGGCGTCGGCCGAGCGCACGCAGACGAGCCAGCGGCCGGCACGGTCCTGGCCCGGCAGCGTCACGATGTAGTCCTCGTTCTCGCCGCGCACCGTGAGGCAGGCGGTGAGCTGCTGGGCGGCGATCTCGGCATCCTGGCGACCGACGTGAGTCGACACGGTGACCATGCGGCCGGCGGTGACGTTCGAGGGGAGCTTGGTGTTCATGGCGGTGTAGTGGCCGGGAGCCTTGGGAAACCGTCGCGGATCGTTGCGGGAAACGCGCTCCGAAGTGTCACATCTAGGCCCATAGCCTGAGCCCAGTCCAGGAACGCCGGCAACAGGTCGACTGGGGAGGCTGGCTCTGCAAGCAGGCGATCGACCTCGGCGAGGACGGCGGCAGAAAGCGGCTGCGCGCGCACTCCGACGTGAGCGTGGCGAGCGAGCACCCAATCGCGCAGGCGTCGCAGCTTGGCGTCGGCGCTCATCAGTGGGACGGGTGCCACGTCTTGCCTCCGTCGTGCGAGTGGACCCCGCTGTTGACCGCGAGCGGGCTCAGCTTCCGGCCGCTCTGAAGCTCGGCCGCGGCCACGGCGCGCGCGAGCACGTCGCTGAACCTGACCGACATCATGCGGTAGGTGCACGCGTCGGTGAGCTTGCCGCGGTCGGTGGTGGCCCACCCGTCGAAGGCGACCTCGCCCTTGGGGCCGAGCTTGACCTTCACCTTGTTCGTCAGCAGCCCGGACACCAGCGACTTCAGCGCCGCGTCGATCCGTTTGCGCCGCTGCTCGGGAGTCTCTTGGGGTTGCAGGGAATCGCAGACCATGGGGACCTCGTGAGATGATAAACAGGGAAGAAGGAGTCGTCGGTTTCACGCCCGGGTCTATGGGCAACTGGCGGCAGGTGTTCGTTCAGACCACCAAGTGGCCGGTCCTTCACGCGGTTTGTTCCGCGTCGGTGGGGAAGTCGATCTGCGGCAGCGCCACCGGCGCCGGCGTGAGCGGTTCCGAGTCGATCGCGGAAGGCGGGTTCACCAGGAATGAGCGGCCTTCGACCACGATGGCGACAGGCGTGGCGACCACCGGAGCCGGCTCCGCGTCGTTCTCCGGCCCAGGCATCTCCTCGGGGCCCGTCTCGACGTCGGCCATGCGCTGGAGGTTCACCGCCGGCAGCGCCTCGGACGGCGTGGCGTCGACGTCCTCGCGGTGGTCGACGTCGATGAAGCTCAGGCGGGCCGAAGCGATCGCGCCCTGTTCCTTCTGGAGATCTGCCATCACCTTCGCGGCGTCCTCGCCGCCGTTCGTGATGCGCTTCACGATCGTCCGAGCCACCTTGCGGGCCGCTTCGATCGCCGTCGACGCCGCCTTGGCCTTGTCCTCGGACAGCACCTGGAGCATCTGCTTCGCGTTCACAGCGGCCTTGCGGATCGCGTCCGGGTCCATCTTGGCCACGGCGTCGTTCATCTGCCCGAGCATGTCGCCGACGTCGCTCGCGATCGCCTCGGCCGCCTGTTGGTCGTCGGTGGCCACGCGGCCCTTGACCACGTAGAGCCGGACCTTCGTGCGGGTGCTGAGCTGATTGTGCGCCGCGGCGATCCGCATGGCGCGGTCGATCGCCTCGGTGAGTTCGGCTTCCTTCGACTCGGGGCACAGCAGACCGAAGCTGGTCTGGCTGCACACGCGGCGGATCTCGGAGCCGGCTGCCGCGCGCGAGCCGACTGCGCGGTCGTAGTCGTCGGGGTCGTCGCACAGGCGGGTCGTCTCCCACTTCTCGACAGTGCGATCGTCGGTCTTAGCGATGTCCTTGCGGTCGAACTTCACGCCGCCGAACACCGACGTCTTCAGGGCGACGAGGATGCCGGGGCGGAGGGTCTGGTAGTCGCGTTTCACGGTAGGCATGTTGGTCTCGATTGGGTTGGAGTTGTTCGTGTGCCACACAGTGGCCGGGTGCCGCAGCGCATTGTCGCGCCGCGTCCCGGAATCAGCTGACGTCGAGCTGGCGCCCGGTTGGGGCGGCCGTCGACGTCGCCTCCGGGGCGTTGGCCATGCGGGCCCGGCCCTCCGCCCACGAGCGCAGCCCCTTCAGCTTCTCGCCCATCGACTTCAGGATCGGAACCACCGTCTTCGACGCCAGGATCAGGTCGTCTGCGGTGAGCGGCCGGCGGCCGTCGTTGTAGGCAATGAGCAGCGCATCGGGCACGGTGGCAGCGATCTCGGCGCCGGTGAACTGCACCATGGCGGAGCTGGCGCGCGCGAGTTCGGCCGCGGGAAGCATCCGGGACCCGAGCGACGCGCGCAGGATCGAAGCGCGCTCGGACGTGGTGGGGACGTCGACGAAGAACAGCTCGTCGAAGCGCCCTTTCCGCAACAGCTCCGGCGGGAGGCCGGTGACGTCGTTGGCGGTGGCGACCACGAAGACCGGCGCCTGCCGTTCCTGCATCCAGGACAGGAGCGAGCCGAGCGCATCGCTCGCCACGCCGCCGTCGCCTTGCGACCCCTGCGACCCAGCGAGCGCCTTCTCGATCTCGTCGATCCAGAGCACGCACGGGGCGACCGTCTCCGCCGTCTTCAACGCCTTGCGGATGTTGGCTTCCGACTCGCCCACGTACTTGCCGCGCAGCGCGCCCATGTCGAGCCGCAGCAGCGGCATCTTCCACGCGGACGCGACGGCCTTCGCGGTGAGCGACTTCCCGCAGCCGGGGATGCCCACCAGCATGACGCCCTTCGGCGCCGGCAAGCCGAACGCGCGCGCCTCGGGGGAGAACCCGTCGTGCCGCGCGGCCAGCCACGCCTTGAGCACTTCGAGGCCACCGATCGCCTCGACGCCGCGCGGGTCCGGGTCGTACCAAGTGAGCACCTTCTCGCGAGCGATGATCCGCTTCTTCTCGCCGCTGACGATCGAAGGCTCGATGCGCTTCGTCATCACCGCCGATCGGGCGTAGCAGTTTGCCGCCTCGTGCGAAGACAGGCCGACCGCCGCGTCGACGCACTCGGCGAACGTCTCCGGCGTGACGGCACTGGCCCGGATGCCTTCGGGCAGGTTCTGCACGCACTGCCGAAGCAGCGACTCGATCTCCTGTCGATCGGGGAGCGGGTAGTCGATCACCGTGCACTGGTCTTCCAGTTCCGGAGGCACCTCGGTCACGGGCGCGAGGATCACGATCGCGCGAGCGTTCTCGCGTCCCTCGTTCTCCAAGTCGCGCGCCGCGTTGCGCAGCATGCGCACCAGCACCGGGCTGGCGAGCCACTTGTGCAGGTCGCGCATGATGTAGACGCGGCGGTTCGTCTCGCCTTCGGGCGCCACTCCCGTCTCGGCCATGATCTTGTTGACGGCTGCCGTAGGGTCGCGGAAGTCCTGCTCGTTCCACTCGGGTGGCTTGCCCTGGGCGTTGGTGAACCCGACGCCGCAGTCCCAGCTGAACGTCGTGAAGGACGCCGCCGCAGCTGCTTCCTTGATGCCCGACTCCACCCGCTGCTCCTCGCGCGTGGCGATCCAGAGCAGGGTGTTGCGGGCTCGCAGCAGCGAAGCGATGTCGCTGTTCGCCGCTTGCCCAGCGGTCTTCTTGAGGACGGGTGGGCTAGCGGCCATGGCGGGACTCAGCGCGCGTGCGCACGACGAGGAACAGAAGGACGCAGACCGCGAGCAGGATCACGACGTGGTCGAGCACGTGGTGAGCGCCGTGGTCGTGCCCGATGTGGGCGAGGACGGTGTTGAGCATGGCCCGTAGTGGCCGATCGGTTCCCGTGTTTGTCGCACGCGTTGCGATTCACCACTTCGACCGCATGCCTCGGCGCCGGATCTCGGCCATGGCGACGAGCGACGTGCCGTCGGGGATCTCGGAGCCTTCGAAGCCCATCATCTGCGCTGCTTCCTGGTCGGGGATCCACCTGTCGGGAGTGCACCCGTGCTCGCACGGCATTGCCTTCACCTCCCCGTAGAGCTTGCACAGCGCGGGTCGTGCTTCGTAGGCCGTGCACCGGTTGTCGGGTCCGAGCACGGGGCAGCGCAGCTGGCCGGGCGGAACGATCGTCAGCCGGTCGGCGCAGAGGCCGGGCGCCGGCCAGACGTCGAACGAGCGCCCGGTGGCAGCCTGGAGCGCTCCCACCTCCGCCGGCGTCATCGGGACCACCGTGCACTGGTCGTGACAGAGCCCCTTGCACTTCATCGAGGATGCACCTGCTTGCTTCGCCACGGGTTAGTCATCCGCAGATCACACCCGCACGCATAGAAGACGGTGGTCTGTGTTCGCGTCCGACTCCAGACCTCCACCGCACCGAAGTCGTTCATGTGCTGCTCTGGCTCCATGCTGTCGATGCGAAGATCGATCGACATCGGTCCTGCTCCGTGCTCTGGGCACTTCCGGATGTCCTTTGGCAGGCTGCTCACAGCGAGATCGCTAAGGTTCATCCCCGAGCCTTCCGCAGCGCTTCCATCTGCTCGGCGATTTCTAGCTTCATCGACAGCTTGGCCTGGAGCTTGCGTTGCGTGGTCATGCGATCTTCCGGAGTCGGCAGGTGCGGATCCATGCCGCGTGGAGCAGGAACTTGCGAGCTTCGTCCTTCTGGCCGTGGCGAAGACACGTCCTGGCGATCGCCATGTTCTGGTGCCAGGACTCCTCGATCGACGCGTGGAGCCACTTGTCGCTCAGGAACTCGCCGACGTCGCGGTCGGCCCAGTGGTGCGCGAGAGGGAAGGCAATCAGCGTGATGCGGCGCATCGCCTGCTTCAGCTTCTCGCGGCGACGCTCGTCAGAGCACGCCGACCGGTGCCACAGCGAGTAGAACCGCCGAGGCAGAGCGGCGAGCCAGGAGTTGAGTGCGAGCTGGTTCATGTGCGCACGAGTGGCCGGGGAGCGATCCGCATTGTCGCCGTGGTCAGTTGTTTGGTTCTTCTGGTGCGCTCCGCGCATCAAGGATGGCGTCGATCTTCGCGAGTGCGTCAGAGACGATCTTCCGCATCCTCAACAGGCGACGCTTGTCGCGATCGCAAGACTGGAACAGAACCCTGATTATCATGGCGTCTGCCCGAGCTATGCCGCGGTGTTGAGCGATCTCCGTGCGCATCATCTGTAGCTTCGACCATTCGGATGTGCCGCGAGTCACTGTTGCACCTCTCCGTCTTCGATCACCACAGACGTTTGCTCGCGACGTTCCACCGTCTCGACCCAGACCTGGGCGCCGGCCGACTCGGCCAGCTCGGCCAGCAGCTTCATCGAGTCGTTGTCGAGCAGCGACCCGTCCCGCACGAGCAGCACGCGCAGGCGCGGGTTGCTGGCGAGGCCGATCCCCACCGCCACGCGCAGCTGTTGCGACGCCGAAGCCTGTTCGAGCGGGATCCCTTCGAACGTCACGCCGCCTTCGGGCGTGAACCCGAGGCCGGGGACCGGCATCGCCGCCGCGGCAGTGCGCTTCAGCTTCTCGTCGTCGATCGCGGCGATGTTCTTGGTCAGCGCCTCGTGCTTGGCGTCGAGCCCGGCCGCTTCGGCCATGACCCGCTGCCGCTCGTGGCGGATCCTGACCTTGGCGTTGGTCGCCTCAGCTTGGCTGATCTGGTCGAGCAGCGGGCCGGTCGGCACGTCCGTCAGTCCCTGCACGTGCACGCACGTCTTGCGGTGTTCCACCAGCATCGCGTCGTGTTCCACCAGCGACTTGTCGAGTTCCTGGCGCAGCTTCGAGATCCGCTCGGCGGCAGCGGCGAGGGTCACCGTGAGCATGCCGAGCTGGTCGCGCTCCTTCTGGTTGGCGCCGTTCCGTGCCTGCGCCTCGCGCACGTCCTTCGCGAGCGCGGTGATGTCGACCGGTTCCTCCGGCACGTTGGCGGCGAGCGCCGGCATCGCCGACAGCTGGCCGCGCAGCTTCACCGACTCGCGACCGACGGCGGTCCGCTCCTCGTAGATGGTGGCCCGCTGGCCGTCGAGCGGTCCGAAGTCGAGCCCGGCCACCCGGCGCAGGGTCTCCCCCTGAGCCTTCGCGTCCATGCGCGAGAAGGCCAGGGGGTCGAACGACAGCTGCCCGATCAGACCGTTCAGCATGTCCTGCGGGGAGGCGAATCGGGAGCCGTCCTTCGCAGTGACCACGACTTCGCTCCGACCGCCCGGCAGGAACGAACGTCGCGCTTTGAACTCGCCCAGGTCCACCTCGGTCTCGGCGAACGCCTCGCCGCGGCGGATCGGCTCGTCGGGGCAGAGCTTCTTGCCACCGATGGCCATGGCTATCGAGTCGATGACCGAGGACTTTCCCTGGTTGTTCCTCCCCGAGATCACGACGAGACCGGTGCTGCGCGGTTCGATCCGCACGGCTCGGAGCCTTTTGACGTTGGTGGATCTCAGAGAAACGATGGTCAGCGTCTTGGGTTCGTCGGTCATGGGAGTGGGGGTTCGCAGGTGACGTAGCACTGGCAGTAGTCGCGCCCGCTGCACTTCGGCAGCGGCGGCACGACGGACATCGGGACCACCTTGCCCATCAGCTCCAGCGCGCCTGCGCAGGTGTGGGGCCCTGGGTTGCACTGGAAGTAGGCGGGCCGCTCGGGATCCTGTCGCGGCGGGTTCACTTGCCGCCCTTCCGCGCCTTCGCGATGGTCGATTGAGCCACGGCGGTCCGCGTCAGCCGCGCCGCCGCGCGCTTGGCGTCGCTGGACGCCATCGACTCGGCGACGGTCGGCCAGTTGAACGGCCCCTTCCAGCCGCGGATCCGCAGCAGGCGCTCGCACGTGGAGCGGTCGTGCATGGTGCCGACGATCGTCTTGCCGTCCTTGTCCTTGATGTCGACGCCGTAGCTGCCGAAGAACGGGTCGGGCGTGTACCGCTCCAGCTCGAACGTCGTGCCGGGTTCCGGCTCGTTGCGCGGGACGCACACGTGCTTCGCGGCGCCAGCCTTCAGTTCCTCGTGGGTCGGCTTCGGCATGCCGCAGTCGTAACAGAGCTTCGCTTTGTTGGTCATGGTCATGGGTAGGGTCAGAATTGGAACAGCTTGGACAGGCCGCGGGGACCGCAGCCGTGGACACAGGTCTCGCACTCGGTGGTCTTCTTGCCCTTGCCGACGCGGTAGGTGCCGACCGACACCTTGCGGCACTGCCAGCAGCGCTCGCCGGTGATCGTCACGAAGCGTGAACCATCGAGAACGACGTCACCCTTCGTGTAGTCGCGGTTCTTGTCGACGGGAATCGAGGCCATGCAACCAAGTGGCCGATCGCCGCGCGATCATGTCGCGACGCCACCGAAAAAAATGTGCGGCACGTCGCGACGGTTTCCTGCGGCGACCGTCCACTACCCGGCGTGAACACCATTCAACTACAACCGCAAGACGTGTCGGCCGACGCCGACCACGGCTACGTCGACGGCCTCCGAGTCGATCTCGACACGGCGTGGACCGCCTCCGATCCCAGCGTGGGCTACAGCGGCGGCGTCGAAGTCGCCCTCGGCAAACGGATCGAGCTGATCGACCGGGACCACTGGGACCAGTGCCACCCCGGCGTGGAGCCGACTCCCGAGGCCATGCTCGCGCTGGTGCGCACGGCGGAGACGCTGATCCACGAGGCGGTCGAAGACTACTGTGCGAGGAACCCGTCCGAGCCCGACTTCGACGACGACTCCGCCGACGACGGCGGCGACGACTACTGAGCGGGAGTCCGTGACCGCCACCATGCGCCGCCAGACACTCACCCGCGACGACAACGCCAGGGAACGGCTCGACGACGAGACGATCCTGCCGAGCTGGATGTTCAGCCGGGCCGGGCTCGACGGGTGGGAACACAGCACGTGGCGCGAACCGGTCGAAGACGAGGCTGCGCTGTGCGCGAGCATGGCGGGCGTGCCAGGGTGGGCCGCGGCGCGGTTCGCGCAGTCACGAGCGGCGCGGGCGCTCGGGATCGCCTGGGACGACCTGACGCAGATCGCTTGGCTGGGCGTGTTGCGCGGAGTTCGAACGTGGCGCGAGGACGGACGCATGACGCTGCACTCGTGGTGCTGCACCAACGCTCTGTTCCCGATCCGCCGAGCGCTGGCGAAGGTCTACGACAAGTGGAACCGGCTCGGCCGATGCGCGGAGCTGATGCCCGTCTCGCAGATGGAGAGCGCCGACGACCAAAGCATCTGGGAGAAGTTGGAAGTGCCGATGGGGCGCGATGACGCGCGGTCAGTGGCGATCGCCGCGGCCACGCACGCGCTCGGCATCCTGCGGGCACGCCACCGCTACCGCGAGGCCGACGTGCTGGAGATGCGGGTGCTCGACGGCCGGACGCTCCAGGAGATCGGCGACCTGATGGGGGTCACGCGCGAGCGCATCCGCCAGATCGAGGCGAAGGCGGTGTCCCGACTGGCCGAGATCTCCGAGTGGCGCCAGTACTGGGAGGATTCGGAATCCGTGGCAACCGCGACGGGTTCCTGATCTGTGCGGCCACTTGCTGGCATGGAAACGTTCCGCTCGATGCTTCCCTTCTGCTGCGCCAACGTCCGCACGACCGGCCAGCTCTGCCGGAATCAGGCGCCGCTGCGCGTGCGCGACCCGCAGGGGAAGCTCCTCTACTTCTGCCGGAACCACCGGTCCCACTACACCAAGGTCTGGACCGCGGCCCGCGCCGCAGACGAGGCGCTGCGCGCGCAGTTCTCGGTGACGTCGTGAACGTCCGGCTCACGAAGGCCGACTACCTCGTGCTGGCCGCGCGGCGCAAGCGGGCGCTGATGTCGGTCGCCGAACAGCTCGGCAAGGAACACGCGCTGACGAAGATGATGGACTGCATGGCGTGGGGGCGCAGTGCCGCAGAGCAGACCGGATCCGGGACCACGTTGCAGACCGCGGTGGCCGAGTGGGCATACCTCGTAGGCGCCTACGACGTGCTCAACACGTGGGCTCGCGACAACGACATCAAGGGGCAGATCGTGCTGGTGAAGGCGTGGTCGGCGCACCGCTGCGACAGCTACTCGACCACCACGGATCCTCTGCTGCGCCGCGAGGTGCCGAAGTGAACGCACAGGCTGAGCCGATCGACGAGGACGACCTCCCCGGCACGACAGCGCTCGTGCCGTCGTGCTCGGTCGACGCGATCCTCGCCAAGCGCGATGGTGTCGTGCGATGGGCGGAGCAGATCGACGAGCTGGTGCGCAACGCGCCGATCGGATGCGTCTCGCTCTACTGCGACTCGCGACGCGGCCAGCGCGACCGATGGGACCTCGCCACCGTGAAGCTCGACGCCGACCGGTCTGGCTGGGCGCAGGTGATGAACGAGTCTGGGCTCTACTCGTTCCTGGACGCCGTGGCCCGCAAAGCGTGGGAGGAGCAGATCGAGAAGGGGACGTTCCCTGCGCTCACCGCCGAGAACATCGAGTCCACCATGCATGGCGTGCACTCGGCGAGGCCGATGATGGTCGCGCGCGGAGTGCTCGACGTCTTCCGCGGCCTCTCCGGCAACTACAACACCAACCTCGCCGGCCGCTTCGGCAAGCGGATGATCCTGCGCCACGTGCTCGACGTGTGGGGTGTGGGACCGGACCGCCAACGGTTCCGCAGCCCGCACCACCACGCCTGCGACAAGCTCGACGACCTGACCCGCTTCCTCTGCAAGATGCGCGGCGGCGTGGAGCCGGACCACCGGCACGGATCTTCGCACACGCTGCGCGAAGGGATCTCCGGGCTCGCTCCTTGGGTAGTCGAGTTCGACTACTTCACGGTGCGCCTGTTCCTGAACGGCAACGGTCACCTGACCTTCAAGCATCAAGCCGACATCGACCGGCTCAACCGGGCGCTCGCCTACTCGGCTAAGAACGAGCCGAGCATCGCGGACGACAAACGACATGGCCGCTACTGAGCCGGCCACTACCTGATCCATGCGACTCAAGAACAACACCAACCTGGACACCGCGACGATCCGCAAGCTGATCGCGTTCGCCAAGCCGCCGGGCATCTCCGGCTTCGACGTGCGGATCGCGAACTCGGTGAGGCACGGCGACTACCGAGGCGTCGCCTACCCAAGGGGTCACGGCTACCACGATCGGTCGTGTCCATTCATCGTGGTCTCCGTCGGTCGAGACGACCGACACCGGGGCCGGGCCGCGCACGGTGGCTATCTTGATGCGCCGCCGATGACGCGCGTCGAAGTGGTGCTATGGGTGCTCGCGCACGAGATGCGCCACCTTTGGCAAGCGCGGGTGCGAAGAGGCCGGCGAGTGTGGGGGTCGCGCGGGCAGTTCTCGGAACGGGACGCCGACGCCTACGCGCTGCGCGCGCTGCGCCACTGGCGTCGCGGGGAGCCGATGCCATGAACCCAGACGACGTGGGACGCGCAGCGCGACGGCTCGCTTCGAAGATGGTCGCTGACCAAGCGACCAACCTGATGATGTCGTTCGTGGGCCTGCAAGGTGACCCGAAGG
>Ga0111539_10008758_pt1 | contig 12831 bp, 10 predicted proteins | sample RhiMethybrSRZTD1_FD_79667 | JGI IMG/M metagenome (GOLD analysis project Ga0111539, IMG submission 79667) | Populus rhizosphere microbial communities from Tennessee, USA - Rhizosphere MetaG P. TD hybrid SRZTD1 (version 2) (version 2) | ecosystem: Host-associated > Plants > Roots > Rhizosphere >...
ACGCTCGCGGCGCTCGACTCCCTGCGCAAAAACCACCAGCAAGGATTCACCGGGACGAACCCGATCCCGACCGAGTGCGAGCGCGTGCTGCGCGGCGGCGCCTTCAACTACGCCGCCCCGGGTCTGCGCGTCAGCAACCGCGTCCATCATCCGGCCGGTTTCCGGATCCTGGTCGCCGGCTTCCGTTGCGCGAAGGACGCCTAGAAACGTTGACGTTGACGTTGACGTTGACGGCGACGGCGACGGCGACGGCGACGGAATGCCAGCCGGTTCTACACGGAATGGCACCCCATTGGCAGACCTTGGTGATGAGTTCCTGAGTGCTTGGAGGAAACGATTTTGGGGGTGAGCCTTGGTCGGTGTTCGGCGTCGGCGGGACGGGACGTTCGCGATGCGGATCGACTGGCAGGACTTGGAGTCAGCTGACGCCCCGCCGACGGCCATGCCGTGAAGGGCTCACCAGATCTTGTCGCGCTTTAGGGCTTCCGAGCTCTTGGAAGGTACTGGCGATGGCCTATCTAGAACCGCTGGCATTTCCGTCGCCGTCGCCGTCGCCGTCGCCGTCGCCGTCGCCGTCGCCGTCGCCGTCGCCGTCAACGTCAACGTCAACGTCAACGTCACCCCCTTGTTTTCACTAGGGCCGCGATCCGTCGACTCGATAGCGGGCGAGATCGAGATGCAGGTGGTCGTGATGCAGCCGGTCGAAGAACGGCGTGAGCACGACGGAGAACACGTCCTGGTCGAACGTGTCGCGCGCGAGCTCGCGGATGAACTTGCTCTCGGCGCGCTCCGGCTCGCGGTCGAGGCGCCCGAAATCCGCTTTGACCGAGATCTCGCGCCCGTTCGATAGCGTCACCGAGTAGATGTCGATCGCGTTCGCGTAGCTGTGCTCGCTGACCATCTCGCGGAAGCGCGTCATCTTGCGGCAGCTGTAGGTGCCGCCCTGACGCACGCGCGCGACTCGAGCGCCGAGCAGCCGCTCGGCGTCGGCCTGGAGCAGCTGCTCGAAGCGCGCCAGTGCCAGCGCCATTCCGCAGGTGACGATCGGAGGGGCGTTGAAGCGGAGCTCGGTCGGCCCGCGTTCGTAGACGACGGCCTGCTCGCTTCCGCAGGTGTACGTGCCGCGCAGCGGTTGGCGAAGCGGCAGCGTCGCTGCCCGGAAGCGCACGCCGGCCGCGGTCAGCCGGGCGTCGCAGTCGGCGATCGGTTCCGGCGGTGCGACGATCGCGTCGTTGTCCGGATCGAGGTCGGCGCGTCCGGGTTCGCTCGCGGGGGTCGCGGGGGCGGCCGGAGCTGCGGGGATCGAGGGCGCAGCGAGCACGGGTACGGGCACGGGCTCGGGGGGCGCAACCGGGGTGGGGGCTGCTGGTTTCGCTACCGGAGTGTCCCCGGCCGCGGGCGCCGGCCTCGCGATCGAGCCCTCGCAGGCCAGGGCGAGCGCCCCGAAAAGGACCAGCCGGTGCACACCCGTTGGACGGACCAGGGCGCCGAAAGTTGGATCGGCGCCGCGCGGCCTCACAGTCGAACGAGGGCGCTACCCCAGTGCAGGCCCGCCCCGAGCGCGAGGAAGCAAACCAGCTGCCCCTCGCGCAACCTCCCGTCGCGGCGCATTTCGTCGAGCAAAATCGGGATCGTCGCGGCGGAGGTGTTCCCGTAGCGCTCGATGTTCGACGGCACTTTTTCGGCGGGTACGCCGAGGCGCTCGCGGATCAGCTCGTTGATGCGCTGGTTCGCCTGGTGAGCGATGAACCAGTCGATCTGTTCGAGTTTCACCTTGGCCGTGTTGCAAACCGCATGCACCGAGCGCGGCAACTTCTCGACCGCGTGCCGGAACACGTCTCGGCCATCCATGGTCGGGATCATGCGGTCCTCGTCGACCGTGGTCTGCGAGATGAAAGGACGCGTGCGGAAGCCGGCGAGGATGTGAAGCTTGTCGGCGTAGCGCCCGTCGCTGTGCAGGTCGACGGCGAGCACGCCCGATCCGGCGCGCTCGCTTCTTTCGACCAGGAACGCGCCCGCGCCGTCGCCGAAGATCACGGCCAGCCCGCGGTGGTGCGTGGCGCGCTCCCAATCCGCCTCGGCCGGCCGCCCGCTCTTCGTGCCTTCGAGGATGTCCCAGTCGCGCCACGGCATGAAGCCCGCGTGGGCCTCGGCGCCGACGACCAGCACGTTCTGCGCGGCGTTGCTCGCGATCAGCGCGTCGGCGACCTGCAGGCTGTAGATCATCGCGGCGCACTGGGTCCGGAGATCGAGCGCGGGCACGCCCTTGCAACCGAGCTTGGCCGCGAGCAAGGGGCCAGAGCCAGGAAACACGTGGTCCGGCGTCATCGTGTTGAAGAGCACGTAGTCGACGTCTTCGGCGCCGCGGCCCGCGGCTTCGAGCGCCTGGCGCGCGGCGGGCAGCGCGAGGTCGCTCACGCCGACTCCTTCGGGACAGTAGTGGCGCTGAACAATGCCGGTGCGCTGGCGAATCCAGGCATCGTTGGTGTCCATCACCCGCGCAAGATCGTGATTTGTGTAAGGACGACCCGGCAGATGTCGGCCGGATCCAGTGATGCGGATGGGCATGCGTAGATCGCGCTCTATTAGCCGACCCCGCCCGCCCCGTCACGTTCGGCGCGCCTCGCTGAGAGCGCGGGGATAAATGCTCAGTGCTGGGAACGAATCCACGGCGCTTGGAGTCGCGGCGGGACCAGGCCGACACACTGCGTCGGCACGCGGCGAGGCGGCCGGTGCTGGTTTCGCACCGGCTCCCGAAACCGTGCTTCACGCGCTTCCTGCGTACAAACGCGGTCCGGTCGGGGTGGGGGCATGCGCGTTGCTTAAGTCCGTACAATGACGAGATCGCGACGCTGCTTCCGGGCGCTGCTCGTCGTTGCCTGCTTCCTCGCGCTGGCGCGGTCCGCGATTGCCGACGAAGCCGGCACAAAGCCGAAACAAGGCGGCGCATACACCAAACCCGCGCTCGACCTCGAGTACATCGTCTTTTCCGATCGCGCTCTCGACAACGGCGTCGGCGGCGCGCTTCGCCTCGGGCGCCAGCTGGGTGGTCCGCTGTTGTCGCTGACGCCGGAGATCGGCGGCAGCTATCACTCGCTGAACGGCGTCTACGATGCATCGATGTATCGCGGCTTCGTCGGTGTCAGGCTGTCGCTGGGCGCGCTGATCGAGCCGGGAGTTTTCGGGCACGTGGGCTACGGGCACATCTTCTTCCGGGACGTGAGCGGCCCCCTCGATCCGAGCCACGGCGCCTTGACCTACGACGTCGGCGTGACGGTCGACTTCCGCCTGTTACCGGTGCTGTCCTTGGGCGCTCACGCCGCTTACAACGGGCTCGCCGCCAACGACGATTTCAGCCGGATCAACTGGATCAGCGCCGGCGGCCAGGTCTCGGTCCGGTTTTGATCGGCGCGTGGTAAATTCGCCTCGCATGGCTGGTCGCACATCGAGCCGAAAAGCCGAGACGAATTCGGAGCCAGATTCCGACGCCGACGCCGGATCGGGTCCGGCGAGCCAGCCCAGCGCGCGTGAGCAAGCCAAGGCCGAGACGCGCGAGGCGCTGATCATGGCCGCCTTCGAGGAATTCGGAGCGCACGGGCTCGAGACGCCGAGCCTGGACGCGATCTGCGCTCGTGCCGGCTACACGCGTGGCGCCTTTTACGTCCATTTCAAGGATCGCGACGAGCTGATCGCAGCCGTCATGGAGCGCGTGCTCAAGCGTTTCATGGACGCGATGATCGCGACCGGCGACGCTGCGCTCGATCTGGAGCGCACGGTGCGCACCTTCGCCGAGGCCATTGCCCACGGCTTCACGCCCCTGAACACGGGAGTGCGCACGTACCAGCTCTACCAGGCTTGCGCGCGCTCCGAGGTGGTGCGCTTGCGCCACGTCCAGCTGGTGAGCGAAGCGCAGCGGCGGGTCGGCAGCGCGGTGGCGGAGGGCCAGCAGGCCGGTACGGTGCGCGCCGACGTCGATCCCCAGCAGCTCGGACTATTGCTGGTGGGCCTGGTCCTGGCCACCGACATCCTGCAGGAGCTCGAGTTTCCGTTCGACGTGAAGACCACGGCCGACGTCGTCATGCAGCTGCTCCGGCCCGGCGTCGGTCCGGCGAAGTGAGATGGAGGATCTGTACTTTCCGCCTTCGCTCCGGCACTTCGAGCCGCTGCGCGTGCTGCCGCAAGCCGCGCTCGACCACATGTGCTTCGAGTACGACCTGGTCGAGGCGCTGCGCCCGCGGCTGGTCGTCGATCTCGGCGCCGGCGACGCGTCGTCATTTTTCGTGTTTTGCCAGGCGTTGCGCGACCACGACGTCGACGGCGTGTGTTTTGCCGTCGACGAGTGGTCCGACGACGAGCACAAAACCGAAGAGGACGAAACCCACACGCTCGCGATCAACCACCATGCACGGAGCTACTACCGAGGCATCGCCTACCTCTGTAAGCTTTCGCCGGCGCAAGCGCTCGCGCACTTCGCGGACGCCACCGTCGATCTGTTGCGGATCGACGCCCAGCGCCTGAGCCTGCCGCTCGACCAGCTGATCGCGGCCTGGCTACCGCGCGTCGCTCCCGCCGGCGCGCTGATCTGTCCGGGGGTCGGCGCGCCGGATTCGGAGCTCGGCCGGGCCTGGGAAGGCGCGACGCGCGGGCGCGACACCTTCACTTTTCGCGGTGGTGGCGGACTCGGGGTTTTGCGTCCGGATCCCGCGGCGCGGGAGGCTCGGCCCCAGCTTCTCGCCTTGCTCGGCTCGAGCGACCCGCACGATCGCCGCGATCTCGAGCGCTACTACGCCCACGCGGCGGAGCACCATGCGCTGCGGCGCGCGCTGCGCCCGATCCGCTTCAACATCGGCCGCAAAAAGACCAAGGACAGTGGCTGATGGCGCTCTACTTGCCACAGTCGATCGATTTCTTGCTGGAGCGCATGCCGTTCAGCACCTGGGTCGACCACATCCCGTTCGGGTACGACCTGGTGGGGGCGCTCCGCCCGAAGGTCGTGGTCGAGCTCGGAACGCAGAGCGGCGTCTCGTATTTCACTTTCTGTCAGGCGGTCCTCGATCGCGGGCTCGAAACGCGCTGCTTCGCGGTCGACACCTGGCGCGGCGACGAGCACACCCAGAGCTACGACGATTCGATCTACGAGCAGGTTTTTGCCCACAACCAGGCTCATTACGCGCAGTTTTCGACGCTCTTGCGCATGCTGTTCGAAGAGGCGGCGCCGCGCTTCGACGACGCGTCGATCGATCTTCTCCACATCGACGGCTATCACACTTACGAAGCGGTCCGCGGCGACTTCGAGCTCTGGTACCCGAAGCTCGAACCGGGCGGGATCGTGCTCTTCCACGACGTGATGGCGCGCCTGCTCGATTTCGGCGCCTGGCGCTTCTGGGAAGAGCTAGCGCGACAGCACGAGACCTTCCTCTTCAAGCACGGCTTCGGCCTCGGCGTGCTGCGCAAGCCGGGCGGCCCTCCCCGCGACGCGTCCTTGCTGAAGTACCTCTTCAGCGACGATCCGGCTGTGCAGGATCGCCTACGCCGCTTCTACGTGCACATCAGCGAGCACCAGGACTACCGCCGCAAACAGCGCCGGGTAGCGCGCCTCAAGCCCTAGGCTGATCGTCGCCGTCTTCTTCCTCTTCGAGCAGGGCGCCATGACACTTTTTGAACTTCTTGCCGGAGCCGCACGGGCACGGGTCGTTGCGTCCGACCTTGGGCGCTGCGGGCGCCGCTGAGCGCCGGGGCTGAGGCGCCGCGGCGGTCGCTTCGCGCAGCTGCTCGAGCGCGTCGGCGGGCGGTGCTTCGGCGTCGGGGATGCTCTCCCCCGGATGGCGCGCCACCGCTTGCGAGAGCTGCTCCTCGTGGCGCCGCGCGTCCTCGGCCTCGATCGCCGCGATGTCCTCCTGGCGCCGCACCTGAACCTCGAAGAACTTCGAGAGCACGTTGCTGTTCACGCGCGCCATCAGGTTCACGAACAGGTTGTAGCCCTCTTTCTTGTACTCGTTCTTCGGGTCTTTCTGACCGTAGCCGCGCAGCCCGATGCCGTCGCGCAGGTGCTCCATGTTCTGGAGGTGCTCGACCCACGACTCGTCGATCGCTTCCAGGAAGATGTGGCGGAAGACGCGCAGCGCGAGCTCGACGCCGAGCTCCTTTTCCTTCTTCTGGTAGAGCTCCTCGGCCCGCTTGTAGAGCGCGCGCACGATCCGATCGGGATCGCCGAGCTCCTCGAGCTTCTTGTCGGGCTTGACCTTGAAGTGCTCGCGGAAGGCCTCGTTCATTCCCTTCCAATCCCAGTCCTCGGGCGGCTTGTTCTCGGGACAGCTCTCCTCGACGAACGCGCTCACCTCGCGGTCGACCAGGTCGAGCAGCCGTTCGCGTTGCTCGCTGAGCGCCTGCGGGACGAGCTCGATCAGCTCTTCGTACACGCTTAGCGGCGTGCGCTTCTTGCGCGTCTCGAGGTCGAGCTTGACGCCCCAGTACTGGTAAACCTCGTGCTGCAGGGTCTCGAGATCGACCAGCTTTTGCGCCCCTTCGAGCTCCTCCACCGTCGGCGGTCGCGCTTTGTTACCCTCGCCGATCGGCGACAGCGGCGGATCGCAGAACATGCCGACCAGCTGGGCCACCATCGGGGTGACCGTTTCCTCGACCGCCGGATCGACCGGAATCTCGCGCGTCTTGCCGATGATCGGCTTGCCGACTTCGTCGACTTCTTCGGGCGTGTAGCGCCCGACCAGCAGCGATTGCCGCAGCGTGTACACGGTCTTGCGCTGCGAGTTCATCACGTCGTCGTACTCGAGCAGATTCTTCCGTATGTCGAAGTTGCGCTCCTCGACCTTGCGCTGCGCGTTCTCGACGCTCTTGGTCACCCACGGGTGCTCGATCGGCTCGTCATCGGGCATCCCCATGCGATCCATCAGGTTCTTGACGCGGTCGCCCGCGAAGATGCGCATCAGATCGTCTTCGAGCGACAGGTAGAAGCGGCTCGAGCCCGGGTCGCCCTGGCGCCCGGCGCGCCCGCGCAGCTGATTGTCGATGCGCCGCGACTCGTGGCGCTCCGTGCCGACGATGTGCAGGCCCCCGAGATCGACGACCTCGTCGTGCTCGGCTTTGCACTGCTTCTCGTAGCGGGCAACCAGCTCCTGGAACGCGTCCGTCTCGAGATCGGGATCGCGATTTTCGGCGCGGAAATCGAGCTTGGCCAGCATCTCCGGGTTGCCGCCGAGCAAGATGTCGGTGCCGCGGCCGGCCATGTTGGTCGAAACCGTGATCGCGCCTTTGCGTCCGGCCTGCGCCACCACGTACGCCTCGTCCTCGTGGTGCTTGGCGTTCAGGACGGCGTGCTTCACCTTCTTCTTCTTGAGGATGCTGGCGATGGCGGCGCTCTTCTCGACGCTGGTGGTGCCGACCAGCACCGGACGGCCCTTGCCGTTCTCGTCGAGCAGCTCCTTGATCACCGCGGTGAACTTCTCGCGCTCGGTCTTGTAGACGACGTCGTGCGAGTCGTCGCGGACCATGGGTTTGTTGGGCGGAATCGCCACCACGTCGAGCTTGTAGGTGCTCGAGAACTCCTGCGCCTCGGTCTCGGCAGTGCCGGTCATGCCGCCGAGCTTCTTGTAGAGCCGGAACAGGTTCTGGAACGTGATCGTGGCCATGGTGCGGCTCTCTTCCTGGATCCGCACGTTTTCCTTGGCCTCGACCGCCTGATGCAAGCCATCGCTCCAGCGCCGGCCGACCAGCACGCGCCCGGTGAATTCGTCGACGATCAGCACCTTGCCTTCCTTCACGATGTAGTGCTGGTCGAGCTTGTAGAGTGCGTGAGCCCGCAAGAGCTGGTTCACGATGTGCAAGGTCTGCACGTTGACGGGGTCGTACAGGTTCTTGATGCCGATCGATTTCTGTAGAAACTCGACGCCGTCGTCGGTCAGCGTGGCGCTCCAGCCCTTTTCGTCGACGTTGTAGTGCTCGTCCTTGCGCAGGCGCGCGACGATTTCGTTCAGCGAGCGGTACTTCTCGCTGGCGGCTTCCGCAGGCCCGCTGATGATGAGCGGGGTGCGCGCCTCGTCGACCAGAATCGAATCCACCTCGTCCACGATCGCGAAATTGAGCTCGCGCTGCGCGTAGTCGAGCGCGCTGAACTTCATGTTGTCGCGCAGGTAGTCGAAGCCGAACTCGTTGTTCTGCCCGTAACAGATGTCGCACTTGTAGGCGCGCTTCTTGTCGCGATCGTCCTGCTGGTTGACGATCGTGCCCACGCTCAAGCCGAGGAAGTTGTAGAGCTTGCCCATCCACTCCGCGTCGCGGCGCGCGAGATAGTCGTTGACGGTGACCAGGTGGACGCCCTTGCCCTCGAGCGCGTTCAGATAAATCGGCAGCGTGGCGACGAGCGTCTTGCCTTCGCCGGTCTTCATCTCGGCGATCCGGCCCTGGTGCAGCACGATGCCGCCCATCAGCTGCACGTCGTAGTGCCGCATCTTGAGCGCGCGTTTGCCGGCCTCGCGGCACACGGCAAAGGCTTCGAACAGGATGTCGTCGAGCGTCGCGCCGTTGTCGAGCTTTTCCTTGAACTCGGCGGTCTTGGCCTTGAGCGCCGCGTCGTCGAGCGCCGAGATATTCTCCTCGAACTCGTTGATCGCGTTGACCATCGGGCGCATGCGGCGCACCGCACGCTCGTTAGAAGTGCCGAACAGCTTTTTGGCTACCCAGGTGAGCATCGAGTGTTTGCGGGAAGCTAGTCCCTCGTCGTCCCCGGTGCCAGCACTCGCTCCAAAACGCTGGAATCGTCAGCGACGCCGGCGCAGGCGAAGCTCCTGCCGCTCCTCGGCCTCCTGCCAGCGCCGCCGCTCTTCGTCGCTCTCGAGCACGAGCCCCGGCACGCTGCATGGCCGGCCAGCGTCGTCGAGCGCGACATAGACGAGATAGGCCGAGTTGGTGTGCGTGACCTGGCCGGTGATCGGATTCTCCGCCGTCACCTTGACGCCGATCTCCATCGAGGTCTTGCCGATCCAGTTGACGCTCGCGACACAGCAGACGAGCTCGCCGACGTGCACCGGCGAGTAAAACGTCATGTCGTCCATGGCCACGGTGACACTCGGCCGCTGCGCGTGGCGCATCGCGCAGATGCCGCCGGCTTCGTCCGCCATCTTCATCAGGTTGCCGCCGTGCACGTTGCCGTGGGCGTTGGCGTGCTCCGGCAGCATGAGCTGGGTCAGGGTCACCCGTGAAGCAGCGATGGTCTTCTCTTTCGGCCTCTCGAGCGGGTTGGTCACGGCCTTCACGCTACCCGTTGCTGAGAGCCCGTGCTACGGCCTAGGCCCTGTCCGAGCCGAATGGATGCGTTCTATTTCATCATCCTGGTAAGCTCGCTGGTTTTCGTCCACGAGCTCGGCCACTTCATGTTCGCGAAGGCCTTCGGGGTGAAGGTCCTCACGTTCAGTCTGGGTTTCGGCCCCAAGATCCTGAGGCTGCGCGGCCGCGAAACCGAATATTGCATCTCGCTCTTACCGCTCGGCGGCTACGTGAAGATGCTAGAGGCGTCGAAGAGCGACCTCGTCATGCCCGAGGATCGCAAACGCACCTTCGAGTCGCTGCCAATCTACAAGCGCATCATCGTCGTGCTCGCGGGCCCGGCGATGAACCTGTTGTTCCCGGTCCTGCTTTACTTCTCCGTTTTCGTCGCCGAAGGGCCGTTCCTGCCGCCGACGGTCGGCGGCGTGCTTCCGAACCACGCCGCTTACGGCAGGCTCTACCCGGGCGACCGGGTGATGGCGATCAACGGCCACGAAATCGGCACCTTCAACGAGCTCCAGCGCATCGTCGCCAAGAATCCGTCGAAGCCGCTGCGCTTCAAGGTTTTTCGCGACAACAAGCACGTCGAGGTCGAGGTGGTCGCCGAAGAGACGGTGGAGCGAGGCGAGCTCGACACGGTTACCCGCGTGGGCGCGATCGGCATCAGCTCGAGCGCGCCGGCGCCGGTGATCGGCGTGCCGCAGTCCGATTCGCCGGCTTATCGCGCCGGCCTTCGCACCTTCGACGTGATCACGAGCGTCGGCGGGCGGCCGGTGCGCAGGTTCATGGACCTCGAGCGGGTGCTCGCCGAAAATCACGGTGAGACGATGCCGGTCACCTACTTGCGCCCGGTGTCGGTGCCGGACGCGCTCGGCGGGCTCGCCGACATGGCGGTGTTCGAAGCCGGCGTGGTGGCGCTCACGCCGGACACCAGCGGCATCGATCTGGCGAGTCGAACCGGAATCGAGCTCGCCGATCTCTACGCCGCGGTCGTGCCCGAGGATTCGGCGCTGTACAAGGCGATGCTACGTCCCGGCGACAAGGTGATGCGGCTCGACGGCGAAACCCTGCCCGCGTGGTCGAGCCTGCTCGAGCGCCTGCGTGTGGCGGGCGATCGCCCCCATCACATCGACTTCTGGTCGGCGCGCGAGGGCCGCGTGCGTTCCGGGACCTTCCAGATTCGCCGCTTCAAGGTGCAGAACTGGATGCCGGTGGCGCCCGAAGAGCGCGTGGACCACCCGACGCCGATCCGCTACGCGTTCGAGAAGGCCGTCGAAGAGACGGTGGAAGTAACGCGCTTCATCGGCGTCGCGATCGTGCGTCTCGCGCAGGGTCGGATGAGCCTCAAGTCGCTTGCGGGTCCGCTCACCATTTACGAGATCGCGGGCGAGGCGGGGAGAACGGGCGCCGACTACTTCATCTGGGTGATGGCCGTGCTCAGCATCAATCTCGGCCTGCTCAATTTGTTGCCGATCCCGGTGCTCGACGGCGGGCACTTGATGTTCTTTCTGCTCGAGGGCGTCACGCGCCGGCAAATACCAATGCGGGTTCGCGAGGTTGCACACCTGGTTGGAATGGCGATTTTGGTTTGTTTGCTCGTGCTCGCTTTCAAGAACGACGTCGAGAAGCCTTGGACGACAACGTCGGACGGTTCCGCGAGCTCGGCGGATGGCGCTCGACGGTAGATGGGTCGCGGCGGCCGTGCTCGAGCGCGTCGAGCGCGGCCATGCCTTCGCCGCGGCGGCGCTCGACGCCGAGCTCGGCCGGCATCCGCAGCTCGAGCCGCGCGAACGCGCTTTCGCTACCGAGCTCGTCTACGGAGTGCTGCGCACGCGCGGCGCGCTGCTCGCGCGGCTCGGGCGTCACGCGCCGCGCGGTCTCGAGCGCCTCGACACGCGGACCTCGATCCAGCTTTTGCTCGCTGCCTACCAGATCCTGCTGCTCGAGCGCGTGCCGGCGTACGCCGCAGTCGATGCAGCGGTCGAGGCCGTGCGCCGCGGGCGCGGGCCGCGGCTCGGCGGCTTTGCCAACGCCGTGCTGCGCAAGCTCGCCGCGTCGGGCGAGAAGCTGACCCTTACCGCGGCGGTGCGCGAAAGCGCGCCGGGGTGGCTGCTCGAGCGCCTCGAAGCGCTCGCCGGCCCCGAGGAGACGAACTTGTTGCTCGGCGCCGGGGAGCCGCCGCCGCTCGCGCTCAGGTTGTCGGCACGGGCCGAGCCTCCACCCTGGAACGGAGCAGCCGAGCCGGGTCGGGCCTCGCCGCTGGCGCGCTTGCTGCGGTCCGCGGGTGATCCGCGAAAGCTCGCGGGCTACGCCGAGGGACAGTTCGTGATCCAGGAGGAAGGCGCGCAGGTCGTGGCGCTCGCGCTCGGCGCGCGCGCCGGCGAACGCGTGCTCGATGCGTGCGCCGGCCGCGGCCAGAAGGCATCCCTGCTCGCCGAACGCGTCGGAAGCGGCGGCGCGTTGTGGGCAACCGACAATCATCCGGCGAAGCTCCGGATGTTGCACGAGGACTTCCAGCGGCTCGGGCTGCCGACGCCGCACACGAGCGCGGTCGACTGGACGGTCGGCCCGGGCGAAGTGCCGGATACTTTCGATCGGGTGTTGGTGGACGCGCCGTGCACCGGCACTGGCACGCTGCGGCGCCGTCCCGAGATCGGCTTGCGCCTCGGCCCCGAGGATCCCGGGCGCCTCGGTGAGCTGGCCACGCGCATTCTGCGGGCTGCCGCCGCGCGCGCGCGTCCGGGCGGTCGCGTCGTCTTCGCGGTCTGCAGCGTGCTCGCCGAGGAAGCAGAATCCGTGGTCGACGCCGTGCGCGCCGAGCTCACGCCCGCGCCGTTCGACGCGCCGGAGCTTTCGGGATTGGTCGAGCCCGGGGCGACGTGGTTTCGATTGCTCCCCGGCCGCCACGGCACGGACGGCTATTTCGTAGCCAGCTTCGCGCGCTGAGGCGCTATTCGAAGCGCGTGCGCGCGACGTCGAGACGGGGATTGGACGGGAAGCGCAGGCCGCGTACCGCTCTCGCCACGCAAGCCTGGATCGCGCCGTTCGCGGGCTTGGTCACGACGGTCACGCCGACCGCGCGGCCGCGCTGCACCGCCGCGCAGATGTCGATGCGCATCGTGTCCGGCACGCCGCAGCCCGTCAGGTAGGTTCCGCGATCGAGCACGGCGGCAAACGCCTCGCGTGGCAAATCGGGTGTGCGCGGTCCGCCCTTCATATTCATCTCTTCGTTGTAAGCGGCGATCGCCGCCTCACAGCTCGAGCCGCTCGCTATCGCCGGGATTGGACGCTGCGGCTGCTTCGGCTCGGGCTCACGAGGCGCGGGCTCTTCGGCGTCGCTCGAGTCGTCGGCAGCCGAGCGATCGCGGCTCGCCGTGGGCGGCGTGAGCGGCGGCAGCGTCTCCTCGAACGGATCGCGCGCCGTGCGCCAAACCAAGGCGCTCGAGGTCCCCGGACCGGACACGCTCAGCGGGTCGCGGCTGGCCAGGTCGTTGGCGGTCGCGACCTGGACTCCGGTGACGATCGTCGGGCCGTTCGGGGGTGTGACGTAGA
>Ga0111539_10008760_pt1 | contig 12830 bp, 9 predicted proteins | sample RhiMethybrSRZTD1_FD_79667 | JGI IMG/M metagenome (GOLD analysis project Ga0111539, IMG submission 79667) | Populus rhizosphere microbial communities from Tennessee, USA - Rhizosphere MetaG P. TD hybrid SRZTD1 (version 2) (version 2) | ecosystem: Host-associated > Plants > Roots > Rhizosphere >...
CGGCTGGCGACGGGCTTTCATTCCAGGATGACGGGAACTTTCGGCGATCTGTATTTGACGCTGGCCGATGATGTAATGAACGCAGGCCTTGGCAAGTTCCCGACGGCTACGAAGAAGCTGAGCTCGTTACTAGCGTAACAAGGTCGCCAATAGCGGCGTTCTTCGGTGAGCAGGTTTGACGTGATCTCATACCAACGGCTTTTGCATTGGAACGCTCCCGCTCTCGGCAGGCGTCGACAGATAAAGTGAATAACCACAGCGTTCGTAAAAGCCAACAGCGTCGGCCGCCACATTGGAACGCGCTTCGTTACAGCCTGCTTCTCGCGCAAAAGCCTCCGCCAGGCTGAGGAGAACTCTGCCATGACCAGCCCTCTGCAAGTCCTCTCGCACGGCAACCCTCCGAAACCATGCCACGCTGTCATGTATGTCAACTCGAATCACTCCGATTGGCGTGTCCCGGTCAAACAGGATCAATGGGTGGTTGTCCTTTTCAAATTCATCAGGATGGTTCTCATTGTAGACACCAAAGCGGCCGCGGTTTTCAAAGAGCACATTACGGCGAATTGCGTGGTACACACGCCACTCTTCCTCATTTTCCGGTCTACGCAGTGTATAGCTAGTGTTTTCATTCATAATTTGCCGCCCAACTATTGACATTTAGCTTGAGCGCTTAAAGCCCATGCCCGAAATGCCACGTATCGACAGGATGAATTTAGGCTGGCGTTTATGGTCTTTGAGAAATCACCATCTCCTCAGTCGCGGAGCGACGATTGAACGTAGCCCGGCCCTTTCAAGGCCGGGACGAAGAGCGCACACCCGATTCCGTCGCGGAGCGACGGTTGATATTGACTCTCAGCTCATGATCAACCGTCGCTCCGCGACGGAATTGGCTATGGAATCGCCACTAGGCTCAACCGTCGCTCCGCGACTGCTGAGCGCCTGAAGCTCAATAAATCGAACCAGGCATGATTAGTAGGCCGTGGCAGTAGCCCGGGCTACTGCCACGGTATATCAATACCGACAAGTCAATGGAAAATTCTAGCGTTCGGCTTTGTCAGGCGTAGATCGGCAATTCCCTTCTCCGTCATCACGGTTCCTTTCAAATCCAGAATACGCAACGACGGCCAGGAGGCCAAAAGCGGCGCAACATCGTCGCCCAGCCGTTTGCATCCTTGCAGGCTCAGTCTCTCAAGCTTGTTGAGCGCCTTCAGCTTCTCCAACCAGCGCGCGGAGACCGGCGCCCCGTCCAGCCGAAGCTCGCGCAATTCTTTCAGCGTCGTAATCGCATCAAGTCCCGATTCGGTCAGGCTGATCGTCCATAAGCCGGAATCGGTACGCTGCGATCCGCCCAGGCTCAGTGAAGTCAGCCCAGGAAATTGCCGCAAGGATTGCAGCCCAGTGTCAGTGAGTTTGTTGCCGCCGATTACCAACTCCTTGAGATTCTGGAGTGGGGTAAGACGATCAAGGCCGACATCCGTGATCTGCGCAAAGCCGGCGTCCAGTGATTCGAGCGTCGTCACGTTCGCGAGGTGCTCCAATGTCGTGTCGGTGATCTTCGTCCCGCGCAGGTTCAATCGCTTCAACCGCTTCCAGTTTTTCAACGCCGCCATACCCTCGTCGGTGATCTGTTCGGCGTAGTAGAGATTCAAGTCTACGATGCCGGGCGCGTTTTTCAATTGCTGCAGGCCGTGATCCGTGATTCGAGTCAGCGATAGATCGAGATGCGTAAGATAAGGCAGATCGGCAAGCGGGGGCATGTCCGTATCAGTAACCCAACTCGCCCGCAGGTCAACGCCCGTGACGCGTCCTGCGCGGTCTCGCGTAACCACGCCGCCCGCCTCAGTGATCCAGTCGAGTTCCCTCGTGTTCGGCGATTTCAGAATGGTGGAAGTGAGCCTCAGACCATGAATTCTTCGGTACAGCGGCGCCTCTACGCTCTCGTTTGACGCCCAACTTCTTTCTTTAACTCTGTGGCTTTTCCTCCGATTCGGCAGAGACGAGTCGCGGTCGAAGACAATCTGGCAGGCGGGCAACGCGGCTTTCAACTGTTCGTACCCCTTTTCCGTAACCATCGTGTGATAGAGGCTCAGCGACTTGAGTTGCGCCATTGTCTGAAGCGATGCGACGCCGGCGTCGGTGACGTCCGTAGTATCGAGCCGCAATTCCTGCAAGTGTGGAAGCGCCTTCAAAAGTTCGAGCGCCTTGTCGTCAACCGAAGTGTAGTCGAGATTGAGACGAGTGAGATTTTTGAGCGACGCGATGACCGCGGCGCCGGCGCCGCCTGTGCGGGTACGAAATAGTTCCAGCCGTTCCAGGTTGACTAGCGTTCGAAGATGATCAAGGCCTTTGTCAGTGATGCGGGTATGGTTGAGCGAAAGCTCCTTCAAACTTGTGAGCATTTCCAGGTGTTGCAATCCCTCGTCGCCTATATCAGTGCTGTCCAGTTCGAGCGTTTGCAATCGCGCGAGTTTACTGAGGTGTTTCAATCCGTCATTACTTATATCCGTCGAACTCAACGACAGGTGTTCGATAGTCGGAATCTCGGCGACCTGTCGCAGCCCTTCGGCGCCGATCGGCGCTCCCGAGAGGTCCAGCTTGACGAGCGCCGGCAGCCCTTTCAGATGTACCAGCCCGGGGCCGCGCGTCAACGCGCCGGCCAATCGCAGCTCCTGAAGTTTCCGAAGACCCGCCAGATTAGCCAGCCCGTCGTCGGACACGGTCGTGTGGCTGAGGTTCAGCGACTTCAAACCTGTCAACCCTTTGATCGCGGCCAATCCCAGGGCGCCAATCTCCGTCGCTTCAAGGTCGAGCGTTTCAAGCTCAGTCATCGAAGATATATGCGCGAGCTGGGTGTCGCTGATTCCGGTCGCGGCAAGTGAAATCGTCCGCAATTTGTCGCCGGAAATCTCCGCCCTCCCACCGAGAGCTTTCACCCATGTTGCGATGGCTTCGGCGCTGGTTCCCGCCGGACGGTCCGTCGCCGCGTTCTTTACCATGGTCGCCAGCGCGTTCACGAAATTGACCTTGCAGTTCGGCGCATCGCCACGAAAGGCGTCTACCCCGGTACCCGTTACCCGGCTGTAGCGCAGATCAAGGCTGATCAATTCTTTCAAGCTTCCGAGCTTTGACAGTCCGGCGTTGGTGATCCGGCTTCGGTAAAGATTCAGCTCTTGCAGTCGCGCCATCCCGGCCAACGCGTCCGCCGAGGCGTCGGTGATCCCCGCGCCCAGCAGGTTAAGCTTTCGCATCGCGGTCAGATTACGCAGCCACGCCAATCCGGCGTCCGTGACCTTCGCGCCGCTGAGGTCGAGTTCCTGCAGTTGCGTGAGGCCGCTCAGATATTTGAGCCCCTCGTCCGTCACCAGAGTGTCGCGCAGGTTGAGCCGCCGCAGCGCCTTCAACTCGGCCAGTCCTTTCATCCCCTCGTCGTTGAATGGCGTGAGGCTAAGATCGAGCGACTCCAATTTCGCGAGCGGCGCCAGGCTCAGCTTCGCAATCCGGCACTGCGCGCAGCGAAACTCTCTCAGTCGCGTTAGACCCGTGAGATGAGCGATCCCTTTGTCCTGCACGTTGACGTTGGTCAGGAAATGAAGGCTGAAGTGGAGCTTCTCAAGATTCTTCAGGCCGGCGAGGAATTTCAACTCCTCATTCGCATCCAGGCGACTTCCCGCGCCGGGATTCCAGCTAGGTCCGGGCAGGTACAATTCCTTTAGCCCGATAAGCCCACTGATCTTTTCCAGTTCCTTCGGCTCGATCAGCGTGCCGACCAGATCAACGCCGATGATGCGAATATCGCCGGCGGGCAACCGCGCGACATCTCCGATGGGATTGCCTTCCCCGCGCTCAGATTCGAGCATGACGCGGCCGCCCTGCCGGATTACCCACTCGGCTATCTCCCGCTCAGACATCTGCGTCGACGCGTTTGTCGAAACGCCGAGCAATAGCGTCACGCTCAGAATAACTTTCAACAGCATGGTGAAGAGCAGGTTCTTCATCGTTGGCTTCTCTATATTGTCGTGTCCTTAGAGTCGCTTGGATGTTTCCAGCCTTTCAAGGAACTTTGGTAGATCGAATTCTAAATTTGGAACAAAAAATATGTTCTTCCCAAATTCGGTATCAATATTCAATTCAAGTTTGACCCTGCATCTGGGTAGACTCCCTCCGCCGATAATTTCCCTCGCCAGGACAATGTCACTCAGGCGCACCTCAATGGTTTTGAGGTAATTAGACACATGCAGCACATCACCTTCGATTTCGACCTTCTTTAAAGGGAGATTAGTCCACCAAAGCAAGCCAAGGCCAATCGACCATATTATAAAAAGCATCAGTAAAGTTTTGTCAGTCTCAAGCGCGTCAAGCCTGACGAGCAGCCCTATTAATGCGTATAAGCCCAGCCCCATCCATACTGCCAAGCAAACTACCTTATAGAAAAAGGTCAATGATGAGGAGAGAATTCTTCTCATTCTACTCCTAATGCGTGACAACATTCGGATTTATCAGTATGGGACGGTAGCGCCAAGCTACTTCCGCCCCTGCCCGTATAAAATCGCGCCCGGTCGCGCGCCGGTGTGCCGTCCGTGTTCGAGAACGATCTTGCCGTTGACGATGACGTATTCGACGCCAGTCGCGTACTGGTGCGGCTTCTCGAACGTGGCGTTGTCAATGATGGTGTTGGGATTGAAGACTGTCACATCCGCCCACTGCCCGGGGCGCAATAACCCTCGGTCGTAAATGCGAATCTTGGCCGCGTTGGCCGAAGTCATTTTCCGCACGGCCTCTTCGAGTGAAATCAACTTCTCTTCTCGCACGTAGCGTCCCAGCACCCGAGGAAACGTCCCGTAGTATCGCGGATGCGGATTGCCGGCGGCCAGCGGACCTTCGGTCTTGACGGCGCTGCCGTCCGAGCCGATAGAGACGAACGGTTGTTTGAGCGCATATCGCATGTCATCTTCCGCATGATGGAAATAAACGGTCGGGACCGAGCCGCCGTTCTCCGTCAACAGCTCGAACAAAACATCGAGCGGCGGCTTGCCCGTGGCCTTGATGACTTCGCTCATGCGCTTGCCCTCGAACTGCTTGTATTTCGGATTACGAAGCGTCACCAGCAGCATTCCTTCCCAACCACCAGTCGCAGTGTAATGGTTGTACCAGTCAGAGTCGGGAATACCGTTGAGGATCTCGCTTTCCATTCGCGAGCGTAGCGCAGGCTCCTTGAGCCGTTGAATCATCGCCTCGGCGCCGCCTTCGTGCGCCCAGGGCGGGATAATGCTTGCCAGATTGTTCTGACCCGCTCTGTACGGGTAGACATTCGCTTCGACCAGTTGGCCTTGCGCGCGGGCCGCCGTAATCAAGGAAACCAGGTCTGGCATCTTGCCCCAGAGTTTATGCTCGGCGATCTTGAGGTGAATGACATCAACCGGTATGCGCGCGCGGCGGCCAATCTCCATCGCTTCGGAGACAGCTTTGAAAACTCCCTCGCCTTCGGTGCGAATGTGGGTCGAATAGATTCCGCCGTAAGGGGCGGCGGCTTCACACATGGCCACCAACGTGTCGGTGTCGATCCAGACGCCGGGCGGGCCGCTCAAAGAGCTGGCGACGCCGAGCGCGCCCTGCTCCATCGCCTCTCGCACGACAGCGCGCATGCGATTTAGTTCATCAGCCGAGGCCGGTCCGGCCTTGGCGCCGTGAACCGTCGTCCACACCGTGCTGGAGCCGATATACGATCCGATGTTGGTCGAAACGCCACGCCGCTTCAGCTCGGCGAAATAGCTGGAAAAATCCTTCCAGGCCGCGGAAGGCGCGGCTGAGCCCCCCTCGCCGAAGATCATCGAAGTCACGCCTTGACGAACCATGCTCTGGGCGTCGCCGTCTTCGAGCACTGTGTCATCGGAGTGGTTGTGAATATCGATGAAACCGGGCGCCACGGCGAGACCGTTCGCGTCGATCACGCGTGCGGCCCTGGCGTTGGCGAGCGCGCCAATCGCCGCAATCTTTCCGTCGCGCAGGCCGACATCGTTTACGAATGAAGGATTGCCCGTGCCGTCGAGAATGCGGCCGTTGCGGATGAGCAGGTCGAATTCGGCCTGTTGGCCTTCAACGCCCGCAATCAAAATAAACATCAGGACGAACAATACCAGGGCGGTTTTCATGCCGGCGCCGACGCCTCCCATATTGCTTTATCCGAACGGACATCCAACCACTGGGCCGTCAGGATCGATTCCGAGTTTTGTTGAGTATTGCGCCCCGAATCGTACCCCACTTTATCGCGGTTTGAAATGTGGAGATTAATGCGTCGAGACAAAGCGGACAGAAAAATCAGATCACCAACCTCCCCGAAGACACTCAAATCTTTAAGGAAAGAACGACTTGACGCAATCTGCCTTCCATCTTTCTGATTCTGCACGATTTCGACTATCTCCCCCGGTTTTTTTCGCTCTCCTACTAGGGTCACCCCTAAATCGCGAGCCGTGCGTCATTGTCCGATAGCAGTGTATACTGCCAGCGGTCGACCTGTTTGCGTAGCGGGTCGAACTGCTGCTGAATCTGATCAATACCGTCAGTTACCAGATCAGCGAGGTTCACCGACCCCGTGTGCTTGGCAAGTACAGGAATGAAGTCACCCTGAAAGCCCAATTTTCCGAAAGTCAAGGCGTCATTTCATCGCGACTTGAATGGCCCGTGGAGATATCTCGTCTAGCGCGCATAGCGCACTTTGTAAGGAGGGGTAATGAACAACGTCATAGCGACCTTGTGTGGAGCCCTTGCAACTGTCGGGACGTTTGTCGTCCTTGAACGGATAATCAGGCAAACGGTGTACGTACTGCCGTGGCCGATCATTGCGAGCGCGCTACACCTTGCAGCTATCAGCGCCGCTGCCGGCCTCATCGCGGGCAAGATATCTGAAACACAGCACGCCCCGTGGGTGGGTTTGTCCGGGGCAGCCATAGGGATGATTTTTGTCATCAGCATCCTCAAGCAGCAGATTGATCTCCCGTTCGATATCGACAGAAACTTTGCATTGCTTGCGACCTTGGGAATCCCCGCGATGTTCGGAGCTCTCATAGCCGTAATCGCTCGCAAGAAAGGTTAATAACCAATTTAGTTGTTGTGGTGTTTGTTTTAGGGGCGCCCTTAGTATTGGAACTGAAACGTCCGCTAAGGTTGAGACACCCCAGCAAACTGATAACAAAAACCTCTTTCCGTGACCTGTCCCTCCTGCTCTTTCCCCCGGGTTCCATCACTTCTGATGCTGCGGTCATGATTCCACTTTGACCGCGTTGACCTGCTTCCCCCCATCCGCCGCGATGTTCACCTGCTGCGGATTATCGATCGTGATCGGCGTTGAGTAGCGCCTCAAATCGAGTGGTTCAGGCGTACAAACTGGCCAGTGATGACAGGCAGCGGCCCACGAAGGAAGAAAACGAAAAGGCCACCGAGACGATGAAACGAATCGAGAAGGACAAAGGTCTCAAGGGTTTCTTCAGTAAGTAAGTTGCTGGGATTGCGCGGTCAGACTGCGAGTCGCCGCCTAACAAGGCGCTGCAGCCGACGAGCGTCGCGATTTATCGGAATGACCACGTTTAACTGGAGACACCACGGCCGTGGGGGATGCGCGTCCCGTTATTCTTGTCTAAGCGCCGCCATAGGATCGACGCGCGCCGCTCTCCATGCAGGAACAATACAGGCCATCAACGCGACGGCAACAAACAGAACAGACACTCCGGCGAGCGTCAAAGGATCGATGGGATCTGTCGCAAAGAGCATCGATTGAATGAATCGGGCCAAGCCAATCGCCCCGCCTAGACCTACCAGAATTCCGATGAACACAGGAAAAGCGCCACCCCCAACCACAAGGCGGATGATGGCGAAACGCGTTGCGCCCAGGGCCATGCGAATCCCCACCTCGTGCCTGCGCCGCGCGGTAACAAACGAAAGCACGCCGTAGATACCGGCGCAAGCCAGGAGCATCGCCAGCAGTGAAAGACCGCCGAGCAGCGAAGTTGTCAACCGTCGTGACATCAGGGATTCGCTCTTCATCTCCTCGACAGTCCTTGCGCGATCGAGTACTTGCGTCTTGTCGACTTTGGTCACAGCTCGCGCCACTAACTGAATCAACGCGCCTCCGGCGCCGCTGCCTCGCGCCACGATTCCCAAACCGACCACCGGATTTTGCGTGAAGCTGGCATAGGCGCCGACGTCGGTCAAGCTCTCAAGTCCCCTGCCCTTTTCGTCAACCACCACGCCCACAATCTCCCACGCGGTTTGAGGGCCCAGCCCGCGCCGGCTCGGGAGAATCTTCTCCACCAGGATGCGCTTGCCGATTGGGTTCTCTTCGGGGAAATAGCGTTTGACGAAAGATTCGTTCACAACAACCACAGGCGGCGAGGTAGCCGTATCGCGCTTGTCAAGGAAACGTCCCGCCTTCAGCGGCAGCCCAAGCGCTTGAAAGTATTCCGGGGAGACAATTTTGAAACCGGTTCCCACCTCTTCATTCGGCTTGTCCGCCAAGCGAAACGGCATACCGTCGCCCCAACCCCGTAATGGAAGGCCGGTGGTTACTGCCGCCTCGCGGATTCCAGGAACCGCACGCACCTCATCGAGGATGCGATCGACATACAACGTCACCGTCGCTGCGTCCGGGTTGCGCTCCATCGGCAGGGGAAGGTAGGCCGCAATCAGACCCTGAGACTCAAACCCCGTCTCCACGCTCATCAATCGTTGAAAACTGCGCACAAGCAGCCCGCCGCCCACCAGCAGAACGAACGCCACAGCCACTTGAGCGCCGACAAAGAGATTCCGGGCGAGAAGCTTGCCCCGCCCTGAAGTATTCGACCGGCCACCTTCCTTCAATGATTCAGCGGATTCCTTTCCCGTTGCTTGCAGCGCCGGCGCCAGTCCGACCGCGACGCAGGTGAATAGCGTGGCCGCAGTGAGAAAGAGCAGGACCCGGCCATCCATACTCACGCTCGCCTCGGCGGGCAGGAAGAAAGGCGGCAGGAGGCTTTGAATCCATTGCAACAACCCATAGCCCAAAGCCACACCTACGATGGCCCCGCATGCAGAGAGCAGCAGACTCTCCGTCAACAACATCCGCACCATGCGTCCGCGCCCCGCGCCCATGGCCAGCCGGACAGCGATCTCACGCGAGCGCAGCGTCGCGCGCGCCATCAACAGGTTGGCCAGATTGGCGCAGCCAATCATCAAGACGGCCGCAACCGCCCACATCAAGATCGTGAGTGAAAGGCGTAGTTGTGGGCCCACCATGCGATCAAGATATCGGTCCACGGTTGCGCCCCAGCCCTTCTTCACGTCCGGATAGCGCTCGGCGATCCCGGCGGCGATGGAGCTCATCTCAGCTTGCGCCTGTTCCAGGGTAACGCCGCGTTTCAGACGCGCCACTGCGCCATAGGAGTGGTAATTGCGCGGCGCTTGCGGTGGGAAGGCAAGAGGAATCCAGAGGTCGTTGCCACGCCGGTCGAACTCGCTCGAGCCCGGCAGCACCCCGATCACCGTGTAGGACTCGCCGTTGAGCAGGATCGATCGGCCCACAACGCCACTGTCACCCCCCATAAGGCTCAGCCAGGCGCGGTGAGTGAGTACGGTCACCTTCTCCTTACCCTGCTGGTCCTCATCGGGTGCGAACGTACGGCCCAAAGCAGGCTTCACGCCGAACACATCAAAGTACGGCGCCGAGACCACACCGACGCGCAAGCTAATCGGCAGGCCGTCCGATTCCCTTGCCAGGTAACTCATCGCGGCGCCAGTCTGCGCAGCCATCGATTCAAACGAGTGGCTTTGCTTCGTCCAGTCGATGTAATTCGCCGGGGCGATGCCGTTGCGCCCGCCGCTCGGGGGCTTCTCCCACAATTGCACGATGCGTTCCGGCTCCGGATAACCTACCGACTTCAGCAGGACGCCGTCGACCAGGCTGAAGATCGCCGCGTTCGCGCCCAACGCCAGCGCGATGGTTAATACCGCAAAGAATGTAAATCCCGGATCGCGCCGCAAAACCCGCGTTGCATATCGAATGTCCTGAAAAAATGTTTCGATCGTTGCTCCCATAAGAACCTCCTGCTTTTCCTTCGCCTCCTCAGTGTACAAGTTAGAGGGCTGATGGTTACCAATCGCCGCAGCGTTCTCCTCTACTCTGAAATCAGATGTCCCACTTGCTTGAGCGCCGATATGAAGAGAGCGCGCTCACCACCACCGTCGACCACGTCTTCAATTGGGCGCTCAAATCCGCAACCTGGCCGATGACGTTTGGCCTTGCCTGCTGCGCGATTGAAATGATGGCTTCCGGGGCGCCGCGCTTCGATATCGCGCGCTTCGGCGCCGAAGTCTTCCGCCCGCCGCCCCGCCAGAGCGATCTGATGATCGTCGCCGGCGCCGTCACGCTTAAGATGTCCCCCGTGGTCAAGCGCCTCTACGAACAAATGCCCGATCCCAAGTGGGTTATCTCTATCAAGAATCTGTGATCGCAGGCAAAGACGAAGGTCAATTTTATAAGATGAAATGTACCAACGGCCAGAGACACGGGAAGAATTTCGGTTCTGCCGCATACCTGATAATTATGGATAGCTTGCCGCGTAAGGAGAAGTTGAAATAGGCACACTCTGCCTTCTATCGAAAAATTGCGCCAGAACCTTTTATCATTCAGGTTGTGCGCAGGCATAATTACGCATTAGGCGGACAATGACAGGTCGAATTGCAGGAGGTCAAATGAAGGAAACGAGCGTCGAAAGAACTAAGTTCGAGCGCGCTAACCCAATATTGAGCGTGGCGGATATGGCGCGGAGTCTCCAGTACTACGTGGAGGTACTCGGATTCAGCAACGCCGAGTGGGGGAGTGACGAGTTCACCTGCGTAACCCGCGACGGCGCTGGAATCTACCTGTCTGAAGCTGATCAAGGCCAGCCCGGAACCTGGGTGTGGATTGGCGTCGATGACGTTGAGATCCTACACGAAGAGTACAAGGCCAAAGGCGCCATGATTCTGCACCCTCCAGAGAACTTTCCATGGGCGTGCGAGATGAAGGTCAGAGACCCAGATGGGCACGTTCTGCGGGTTGGGTCAGACCCGAAGGAAAAGACCTAGTCCAACCACTCCCTGGACTTGGTCTTCATCCGCACGAGCAGGAGGTCGGCATGTTCAGGTACGGTCCTTCTTCCGGCGACCACCGATTGACTGAAAATATCCTCGAAGGTCGATTCGACGGAAGACGGTCGCCGCAATGAAAAAAGCCGGGCGATTGACCCGGCTTTTGCGCGTGTGGGCGTCTCGAATTTGCTTTCAGGGATATTTGTGGCGGGGCTTCAACTCACCTCGTAAAATATGAGCCTTCGGCGGCATGATACTGTTGGCGAATTCAAGAAATGAGCCTTTCGGATCTTGGCTCCGGAGGAGCGTGATGTTTATAGGAATTGGCGGGCGGCGCGCCAAAGCTCCGTAGGAGCGAAATGTGTCACATTTCGCTCCTACGGAGCTTGGTGAGATATCGCGCAACGCATTCTATAAACATTCCGCGCCTCTGGCGCTCAGGAATTAGGGATTTCGCCAACAGTATCGGCATGCTAGATACGGAAGTCGGGCTGGAAAAGCTGGAACCGTGGCGCGAGCACACCAGCGCAAAGTTCTCGCTGTTCATGATGCCGGGTGACCACTTCTTCCTTTATACCTCTCGCCTGCCCCTGCTCAAAGCCATCTACGAGGGCTTGGCGCAGACTGCCGGCGGCGCCATCCCGCACTAAATCCTCATGACAAGAGAGACCGAAAAGAATACGCTTTAGGCCAGAATCTTGCTGACGACATCGCCGTGAACGTCCGTCAGTCGGAAGTAACGCCCCTGGTATTTGTACGTCAGCCGCGTGTGATCGATTCCAAGGCAATGCAGGATCGTCGCGTTGAGGTCGAACACCGAAACCGGATCGCGCGAGATGTTGTAACTGAAGTCATCGGTTTCGCCGACAGTCACGCCCGGCTTGACGCCGCCGCCCGCCAGCCAGACGGTAAAGCAGCGCGGGTGATGGTCGCGCCCGTAATTATCCTGGGTGAGCGCGCCTTGCGAATAGACAGTGCGCCCGAATTCGCCGCCCCATACGACCAGCGTGTCATCGAGCATCCCTCGCTCTTTCAACTCCTCGATCAGCGCGGCGGTCGGCTGGTCGGTATCGCGCGCCTGATTCCTTATCTGCTTTGGACAGTTGTTGTGCTGATCCCAGCCGCGATGGAAGAGCTGAATGTAGCGGACGCCGCGCTCGGCCAATCTCCTTGCCAGAATGCAATTGGCGGCGTACGTGCCCGGCCGGCGCGCGTCGGGGCCGTATCGGTCAAACGTCTTGTCCGACTCCTTCGACAGATCAATCAGTTCCGGCACGGACGATTGCATGCGATAAGCCATCTCGTACTGCGCAACGCGCGACAGAATTTCAGGGTCGCCGACGCTTGCGGCGTTCTTCTGATTCAATTTCGCCAGGTCGTCCAAAAAACGCCGCCGCGCCTGATCGTCGATGCCAGCCGGATTCGATAAATACAACACCGGGTCGGCCCCGTTCTGAAATTTCACCCCCTGATACTTTGACGGCAGAAAGCCGCCGCCCCACAGCCGGTCATACAACGGTTGATCGCCCGTGTTGCCTGTTCCCAGCGAAACCATCACGACGAAGGCGGGCAAGTCTCTGTTTTCGCTGCCCAGTCCGTAAGAAATCCACGCCCCCATGCTCGGCCTGCCCGCGAGATGAAAGCCGGTCAGCGAAAACGTGATCGCCGGATCGTGGTTGATCTGCTCCGTGTGCATGGATTTGATGAAGGTGAGGTCGTCCACGACCTTCGCC
>Ga0111539_10008763_pt1 | contig 12827 bp, 10 predicted proteins | sample RhiMethybrSRZTD1_FD_79667 | JGI IMG/M metagenome (GOLD analysis project Ga0111539, IMG submission 79667) | Populus rhizosphere microbial communities from Tennessee, USA - Rhizosphere MetaG P. TD hybrid SRZTD1 (version 2) (version 2) | ecosystem: Host-associated > Plants > Roots > Rhizosphere >...
ACGCTCCGGCTCGAGGCGGGCCTGCCGCTCCATGGGAGCGACATGGACGCCGAGACCACTCCACTCGAGGCGGGGCTCGCCTGGGTGGTGAAGCTCCGGAAGGGCGACTTCGTCGGGCGGGCGCCACTCGCGGCGCAGGCGGAGAGCGGGCCGCCGCGGCGGCTCGTCGCCTTCGAGCTGAGCGAGCCTGCCGTGCCCCGCCACGGCCATCCGATCTGGCACGACGGCACGGCCGTCGGCACGGTCACGAGCGGGATGCGGTCTCCGACGCTCGGAAGCTTCATCGGGCTGGGCTATGTGACGAGCGGTGTGAGCGCACCCGACACACCGATCGCCGTCGAAATCCGCGGCCGGCGCGTTCCCGGCCGGATCGTGAACCGCCCCTTCTACCGCCGGGTGCGTCAGGAGCAGGCACGATGAATTTCCCGGACACGCTCCGCTACACGAAGGAGCACGAGTGGTTGCGGCTCGAGGGCCAGGAGGGCGTCGTCGGCATCACCGACTTCGCCCAGGACTCGCTCGGCGACGTCGTCTTCGTCGAGCTGCCCGCCGCCGGCGCGACGCTCACCCAGGGGCAGGCGTTCGGCGTGGTCGAATCCAACAAGACGGTCTCGGACCTGTTCGCCCCGGTGAGCGGCCGCGTGGTGGCGGTGAACGAGACGCTGCGCGAGAAACCGGAGCAGGTGAACGCCGATCCGTACGGCGGCGGCTGGATGCTCCGCATCGCGCTCGCGCGCCCCGACGAGGCCGGCGCGCTGCTCGACGCGAAGGCCTATCAGGCGCTCGTCGCGAGCGAACAGGCGAAGTGAGCGGATACAGCCCGCATACGCCGGCCGACGTCGCCGCGATGCTGGCGGCGATCGGCGTAGACTCCATCGACGACCTGTTTCGCCAGGTTCCCGCCCGCCTGCGCGAGCGGGCCGCCCAGGACCGCTCGCCCGGCATGACCGAGCCGGAGCTCCGCGCCCATCTCGAGGGGCTCGCGTCCCGCAACACGGCGGCCGGTGCCACCTCGTTCCTCGGCGCCGGCGCGTACGCACACTGGGTGCCCACCGTCGTCGACCAGATCCTGCTGCGCTCCGAGTTCGCGACCGCGTACACGCCGTACCAGCCCGAGGTCAGCCAGGGGACGCTGCAGGCGATCTTCGAGTTCCAGACCTTCTCGGCGATGCTCCTGGGCCTCGACGTCGCGAACGCCAGCATGTACGACGGCGCGTCGGCCGCGGCGGAGGCCGTGCTGATGGCGCGCCGGCTCCTTCCCGGACGGCGTACGGTGCTCGTCGCGCGCTCGCTGCATCCGCAGTATCGCGAGACGCTCGCGACGTACACGCGCGGCCTCGACGGCATCGACATCCGCGAGGTGCCGTTCGCGGCCGACGGGCGCATCGACCTGACGGCTCTGCGCGCCGGCCTGGGCGCCGATACGCTGTGTGTCGTCCTCGGCTACCCGAACGTCTTCGGCGTCATCGACGACGTCCCGGGCGCGGCCGCGCTCGCGCGCGAGGCCGGCGCGCTGACGATCACGGCCACCAGCGAGCCGCTCGCCCTCGCGCTCGTGCGCTCGCCGGGCTCGTGTGGCGCGGACATCGCGGTGGCAGAAGGCCAGAGCCTCGGTTTGCCGATCGCGTACGGCGGCCCCGGGGTGGGGCTCCTTGCCACCCGCGAGCAGCATCTGCGGAGCATGCCCGGCCGCATCGTCGGCGAGACCGTCGACGGGCAGGGGCGCCGCGGCTTCGTCCTGACGCTCGCCACGCGCGAGCAGCACATCCGGCGCGAGCGCGCGACGTCGAACATCTGCACCAACCAGGGTCTGTGCGCGCTCGCGGTCACCGTCTACCTCTCGCTCCTCGGGCGGAACGGCCTCCGGCGGCTCGCGGAGGTGAACAGGCGCGGCGCCTGCGGCGCCCTGGCGCGGCTCGAGGCACGCGGCGTCGCCCGCGTGCTGGGCGGGCCGTTCTTCAACGAGTTCGTGGTCCGGGTTCCGGACGCCGGGGCGCGCTTCGAACTCGGGGCGGGCCGCGGGGTCGTGCCCGGCTTCCCGCTCGAGCGCTGGTATCCGGAGCTGCCCGATACGCTCCTGGTCTGCGTCACGGAGACGCACGGCGAGGCCGAAATCGAGCGCCTGACCGACCTCCTCTCGGAGGCGCGGCGCCAGCCGCGCTCGATGCAGGGCTAGCGCATGCTGCTCGACGAGCCGCTCATATTCGAGCGCGGATCCGCCGGCCGAATGGGCTGGGCGGTTCCGGAGCGCGGCGAAGGACCGGCCGAGGCGCTCCCGCCGGAGCTCCGCCGCGAGGACGATCTCGCCGGCTTCCCGGAGGTGGGCGAGCTCGAGGTGCTGCGCCACTTCCTCCGGTTGTCGCAGTGGAACTACAGCGCCGCCACCACGATGTACCCGCTCGGCTCGTGCACCATGAAGTACAACCCGGTGGTGAACGAGGCGTTGGTCCGGCTGCCGGGCTTCGCACACCTGCATCCGTTGGCGCCGGAAGCGCTGGCGCAGGGCGCGCTGGAGCTGCTCGCGGCGCTCGAGGCGGGTCTCTGCGCGGTGAGCGGCCTCGATGCGGTCTGTCTCCAGCCGGCGGCCGGTGCGCAGGGCGAGCTGCTGGGGATGCAGATCGTGCGCGCGCACCATGTCGCCCACGGCAATGCGCGCCGCCGCGTACTCATCCCGTCGAGCGCGCACGGCACCAATCCGGCCAGCGCCGCGCTCTGCGGCTATGCCGTGACCGAGGTCCCGATCGACGCCCGCGGGCTGCTCACGGCCGAGGCCATCGCGCGGGTCATGGACGAGTCGGTCGCCGCGCTCATGGTGACCAACCCGAACACGCTCGGGCTCTTCGAGGAGGAGATCGAGGCGGTCGCCGCCGTCGTCCACGGCAAGGGCGGCCTCGTCTACATGGACGGGGCGAACATGAACGCCATCATGGGCGTCGCCCGCGCCGGCGACATGGGCGTGGACGTGATGCAGTTCAACCTGCACAAGACGTTCTCCACCCCGCACGGCGGCGGCGGCCCCGGGGCCGGGCCCGTCGGCGTCCGCTCACTGCTCGCCGAGTACCTGCCGATCCCTCGCCTGGTGCGGCGGGGACAGGAGCTCGTCTGGTCGGAGGACGCGCCGAAGAGTGTCGGGCGCGTGCGCTCGTTCTACGGCAACTTCGGCGTCCTCGTGCGCGCGTACGCCTACATGACGCGGCTCGGCGGCGCAGGTCTCGCCGAGGCCTCGCGCCTCGCGGTGCTGAACGCCAACTACATCCGTGCGCGCCTCGAGCCCGTCTATCACCGGCCGTACGACACGCCGTCGCTACACGAATGTGTGCTCTCGGACCGTCACCTGCAGGCCCACGACGTGCACACGCTCGACGTCGCGAAGCGGCTCCTCGACTACGGCTTCTACGCGCCCACCATCTACTTCCCGCTGGTCGTGAAGGGCGCGCTCATGATCGAGCCTACGGAGACCGAGTCGCGCGAGACGCTCGACGAGTTCATCGACGCGATGCTGCGCATCGCCGAGGAGGCGCGGACCACCCCGGCGCTGGTGCGAGACGCGCCGCACAAGACTCGGGTCGCGCGGCTCGACGAGACGCGCGCCGCGCGGCGCCCCGTGCTGCGCTGGCGCCCGCCCGCCAAGCCCGCAGATTAGCTATTTCGTTGACTTCCCCGGGACCGGTGTGTACCGTGCCTGACGCCGCGTGTCGGTCCTGAACACCAAGGTCCTCGTCCTCAATCGCTCTTACCTTCCGGTCCACGTCACCGTCGTGCGCCGGGCCCTGTCGCTTCTGTACCAGGGCATCGCCAAGGCGGTGGACGACGAGCTTCGCACCTTCGACTTTGCGAGCTGGGCGGACCTGGCCGCCGAGGAGGACTCGGTCGGGACGGTCGACCGCGCCATCCGCGTCCCGCGCGTCATCCTTCTTCAGTACTACGATCGCGTGCCGCGCCGGTACGTGCGCTTCAGTCGCTTCAACATCTACGCCCGCGATCAGAACCGCTGCCAGTACTGCGGCCGGCAGTTCCCCCGCTCGGAGCTGAACCTCGACCACGTCGTGCCGCGCATGAAGGGCGGCACGTCGGTGTGGGAGAACGTCGTCTGCTCGTGTCATCGCTGCAACCGGATCAAGGGCGGCAGGACGCCCGCCGAGGCAGGCATGAAGCTCATCCGCCAGCCCCGGCGTCCGCAGTGGACGCCGTTCATGACCGAGGCGTTCAGCCTGCGGCGGTACAAGGAATGGCTGCCGTTCCTGAGCGCGGTCGACGCCGCGTACTGGAACACGGAGCTGGTGCAGGGATAGAAGGCACGAACGGCCGGAGCGCCGGCCGGCACAGGTGGGGTGGGGGAGGGGTTCAATGCGCATCAAGCAGATCGAGCTGAACGGGTTCAAGTCGTTCATGGAACGCACCGTGCTCGAGCTGCCCCCGGGGATCACCGGCATCGTCGGTCCGAACGGCTGCGGCAAGTCGAACGTCGTCGACGCCATCCGCTGGGTGCTCGGCGAGCAGAGTCCGAAGCACCTCCGCGGCGGCTCGATGGAGGACGTCATCTTCAACGGCAACGCCGAGAACGGCCCCCTCGGCATGGCGGAGGTCTCGCTGCTGCTCGAGCGCGACGACGCCGACTTCGCCCGCGCCGCGGAGGAAGCGGGCGACGACGAGGGGCACGGCGGCCTCCCGCCGGAGCTCGCCCGCGCGAGCGAGATCCTGGTCACGCGCCGTTACTTCCGCTCGGGTGATTCCGAGTACTTCATCAACCGCGCGGCCTGCCGCCTGAAGGACATCACCGAGCTGTTCCTCGGAACCGGCGTCGGCTCGAAGGCGTACGCCATCGTCGAGCAGGGGCGCGTCGACCAGCTGGTGAACGCCAAGCCCGAGGACATGCGCTCGTTCATCGAGGAGGCGGCAGGGACGACGCGCTTCCGCAGCCGCAAGCTGGCCGCCGAGCGCAAGATGACCCGCACGAGAGAGAATCTCCTGCGTGTCCAGGACGTGCTGCGCGAGATCGAGCGGCAGATGGTCCTCCTCGAGCGGCAGGCGCGGCGCGCGGAGGAGTATCACCGCCTGAAGGGCGAGCTGCGCGAGCTGGACCTCGGCCTCATGGCGGGGCGGCAACGGGACTGGTCGCGGCTCCTTTTGGAGCAGCGGTCGCGCATCGAGACGCTCCAGATCGACGAGACGGCGCTGCAGGACGAGATTCGCCGCTCGCGCGGTGCCAGCAGCGAAGCGCACGCGCGCCGCGCCGCCGACGAGGACCGCCTGCGACAGGTGGAGCGGCTCTCCGCCGAGCGACGCATGGCCGCCCACGACGCGGCGACGCAGGGCACCTCGGCACAGGCACGGCAGCACGATCTGTCGCTGCGTGCGGCGGAGGCCGAGCGGGAGGTGGAGCTGCTCGCCGGGCGCGCCGCCGATCTCGAGACCGAGGCCGCGACGCTCGCGGCCGAGGTGGAACGGCTCGCGGCCGAGCATCCGGCGGCCGACCGTGATCATCGCGTCGCCGAGGAGCGCCTCGGCACGCTCGCCGCGGGCGGGCCCGAGCTCGAGCGCGTCGTCGAGGTCGCAAAGGACCAGCTCGTGGAGGCGCTCGCCGACGAGGCGCGCCTGCACAACGTGGCCGAGGCGCTGCGGCAGCGGCACGCGGACCTGGAAGGCCGGCGTCAGAAGCTCGCCGACGAGCAGCGCGAGCTGGGTGAGCGGCTCCGCGAGACGGATCGGCGCGCCCACGAGGTGCGCGGAACCCTCACCGCCATCGACGACGATCGCGCCCGTGCCGGGGAAGAGCGGCGGCGGACGATCGTTCTGCAGGAGAGCCTGCGTGCGGCGTCCCGCGCGGAAGATGCCGCGCTCGACGAGGCGCGCGCCGAGCTGACGCGCCTGACGTCGCGCGCCGAGTCGCTGCGCGAGCTCCAGGTCCGCTACGAGGGGTGCACACGCGGAACGGCGAGCCTCCTGGCGCGGCCGGGGAAAGAGGCGGCGCTCCTCGCCAGCGTGCTGCGCGTCCCGGCCGACCTCGAGCCCGCCGTGGCCGTCGCGCTCGGCGGACGTCTCGGCCAGGTCGTCGTACCCGACACCGGCGCAGCGGTCGAGTCCGTCGCCTGGCTGGCCTCGGAGACCGCTGGCAGCGCGACGCTCGTCCCGCGCGAGGCGGAGCGCCGCGCCCCCGTCATCGTGCCGCCCGGACCGCGCCTGCTCGATCGCATCGACGTCGATCCCCCGCATTGGGCGCTTGCCGAAGCGCTGCTCGGCCACGTGCTCCTGGCGGACGACCTCGATTCCGCGCTGCGACTGTGGCGCGAAGCGCCGCATCCGGTGCTGGTCGTCACGCGGCGCGGGGAGGCCATCGACGGCCTCGGCGCCGTCACCGGCGGCAGCGAGCCTCCGCTCGAGGAGACGCTGCTCGCCCGGACGCGGGAGCTGCGAGAGCTCGAGAACGCGCGCGCGGCCGCCGCCGCCCGCGTCGCGGAGATCGAGGGACGCGCCACCGAGATTCGGAATCAGCTGGCGGCCTGCGACGAGACCATGACCTCGACGGAGGCCCGACTGCATGCCCTGGACGTCTCCTTCGTCGCCGCGGAGAAGGACCGCGACGGCTGCGAGGCCGAGCGCCGGCGCATCTCCGCCGCCCTCGAGGTCGCAGCGCTCGAGGCGGGAGGCCTGGAAGGCCAGGGCGGCGAGGTGGCCGGCGAGCGCGCCGAGATCGAGCAGCACCTGGCGGCTGCGCAGCGTCTGGGCGCCGAGCGCAGGGGCGAACTCTCGCAGCGGCAGCTCGGGCTCTCCCGCTGGCGCGAGGAATACACCGGCGTCGAGCGGCAGCGGACCGAGGCCGCGGTGCGTGCGGCGGCGATCGCCGAGCGTCTGCATGCGACCGAGGCTCAGGCCGCACGCTGCTCGGCGGCCCTCGCCGAGCTGAACGAGCGTCGCACCAAGGCGGTGGCCGACGGCACCGCCTGTCGGAGCGGGGCCGAGGCCGCACGTGCCGAGGGCGACGAGTCCCTGGCGCTGCAGCAGGCCGCCGAGGTCGAGGCCGGCCAGCTCGAAGGGGAGGCAACCCGCCTCCTCGCCGCGATCGCCGAGGCGAACCAGACGCTATCGGTGGACGACGCGGCGGAGCAGGCGGCACGGACGCGTCTCGACGAGATGCGTACGGAGCGCGCCGGCGTCGAGCTGGCCATGACCGAGCGGCGGATGGCGCTCGAACGGCTGGCGACGCAGCTCGCCGAGCGCTACGGGCTCGCGCCCGACGCCCTGGCCGACGTCGAGGGCATGGACCCGGCCGACGAGGAGCGTGACCGGCGCGCCGAGACCATCCGCGAGCGCCTGCAGCGGCTGGGTGAGGTCAACCCCGCGGCGCTCACCGACCTCGAAGAGCTGCGCACCCGACGGGACTTCCTCGTGACGCAGCGAGACGATCTCGAGCGCTCCCTGGAGGATCTGAAGCGCACGATCGGCAAGCTCACGCGCACCTCGCGCGAGCGCTTCGACGCCACGTTCGACGCCGCGAACGAGAAGCTTGCGGAGGTGTTCCCGAAGCTCTTCCCGGGCGGCAAGGCGCGGCTCGAGCTGACGCCGCCGGAAGAGGGCGGCGAGGCGGGCGTGGAGATCGTCGTTCAGCCGTCGGGGAAGAAGCTCCAGTCCCTCAGCCTGCTGTCGGGCGGCGAGAAGGCGCTCACGGCCGCCGCTCTGATCCTTTCGCTCTTCCTCATCCGTCCCACGCCGTTCTGCCTCCTCGACGAGGTGGACGCGCCGCTGGACGAGGCGAACATCGGCCGCTTCAACCAGGTCGTCCGCGACATGGCGACGGCCTCCCAGTTCGTGCTGATCACGCACAACCGCCGCACCATGGAGGCCGCGGACACGCTCTACGGCATCACCATGGAGCAGGCGGGCATCTCGAAGGTCGTGTCGGTGCGGCTCCGCGAAGCCGCGTAGCGCCTGCGATTCGCGATGGAGTCCCTGTGGCCCGTCGTCCTGGCGGTCCTCGTCCTGGTCGCGGGGCTGCTGGGATACGGGATCGTCCGTCGTCGCCGGCGAGCCATCTCTGGCCCATCGGCCGCCCCGGCGCTGCCGAGCCCATTCGCTACGTTGGAGCGGGCGCTCGAGAAGACACGCGAGCGGCTGGGGGCGCGACTCGACGCCGCGTTCGGCCGCGCCGGAGCCAGTACCGACGCCGCGCTGACGGAGCTCGAGGAGGTCCTCGTGTCCGCGGACGTGGGGGTCCGCGTGGCGAGCGAGCTGGTAACCGGGCTCCGCTCCCGCCTTGGCCGCGGCACCGACCCCCAGACGCTTCGCACCGCGCTGCGCGCCGAGCTGGAGACGCTCCTGGCGAGCGGCGGCACGTCGGCCCCGCAGGCATCCCCCTGGGTCATCCTGGTCGCCGGCGTGAACGGCGTGGGGAAGACCACGACCATCGGCCGACTGGCCGCGATCCATCGGGCGGCCGGACGCCGCGTGATGCTGGTCGCAGCCGACACGTTTCGCGCGGCGGCCGCGGAGCAACTCGCGGTCTGGGCCGAGCGGACCGGCTCGGACCTCGTCCGCCAGGCTGCAGGCGCCGATCCCTCCGCGGTGGTGTTCGACGCGATGAAGTCCGCCGTGGCACGCGGCAGCGACGTGGTGCTCGTCGATACCGCCGGCCGCCTGCACACGCGCACCAACCTCATGGAGGAGCTGCGGAAGATCCGGCGGATCATCGCGCGCGAGCTGCCCGACGCCCCGCACGAGACGCTCCTCGTCGTCGATGCCACGACGGGGCAGAATGCCATTGCCCAGGCACGGGTCTTCACGGAGGCGCTCGGCGTCACGGGCCTCGTCCTGACCAAGCTCGACGGCACCGCGCGCGGCGGCGTCGCCATCGCCGTGCGGCGCGAGCTGTCGGCACCGATCCGATGGATCGGCGTGGGAGAGGGCGTGGACGATCTGAGGCCCTTCGACGCGGAGGAGTTCGTAGCGGCGCTGCTCGCGCTCGACGAACACGATCGGCCCGGCGCGCGTTCTCCTTGACACGGGACGCGAAGGGAAACTACAGTCCGCGCCATCCTCGGAGCGCGGCTGCATGAGCCGGGACACAACTGAGGCGCTCGATCATCCGGTGTTCGCATTCGAGCCCGCCACATCGGATGATCGCGAGCGAACGACGATGGCGTCACGCCTCGCCGCGCTGGAACAGGCACACGCCGCGCTTCTGGAGCGGGTGGCACGCTACGAGCGTGAGCGCAGCGAGATTCGGGCGCGGCTCGCGAGGCTCTTGTCGCAGCTCCCCCCAGGGCCGGGCTGAGCTCGACGCGCCCGGGCGGGCGCCAAGCGTGGTGCCCTTTCGCGCGGACTGCATTGCAGTCCCCGTCCCGATTGCGTTAGAGTCCCGCCAACTGGCGAAATTGACACGCGAGATCGACTCCTTGACGGGCTTCATCTCGCGTTTCCTCGAAGGGAGCAGACACAGCAGTGCCGGAGACGGGCGGAATCGTCAGGACCGAGGCCGACCGTACGGGAGACGGGGTGGGTAAGGCTCAGAGACGACCAGCGGGCGCGCATCGCGTGCGCCTGCATGAGTGTGCGGGAATCGCACGCGTCAGGGTGACGCGGCGTTGTCGACGAGAGGTCGATCTGACGTAGCCGTACCGTCCGTCTCCCCTCGCAGGTGCTTCACGAAGCAGCGATGGGGCAGCAAGACGACGAGGAGCGAAGCCGGCTCCGGGCGCGGCTTCGGGCGGAGCGCGAGCGCCTCCCGCGGCACATGGCGGAGAGCCTCGCGGCGCTGGCATGCGCCCGCGTGCTGCAGTTGCCGTGTTACGAGTCGGCGGCCGCGGTAGTGGCCTACGCCGCCGCCGGGAACGAGATCGATCCCGCGCCCGTCGTGCAGGCGGCCATCGCGGCGGGAAAGGCAGTCTACTTCCCCCGCCGTGAGGGAGACCGTCTCGAGTTCCTGCGGGCGACCCCGGACAGCCTTCGACCGGCATCGCACGGCCTCCTGGAGCCGACCGACGGCGAGCCCCTGCCGGCTCGTGCGCCCGCGACCGTGTTCCTCGTGCCCGGCATCGTATTCGACGAGCGCGGGGCCCGGCTCGGACGCGGTGCCGGCTGCTTCGATCGGGCATTGCCGAGGTTCTACGGTGCAGTGCGAGTCGGACTGGCGTACGAGTTTCAGGTCCTCCCTCTGCTTCCCGAGGCCCCTTGGGACGTTCGCATGGACGCCGTCGTGACCGACGCGCGGGTCCGTACGTGGTCCGGGGCCGCGGAGGTACGCACATGACGCAGGCCACGTTGGCGTTCGTCGGCGTCCTCGTCGGCGGCGGGCTGTTCGCGCTCTGGGCGTATGTCCGGGCGCGCCGCCTCGCCGACCTCGAGAAGTCGTCGCGCGCGACCGCTGCCCGCATCCTGGACGAGGCGCGCATCGAAGGCGACGCCGTCCGGCGCGAGGCGCAGATCCAGGCGAAAGATCTCCTCATCGAGGCGAAGGCGGAATGGGAGCAGGAGGCGCGCGAGCAGCGCCGCGAGATCGGGGTGGCCGAGAAGCGCATCGCCCAGAAGGAGGAGGGCATCGACCGCAAGCTCGAGGCGTTCGCGACCCGCGAGGGCGAGATCGCCACGCGCGAAGAGACGCAGAGACAGCGCGAGCGGGAGCTCGAAAGCCGCCGTACCGAGTACGATCAGCTGGTCGACGGCGTCCGGCAGAAGCTCGAGCAGACGGCCGGCATGACGCGCGACGAGGCGAAGCGCACGCTCATGGAGCAGATGGTCGACGAGGCCCGCCACGACGCCGCGCAGCGGATTCGGCACGTCGAGGCCGAGGCCCGGGAGGAAGCCGATCGCCGCGCCAAGAAGATCGTGTCCATCGCCATCGAGCGCATGGCCGGGGAGTTCGTCGCCGAGCGAACGGTGTCGGTCATCCCGCTGCCGAGCGACGACATGAAGGGCCGGATCATCGGGCGTGAGGGCCGGAACATTCGCGCCATCGAGGCGGCCACGGGCGTCGACCTGATCATCGACGACACCCCCGAGGTCGTGGTCATCTCCTGCCACAACCCCATCCGTCGCGAGCTGGCGCGTCTCGCGCTCGAGCGCCTGGTCTCCGACGGGCGCATCCACCCGGGACGAATCGAGGAGGTGGTCCGGAAGGCCGAGCAGGAGCTCGACGACGCGATTCGCGAAGCGGGACAGCGCGCCGTGCTCGAGGTGGGCGTGCACGGACTCCATCCCGAGCTCGTGAAGCTCGTCGGCATGCTCAAGTATCGCTACAGCTACGCGCAGAACGTCCTCAACCACTCCATCGAAACGGCGTTCATCGCCGGTGCCATGGCCGCCGAGCTCGGACTCCAGGAGAAACAGGCGCGCCGGGCGGGCCTGCTCCACGACATCGGCAAGGCGCTCACGCACGAGGTCGAAGGCTCGCATGCGATCATCGGCGGCGAGATCGCGCGCAAGTACGGGGAGTCGGCGAAGATCGTCAACGCGATCGCGGCGCACCACGAGGAGGTGAAGGCGGAGACGATCCTCGCCCCGCTGGTGGACGCGGCGGACGCCTTATCGGGCGCGCGGCCAGGGGCGCGACGCGAGGTGCTCGAGAGCTACGTCAAGCGCCTCGAGGACCTGGAGCGCATCAGCAACTCCTTCCGCGGCGTGGAGAAGTCGTTCGCCGTTCAGGCGGGCCGCGAGATCCGGATCATCGTCGATCCGGGGACCGTTCCCGACGACCAGACCCTGCTGCTGGCGCGGGACGTCGCGCGCAAGATCGAGCAGGAGATGACGTACCCCGGCCAGATCAAGGTCACCGTCATCCGCGAGACGCGCGCCAGCGAGCTCGCACGCTGATCGAATGCGACTGCTCTTCCTCGGCGACGTGGTCGGCAGGCCGGGGCGCCGGGCAGTCACGCGCCTGGTTCCCCGCCTGATCGCTCGGGAGCACGTCGACTTCGTCGTCGCCAACTGCGAGAACGCGTCGGGCGGGAAGGGCATCGACCCCGAGAGCGCGGACGAGCTGATCGACTGCGGCGTGGACGTGCTGACGTCCGGCAACCACGTCTGGCAGAACTCGGGGATCGTGCCGTACATCCAGGAGAGCACACGCCTGCTCCGTCCCGAGAACTTCCCCCCCGGCGTCCCCGGTAGGGGTTGGACGGTCCGCGAGTGCACACGGACGAAGACGTCCGTCGGGGTGCTGAACCTCATCGGACGCGTCTTCATGGGGCCGGCCGACTGCCCGTTCAACGCGGCGACGAGGGCGCTCGAGGAGATTCGCCGGACGACCCCCGTGGTCCTCGTGGACATGCATGCCGAGGCGACATCCGAGAAGGTCGGCATGGGGCGCTTCCTCGACGGGAAGGCGTCCGCGGTGGTCGGAAGCCACACCCACGTCCAGACGGCCGACGAAACGATCCTCGCAGGCGGAACGGCGTGCCTCACGGATGCGGGAATGTGCGGCCCCATCGACTCGATCCTGGGTGTCCGGTCGGAGCAGGTGCTGCGCCGGTTCCTCACGCAGATGCCGGTCCGCTTCGACGTCGCCGCCGGTCCCGTCGTCGTGCACGGCGCGATGATCGACGTGGACGAAGCCAGCGGGCGGGCGACCGCGATTCGGCGCATACGCGAGCAGATCGACGCATGAGCGCCGACGCACAGCTCTCGACGCTCCGGCGCGGAGTCGTGGGCACATACCCGGAGGACGGCCTGCGGGAGGCACTCGGGCTGGCGCGGCCCCTACGCGTGAAGCTCGGCATCGACCCGACGGCCCCGGACATCCATCTCGGCCACACCGTGGTGCTGACGAAGATGCGGCAATTTCAGGACCTCGGCCACCAGGCGGTCCTGATCATCGGGGATTTCACGGCGCTGATAGG
>Ga0111539_10008768_pt1 | contig 12824 bp, 4 predicted proteins | sample RhiMethybrSRZTD1_FD_79667 | JGI IMG/M metagenome (GOLD analysis project Ga0111539, IMG submission 79667) | Populus rhizosphere microbial communities from Tennessee, USA - Rhizosphere MetaG P. TD hybrid SRZTD1 (version 2) (version 2) | ecosystem: Host-associated > Plants > Roots > Rhizosphere >...
ACGCTGGCCGATCTGCCGCGGCTGGCGGTCGCGGTCGCGACCGACGAAGCCACCGTGCGCGACCTGACCGATGAGGAGCTCGCCTTCCGCCCGCAGCCGGACGAGACCATCGAGATCGCGCAGCGGCCGCGCGCCGGCGGCGCGCCGGTACCGCTCCTGCGCATCCCGGAGGGCTCGCCGGTGGTCGCGCCGCTCGCAACTCCGGGCATCCACCTCATCGAGAGCGGCGGCGCCCTGCGGGTGGCGGCGGTGGTGGAGCTCGAGCCGCGCGAGCGCGCCGACGAGATCGTCGGCGTGGTGGCGGTGACGCGCGTGCCGGACATGAAGGGCGTGACCTCGCTCCTGGCTCCGGTCGGCGGCGGCGTGGTGCTCGACACCGAGGTCGGGGCGATCCCGATCGGCGCCGCCATCGGGCGCGAGCGCGCCACCACCGCGGTCCGCCTCGGCAGCGACGCCAGCCGCGGGGTTCGCCTCATCGCGCCGGCGCCGGTGCCGGGCGGGTGGCGCACGGACCGGCTGGCCATCGCCGGCGGACTGGCGCTCCTCGGCCTGGTTGCCGCCGCGCTCCTCTGGCGGCGCGGGCGACCGGCCGGTCTGCCGCGCCTGTCGCAGGTGTCGCCGGGCGCCATCGACGCGATCGTCCCGCCGCGCCGTTCCGATCGGCAGAGCGGCGTCCGGGTCGGCCGCTACATGGTGCTCCGGCGGCTCGGCTCGGGCGGAATGGCCGACGTCTACCTGGCCCGCGCCGAGGGGGAGGCCGGCTTCGAGCGCCTGGTGGCGCTCAAGGTCATGCTCGACGAGTTCGCCAGGAGCCCGAAGTTCGTCAGCCACTTCCTCGACGAGGCGCGCCTGGCGCCGCGGCTCAACCATCCGAACATCGTGGCGGTGACCGACCTCGGCAAGGAGGGGGACAGCTACATCATCGCGATGGAGTACGTCGACGGGGCCGACCTGGCGCGCCTGGTGCAGAGCGCGGCGACGCGCAAGCAGCAGATCCCGGTCGGCGTCGCGCTGGCCATCGTGCGGCGCATCTGCGACGGGCTCCACTTCGCGCACACCGCGGTCGACGGCGATGGTCACCCGCTGCACCTCGTGCACCGCGACGTCAAGAGCGCGAACGTGTTCGTCGCCAGGAACGGCTCGGTCAAGGTCGGCGACTTCGGCATCGCCAAGATCGCCGGAGCCAGCCGCACTGCCAGGACCGAGATCGGCGAGGTGAAGGGAACCGCGGCCTACATGGCGCCCGAGCACCGGACCGGGCAGGAGGTCGACGCGCGGGCCGACGTCTACGCGGTGGGCGCCATCTGCTACGAGCTCCTGACCGGACGGGAGATCAACCTCGACCTCGCGATGCTCGCGCACCTCGGGCGCGACGGCTGGCCCCACCTGGCGCCGCTCCGCACCGTGCGGCCGGAGCTGCCGCCCGAGCTCGACGCGGTGGTCTTTCGCGCGATGGCGTTCGAGCGCGACGACCGCTTCGCCAGCTGCGAGGCGCTCGAGCAGGCGATCGCCGAGATCGTCCAGCGCCATGGCCTGGACGCCGGCGACCGGGTGATCGCGCGCTGGATCGCCGGCGAGCTGGCCCACCTGCCGGACGCCGGCGAGGCGCACGCGATCACCAGCGAGACCGGCCTCGGCGCCGAGCGGGCCTGACCGGCCGGCGCAGGCTGCGTCACCCGGTCGACACAGAGGCGCGACGAGAGGCCCCGTTTTCTGGCAGGCGCGCCGGCCATGGCGCCCCGGAGCCGTGGGGGCGAACGAACGATGTCGCCGACATAACTGCCCGCCGATCTGGCGCGTGGCTTGCTCGCCCGGAGCGCGTGTTCCCGCAGCGACGTGGCCGCCTGGCCGCGGGTGGATTGGCCGCACTGGCGGCCGCCCTCCTGGTCTGCGCCGCACCGCAGGCCTCGGCCGAAAGGCGCCGCGATCGCCGCCGGGACCGGCCTGCACTCGACAGCGAGACGGCCGCGCTGGTCGGCAAGCTGGGCGACCCCAGACCGCCGGCCTATATCCGCTCCAACGAGCTGGTGCCCGAGCACCCGTCCCGGTTCCGCCGCGCGCCGCATCTGCAGTCGGCGCATCCGGGCGGTCGGGGCAGCATCGTGCTCGACCCGGATCAGGGGCACTACCTCTGGGCCATGGACGCCGCCGGCACGTTCTATGTCGCCCCCTACGAGAAGTACGAGGACGGCAGCGAGAGCATCGGGCATCCGATGCTGGTCGGCGGCCGCCCGCTGCCGATCGCCGGCGAGCTCCACTACGACGGCCGCACGAGCTCGGGCAAGGATCGCTGGGTGATGGACAGCGACTCCGGTCGCTACGTCAAGCCCTACACCGACGTCCACCCCGGCCAGCTCAAGGCGGCGCGCCGGCTGGTCCGCCGGATCGCGATCACCAGCCGGTCGCCGGGCAAGCGCGCCCGCGCCGTCCGCCTGCACCGCCTGTTCGTCGGCCACGGCACGGACAAGCCGGCGATGCGGAGGATCTACACGCGGGCCCGGGGGATGGGCGGCTACCTGCTGATCCCGCCCAAGGGGGCCGGCCCCGAGCATTTCCCCCGCTCGCTGCGCCGAGCCGACAAGCGCGCCGCCTGGCAGCGCGCTGCGGTGAAGCGGCTCGGGCGTCCGCGCCCGTCCGGCCGCCGGACGCGGTAAAGTCGCCGGGATGAAGGGGAGGAAGGAGGCGGTGCGCCCGCCGTACGCCGACGGGGGCTTCTTCGTGCTGCGCAGCCCGCTCCTGCCGCTCGACCACTTCTACCAGTGGGGCGAAGGACTGGAGCGCACGGCCGACGAGGCAGCCCTCGCGCGCGACGCCGAGAAGGTCCGCGCCCGGCTGCGCGCCCTGCTCGAGCGCGCCGACGTCCGCGAGGCGATCTTCGTCGCCTCGCCCGGCGTCGACGAGAGCCTGGTCCACTGGCTGCGCGAGCCCGACGGCGAGCGCGGGCAGAAGGTCGAGCGATCGCTCTTCAAGTACCTCGCGCGCATGGCGATGCGGTCGACCCCGTTCGGCCTGTTCGCCGGCGGCTCGGTCGGCCGGATCGCGGACGACAGCTCGCTGGTCATCGGCCGCATCGCCAGCCACCGCCGCCACACCCGCCTCGACGGCGACTACCTCGACGCGCTGTGCCGCGCGCTGCTCGCCGATCCGGCGGTGCGCGCCGGGCTCACCATGCGGCCCAACTCCAGCCTGTACGCCGCCGCCGGCCGCCTCCGGCTGGCCGAGGCCCGGCTGGTCGGCAAGGTGCGCTCCTACCACCTGGTGGCGGTCGAGCCGGATCAGTACCTGTCGGCCGTGCTCGAGCGAGCCGCCGCCGGCGCCCGCCCGGGCGAGCTCGCTGCCCACCTGGTCGAGCTCGACCCCGACATCTCGGTCGAGGAGGCCAGCACCTTCGTCGACGAGCTCATCGACGGCCAGATCCTCGTGCCGGACCTCACGCCGGCGGTGACCGGGCCGGCGCCGCTCGACGACATGCTCGCCCAGCTCTCGTCGGTGCCGGCGGCCGCGCCGGTGGTGACCGCGCTGGAGCGCGCGCGCGACGCCATCGCGGCGCTCGACGCCGCCGGCCTCGGCAACGACCCCGCCCGCTACCGCGCCATCGCCGACGACCTCGGCGCCTTGCCCGCCCCGGTCGAGCTGCCGCGCCTCTTCCAGGTCGACCTCACCAAGCCGGCGCCCGAGCTGACCCTGTCGCGCGCCATCGTCGCCGACCTCGCGCGCGGCATCGACATCGCGCGCCGGCTGTCCCCGTCGGGCTCGGATCCGCTGCAGCCCTTCCGCGAGCAGTTCAACCGGCGCTACGAGGGGCGCGAGGTGCCGCTCTGCGAGGCGCTCGACGAGGAGAGCGGTATCGGCTTCGGCCGGGCCGCCACCCCGGGCGCCGAAGCGGCTCCGCTCCTGGCCGGCATCCCGTTCGGCGGCGGGGCCCCGGCCGACGCCCGCGCCTCGGTCGGCGCGGCCCAGCGCCACCTCGCCGATCTCCTGAGTGGCGCCCTGGCGCGCGGCGAGGACGAGATCGTCCTCGGCGACGACGACGTCAAGGCGATGGAGTCGGTGCCGCAGTCGTCGCCGAACGCCTTCCAGATGACGGTGCGCATCGGCGCCGCATCGCCCGAGGCGATGGCGCAGGGCGACTACAAGCTCTATCTCGGCTCCTTCTGGGGCCCGTCGGGCGCGATGATGCTGGGCCGCTTCTGCCACGCCGACCCGGAGCTCTACACCCACGTCATGGCTCACCTGCGCGCCGAGGAGGCGCACCGGCCCGACGCCATCTTCGCCGAGATCGTGCACCTGCCGGAGGGACGGCTGGGCAACGTCATCTTCCGTCCGGTCCTGCGCGACCACGAGATTCCGTTCCTCGGCCGCCCCGGCGTCCCGCGCGAGCGGCAGATCCCGGTGACCGATCTCCTGCTCTCGGTGCGCGGCAGCCGGGTCGTCCTCCGCTCGCGCTCGCTCGGCAAGGAGATCGTCCCGCGGCTCACCACCGCTCACAACTTCTCCGGCACCGGCGGCCTCGGCCTGTATCGCTTCCTCTGCACCCTCCAGGCCCAGGCCGGCGCGTCGGGCCTCGACTTCGGCCCCTTCGATCTCCTGCCGTTCCGGCCGCGGGTCAGCACCGGCCGCTTCGTCCTGGCCACCCGACGCTGGCGGCTCGACACCAAGCAGCTCGAGAAGCTGGGCGCCAAGACCCGCGCCGCCCGCTTCGCCGCCGCCCAGGCGATGCGAGAGGCGAAGGGGATGCCGCGCCACATCATGGTCATCGACGGGGACAACCACCTGCCGATCGATCTCGACAACGTGCTCGCGGTCGAGGCGCTGGCCGCGCTGGTCAAGGAGCGGCCGGGCCAGACCTTCGGCGAGATGGCGCCGGGCCCGGACGAGGCGGTCCTGCGGGGGCCCGACGGCCGGTTCCACCACGAGATCGTCGTCCCCTACCACATCGAGGCCCGCCCGCGCGAAGACGGCGCCGCCGCCACCAGCGAGCCACGGCCAGCGCAGCAGCGGCCGCCCGCTCACACCCTCAGCGTCTATCCGCCCGGCTCCGAGTGGCTGTACAGCAAGCTCTACACCGGCAGCGCCACCGCCGACCAGGTGCTGCGCGAGCTGATCGCGCCGGTGGTCGCCGCCATGCGGGCAGCCGGCGCGTTCGACCGCTGGTTCTTCATCCGCTACGACGACCCCGATCACCACGTGCGCGTCCGCTTCCACGGCCCGCCCGCCCGTCTCGCCGCCGAGGTGCTGCCGGCGATGCACGCGGCCACCGAGGCGTTCATGGCCGACGGCCGCGTGACCAAGGTGCAGCTCGACACCTACGAACCGGAGTGGGAGCGCTACGGCGGCCCGACCGGCCTCGACATCGGCGAGCGCATGTTCGCCATCGACAGCGACGCCTGCCTCGCCATCCTCGATCTCATGGGCGGCGACGAGGGGCTCGACGCCGCCTGGCGCCTGACGCTGGTCGGCATCGATCAGCTGTTTCGCGACCTCGGGCTCGACCTCGACGAGCGGCACCGCGTCGCGCGCAACGCCGCCGGCATGCTGCGCGGCGAGTACGGCTCGGGCGAAGGAGGGGCGCTGGCAACCGCAGCGGACAAGGCGCTGGGCGACCGCTTCCGCAAGGAGCGCGGCGCCCTCGAGGAGCTGTTCGATCCCGCGCGCCGGATGAACACCATCTTCGCGCCCGGCATCGAGGTGCTCGACGCACGCTCGCGCGCGCTGGTCCCGGTCGTTGCGGCGCTTCGCGAGGCGGAGCGGGCGGGCCAGCTCACCTCGTCCATCTCCGAGATGGCGTGGAGCTATGCCCACATGTTCGCCAACCGGATGTTGCGCAGCGCGCCGCGCGCCCAGGAGATGGTGCTCTACGACTTCCTGGCCCGCCTCTACGAGTCGCAGAAGGCGCGCGCCAGGGCGCAGGCCAAGAAGCGCGGCGAATGAGCTGGCGCCCGCTTCTCGAGGGCGCCGACGCCGACCGGGCACGCGAGGCCATCGCCGCCATCGCGGCCGACCTCGCCGCCGATGTGCCCGCCACCGCGGACCTCGACCGCGGGCTGGCCGGGCGCGCCCTCCTCCACGCCTGCCTGGCGCGCGATGGCGAGGCGGCGGCGATCGACCGGGCGGCCGAAGCGCTCGAGCAGGCGCTCGACGGGATGGGCCGGCTCAGCAACCCCTGGTTGCTGGAGGGGCTGAGCGGGGTCGCCTGGACCGCCGCCCACCTCGGCGACGTCGTCGAGCTCGACGCCGAGACCATGGAGGTGCTCGACCAGCTGGTCGCGGAATCGCTGGCGCACGAGAAGTGGCCGTTCGAGTGGGAATACGTCGCGGGGCTCATCGGCCCTTCCGTCTACGCGCTCGAGCGGCCGGGGCGGGCGGGCGAGGCGCTCTGTTCGCGCGTGGTGGCGCACCTCGCCGCGCTGGCGGAGCGCCACCCGGCGGGCATCACCTGGCGCTCGCCTCCTCGGATGCTCTCGCCCGAGGAGATGGAGCTGAACCGCGACGGCTACTACAACCTCGGCCTGGCGCACGGGGTGGTCGGCGTCATCGGATTCCTCGCCCGCGCCGTCGACACCCCGGGGGCCCGCGAGCTCCTCGAGGGCGCGGTGGGCTGGCTGTGCGCGCACGACACCGGAAGCCCGGCGTCCCGCTTTCCCTACGGCCTCATCCGCGGACGCGACGACGCCGGTCCCCGGCGCGACGGCTGGTGCTATGGCGACCTGGCCGCCGGGCTCACGCTCATCCGCGCCGGACTGGCGGCCAGCCACTCCGACTGGATCGAGCACGGCCTCTCGGTGGCGCGCGAGGTCGTCGGGCGCGAGCCAGATGACCTCGAGACCAGCATGTGCCACGGAACCACCGGCCGGGCGCACCTCTTCAACCGGATGGCCCAGGCGACCGGCGATGCGCTTCTGGCGGAGGCGGCGCGCGATTGGTACCGCGCCACTCTCGCCCGACGGCAGCCAGGTCGGGGAATCGGAGGCTACCGCGCCGAGCGCGGTCCCGGGCTCGACGGCAGCCTCCTCCTGGGGGCGGCGGGGGTCGCGCTCGGCCTCCTCGCCGCCGTCTCGCCGGTCGAGCCGGCCTGGGATCGCGCCCTCCTGATCGATCTTCCGCCGACCGGGGCGCGACCGCCTTCGAACTATGGGTCGTAGCAGCGGGTGGCGACGCGAACGCACGAGATCGTGCCGCCGCCACCGCCGGTGAGGCCGCTCTGACAATCGCCCGAAAGGCACTGCGCCGAAATGCACTGCAGCGAGATGCATAGCGTCGACGGTCCGGGCAGCTTCGTTCCGCCTGCCACCGCATGAAGCTCGGCGCCGTTGAGCATCCGCAGGGTCTCCTTCTTCAACGACAACTTCGCCTTCGTCTTCGCCATGGTCTCGATCTCCTCGCTTGCCCGGATGCAATTGCAGCCGGTGGGCCAGAAGTCGGCACCCGAGTTTCCCGCGTTATTCCAGCAACATGGGTGCCGGCTGTGCATGCGGAGTGCAGCGCTGCACATCGGCCTTGTGCAGCGCTGCACATCGATGCGCATGGCTACCGGGTAGGCGTACGTGGGCGGCAGGCCGCGAGGTCTCTCGGGCGACCGACGACCGATTCGCCGTGGATCTCGTAGGGCACCCGGCAGCGGATGATCCGTTCGAGCTCGCCGCCACTCGCGGTGAAGCGAGGCAGCTCCCAGATGGTGCCGATCGCATCGCCGCGTCCGGTCGCCACCAGCTTGCCGTCCGGGGAGAAGGCAGCCGAGAGGACCCAGGAGTTCTGGTGGTCGAGGACGGTGAGAAGGTTCCCGGTCCGCGCATCCCAGATGCGGGCCGTGCCGTCCAGGCTCGCCGTCAAGAGGAAGCGGTCGCGCGGACTCCATACGGCGCGCATGACCTGGCCGCCGTGGCCGAGGAGCTCGATGCCGGGTGCGCCGTCCGCCAGCCGCCAGACCCGGGCGCTCCGGTTGTAGGTCGCGCTCACCACCTGCCGGCGGGTCGAGTCGAGGCTCACATCGACTCGACCGTCCAGGTCCTGGAAGCTCCTGATGGTCGTGCCGGTGCCGGCGTCGACGACCCTCACGGTATCGTCACCGCCGGCGGTGACCAGCTGTCCGGGCCCGGCGAACTCGGCCCAGATGGCTCCCTTCTCGCCGTAGCCACCGACGTTGAGCGGCGGCATCCGGCTGGCGACCTGCCACACACGAACGGTCCCGTCGTACGCTGCCGATGCCAGTCGCGCGCCGTCGGCATCCCAGGCCAGCCACGACACCAGACCGGAATGGCCGGCGAGCTCGGCGAGCCGGCGGCCGCTGTGCGCGTCCCACACCCGGACCACGCCGTCCTCACCTCCGGTGGCGATGCGCCCGCCGTCTGGACTGTAGCGAGCTCGCCAGACGGGGGTCGGATGCTCGAGCGACATGAGCCGACGACCGGTGGAGACGTCCCAGACCGCCACCGTCTTGTCCTGGCTCGCGGTCAGGACGTGCGACCCGGCGGGTGAAAACTCGACCCACCAGATCGGACCTGTGTGCCCGGCGAGGAAGGTCACCCGCCGGGCTGGCCTGGTGTCCGAGACGATGGCGACGCCGTCGGCGCTGGCGGTCGCCAGGAGGGTGCCGGAGGAATCGAAGGCGACGTCGCGAATGGCGCCCCGGTGGCCGACCCGGCGGGCCAGGCGCCGCCCGGTCACCGCGTCCCAGAGGACCGCTGTGCCATCGTCGGAGGCGGTGGCGATCTGCGAGCCGTCCGGGCTGTAGACCGCGCCGGCCAGACCGGAGGTGTGACCCTCGAGGGTGAGCAGCGCGGCGCCGCTCGCCGCGTCCGACACCTGCGCGACTCCGGCGACGCTGGCGGTGACCACCCGCCCTCCGTCGGGACTGAAAGACGCGCTGACCAGAGGATCGGGATGAGCGACGGTGGCGATGAGCTTCGGGCCACCCGCCAGCCGCCAGATGAACGCCTTGCCGTCGGCCCCGGAGGTGACCAGGCGGCCGCTGTCGGGGGCAAACGCGACCGTCTCGACCGGCGAGCGATGCCCGTCGAGGGACGCCCTCACCTGCCCGCTGCGGGCGTCCCACACGGTTACCTTGCCGCTGCGCTCGCCTGCGGCCACCTGCCGGCCGTCGGGCGACCAGGCCGCACTCGACCGGAGCCGCTGGAGCGTCTCGACCGCCGGCTCGCGCAGCACCGCGGTTCGCTGGCCGCTCTTCGGATCCCACACCGTCACCGCCTCATCGATGGTGAGGGCGAGAAGGAGGCTGCCGTCCGGCGAGAAGGCGAGCGCCTGCACCTGCGCCGGCAGCGCCAGCTGGTGGCGACGCTCTCCCGTACTCGCGTCCCAGAGAGACAGGCTGGGGTTTGGATCGGAGGCAGTCGCGACCAGGGTTCCGTCGGGGCTCCACTCGCCGCTGGCTACCGCGCACTCGTTCTTGAGCTCGACCAGGAGCGCACCGCTCTGGGCATTCCAGATCCTCGCCCGGTTGTCGTGGCCGGTGGTGAGCAGCCGCGCGCCGTCGGGCGAGAAGCGGACGCGCGAGATCCCGGAGTCGTGGCGGACGATGAAGCGCTCGCCGTCGGTGGCAGCCAGCGCCTCGGCCAGGAGGTAGTCGTGTGCGTGTCCGGTGGCGCCCAGTGTCGACGCCTCGTGCAGGTAGGCGAGCGCAAGCACCGGGTCTTCGGCGAGCAAGAGGCGCCGTCCCTGGCTCTCGTACTGGCTGCGCAGGAGGATCTGCATGTCGCGGGCGGTCCGGGTCGCCGCTCGCTCGTTGTCGACCGCGTGCCGCCTCAACACGAACAGCACCGCGGCGACGGCAGCGAGCGCGACGATGGTGACGGCGAGCAGGATGCGCCTGACGCGGCGGCTGCGGGCGGCGTCGGCCAGGCTGGCGGCGGTGAATGCCTCCTCGATCGCGGTGAGCGCGCCGGGGACGCGGGCGCGCCACTGGCGATACTCGGCCAGCGCATCGCCCCGCCAGAGCAGACCATGCGGGCGGCCGCGCTCCTCCCACTGGCGGGCGGCGGCGCGCAGCTGATCGCGCAACCGAGCGCCCTCGGCGTCCTCGCGTCGCCAGGTGACCAGGCGCGGCCAGGCGGTGAGCAGCGCCTCGTGGGTGATCTCGACCCGCTCGCCCCCCGACTCGGTCTCGCTGATGACGAGCAGGCGGACGGCCACCAGCTTCTCGACGACCGCGGCGCCGCCGGCGCCCAGGAGCTCGTCGAGCTCGCCGCGACTCAGGACCGCCCGGGTGCCCTCGGCGGTGACCGCGTGTCGGAAGACCTCGCGCACCAGCCGCTGCTCCTCCGGCCGCATCGCCTGCAGCGTCGACTCGGCGTGCTGCGCCAGCGCGCCGCCCACCCCGCCGAGCGAGCGGTAGGCCTTGTGGCCGAGCTGGTGGAAGCGCCGGTCGCGCAGCTCCCACAGCTTCGAGGCGGTGAAGGAGAGCAAAGCCAGCGCGCTCGGGGTCTCCGCCACCGCCTCGATCATCTCGTCGGGCAGACCCGGGTCGTCGAACTCGTAGCCGGCCCGCCGCAAAGGCTCGACCAGGATGCGCTTGAGCTCGGCCGGCGCCGGGGTGGTGAGGAGCTGGAGCGAGGGAGCGAGTCGCGCCCGGAAGCCGGCCACCGCCTCGGCGCGCAGGAGGAAGTCGTCGCGCAGGGTGAGCACGACCCGCACCGGATCGTCCGGCGTCCGCGCGAAGCCGACCAGGGTGGCGGCGTAGCGCTCGCGCTCGCCGGCGTCGTCGCACAGGGTGAACAGCTCCTCCAGCTGATCCACCACCACCACGAAGGTCGTCCTCTTCCTGGCCGCTGCCGCCCGGAGCGCGCTGCCGAGCGCGTTGGGAGAGTAGTTGCCGTGCCCGCTCAGGGCCGGCAGCTCGGCAGCATCCAGCGCCGACAGGCGCGCGATCAGGCTGACCAGCGGCGCCGGCCCCGGCCGCACGGTCACCGACTGCCAGCCGTCCGGCAGCCCGGGCAAGACGCCCGCCTGCACGAAGGAGCTCTTGCCGGCGCCCGACGGCCCCACGACCGCCAGGAGCGGTGAGACCCGCAGCCGGTTGAGGAAGGCCTCGGTCTCGCGCTCGCGGCCGAGGAAGTTCGCCGCCTCCGCCCCGGTGAACGGCGCCAGACCCGGGAAGGGGCAGACCTCCTCCGCGGTCGTCTCGCTCTCCTTCTCCGAGGTGTCGCCCAGCATGCCGCCGAGCGCGTCCCAAAGCTCCTCGTCCTCGTGCTCGAACGGATCCGGCAGCGCGACCAGGCGCGCCCCGCGCCGGCCGCGACCCTCGACGAAGAACAAGGCCGGCGGCTCGCCGGCCGCCGGCACGTGGACCTGGACGAACGGCCACAGCGCCACCACCGGAGCGCCGGTCGCGTCGAGCAGGACCGGCCGGCCCGCCGGCAGGTCGCGGCGCAAGAGCGCCCGGCGCGGCCGCTGCTCGCGCCCCACCCCCACCCAGGTCTCCGCCCCCTCGGCGTCGGGCACCGCCAGCTGGTAGTCGGCGAGGAAGCTGATCCGATCCAGGAGCCGCGCCACCAGCGGCAGCGCCAGCTCGAGCAGCTCGCGCACCCGCTCGTCGGTGCCGCCGCCCGCCTCCTCGGCCCCGGCTCGCAGGCGCAAGAGCTCGTCGAGCGGGTCGGATGCCGGGCTGGTCAGAAAATCGACCAGCTCCGGGATCGGGTGGGCGTCGCGCAGCTCGGCGAACCCGGCCACCAGCTCACGGGCCAGCTCCAGCCAGGCACCATCGCTCAGGACCCGGCCACGCAGGCGGCGCAGGCCCTGCCCCACCGTCGGGTCGGTGGCCGAGAGATCCGGCCGCACGTGCGAGTGGGCGGCCAGCGCCGACACCCCGAGCAGCCGAACCGCGACCCGCACGACCTGCCACAGCGCGTCCCGCGCCTGGTGCGCGTTGCGCGCCGCCTCCAGCGCCGCCACCGCCCGCGCCAGCGGCTGCTGGGCCCGCGCGATCGCGAAGCTCCGCGCCCGCTCCTCCAGGCGCGGCAGGCTCACCGGATCCGACGCCACCCCGCTCGCGGTGCGGAACGCGGCGGCGAACTCGAGCGCGTCGCCGTACCGGTCGGCCGGACTCTTGGCCAGGACCCGCGCCAGCACCTGGTCGAGCGAGCGCGGGAACCCGACCCCGAGCGGCGGCACCGGCTGGCGCGCGTGCGCCATCGCGATCTGCATGTGGGTCTCGCCGTTGAACGGAAGCTTGCCGGTCAACGCCTCGAAGCAGAGAATGCCGAGCGCGTAGAGATCGGTCGGCGGGCCGACCGCCGCCGCGTCCGACCACTGCTCCGGTGCCATGTAGAGCGGCGAGCCCATGGTCGCACCCACGTGGGTCAGCCGCCCCGTGGTCACCGCGTCCCCGCCGGTCGCGGCGCTGCGAGCGCGCTCCGGCGCCGACCGCACGAGCATCGGCGGCCCGGAGACCGCGGCGTCGCGCAGGGGCGCCGGCGTCACCGTCGGCCCGGGGTCGGCGGCGGTCTCGGCGAACACCGCCCTGGGATCGGCCGACGGATCGATCGTCTCGTCGAGCGCGCCGGAGGGTTGGCTGACCGACACCACCGGCGGTTCATCGGCGGGGGGCGGCGCGACGTCGTCGAGCTTGGCGATGCCGAAGTCGAGCAGCTTGGGCAACAGCCGCCCGGCCCGCGCCAGCACCATCACGTTGCCCGGCTTGAGGTCCCGGTGGACGATCCCCTGCTCGTGCGCCGTGTGCACCACCTCGCAGATCCGCTCGAGCAGCGGCACGAACCGCTCCAGCGGGATCGGCCCCTGCAGCAGCAGCATCCGGTCGAGCGGGGTCCCCCGCACCAGCTCCATCGCGATCCACAGGACCCCGTCGGGCTCGG
>Ga0111539_10008770_pt1 | contig 12822 bp, 13 predicted proteins | sample RhiMethybrSRZTD1_FD_79667 | JGI IMG/M metagenome (GOLD analysis project Ga0111539, IMG submission 79667) | Populus rhizosphere microbial communities from Tennessee, USA - Rhizosphere MetaG P. TD hybrid SRZTD1 (version 2) (version 2) | ecosystem: Host-associated > Plants > Roots > Rhizosphere >...
AAATCAGCGTACCACTGGCCCACTTCGTCCCAGCTCTGAAACGTCGTTAGTTGTACGTCAGGATGAGGATCATCCTTCTCCTGATCCGATCCTTCGTTTTCTTCGGTGTCCTTTTCTTCTTCCTCGCTGGCGGTTTTCAGGTTTGCGTGTTTCCAGTGATAGACGCGCCTGTCGTTCTCGTCCTTGACCGCCGGTTCAAAGCCAGGTTCATTTTTCAGTTTGACTTTGCTGGCGGCCGGAATGTTTACGGTCAGCTCATCGTTGAGAACTATCACTGACTTTTTGATGAAGTCGTGCTCGACCCAGAAATGGTTTTGGGCAAGCGGAGTATGAACGGTCCAGACCATTCGATATTCGAGGACGTCTCCCGGGCGCAGTCCGGGAACTGTTATGTGCTTTTGTCTGAGGTCGGTATAGATGGGCGCTTCACGAGCGATGGGAGCCGTCAGATCCTGTACGTCTGTGGCCGCGGCGCTAACAACGGAGCCATCGCCTTTACGCACGCGAACGTAATCCATGTCGAGTTTTTCGTTCGCGGAGCTGTAGCCAATGATCAATTGACCCAGCCGTTCGACACCCGCTTCACTTTGGACCTTTGCGCGAAAAGTTACGTCGCGTTGGCCCGTCCCGTCGCGCTCAAAACGATAGGAGGTGCGCAGGTCTTCAATGACGATAGCTTCCTGCGAGTAGTCTGGTTTTTGTGCCGGAGCTTGTGTTTTGGTTTGGGCTGTAACCGATTGAAGATTACCAAGGGGCAATCCTAGCAGCAGCGAAACGCTTGTAAACAGGGCAATGATCTGGGCATTGCGGGGGAAAAACATGTAATTAATTCTCCTATTGTCATGAGGGCGCCGGTTTCTAACGGGCCAGTCTACATGACGTAACTCAAACATGTCTATCTGCGTAATCTGTGGATAAACTGGAACAATTCAACGATCGGGATGTCTAACACTACCGTGAATCCTTCCGATGCTCTCGAAATCGTCGTCGTTGCTGTTGGGATTGTCTTGCTGTTAAAGAGAGTCGTGGATATGGATACGCACCACAACGCTAGAGTTGTCGCCCTCACATTGATTCTAAGCGTGGGTGTCGTCTTCTTGTTCTACAGCCTTGGCGATGGAATCGGCAACGATGGTCTCTCGAACTGTGTAATCGAATTTAATGATGGCCAGCCATCTCCTCAAAGTCCAAATTTGCCGCTGGGATACAGTCAGAACCGTCCGCGGTATGTGATGGGTGCGCCGCAGGCCGGTTGGATCCGAGCGCGTCTACGACGTACCCATCCGCTACCGCGGACGGTTCTGACTGTGTCCAAGTGTGACGTCCGACTACTAAAGCAAAATTAAGAGCTTTGGAAAAAAAGTTCTGGACCACCAGTCGTCCAGTTATGGTAGAGTAAATCAGGGCGTGGTCCAACGCCTCAAATTACAAGCTGGTGCGGCGCTTGTCCCTCAATCTCACAACTCGATAACAGTCAGGCAAGAATTAACTAACACACACAATTCGCATCATGACACGGACAGTCCTTTATTTACTTGGGTTATGTCTAATCCTTTTGTGTCTTAACACTGCGGCCCTTGGCGCTCGAACATACTCACCTGACTCCGAGCCGCTTAATCTCCGAGACTTCGGCGCCGTTGGCGATGGGGTCGCGGACGATGGTCCAGCCTTTCAAAGCGCTCTCGATGCGCTCGCTGCGGCAGGCGGCGGAACACTCTACGTCCCGGAAGGCAAATATGCGATTGCCACGCCCGTTGCGAAAGACTTCACGGGCCTCGCGTCGTCAATCTCGATTCTCGGCGTTGAGTCACTGACACCGGTTGCTCCTCCGAGCGCTCCGGGCTCCGAGCTTTCAAAGGGGCTCGATCTGCTTTCAGAAGTCTACCCGCGCACGGGAGAACAGCAGGTTGCGATCTTTATAAAAGGACTCAGCAATCTCGTCATCAAAGACATCGCCTTTGTTGGCACGGCGACTGTCGTTACCGATGCGGCAACGACACTCTTTTTATCCGACATCGGAAAAGCTCAGATCAAACACAGCGAGTTTTATGGATTGGCCACGTTGACCGGTGCCGGCGTGGTGGCGGCACTACGATGCGACCTCGAAATCATGCAGAGCAAGTTTCTTGGTTCGACAGCGACCAGCGGTTTATATATCCCCATCGTACAGAATCTCGAGTGGTACGGCATCACCGTCTCAGACACGACTTTTCTCGATTACGGACAACGACCGGAACTATTCAGCAAGACAGGCTATGCGGCGCCGATCTCCTGGATCAATATCGGCAACGCGGCGCAAACAACCAACCTTTCGCCACGCCGTGAAGTAGTGCTGCGAAATGTGTTTCTTGATGAGGGAGCTTATTGGGGTTTGAGCAGTCTTCCTTATCTCTACACGCCACTAAGTGCTCCGATAGATTTGATGTACATAAGTAATCTCGAAATGAATGTGTCCAACCTTGGAACATTTGGACATTACCTCTGGAACACTGATCGGCTGTTCATTGAGAAATCGAGATACGGCTGGAGCCATAACGCTGCGGCGGCGATGGCTTTGAATAATATCGGCGCCACCATCCTCGATCAGTTGAAGCTCGAGGCAAGTGCGGATCATGTTGTTGCCGACTCAAACAGCCGGGAGTTAACCGTCATTAACTCCACCAACGTGAACCTGGTTTCGTCGGCTCAGTCAACCATTACGCTTAATACAGCTCCCGAAGCAGATCCGGTGCAATACGTGCGCAGCCGGTTTGTTGCCGTACTCGGTCGAGAACCGGATCCCGCGGCCCACTTCTACTGGTCGGATCTTTTGATCCACTGCGTTGATGATTCGGTTTGTCAGGACAATGCCAGGGAGGCATTCAACGACTACTTAGCCGGCTCTCCTTCACGGACCTTCACGATTTCAGGTCGCATCACCGGCCAGGACAACGCGCCTCTTGCAGGAGTGAAGGTAGCGCTCAGCGGAGCTCAGTCAGTAACAGCGACCACCGACAGCAATGGGAGTTACATTTTTACCAATCTGCCAACGAGTGGCGAGTACGTGGTCACGCCCCGATTAGACGATTACAACTTCGACTCGGCATCCTTCATCACGCCAGGTGGAGATCAGAGTGCCAACTTCATCGCCAAAGCAAAGACTTACGTCGTGAAGGGAACTGTCAGGAGTGGCGGACTTCCTTTGCCCGGTGTGTCAGTAGCAGTCTCCGGATCCGTGCTCGGAACAGTGCTCACTGACAGCGCGGGCGGGTATTCGTTTGAGGTGCCGAAGGGTGGAGACTACGTGTTGACACCTACGAAAGCCAACTACACGTTCGCTCCAGTTTCAACGTCCATCAACGCCGTGAACGCAGACACGGAGATCGATTTCACTGCGACGCTCAGGAAACACTCGATCAACGGACGGGTGCTGAATGCTGATGGTGCGCCAGTCGCCGGAGTCGTGTTGACGCTGTCCGGTTCTGAAAGCATCACCGCCACCACCGCCAGTGACGGGTCCTATTCATTTACAAATCTTGACGCGGGCACAAGCTGGACTGTCGTGGCTGCGAAGGATAACTTTGCGCTTACGCCCGCAGTCCAAACCTTCGTTGAACTCACCGCGGACACGGTGGCTAATTTCGAAGCCGTGCAATTGCCGGTCTTGTTGACTATGGAAGGTTCCGATCGTGCCGTCGCGATGGAGTTGACGCAGTGGGTACCTGAACCGTTTTCCATTACGACGACGTTGCTGTCCGACGGCCGTAACCGCACTCGCATAATCATGTTCGCGACGGATCTCGGGTTGTCCGAGGGCGAAGGGGTCGAAGCCATAACGGCCGAAGCTGAAGATTCGGAACATGTCGTCCATCCTTTGAGGGTGGAATTCGTGAGCCCGTTGAATGGTTTACCTCACATCAATCAGCTTGTGATCAGGCTTACCAGAGACCTTGATAACGCCGGTGATGTGTTGATTACCCTCAAAATTCATGGTTTGACGAGCAACAAGGCGCGAATCCTCGTTGGGCACGTCAACGACGAACCGAACTGATCTGTGTGATTTCGGCCCGCCCTATTAGCTTGACAGTTTCATCTGTTCGAATAAACTAGCGTCCGAAAGCCATTCCTGCAGGAGGCAAAGGACCACACGAATGAGTACTGTTCCCCATGGCGAGCCAGGAACCACTCCGCCGCCGTTCAGAATTGCGCCACAGTTACATCAAATCCTTTACAAAAGACCCGGTCGAGACAAGTTAGAGCCAACTGAAGACGTTCTCCCTGAGCCGCCGTACCCGCAGCGACCCGACGCAAGGGAAATGACCCACAAGGAATACCTGAAGTTGAATGGTGTTCGAATGTGGAAAACCTGGGGCGCGCCGTATTTCAGATCGCGTTCGCTGAAGAATCGGAAAGAGCTGCGACCCATTATCCCGTACCTGTTTACCGACTGGAAGTGCAATCTCGATTGTCACTACTGCTGGTCGTACGACAACAAGGTAAAGGGAATGACCGAAGATGTCGCCAAACGCTCAATTGATTGGCTTCATTCGATCGGGTCACGCGTCTTAGCCCTTATGGGTGGCGAACCACTCCTGCGTCCAAACTTCATTCACAAGATTGTTTATTACAGTGCCCAGAAGGGCATCTTCGTCTACTTGCCTACGAACGGGCGGTTGATGAAACCGGACGTGATTGATCGTCTCGGCGATGCAGGCCTGGCGACCGTCAACCTCGCGGTCGATTCGGTGAAAGAGCGAAAGTCTCTACCGAAGGCGCTCGATCCAATCCGCCCGTACTTCGATTACCTCGTCAAGAAGCAGAAGATCTACGGCTACACCGTGATGTTCAATATCAACATCTGCCATAACAATATGGACGATGTGATTGAGTTGACGGAGATCGCGCACGACAACGGGATCGCTACTGATTATCACATCAACGAGACCCCGATGACGGAGCAGGATCACTTCAAGCATCTTAACGAGAACGAGACCTATCTCACGCCCGACGATTGGCCGAAGGTCGATGCGTTGCTGGATTACCTCAACGACAAACGCAAGAACGAAGGCTACAAGATGGTGAACCCGATCCAGCATATGGAAGACATGAAGCTTCTGATGCGCGGTAAGGTTCCACCCTGGCAGTGCCGCGCCGGACAGAATTCACTGATCATCCGTACCGATGGCAGTCTCGCTCCATGTTTCCCGATGTATTCGGCAACACACGATTGGGGCGTTGTGGGCAATCACAAGTTTGACGTGAAGCAACTCGACGAAATGAAGGTCGAATGCACCAAGCATTGTCTTTCGACCTGCAACTACATCCTGGGCTATTGCTACGACACCGCGCGCGTGCTCGGTTGGATTGCAAAGACAGCTAAAGGTGGTTTCAGGGGTGTAGAGAGTTTCTAAGTTTGCACTCCACAGATCACACAGATCTCGATTCACAACTCGAGTACTGGAACACGGAAGGTCCGCAGAAAGCCTTTGCTCATCCGCTGAATATTCGGCGAGTGACCCACTGGCTTTCTTTGGACAGCGTTATCATCGACTTCGGATGTGGATACGGTCGCAGCCTGGGAGAGTTGGCGGAGTCAGGCTACGAGAAGCTCATCGGTCTCGATTTCTCACCGGCGATGATCGCAGCAGCCCGCGAAAAATTTCCAGAAATCACTTTCGAACAAATTGATTCTGTGAGGATTCCGCTCCCGGATGATTCCGTGGATGGGGCGCTTTTGTTCAGTGTTCTCACCTGTGTGCCGACGGATGATGGGCAGCGAGCAATACTAAAGGAATTGCATCGCGTGTTGCGGCGTGGTGGCTTGTTGTACATCAGCGATTTGGCATTGCAGTCGGACGAAAGAAACCGGACGCGCTATGCGCGCGATGAAGCGAAATATGGAACGTATGGAGTGTTTGATTTGCCGGAAGGCGTAACAGTCAGACACCACGACCCCAAATGGATCGAAACCCTCACGAATGAGTTTTACCCCGTCGCGCTCGACGACGTCGATGTGGTGACGATGAATGGAAATCCCGCCAAAGCATTTCAGTGGTTCGGCCTCAAACCAGCGTAGCCACCAAAAAAGTTCGCCACAAAAAAGCACAAGAAGCACACGTTATTGAATTATCCAATTTTGTGCTTTGTGTGACTTTTTGTACCTTTTGTGGCTTTGAACATTCTTGCGATTGAGATCGTTTAGAGACCTGTCTCAACACAAGAAGATGTATTCCGAAAGTTGGAAAATACAAAATACTGTAGTTTGGACCACGCGACTGCTAGGTCTCGTTTTGTTACTGCACGCAGGAGAGTCGCCGGCTCAGCAGACGACCACAAAGAAAGATTGGGATCTCACTCAGGCATACACCGATGTCTTCAGGATACTCAGCGATCAGAACACGTGTAGCAGCTTTTATGGTGGGCCAAGCGTGGCGATTACGGTCTTGAATGATTTCTTCACGGTAGTAAAGGCGCAGCCGCTGCCTCGTGACATCTCATTTCAAATGGTCGGAAGACCACGTCTGCTGCGCGACAAAGTTACGGGTGCACGCTATCGACTTTTTGATACGGCGATGGTGAATACTAACGGCTCATTCTATCAACGTCGCGCGGATTCGTTGCACAACTTCCCATCTGACGTCGGCAGCTTCCGACCGGGCACAAGACGCGCACGCGCTTTGATCCTGTTACACGAGTTGGGACACCTGATTGAAGGTGAGGATGGTACATGGCTCCTTACCGACGACGGCCTCGATGGCCTGCAAAGCAAAGCCAACACTCTACGCGTTCAACAGGCATGTCAGGCGCAATTGGCAGCTCTCAAGTAAGCCACAGATTCAGCCACAAAAAAGCACATAAAGCACAAAACGTTTTATTGAACGGTCTTGGCTGAATAACTCCCTTTTGTGGTTTATGTGCTTTTTTGTGGCTGAAACCGTGGCTCACTCTTTTGCCCGCTTCTTCCATTGCCACAGCCCGGCTGTTACCTCGGCTGGTAAGCGATGCCCAAGCTGTCGCGCCAGCATGCACAATTGACCACGGTGGTGCGCCTCGTGAGCGACGAAGTAATTCAAAAAGTGCACGACGTCAGTGGGAAAATTTTGCCAGGCGGCTGGTGGGATCGAGCCACCGCGAGCCATCGCGAGTTCGATCAAGTCAATCATTCCGCGACTGCTGCGCGGTAGCGCGCGCAACAGTTCTGGCGGCTTTACGGATCGCCCGTCGACCGATTTAGGAACTGCGACGCCGTGACCTGAGCCAATCATCTTGATCCACATGCACCTCGCGTTGTGAATGTGCGCGGCGATTGTACCTACTGTGCGCCGAGGATTGCCCGGGATAGTTTTGGACCACAACTCGAGGGGTAGGTTCTCGACCAGGAACATCGTCACGCGGTTGTTGGTTTTCCACGCCGCGATCAATGCCTTGCCATCTGCAGCAGAGTTCATCTGAAATATCGCATCAACGACATGAATCCAAGGATGAACCTGTCACCCCAGATTGCGGCGCAAGTTCCCACACCGAGCGCCAGGATCAGGTTCGCGGGAAAATCCACCAGGTAGAGTGCCAGAACGCCGGCGAGGATAAAGCCGATGATGAATCTCAAGATGATGGTCAATGGGCTCACCATACTACGCCATCACCTCTTTGAACGCCGATAGAAACTGCGTCATCTGCGGGGCGGTTCCGATTGTAACGCGCATGAAGTTTGGCAAAGCAGGGAAGAGACGGCCAACTTCCACGTTGCGGTTGCGCATGGCATCGATGACGGGTCTCACCTCGCGACGAAGATCGATCATCATGAAGTTTGCGTGCGAGGGAATGTAATGATGGCCGAGTTTGTCGAGTTCAGCGCAGACGTTCTTCTTCACTTCGGTATTCAGTGCCCGTCCGCGACTCACGTGATCCGGATCCCTCAGACTCGCCAGCGCCGCGACAAGGGCCATGATGTTCACACTATCCCACACCTGGTGCGATCTCATCGCCGTGATATTTCCTCGTTGCGTGACGCAGTAGCCGCAGCGCAGACCGGCCATGCCGTAGATCTTTGAAAAGGTTCGGGCAACCATCAGGTTTGGATATTGCTTTACGAGTGGAATCACGCTCTCGTAGTCTTTGCTTTCAACGTAGTGGTGATACGCCTCGTCAACGAGCACGACCGTCGAAGGCGACAGCTTTGCAAGAAACTGCGCGATCTCATTCTTGGGCGTGATACTGGCCGTTGGATTGTTAGGATTGCAAATATAAATGAGACCGGCGCCATTCGCGGCTGCAAGCATTTTCTGAAGATCGTGACGGTAGTCTGAGGTCAGGTCGATCTTTGCGACTTCGGCCTGGGCCACTGCGGCATGGCGTGCGATTGCTTCGAAAGTCGGACTAGCGATAACAAGCTTTCGATCCTTGCCGGTAAATGCCGCGGCGCTGAGTTTCAGGATTTCTCCCGAGCCGTCGCCCAGAAGGATCTGATCCAACGGAACGGCGTGCAGGCGCGACAGTTCATCTGCAAGCATGTCGGCATATTCATCGGGATAACGCCAGGCGAGACTAAAGCCGTCGGTCATCGCTTTCAGCGCTGCTTGTGCCGGCCCGTAAGGATTCTCGTTGGAGCTGAGACGTACGATTGGCGAGCCGGATGCGTTCACCAGCTTTAGCGGCTGCAAAGCGGTGAACGCCGTGGTGACGCCGATTAACTTCGAGAAACTGCGACGCGAAAGAGTTGGTGTGTTCATAGACGCGCCTCTTGCCAGGAATTTGATTGAGCTATTATCCACAGATTACGCAGATTCTAAAATCAATCTGTGTAATCTGTGGATAAAAATTCTCCAGATTCATTCGAACCTAATCTCCTTTCAGCGGGTCATATAAATGCATGGCCGATGAGGCGGCATCGCAGCGCGAAAGCTTGTGGGTGTTGCAGGCACAGTCCGGCAGCCATGAAGCTTTGAATGAGCTCTTCAAGAACGTTCAGGAGCCGCTGTTTCGCTACGTCGTCAGCCTTGTCAGGGACCAGCATCTGGCGGAAGACATTTTGCAGGAAGTCTTTATCCGGATTTATCGCAAGTTGCGCTGGTTACGAGAGCCGGAGGCCTTTCGGGCCTGGACCTATCAGATCGCTTCGCGCGAAGCGTTTAGATATTTGAATCGTGAACGGCGCTGGAGTGAGCAGATCAGAGATGAAACGACTCTGGCTGCACTCCCTGCGAGCGAACCGCGAGAGTTTCCACGCGAGCTAATTGAAAGCTTGCCGCAGTTAGTCGGAAATCTTTCGCCGGCCAGTCGTGCAGTCGTGATCCTGTTTTATCTGCACGAACTATCGCTAGTCGAAACGGCCGCGGTATTGGACATTCCCGTCGGCACGGCGAAATCCAGACTCGCATACGGTCTCGAAAAACTGAGACGAACTTTTGAAGGAAGGAAAAAGTGAAATGCACGACAGTGTAGAAGATTCCGTAAAGTCAAAACGACAACTCAAGCGAGTCGTGATCATCTTTGCAATTGTCGAATTTATCGTGACAGTGTTTGTGATGTACTACGCTACACAGAATGAGGGGAGAATTTGGAATGTCGCAGAATGTCAATCTCGACACGGTGAGAGCCGCGGCTTTAGCGCGCATCGATCGTACCGAACGAAACTTCAAACTCGCTTTCATCGGGGCTGCAATCGTAGAGAGTCTGTTCCTGTTGACCTTTCTCCTACTCGCAGACTTCTCAAATCGAGTTCATGTCTTGTTGTTGATATCGACTGTAAGCTGCTACACGATAGTCGTGCTTGGTCTGGTCGCGCTGGGCGCGTACGTCAATCGTGGTATTGCGCGGGTTCTTAAAGCGGTCGAATTATTGCCGGATGGTGAGTGATTTCTGGCTCATTGGCCCATTATGACTTTGCCGTTAGCATCCAGAGCATCGGAACAATCTTTTGTCTGGCAGAGCCGCACTGGTAATTTATTTTCGACTACCAGCTTGATGACTTCGAGTGCGATTGGAGGCGGCTCTGCAGCTTTTGGATCTTCACGAGCGTAAAGAACCAGCCCCTTCTTTTGTGCGAGGGAGGCAAGCGCAGGCTTCAGACCTTCAAGATCGGTAGGCTTGCCGTCGAGAGTGATCTCACCCGACTTGCTCACAAACACCTTAACGTAAGGCGAATCTGCTGTCGGCATTTTTGATTTATCGATGTTGGAGACTTGTGAGTGACAGCCGGCAAGAAAGATAAACAGCAGGCTGATCAGAACGGGAGGCGTTATTCTTTTCATTTGAATTTTCGATTAAAGTGGCCCAAGAAGTGAATAAAGGCCTGCGAGGCTGTCTATTCGTTCCTCCAACTCGTCGAGTCTCTTCGGGCCGTAAATATTAACCACCTGTTTCTTCTTGCCATCGAGGCAGATCGAGGTAGTAGTGATTTGCTGGTCGGTAGTTCTCCTGCCCTGCTCATCGGCCTCGTAACTGGCTTTCAACGACCAGTAATCGAGACGCTGAAATTCTTTAATTAACGCCTGAATGGCCCCCTGCGAGATTTTGTGACGCCGTTCCCCAATCTCTTTCACATTACTCACGCCAACATAAACGACAGTTCCATCGGCGTAAATTCGCGCCGAGTACGCGGGACAGTCTCCAAAACACCCGCTGCTGTTGATGGTGATCAAAAGATCGCCTTCACATTTTTGCTGAGCTTCAACCCTCGGAATCAGAGAAAGTAGCAGAATCAATAAACAGGGGACTAATCGCAAGTAGTAACGCGTCTTCATTGCTGAAGATAAAACCACACTTGCGGCCGGAACGCCAATGCGACTATGCCTTGCGACGGATCGAGTAGAGCCGGTGTTCGGTTCGTATCAACAAGCGCTCGCCGACGAGGGCGGGCGATGCCTGGGTGAAGTCGTCCAATGTATTTACATGTGACAACTTGAATTCATCGCCGGTTGTGACTACGAATGTCTGTCCTTCTTCACTCAGACAGAACAATTTGCCGTTGTAAGCCCAGGGCGATGTCGTGAAGGCAGTTGCCGCCGGATCGATTCTCGTCTTGTAGGTTTGTTTACCGGTCTTCGCGTCGAAGCGATTGAGAATACCAGTCTCCGTCAACGTGTAAATGTTGCCCTGATAGGCAAGGGCTGACGGCAGGTAAGTTCCACCACGCGGCTGCGACCACACGATGTGAGCATTCGACGTTTCACCTTCTTTCAGAGAGATGTCACCCGCGGCGCCGGGTCGAATTGCATACAACGCGCGCCCGCGGCCGCCATTGATGTACAACAAACCTTCATAAGCGAACGGCGTTGGCACCGGCGTTCCGGAAAGACCTTTTAGTCGCCACACCTCTTTTCCCGTCAGATCGTAACTGACTGCGACTTCTGGTCCAACCGCTACGATTTCGGTTCCGCCCGGGTGCTTCCAAACATAAGGCGTCGACCATCCCGAGCGCTGCACCGGCTGTGTAGAGCCGCCCAGATTTCGCTCAGTACGCCAAACCTGTTTGCCGGTCTTCTTGTCGAAGGCTGCGATGTATTGCTGTTTTTGGTTGTCGTTAACGATCACGACGAGATTTCCAGCCAGCGCGGGCGAGCTGCCTGCTCCGAGATCCAGATAGATTGGAAGCGGGTCGATCGGAGTGTTCCAGATCATCTTCCCGGTCAGGTCGAATGCATACAAACCGAGATTAGTCACATACACGTAAATGAACTTTCCATCAGTGACCGGAGTCTCGGAGACGAAAGAGTTTTTGCGATGACGGCCGCTTGGCGGCTGGCCCTTGTGAAACTCTTTGGCCCATTCCACCTTGCCGCTCTTCAGGTCCAGGCAGTAAAGGAAGTAGTGAACGTTAACTTCGTTCGGGAGTTCGATATCGCGCTCCGTCACTGCCTTGATGATCTCCTGCATCGAGAGACCTTTTTTCTCCAGTTCCGCGACGTACTCGTTGCTGTATTCAGTGCCGGTCTGTGGCGGCTTCGATTTTCCCTCCGTCGTCACTGAGGTCAGATAGACTTTGCCGGCGGTGACGATTGGTGAAGACCATCCGCGTCCGGGGATCTCCTGCGACCACTCAACGTTTTCAGTCTGTGACCAGCGCTCGGCCAGTCGCGCGTGTGTTCCCACCGGGTTCGACTCAGGTCCGCGGAACTGCGGCCACGCAGTGTCTTGAGCGTTTGCTGCGACTGATGTTAAGAGCACGACACCAAGCAACATGGTTACAGATCGAAGGAATTGCAATTTGGGAGAAGTTGTACGCATCATTTTTTTGTACTTTTATTCTGAATTGTGTAGCCAGAGCAGAGCAACGACTGTCGTTGGTACTACGCAGGAACAGGGGACGTTGTTTCGCTGTCGACCTACGAGCGTAGAATGGCAGGATATAGCTCGTCAGCGATTTTATTTACATTATTGTCATCAGGGTCGGGCGAGGCGGCGATACCGTGATAGGCGGAAAGTCCGTGGGGTACGTAGTCCCAACCTGCGAGCACAAGCGGAATTAAACGTGCTTGACCGGCAGGTTTATGTAGAATGGCATCGATCTCCCTGGAGTGATGCCCGGTGGGGATTCCGCCAATCAAGATGATAAATGTCTGACTGCGTTTCTGTGCCTCAGTGAGCACATCTTGCCAAAGGTCGCCTGGCTGTAGCGCAAGCTTATCGATAAATACACGAATTCCACGTTTCCTCAGTGCCTGAGCGAGATTAACCGCGAGTTCAGATTGTTCACGCGGGTACGAGATATATGCGTCGTATTCGGCGCTTTCTGACAAGGTCGTCGTGCTTGAAACTCCAACCCTGGCACCATCAACATAACTATCGCGAAACTTCATCAGCAGCGCCGCTTCCGACAATCCTCTCGCAATGATCGCGGCAAGA
>Ga0111539_10008771_pt1 | contig 12821 bp, 7 predicted proteins | sample RhiMethybrSRZTD1_FD_79667 | JGI IMG/M metagenome (GOLD analysis project Ga0111539, IMG submission 79667) | Populus rhizosphere microbial communities from Tennessee, USA - Rhizosphere MetaG P. TD hybrid SRZTD1 (version 2) (version 2) | ecosystem: Host-associated > Plants > Roots > Rhizosphere >...
ATGCAAGGCGTTGCGGGAAGAAGGCTATCGAATCATTTTAGTGAACTCGAATCCCGCTACCATCATGACCGATCCGGAAATAGCGGACGTAACCTACATTGAGCCCATTATCTGGCCCATGGTGGAAAAAATCATCGCTATCGAACGCCCCGATGCGTTGCTGCCAACGATGGGTGGTCAAACTGCATTGAACTGTGCCCTCGATTTGGCAAAAAATGGTGTGCTGAACAAATATGACGTCGAGTTGATCGGCGCGTCCCGCGAGGCGATCGACAAGGCCGAGGACCGTGAAAAGTTCAAGCAGGCGATGACCCGTATTGGATTGGGCTCAGCCCGTTCCGCCATCGCCCACAGTCTGGAAGAGGCGCTGCAGGTACAGGCGATGGTTGGCTATCCCGCAATCATACGGCCGTCATTCACCATGGGTGGCAGCGGGGGCGGCATTGCTTATAATCGGGAGGAATTTCTGGAAATATGCGAGCGCGGGCTGGAAGCCTCGCCCACCAAGGAGTTGCTGATCGAGGAATCTGTCATCGGCTGGAAGGAATTCGAGACGGAGGTGATACGCGACAAGAAAGACAACTGCATCATCGTCTGCGTTATCGAGAACCTTGACCCCATGGGAGTCCACACTGGCGATTCCATCACCGTCGCCCCCGCGCAAACGTTAACCGACAAGGAATACCAGATCATGCGTGACGCATCGATTGCGGTATTGCGTGAGATCGGCGTCGAGACGGGCGGTTCAAATGTTCAGTTCGCCATCAATCCTCGCGACGGGCGTATGCTTGTCATAGAAATGAATCCACGCGTGTCGCGCTCCTCAGCCCTTGCCTCGAAAGCCACCGGATTTCCCATCGCAAAGGTGGCTGCCAAGCTGGCGGTCGGCTACACGCTGGATGAACTCAAGAACGACATCACCGGCGGGGCGATGCCTGCATCTTTCGAGCCAACCATAGACTATGTCGTTACCAAAGTGCCGCGTTTTGCTTTTGAGAAGTTTCCGCAGGCGAACGATCGCCTTACAACCCAGATGAAGTCGGTGGGGGAGGTGATGGCCATCGGGCGCACTTTCCAGGAATCTTTGCAGAAAGCCCTGCGCGGACTGGAAATCGGCGTCGACGGATTGGACGAAAAAACGACGGACATTGAAATTATCGCCGCCGAGCTGAGCGATCCTGGTCCGGATCGCATCTGGTATGTTGCAGACGCTCTACGTTGCGGGATGCCGCTGGACGAAATACATCAACATAGCCGTATCGATCACTGGTTTCTTGCCCAGATCGAGGATCTGGTCAAACAGGAGCAGGCTCTCGCCGAAATTGAGCTGGACAAGATTGACGCAGCCTGGCTGCGCAGACTCAAACGCAGCGGTTTTTCCGACCGACGTTTGGCAAAACTGATGAATACAACCCAAGTGGCCGTTCGCACCCGGCGCCATGAATTCAACCTGAGGCCGGTATACAAGCGCGTGGATACTTGCGCAGCCGAGTTTGCCACTCGCACGGCTTATATGTACTCCACATATGAAGAGGAGTGCGAAGCACTACCCAGTGGAAGAAAAAAAATAATGGTTCTAGGCGGCGGGCCCAATCGCATCGGTCAAGGCATAGAGTTTGACTACTGTTGCGTTCATGCGGCGCTGGCGTTACGCGATGATGGTTTCGAAACCATCATGGTCAATTGCAACCCCGAAACCGTTTCTACCGATTACGACACGTCGGACCGTCTTTATTTCGAGCCGCTGACACTCGAGGATGTGCTCGAGATCGTGGCGGTGGAGAACCCCGTGGGCGTAATCGTGCAGTATGGCGGCCAGACGCCGCTGAAACTTGCTCGTGACCTGGAGGCTGCGGGGGTGCCGATTATCGGCACCAGCCCGGACATGATCGATTGTGCCGAGGATCGGGAGCGTTTTCAGAAAATGCTTCACCAGCTTGGTTTGAAACAACCACCCAACCGTACTGTTCGCGACTCAGCCGCGGCGATAGCTGCAGCCGATGAGATCGGGTATCCGCTCGTGGTACGCCCCAGCTACGTACTTGGCGGGAGAGGTATGGAAATTATCCACGAGCAAGCAAACCTGGAACGCTATATGCGCGAGGCAGTTAAGGTCTCGCATGACGCGCCGGTTCTACTCGATCACTTTTTGAATGATGCCGTTGAAGTAGATGTCGACGCTATCTCCGATGGCGAGGCGGTGCTGATAGGTGGCATCATGGAACACATTGAACAGGCAGGCGTTCATTCCGGTGATTCCGCATGTTCGCTCCCGCCTTTCAGCTTATCGCGCCAAATACAGGATGAGTTACGTCGCCAGACTTCTGCGATGGCACGCGCGCTAAATGTTGTGGGGTTGATGAATGTGCAGTTTGCCATCCAGGGTGATACGGTATACGTCCTGGAAGTAAACCCGCGTGCCTCACGAACCGTGCCTTTTGTCTCCAAGGCCACCGGACTTCAACTGGCGAAAATCGCCGCGCGATGCATGACGGGTATGACGCTTGCGCGGCAGGGTATTGTCAAAGAAGTCGTTCCTTTCTATTATTCGGTCAAGGAAGCAGTCTTTCCTTTCATAAAATTTCCCGGTGTGGACACCATCCTCGGACCGGAAATGAAATCCACCGGTGAGGTGATGGGCGTGGGGCAAAGCTTTGCCGAGGCCTTCGTCAAGTCGCAACTAGCCGCTGGGGTAAAGCTACCTCTCGCAGGCAAGGTTTTTATAAGCGTCCGGCATGCGGATAAACCGCGTGTGGTTGAAATTGCGCGCAACCTTGCACAGTTAAGTTTTACCCTCTATGCTACGCGCGGTACCGCGGCGGTGCTGAATGCGGCGGGACTGAAAGTGACGCCGGTAAACAAGATGGCCGAAGGGCGTCCCCACATCGTAGATATGATCAAAAATGGTGAGATGGATTTGATCATTAACACGGTGGAAGACAAGCGAAGCGCAATTCACGATTCCTATTCGATACGTCATGCGGTATTGCAGGCACGGGCAACGTATTACACTACCCTGGCGGGAGCGCGCGCCGCTTGTATTGGTATGGCAAACATGCGTGAGCTGGAAGCCTACAGCTTGCAGAAGCTTCACGCAGAGCGTATGCAGTCGCGGGAAGAGGAATATCACGCCGGCGACCATAATTCCGTTTTGCTAACCAGGGATGCATCCTCATCCTGATCATGATGGATGGAACCGATATTGCGAATCGGTCGGAAAACGAATGGTAAAAGGACTATGGTAAAAGGACTATGGGCACAATTCCGTTAACAGTAAGCGGTGCGGGAAAACTTCGCGCGGAGTTGCACGAAATGAAAACCGTGCAGCGGCCGGCTGTAATTGCAGCAATTGCCGAAGCCCGGGCTCACGGTGATCTTTCGGAAAATGCCGAATATGAAGCTGCCAAGGAGCGGCAAGGTTTTATCGAGGGACGTATCGCCGAATTGGAAAGTAAGCTTTCCAATGCCCAGATTATCGACCCAGCATTGCTGGACGCGGGCGGCGCCTGTGTATTCGGGGCAACTATCGATCTCGAAGACATGGCCAGCGCGACCACAGTTACCTACCAGATCGTCGGCGATGATGAAGCCGACCTCAAAGAGGGAAAGATCTCGATTAGTTCCCCCATGTCACGGGCCCTGATAGGTAAATATCCAGGCGATGTGGCGGAGGTTCTGGCGCCCGGCGGCGTACGCGAATACGAGATCCTGGACGTAAAATATATTTAGTGTTTAGTTTCCGCGCACGGGTTTGCCCTGGCGAGCCCGTCCAGCCCCGCGGCTGCGCGCGAGTAGGCGAGCCTTAATATCGCTACCGCCGGGTTTGCGGTTCTTGCGAACGGTTTTAGTTTCAGGTTCAGCCGCGACTATTTTTTCCGGTTGAGGACGGTAGATCACCAGTATCTTTCCGATATGCTGTACCGGCCTGGCACCGAGGCGGTTGCAGATTTCATTCAAAAAGGCGGTTCTGGTGTGCCGTTCGTCGTTGGCAACCTTCACTTTAATCAGTTCGTGGCTTTTGAGTCCTTGATCAAGTTCATGCATAACGTTTTCAGATAACCCTGCCGAGCCTATCCAGACAACTGGCTTCAGCGCATGGGCGCGTGCCTTAAGGTCAGGCCGAGGCAGGAGCGAACGTTCTTCTGACATAAGATTTCCAAAAAATCCCATTTTACGTGATGAAGCGCTCCAAAACCAGTAAAGCCTGGATGAGAGAGCATGTAACCGATTTTTTTGTCAAGCAGGCAAAGAAAGAAGGCTATCGTTCGCGTGCTGCGTATAAACTGATCGAAATCGCAGAGCGTGATCATTTGCTTGCGCCGGGTATCACCATAGTTGACCTGGGGGCGGCCCCGGGGGGATGGTCGCAAGTAGCGATCGAAAGGCTGGGGCCAAACGGTAGAGTGATTGCCGTGGATTTCAGGGAAATGTTGCCCTTGCCCGGGGTCACATTTGTCCAGGGCGATTTCACCGAAGCGTCGGTACTAGCGCAACTTGAAGAAACTTTGGGAAAATGTCCTGTTGACCTTGTAATTTCTGACATGTCCCCTAATATAAGCGGCATAGGAATGGTTGACCAGGCGAGAGGGATGCATTTAGCGGAGCTTGCCCTGGATTTCAGCTCGACGCGATTGAACTCTGGCGGCAATTTTCTCGTCAAAGTGTTTCAGGGTTCCGGTTTTGATGAGTTTTTACGCATTATGCGTGGGTCATTCAATCGAGTGGTGACACGTAAACCGGGTGCATCGCGCGGCCGCAGCTCGGAACTCTATCTCCTGGGGTTGGGGAAGCATGACTGAATTTCAACCGAAAACAACAAGATGACGGGCTTTGAAGACAAAGGGCGCACGACGGCATATCGCTATTATAAATCTCCAAATGGGTTTAGAATGAAACATTCAAGGATTTTGACGGCGCAAGCCAAGGAGCTATCTTGAACAATCTCATTAAAAACATGGCCATCTGGCTGGTGATCGCCCTCGTGTTGATGACGGTGTTCAACCAGTTCAGTACGCGGCAGTCGGCCCAGGCGCCGATGGAATATTCACAGTTCATCGACGAAGTGAAGCAGGGCAGGATCGCCAAAGTTACCATCGAGGGCCGCACGTTGAAGGGGACCAAGTCTGATGGCAGGCGTTTCGTCACCTATACGCCCTCCGATCCCTGGATGGTGAGCGATCTTCTCAAGGCTGGAGTCATTATTGATGCCAAGCCCGAGGAGGAGCCGTCGTTGTTGATGAACATTTTTGTTTCCTGGTTCCCCATGCTGCTGCTGATCGGGGTATGGATTTTCTTCATGCGCCAAATGCAGGGAGGTGGGCGCAGTGGCGGCGCTTTCTCCTTTGGAAAAAGCAAGGCGCGGATGCTGGATGAGTCCACCAATCAAGTTACGTTTGCTGACGTGGCGGGTTGCGAGGAAGCGAAAGAAGAGGTTTCCGAATTGGTCGAATTCCTTCGCGACCCCAGTAAATTCCAGAAACTGGGGGGACGCATTCCCCGCGGTGTTTTAATGGTGGGGAATCCCGGTACCGGGAAGACGCTTCTGGCGCGTGCGATCGCTGGCGAAGCCAAGGTACCGTTCTTCAGTATTTCTGGTTCTGATTTTGTGGAAATGTTCGTTGGCGTGGGTGCCGCGCGGGTGCGCGACATGTTCGAGCAGGCCAAGAAGCACGCGCCTTGCATAATTTTTATCGATGAGATCGACGCCGTCGGTCGTCAACGGGGCGCGGGGCTCGGGGGAGGCAACGATGAACGCGAACAGACGCTGAATCAATTGCTGGTCGAAATGGACGGGTTCGAAGGGACGGCAGGCGTCATTGTAATAGCCGCCACCAACCGGCCGGACGTGCTTGACCCCGCGCTGTTGCGTCCCGGCCGTTTCGACCGTCAGGTAACCGTCCCGTTGCCGGATATCCGGGGCCGGGAGCAGATCCTGCATGTTCACATGCGCAAGGTGCCCATCGCCCCCGATGTCCATGCAGAAATTCTCGCCCGGGGCACGCCCGGAATGTCAGGCGCAGATCTCGCCAATCTTGTGAATGAGGCCGCGCTGTTCGCCGCACGCAGCAACAAGCGTCTGGTTGATATGGAGGACTTCGAACGGGCCAAGGACAAGATTTTCATGGGTGCTGAACGTAAGTCCGTTGTGATGCCGGAACGCGAACGGCGCAATACCGCATACCATGAATCGGGACATGCGGTTGTAGCCCAACTGCTGCCTAAAACCGATCCAGTGCATAAGGTTTCCATCATTCCGCGTGGTCGCGCGCTTGGGGTGACGATGCAGTTGCCAACCGAAGACCGCTTCAGTATGGATCGCGAGGAAATCCTGCAGAACATCGCCGTACTTTTTGGAGGTCGAATCGCCGAGGAGGTATTTATGGGTCAAATGACCACCGGCGCATCGAACGACTTTGAGCGCGCGACGGAAATGGCCAGGCGCATGGTCACGCAGTGGGGGATGTCTGACTCGCTGGGTCCGATGGTATATGGCGAGAACGAGGGCGAAGTCTTTCTGGGTCGCTCGGTTACCACACACAAGAACGTCAGCGAAGCCACTATGCAGAAGGTAGATATTGAAATTCGCCGTATCATTGATGCGCAGTATGGCCTGGCACGCAGGCTGATTGAGGAAAATCGGGACAAGATCGAAGTCATGACCAGAGCCCTACTGGAATGGGAGACCATAGATTCCGAGCAAATCGGCGACATTATGGAAGGTCGTGAGCCGAGGCCGCCGAAGCCTTCCAAACCTGCGTCGACTCCTCCCAAGGATAATACGCCTCCAGCGGCGCCGGCAACGGCGGCCACGCCAGCACAGGAAGCATGACCGTTTAGTGATGAAACCTTTTTGATTCAGAGAAAGGCGGGGTTTGTCCCCGCCTTTTTTAATTGGCGCGTTCATAACCGGTCTAAATTTATATGTCGCCAATGCAGCGATTGGCCAGCGCCTCCTCCCTTCACCCGCTCGTGATGGGAATCATCAATGTCACCCCCGACTCGTTTTCTGACGGCGGCCTGTGCAATACGTTACCGCATGCGCTTCGGCACGCGGCGCGGTTGATTGAACAAGGCGCCGACTGGCTAGATGTCGGTGGTGAGTCGACCCGACCCGGCAGTATGCCGGTAGATGTGCAAGAAGAACTGCGCCGTGTTATCCCGGTAGTGGAGGCACTCGTCGAAATGAAGCAACCGGTCTCAGTCGACACCTCCAAACCGGAAGTGATGCGAGCGGCAATAAGAGCCGGCGCAACCATGATTAACGACATCAATGCATTACGGGCTCCGGGTGCGCTCGAGGCGGTGGCGGCTGGAGGCGTGACAGCCTGTCTCATGCACATGCAAGGCCAGCCCAGAAACATGCAACTCAATCCTCAGTATGATGATGTAGTGAGCCAGGTAAGGGATTTTTTATTGCAACGCTTGCATGCTGCGCAGGCGGCAGGGATTTCGAGTGAGCAATTGATAATAGATCCCGGGTTCGGTTTTGGCAAAACGCAGATTCAGAACATCCAGCTGTTGCGCGAGCTTGATTGTTTCTGCGAACTGGGGGTGCCGGTATTGGTCGGCTTGTCACGTAAATCCATGCTGGGTAAGATCACGGGTGCGGACGTAAACGACCGGCTCCCTGCAAGTGTTGCGGCGGCGTTGGTGGCGGTAGCCAAAGGGGCATCGATCGTCAGAGTGCACGATGTTAAAGCTACTAGGGACGCGCTGGCGGTTTATAATGCCGCGAACGGTTCAAGCGATGATGGTATCTCTTAGTTTGCCCCGGCGGTGTTTTTCCAACATTGAAGTAAATTTATAGAGCTTTTAGTTCTACCTGAAGTGGTCAAGAATATCGGCGGCCGCGGCATTTATCAGTACCTGCTGAATATAGAACTGTTTTCTTGGACCGGATCAGCTATCGCGACGGAAAGTCGCAACGTTCGTTTAAACCTTCGCTTCTTCTTCTCAATCTTTTTTCGGTTTTTTGAAAGTGACAAAAAAATATTTTGGTACGGATGGCATACGCGGGCGTGTAGGCGAAACGCCAATAACACCTGAGTTTGTGATGCATCTTGGTTATTCAGCCGGCAAAGTGCTGGCGGCAGCCGATTGGCATCTTTCAAAGGGGGAACGCCCGGCGGTACTGATCGGGAAGGACACGCGGATATCCGGTTATATGCTTGAGTCGGCCCTACAGGCAGGCCTCTCAGCTGCCGGGGTGGACGTGCTGCTATCGGGGCCCACTCCAACCCCGGCAGTCGCATATCTGACCCGCGCCTTGCGGTTGCAGGCCGGTATCGTTATTTCGGCTTCGCATAACCCATTTGAAGATAATGGTATCAAGTTCTTTTCCGCGCTGGGCACCAAGCTTCCTGATGAGGTAGAGCATGAAATAGAGTCGGGGCTGAATGCGCCTATACGCACGATGCCGTCAGCTCAGCTTGGCAAAGCACGGCGTGTTAATGACGCCCGGGGGCGATACATTGAATTCTGCAAAAGCACGTTTCCGAATCACCTTGATCTTCGCGGATGGCGAATAGTGGTCGATTCTGCTCATGGCGCCACCTATCAGATTGTAGGTCCCGTGCTGCATGAGCTGGGCGCTGACGTGGTTGCGATTGGGGCTCAGCCGGACGGCCTTAACATCAATTATGAATGTGGCGCAACGCACAGCGCTTCAATTCAGGAAGCAGTCATTCGGCACCAGGCGGATCTCGGCATTGCGCTCGATGGCGATGGGGACCGAGTTGTAATGGCGGATAAAAAAGGTGTTTTATATGATGGCGACAGGCTGATCTATATTATTGCGCGGCATCGACAGCAAAAGGGAACTCTCAGGGGGGGAGTGGCTGGCACACTCATGACCAATCTGGCAGTGGAAAACGGCCTGAAGAAAAGAAATATTCCATTTGCTCGAGCCAACGTCGGTGACCGATATGTATTGGAGCTATTGCAAAAAAATGGCTGGCAACTTGGTGGCGAAGGCTCAGGCCATATTATTTGTCTCGACAAGCACACCACGGGTGACGGAATTATTTCCGCGCTACAAGTTCTGTACGCCATGCGCGACTCGGGCAAAAGTTTGGCCGAACTCGCCCGCAGCGTCACCCTTTATCCGCAGCAGCTCATCAATGTGAAGGTTCCGAAAGGATTTGACTGGCGTGCCGACGGAATAATCGAGGCGGCACAGGCAGAAGCGGAGCGTGACCTTGATACAAGCGGTCGAGTCCTTCTACGTGCTTCAGGCACCGAGCCTCTTGTGCGTGTAATGGTAGAGGGCGAATCGGGGCAGAAAGTGAAATTTTGGGCGGAAAAAATCGCCGATGTGGTTCGTCATGCTGCAGTTGGCGATGAGTCGCGCGCACTATAGCTCCGAATCAGGAAAGCGCTGCCAATTGGAACATGCGCCGAACTGCCTTCGAGTCGTCTCGTGCAACAGTTAAATTGTCGAAACGCGCTTGCAATGTGAGCGGTCACTTGCTGGCGGGAGCCTCATCCCCTATTACGCATATCACGAAATGGTAATATTTATGAGATAGGATAACTAGCCGCCAAGAAAGATATCTGACCAAAAAGGGGATTTAAATGTTGAAACTGCCAAACAGTAAACAGCTTAGGCTGTCAGCTGTATTCGTGACGCTGATGACGTCTGTCAACACAGCGAGTGCCGATGTTGTAAAAATCGACGGCTCCAGTACCGTCTTTCCGATCACGGAAGCGGTGGCGGAAGATTTTCAAAAAGAAAAAAAGGGCGCTGTTAGGGTCACTGTTGGCATTTCGGGCACCGGTGGCGGTTTCAAGAAGTTCTGCCGGGGCGAAATCGATATCGTCGATGCCTCGCGGCCCATTCTGAAAAACGAAATGGAAGCCTGCAAGGCGGCTGGTGTGCAGTACGTTGAAATGCCGGTTGCATTCGACGCCCTGACAGTAGTGGTAAATCCAAAAAACGGTTGGAGCAAGTCGATTACCATCGAGGAGTTGAAGAAAATGTGGGAGCCGGCGGCCCAGGAGAAAATCACCAAATGGAGCCAGGTGAACCCGGCATGGCCCGACGAGCCGCTCAAGCTTTACGGGGCCGGGGCGGATTCAGGCACTTTTGACTACTTTACCGAGGCGATCGTTGGTAAGGCGAAATCGAGTCGGGGCGACTTTACGGCATCCGAGGACGACAATGTATTGGTACAAGGGGTCGCAAGCGACAAGAGCGGGCTCGGTTTTTTTGGTTTCGCTTACTATGTCGAAAATCAGAAAAAGGTTAAAGCGGTTGCCGTCGACGGGGGCAAAGGGCCCGTGCTGCCATCGGTGAAAACAGTTGAGGATGGGTCCTACCAGCCATTGTCCCGCCCTATTTTCATTTACGTGAACATCAAGTCGGCCGATAAACCAGAGGTCAGACAGTTTATCGAGTTTTATATGAAAAACGCCGAAGCACTGGTTAAAGAAGTAAAATTTTTCCCGCTGCCGGCTCAAGCCTATGCAATGAACCTGGAGCATCTTAACAAAAAGAAACTGGGAACCGTGTTCGGCGGCAAGTCTGAAATAGGCCTCAGAATCGAGGAACTATTAAAACGCGAGGCCAACTTATAATCCCACCGTGCAGGATCAGCATGTGCCCCCGCAGTCTACTGGGGGAAAGCGTTTTTTGAGGGAATGGCTAAGTCGTGGACTTAGCCTTCTCGCAGCCGTTTCCCCTGGTCTCTCACTACTCTGCTTTTCTTCCCTTATTGCTCGCTCCTTATATCGTGCCCTCCGTTGCCGTTTTTCGCTAGACTTGATGAGGCAAATTCTCTCACAGTGCCGCCTCACCGATTACTTGACTGATCGTTATAGCTGGGTCAATCTATAGGTCGAAGCCGGGTTTGTTTTGGGCTGATGACGAGGGGGTCGGTTGGGGACGCTGGTGGCGATACTTGCCCCGACTCTGTAAAATCGCAAAATCCGCTAGGGCTAGGACTTGATTTACTTTTATCACAAGGAAGATCTGTGACTGTCGTTCGTTTGCCGGATGGTTCGGAACGCAAGTATGAACACCCCGTGACGGTGGGTGAAGTCGCTGCATCAGTTGGACCGGGACTGGCCCGTGCCGCGCTGGCCGCGAAAGTGAATGGCAAGCTCGTGGATATTTCCAGCCGCATCGAAACCGATAGCGATGTCAGTATTGTTACCGAAAGAGATGCGGAAGGGCTGGAAGTAATTCGCCATTCTACTGCGCACCTGCTTGCTCATGCCGTAAAGGAATTGTTTCCGGAAGCGCAGGTCACGATCGGCCCGGTGATTGAGGATGGTTTTTACTACGATTTTTCGTATATACGGCCGTTTACCCCCGAAGATCTCGCCGCAATCGAGAAACGTATGGCCGAAATCAGCTCCCGCAATCTCAAAGTGGAACGCAAGATTTTGGATCGCTCCGACGCTATCAATTTTTTCAAAAACCAGGGTGAGCACTATAAGGCCCAAATTATTGAGGCTATACCGGGCGACGAGGATGTTTCTCTTTATTCTCAGGGAAATTTTACTGATTTATGCCGGGGACCGCATGTTCCCACCACCTCCAGACTCAAGGTCTTCAAGTTGATGAAGCTTGCCGGCGCCTACTGGCGAGGCGACTCGCACAACGAGATGCTGCAGCGGATTTATGGTACGGCTTGGACAAGAAAAGAAGACCAGGACGCCTATCTCCGCCGCCTTGAAGAGGCTGAAAAGCGTGATCACCGCAAGCTTGGCAAGCAACTCGAGCTGTTCCATATGCAGGAAGAGGCGCCCGGCATGGTGTTCTGGCATCCGAAAGGCTGGGTTATTTGGCAGCAGGTCGAACAGTATATGCGGGAGATATTTCGCAATCACGGTTATCTGGAGATAAGAACCCCATCCGTGCTGGACAAAGGTCTCTGGGAACGGTCAGGACACTGGGAAAATTTTCGCGACAATATGTTTATTACCCAGTCCGAAGAGCGCGAATTTGCCGTTAAGCCAATGAACTGTCCGGGTCATGTCCAGGTGTTCAAGCAGGGATTGAAGAGCTACAGGGAACTACCGTTGCGGCTAGCGGAGTTTGGATCATGTCACCGCAATGAGCCATCCGGGGCGCTGCATGGGATTATGCGAGTGCGAGCGTTCACCCAGGATGATGCACATATTTTTTGCGCCGAATCACAGGTGCAGGATGAGGCGGTGAAATTCATTGACCTGCTGCAGAAGGTTTACAGCGATTTCGGTTTTCAAGAAGTGCTGGTGAAGCTTTCGACCCGTCCCAAAAAGCGTGTAGGGACGGAAGAGCAATGGGACAAGGCGGAGGCGGCGCTGCAATCAGCCTTGGAGAAAAAGAATTTGCCTTGGGACGTCCAACCCGGTGAGGGGGCTTTTTATGGGCCCAAAATCGAGTTTTCGCTCAAGGACAGCATTGGCCGCGTATGGCAATGTGGTACCCTGCAACTTGATTTCTCCATGCCGGAGCGACTAGGGGCCGAATATGTAGCCGAGGACAATTTCCGCAGGACTCCGGTAATGCTTCATCGTGCGATTCTCGGATCGGTCGAACGTTTCATCGGGATTATTATTGAACACTACGCTGGAGCTCTGCCGGCGTGGCTCTCTCCCGATCAGGCAGCAGTGCTTAACATATCGGACGGACAAGCGGATTATGCGCGGAAAGTGGCCGAGGAGTTGCGTGGGCACGGAATTCGCGCGTTTGCAGACTTGAGAAATGAGAAGATAACCTATAAAATACGAGAGCATAGCCTGAAGAAATTGCCCTACCAGATTATCGTGGGTGATAAAGAAGTTGCCGCGCAAACGGTCGCGGTGCGAGCGCGAAATGGGATCGATCTTGGCCA
>Ga0111539_10008772_pt1 | contig 12820 bp, 11 predicted proteins | sample RhiMethybrSRZTD1_FD_79667 | JGI IMG/M metagenome (GOLD analysis project Ga0111539, IMG submission 79667) | Populus rhizosphere microbial communities from Tennessee, USA - Rhizosphere MetaG P. TD hybrid SRZTD1 (version 2) (version 2) | ecosystem: Host-associated > Plants > Roots > Rhizosphere >...
GCGGCAGCGGGTGGTGATCGCGCGCGGGCGGTGCTAGCGTCCTCCGCGGCCCCCACAGCCAAAGGGGAGCATGTGGATTCTCCCCCCGCTCCATATCGCAACTGGTTCTCAGTGTCTCCGCTCGGCAAGGCAATTCCCTACACGGGAACCGGCGAGCGGCGTGCTGACGGCGGCGCCAACTTCGGCTTCAAGGACCTCAAAGGTCGGCTCGACCGGCTCGACGAGGTGCCCGAGGCGAACGAAGATCGCGCGCTCGCGCAGGTGATGCGCACGATCAACGGGCCCCACACCGGCGTGTTCAGCATCGCGAGCATGAGCTGCCTCGAAGGCGATCGAGGCCACGTCGTTCGTTCCGGTTATCTCGAGATCGCGTTCAACAGCCGTCACCAGGTCGAGGACGCGGCCAACTACTTCGCGCTGTTCCTGCGCTTGGATCGCCTGCTCGTGGCCCGCGCATTCGACGCCCCCGCCGAGTTTCACTGGCAGCTGTGTCCGGCGCATTTCTCGTCCGGCGACGTGGCCGGCTGGTCGGTCGAGATCCGGGTCCGCACCGCGCCGACGTCCGATGCGAGCGGGGCGAGCGGGATCTGGCGGGCCGCGATGGAGATGCTGCAGGAGCTGTTCGCGACGGTGCCCGCGGAGCGCAAGGATCCCCTGTATGGCCCGCAAGCCCACGATCCGTGAGCGCGGCCAGGCGGGTGGCTGGGAGTCCGGACTCCGGCCCGGCGGGTTTTGCCGCCGGGGCAAAACCCTCTACGCTCCCGTGCTCACCGCAGAACCCACCTCAGAAGGAGTCGAACCCCGTGCGTCCGCATTTCGGCTTCCGCCTCGCCCTGCTGTCGATCGTGTTCGTTGCCGGTGCCGCGCATCCCGCTGCCGCCGACATTACGGTGACGACCCACTACAACCTGGTCAACGGTGACACGCTGACGCGTGCCAGCTACTACACGAGAAAGCGCGTTCGCGTCACGGCTCCGGATGGTCGCGAGTACATGTTCAACGCGAAGGGCGACAGCGTCACCGTGATCGATCACAAGACCCGCATGTACTGGACCGGTCCTCGCAGCCAGGCCGACTCGGTCGCCAATCGGCTGATCGGGGAGAACCGCAAGGAGATCGCCGAGATCGCGGCCGCCGATCCGGTGGCGTGGGGCGAGAAGGTCAAGGCATTCAACGACTCGATCAAGATCTTCAGTACCTACAAGTCCCGCAAGATCGCCGGGTATCCATGCGATCAGTGGATGCTCACGGCCGGCAGTTACATGACCAGCGAACGCTGGATCGCGCGCAGCCTGAGCACCGCGAACTATGGCCCCGAGATGCAGAAGGTTGTGATGGCGTCGATCAAGGACCCGCTCGGGCGCCAGTTGATGCGGATGATGATCGAGGGGCGCAACAAGTCCGGGCTGCCGCTCGCCGGCGCGGTGACGTTCCAGACCATGAGCCGCGAAGGCAGCTATTCATTCGAAGCCGTGAGCGTGAAAACCAAGCCGATCCCCATGTCCGCATGGGCGATCCCCGAGGGCTACACGCGGATCACGCTCTGAATCTGACGATTCGACCAATCTCCAGGAGGCCGAGGTGAGAGTGAACCCCCGATTTACGATCTGGGCCGTCGCGTTCGCAGTCATCGTGGGCTGCTTCATTCCGATCACCGCAATGGCGCAGGCCGCGGCCGACACCACCGCAGCCGATTCCGTCGCAGCACCAGCGCCCACCACCGCCACGCCGGCGACGACCACTGCGACACCGCCTCCCCCGCCTCCGACCCAGGCGAGCGCCAGCTCGACTTCGCCGGCCAGCAGCAATGAAGCCGGCATGTTCTCCAAGGGACGGCGCCGGGTCTCCGGCACGATCGGATGGGGCAGCTCGCTCGGCGACGACTACCTGCTGCTCGGCATTGGCGTCGGCTATTTCGTGGCCAACGGCCTCGGCGTCGGCGTCGACTTCGAGGGCTGGTTCATCGGCGATCCGACCCAGTACAAGATCAGCCCGCGCGCTGATTACGTCGTCTGGAAGTCACCACGCATGAAGCCGTACGCCGGCGTCTTCTACCGCTACACCTTCCTCGGTGAGGGGATCGACGACCAGAGTTCGGTGGGCGGGCGGGTCGGCGTCTTCTACAAGGGCGCGCGCGGCGGCATGGCCGGCGCGGGCGTCGTCTACGAGCGCTATCTCGATCTGCCGGAGGCGTTCGACGACGACGTGCTCTACCCCGAGGTCTTCATCGCCGTTTCATTCTGACCGAGAGTCTCACAAGCGACGCAACCGCCCGGCACGCGACGAGATCCCCGTCGCGTGCCGTCGCGTTTCAGGGTTGCGCTAGACTGCGGGCGTGAGCGACAGGCCACGGTGGGAACGAAAGCAGATCGCGAGCGTGCTCGCGCTGGTGGCGGTGTTCGCCATCGGGTGTGCACCTTCCGAGCGCGAGTCGGACTACCTCGCGCGGCGCGCCCTGCTCGAGCGCCAGAACAAGGGGATCGGCGAGCTGATCGAGGAGGCGCAGAACGGATCGCTGTTGCCGACCGACCGCTTCCTGATCGGGATCGACGAACAGATCGTCGGTGACCTGTTCCGTTCGCAGTTCCCGCTCGAACGTCCGCTCGGCAAGCGATTCGTCGTCCGTCTCGATCGCGCGACCATCGAGTTCCGCGACAAGTACGGCGTCATCACGGTCGAGGGTGAGGTCTATCGGCCGGCCGCCCCGGATCGGCGAACCGCCCTCAAGGTCCACGGCGGTCTCGGAGACGTGCGGATCGATCCGGTAACCGATCTGCTGACGATCCGGATCGCCATCGACCACGTCGAGGTCCTTCAGGCGGGCGTTCTGGAAAATTTCCTGGGCCGCGCCGGGAAGGAACTGATGGGGTCCAAAGGCCGGGAGATGCTGCAGGACCAGCTGCCGACCCTGAACGTCCCGGTCGGACTCGCACGCAGCATCCAGTTGCCGGCGTTCGAGGAGGGCGGGGTCCGGGTCGATTCGCTCACCGTGCCGCTTCACCTCGCCGTCGAGCGCGTCATCGCTCTGGAGCACAAGCTGTGGGTGACGGTCGACGCCCGGGTCGGAGAGATCGAAGGCGGCGAGAAGGGCATGAACGTGGCGGTCGTGAAGAAGCGGAAGGGCAGACGATGACGGCTCGGTCTGCGCTCGGTGCGCTGCTCGCACTCGGTGTGATCGCCGGCTGCTCGCACACGCCCTCCACCGAGCAGATGCGTGCCTGGGACGCGGACCTCCAGCGGCTCCAGGCCCAACGGGACTCGCTGCAGGAGCGGCTGGTCATGCTGGCCGCCAGCGATCCGCGGGTTCGGCGCATGCCGCAGGGGGATGCGGTCATCGTCATTCCGACCTTCTTCGTGCGCGGATTGATCGAGCGCGTGTTCGACGACGTGGCGGACAACGTGACGCTGCGGCTCAGCGGTCTCAAGGCCCATGTTTCCAAGTCGGTCCGGAAGATCGTCACGATCGGCGAGTTCACGGTCGACGTGAACGTCGACGAGGTGGTCGGAAAGCTGGGACCCGACAAGCCCGACATCGTGTTCGCCGACGATCGCATTCGCATGACGTTGCCGGTGAGTCTGAGCGAAGGGCACGGGAAGTCGACGCTCCGCTTCGTCTGGGACGGTAAGAACGTGGCCGACCTGGCGTGCGGCGACATGGACGTGACGCGGGTCGTCAGCGGGGACGTGATTCCGGCGCGCTACGTGTTGGTGGGAACGCTGCAGCTCGGGATGCGCGGGAGCCAGATCGTGTGCACGCCGAAGTTCCCCGAGACCCGGATCCGCATCCGCGTCGCGCCGTCGAAGCAGTCATGGGCGATCATCGATTCGCTGCTGGCGGAACAACAGGGAGTGTGCGGATTCGTGCTCGACAAGGTCGACGTTCCGTCGATCCTCAAACGCGTCATCGAGGAGAAGGGCTTCAGCGTGAGGCTGCCGGTCGACAAGCTCAAGCCATTCACGATTCCGGCCGGCATCCGCGATTCGGTCACGGTCGGCGACCGGACGATCGCGGTCGCGACGTCGAGCAACACGATCCGCGTCGATCCCGACGCGATCCTCTACAGCGCCACCGTCCGGCTCAAGTAACCGCAATCCGGTCAGTCGATCACGACCACGCGCGCGGTTGCGACCTGCGAGCCATGGCTGAGCCGCAGGAAATACACCCCGGCGCGGAGTCGCCGGCTTTCGCCCAGCTCGGCCTCGTGTTTTCCGGGACCGAGGGAAGCGAGGTCGAGGTGGTCCGCCCGCCTCCCGCTCACGTCCACCAGCTCGAGACGGCTGGACGCGAAGCCGGGCAGCGTGAAGCGCACCCGGATTGCCGAGCCACGACGCGAGGGGCTCGCCGGCGGCTCGAGCCCGAACGCCAGCGAGGTGCGATCCGGGACCCCGACCTGGTTCTCCGGATCCACGAGCGCAAAGCCGCCTTCATTACCGTTCTCGTCCACTGCGCTCAGCTTGTAGAACCATCCGACGTGCTCGGTGTCGGTGTATCCGGTGTCGGTGAGGCTCGCGATCCAGCTGCCCGGACCGGGCGCGAAGTCGGCGGATGCTCCCCGGTACAGTCGGTAACCCGCCAGGTCCGCCTCCGGACTCTCGCCCCAGTGCAGGTAGGTGGTCCCCGAGTACGCGGCCGCCGTGAAGGGGGTCGGCGGAGCGGGAGGGAGATTGTCCACCGAGTAGCCCGAATCGGGCGACGATTCGAAGGCGAGTCCCGGTGTGGTGGTGAGCGCGCGAACCATCAGCACCACGCGATGGAATCCGCCCGCGTTCGAGTCGGCGGGCGTCGGTACCCCGGCTTCATAGTCGGTGCCCGCGGTTGCCGGCACGGTGAGCATCAGATCCCAGCCATTCCCGGCGCGACGGTACACTTCGTAGGAAGTGACAGGAGTTTCCGAACCCGCGGCATCGAACGGGCTGCGTGCGAACGTCAGCTGCACGAGTCCGCCCTCGTCGTCGGGAGTGTCGGTGATGCCGGTGATGGTTGGCGTTGCCGTCACGCGCAGAGTCCCGGTGAGTGACGTGCTGCCCGACCGCCGGTCGTCGCCCATGTACACCGCCGTGATCGCATGATCCCCGAAGCCCGGTGACGAAAGAGTCAGCTCCGCCACGCCGCCGCTGACCGGTGAGGTGCCGATCAGGGTCGTGCCATCGAAGAAGCGTACCGAGCCAGTGGGAGCCCCGAACCCGGGGGGCGGGACCGACACGGTCGCGGTCAGGGTGACCGGCGCACCGAGCAACGCGGGACTCGGGCTTGCCACGACCGCCGTGCGCGTCGGCACCCGCCCGACCAGAATCGACACCGTGTGCGCGTTGGAGTTCGTGATCGCGAGGTCCGGCTTCCCGTCGCCGTTCACGTCTCCGATCGCGACCGACTGGGGCCCGGCGCCGGTCGTGAAACTGACCGCCGGACCGAAGCCACCGCTGCCATTCCCGTGCAGGACCGAGACCGAGTTCGCGCCGCGGTTCGTCGCCACCAGGTCGGGGCGGCCGTCGCCGCTCACGTCCGCGACCGCCACATGCTGGGGATTGGTGCCGGTCGGATAACTCGTCAGGCTTCCGAATCCGCCGTTTCCGTTGCCGAGCACAACGCCCACCGTGCCGTTGCCGCTATGAGCCACGACCAGGTCGCGATTCCCGTCGCCGCTCACGTCGGCGACCGCGATCGCCCTGGGAAAAAGCCCGACCGGGACATCGACCCGCGTCGCGAATGCCCCGCCCGCCGACAACCACACCGTCACGGTGCTCGAGCTCTGAGATGCAATTGCCAGATCGCCCTGGTTGTCGCTGTTCAGGTCTCCGACTGCCACCGCAACCGGTCCGGATCCGGTCGCAAGCTCGGGGCCCCCGCCGGAGCCACCCGCGCCGTTCCCGTACAGGACGGATGCAGAGCTCCCGCCCGCATTCGCGACCACGAAGTCGAGCTTGGCGTCCTGGCTCACATCCGCCAGCGCCAGGCCGGACGGACCGCCTGCGGTCGGAATGCTTCCCGCGCCGGCGAACCCGCCGACGCCGTCGCCAAGCAATACGGAAACCGTGTTCGACGGTGGGTTGGTCACGGCAACGTCCCGATGACCGTCCGCGTTCAGGTCACCCACCGCCAGGGATACCGGACTGCTGCCGGAAGCGAAATCGGTATGGGTGGCGAATGCCCCCGTTCCATCTCCCGGCAGGAGCGACACGCTGCTGGATCCGGTATTCGACACCAGGAGATCCGGGAGACCGTCCCCGCTCGCCTCCGCGATCGCCACTGAGAATGGATTGGATCCGGTGGCGAAGTCGGTCCGTGCTCCGAATTCTCCGGTGCCCTGCTCGAACAGCAAAGACATCGAGTTCGACAAGGCATTCGCCACCGCCAGATCGAGTCGGCCGTCGTTGCGAAGGTCCGCGATCGCAACCGAGGACGGTCCGAGTCCGACCGCGAAATCGATCCTGGGCGCAAGGCCGCCGATCCCGTTTCCCTCGAACACCGAAACGGTGTGCGGGACGTCGTTCGTGACGACGACATCCGCGATACCGTCACCACTCACATCGCCGATCGAAACGCAGGTCGGGGCGGTTCCGGCCGCCAGGTCGGTCCGCGGGCCGAATCCGCCGGTTCCATTCCCGAGCCGGACCGACAGCGTGTTGGCGTCGCGATTCGTCACCAGCAGATCGGGTTTGCCATCGCCGCTCACGTCCGCAATTGCAACCGACGACGAGCCGCTTCCGCTCGCGTAATCGGTGTTGGCGCCGAATCCTCCCGCGCCGTTCCCCACCCACACCCGGACCGTGCCCGAGCTGGAATTGGTCGCGGCCATGTCCACCTTGCCGTCACCGGTGAAATCGGCGAGAGCCACGCAACTGGGTAGAGTCAACGACGTGTATGGGACCTTGGGTTCGAATCCACCCGCGCCATTGGCAAGCAGCACGGACACCTCGTTCGAAATCCGGGCCGCGACCGCCAGGTCGAGCCGGCCGTCGCCATTCAGGTCCGCGATCGCAATCGATACGGGTGCCCATCCGGTCGTGTATTCGGTTCGGGATCCGAATCCTCCCGTGCCGTTTCCTGCCAGCACGGAAACCACCGAGCCGACGTTGTCGTCGTTGTTCGCGACCGCCACGTCGAGTTTCCCGTCTCCGTTCAGGTCCCCGATCGCGACCGACATCGCGCCATTGCCGGCCGCGTAATCGGCTCGGGTACCGAACGCGCCGGTGCCATCCCCGAGGAAGACGGACACCGTGTTGGCTTCGTTGTTCCCCACCACCAGATCGACATTGCCATCGCCATTCAGATCGCCTGCCGCCACTGAAGCGGGCGACGTTCCGGTCGTGCGATCGATCCGCAAGCCGGGCGTGAACGCGTGGACCGTCGAAATCGAGGAGACGGCCGCGAGCAGGGCGAGGGCGCAGGCGACCACCGGAGGGGCGCAAAGGAAGCGGCGCATGGGAGATGCCTCGGGTCGGGAACCAGAGTCGGGGGCCGCGAAATGCCGGGGAGAATCATACCGATCGCCCGCCGGGATTGCAGGGGGGAAACGCGGCAGGAACGGCAACTCCGGGCACCTCCGGAGACCGGGCTCCGGATACCGCCTCAGCTCTCGAGCAGCTTCCGCAGGCGCGCCATGCCTTGCCGGATCGCGTCGACCGACACCGCGCCGACGGACAGGCGCATCCAGCCGTCGTCGCGCTGGAGTCCGAACGCCTGAAACGGAACCACCGCGATCCGCGCACTCTCGAGCAGCCAGCGCCGGATGTCCTCGTTGGTCTGGAGGGTTTGTCCTCCGACGTTGCGGCCGATCAGGTCGAAGCGCGCCGACAGGTAGATCGTCCCCTCCGGCGCCACCGCCTCGACCGGAAGGCCGTGGCCGCGCATCGCGCTCAGCTCGGTATGCAGCAGCTCGAGCCGTTCGCGCAGCTTCCGATGCATGTCGTGACGGAACGCGTGGAACGCATCGGCGTCGTCGAGGAATGCGGCAGTCGCCACCTGCTCGGCCTTGGGCGCCCACGCGCCGACGTGCCCGAGCAGATCCGACATCGCCTGCGTGACCGCCGGCGCGGCGACCGACCAGCCGACCCGCAGCCCGGTCGCGGCGAGCGACTTGGAGATCGCGTCGAGCATCACGGTCCAGGGGGCGACCTCGGGCACCAGAGCGGGCGGCGAGATCGGACGATCGCGACCGAAATCGAGCGCCCAATAGACCTGGTCGTACATGAGGAACACCGGGCGTTCGTTCCTCGCCTTGCGGCGCGTGTTCTCGTCGACGATGTCGCGCGCGATCGCGGCGAGCACCTCGGGATCCATCACCGTCCCGGTCGGGTTGAGCGGGGTGTTGAGCGCCAGCAGCCGGATCTGGGGCAGCAGCGCGCGCACCTGGGCGGGCGTGGGATGGAAGTTCGCATCACGCGTGACCTCGATCGGAACGCCGCGCGCGCCGGACAGGTAGCAGTAGTGGTTGTTGTTCCACGACGGAACCGGATACGCGACCGCCTCGCCCGGCGCGACCAGCGCGCGATAGGTGGCGTAGATCAGCGGCCGCGCGCCGCCGGCCACCAGCACCGACTCGACCGGATAGTCGAGCGCGAACTCGCGCTGGAGGAACCGGGTCACCGCCTGGCGCAGCTCGAGCACACCGTTCGACGGCGGATAGTTCGTATGCCCCGCGGCGAGCGCCTTCTGGATTCCGGTCATCAGCGACTCGGGCGGCGAGAACTCGCGCGGATCGAAGTCCCCGACCGTGAGATTGCAGACCGGTTCGCCGCTCGCGAGCAGCGCCCGCACCTCCGCCGCGATGCGCAGCACCTCGGAGCCGATCAGCCCGCGCGCGAGCGGCGCGAGCGCCGTGGATTCGAGGGCGGTCAGGTCGAGGTCCGTGGGTGTCGGTCGATTCATGTCCTCTCCTTGGAAGTCGGGGCACCGGGGAACCCCGCGCGTCGTGCGCGCAAAGTACCCGCCGCAGCCGGTTCGGTCCACGGTCGGCCGGAGAATCCTCAACTCCCTGTCACCGCAGATGTTCGGCAACGTTCGTGGCCCGGTCGGAATGCCCCTCCGAAAAAACGCCTTGCGGTCGGAACCGCCCGAGTCAATACTGAACCACATGGTTCACTATTCGGATCGACTCGATGCGGCGTTCGCGGCGCTCTCGGACCCCAGTCGCAGGGGGATCCTGGAGCACCTCGGGCGCAGGGACGCGACGATCAGCGAACTCGCCGAGGCGTTCGAGATGACGCTCACCGGGATCAGGAAGCACGTGCAGATCCTCGAGGGGGCCGGATTGGTGACCACGAAAAAGGTCGGGCGCGTGCGGCACTGCACCCTCGGAAAACGCCGTCTCGACCTCGAGGCCGAATGGATGTCCATGCACCGCCAGCTGCTCGAAGCACGGCTCGACCGACTCGGCGAGTTCCTCGAGCGCACGAAAGGAAGCGAATCATGAGCGCGACCACCCAGACCCAGCATTCGATGACGACCCCCGGCGACCGCACGATCCAGGTCGAGCGGATCTTCAACGCCACCCGCGAGCGCGTGTGGAAGGCCTACACCGATCCCAAGCTGCTCGCGCAGTGGTGGGGGCGGGGCAACCAGGTCGACATCGAGCGCTACGAGTTCGAGAAGGGCGGCCACTACCGGTTCGTCGAGCACAGCGACCACGGCTCGCACGGATTCGAGGGCCGCTATCGCGAGATCACGCCGATGGAACGCATCTCGATGACGTTCGAATGGGACGGCATGCCCGGCTATCCGTGCGTCAGCACCGCGGAGTTCCACGATCTCGGCGACGGGCGCACCAAGGTCGTCTCGACCCTGCAGTTCTACACGCCCGAAGAGCGGGACGGGATGCTCCACTCGGGAATGGAAGGCGGCATGGCCCAGAGCTACGCCGCGCTCGACGCGCTGCTGGCACGGATGAGCTGAGCGGCCCTGGAAGAGCGCGGAGGCCCGTCTCCGCGCTCCTTCCCACCGGAACCGGGCGGGAATCGGGACGCCCTCGCCAGCCCGAACCCGTTCCATCGCAGCGGAGTAGCCCAGGCTCCCGAGAATCGCCCGGGTGCTTTTCGCGCCCCCCGGGAACACCACCGACCATCCCGGCGTATTCCGATCGAGCGCTCACCAGAACTTGACCGGGACGGGAGTGCGCGGAGCTATGATCCCCGCGTAGGCCGTACACCCAACCCAAACCGGTCGACTCCCCGCGGCGCGGTCAGGATCCTGCCTGCCCAATGGAAGACAGAGTCCGCGGTCGAGACATCATTTCCCAGATCCTCGAGAACATGCGCAGCCAGGGCGAAGAGCTGCGCTATTCGACGATCGTGCCCGCCGCCTACGACGTCTATCTCCACCCGGGCGACTACCAGCGTCTCGAGAGCCTGGCGGGGGTGATCGCGGATCAGGCCCGGCGCGCGCTCGACGAAGAGCTCGCCCGTCTCAACCGACCGACCGCGATCGAGGCGCGGGTCCGCGATGCGCTGCGCCGGCCGCGACTGCCGCACGAGCGTTCCGGATCGGCGTGGGAGATCCGGTTGATCGCGGATCCCAACGACGAGCTGGTGCCCGGCGACATCCTGGTCGACTCGACTCTGATCGTTCCCGAGAACGAGAGCCTGAGCGGCAGCCGGACGCGCCGCATCCTCACCACGCGCCGCGGCGACCACTTCGACCATCGTGAGGCCCCGTCGGGGGCGATCGCGTCGCCCGCCGCGCCGGTTGTCGACCGGCCCGCCGCCGCGTCGGCCACCGCGACGTCGGTGCCGACGGTGACGGCTCCGGCGCACGCGCTCGCACCCTGACCTGGCGCGACGAGAACGGCGATCACGTGTTCCGGATGGAGAAGCCGCAGGTGGTCGTGGGCCGCGGCGGCCCCGGGTACTGGGTCGACCTCAAGCTCAAGACGGTCCCCGACGTCTCGCGTGATCACCTCCGCCTGCGCTACGACGAACACGAGAAGCGTTTCTACCTCAAGGATCTCAGTTCGCTCGGCACCACGGTGAACGGCGTGACGATTCCTTCGAGCGTGGAGATGCGCAACGGCGAGAAGGTGGACACGAACCTCGAGGTGCCGCTGCTGGCCGAGGCCGAGATCGGACTCGCCGGCGCAGTCGTCATCCAATTCCGCGCCGAGCCGCAGCCATGACGGTTCTGTTCTCGCTGCGCTGGCTGCTCCTCCTGGTGCTGCTCGCGGGGGTGGCGTGGATGTGCTGGAGGTCGCTCAGGCATGACGCTTCCTGACCGCCTGCACGACAACGGCCCGACCCTGATCGTCCCGCGCGCGCGCGCGACGACCCTGCGCTGCGCCGGAGCGACGCATCCGGGCAGGGTGCGCGATCGCAACGAGGACCGGCTCCACGTCGACGCGGAGCGCGGGATCGTGATCGTGGTCGATGGCATGGGTGGACAGGCCGCGGGCGAGAAGGCGGCCGAGACCGCGCTGCGATTCCTCCGCACCCGGCTCGAACGCCAGACCGGCCGGGTCGAAGAACGGGTGCGCGAGGCGATCACGGTTGCCAACAACGAGATCGTCCGCCTCGCCGCGCACGATCCCGCGGATCGCGGCATGGGATGCGTGCTGACCCTGGCGGTGATCGAGAACGGAATGGTGACGGTCGGCCACGTCGGCGATTCGCGCCTCTACCGCCTCGGCGCGGATGGCATCGTCAAGGTCACGCGGGACCATTCTCCGGTCGGAATGCGTGAAGACGAAGGCGAGCTGAGCGAGACCGATGCGATGCGTCACCCGCGACGCAACGAGGTCTATCGTTCGGTGGGAGCCGAGGAGCACACGCCGCTCGACGAGGAGTTCGTCGAGGTGAGCCGTTTTCCGTTCGATCCCGAAGGCGCGATCCTGGTGTGCAGCGACGGCCTCACCGACCTCGTCTCCAGCGAGACCATTGCGCGCATCGTGAGCGAGAGTGCCGGGGACGAGCAGCGTGCGGTCGATCGCCTGATCGATGCGGCGAACGCGGCCGGCGGGAAGGACAACGTCACCGTCGCGATCGCCGCGGGCGAACGCTTCGCCGCCGCGCTGGCGGCTCCGCGCGAGCGCGGACGCACCGCCCCGGCGGTTCCCGGCGAACGCAATTCACCCGGCCGTTCCCGGAGGACGTTTGCGCTCGGCGTGCTGCTCGGTGTGGGACTGGTTGCCGCGTTTCTGCTGGTCGGTCGCGGGCGGCTCGGGCCCGGTCTGCCGCCGGCACTCGAGGCCACGCGCCCACCGGGAACGTTATGGGTCGGCCCGGGACTGGAATACCGGGTGATCGGCGATGCGCTCGCGGCCGCGCGGGCCGGCGACACCGTCTCGGTCGCTCCCGGCGTGTATCGGGAACAGGTGCGCCTGCCGGACGGCGTGACCCTGATCAGTCGCGCGGCGCGTCAGGCGGTGATTGTTCCGCGCGGCGGAACCGGTGCTCCGCTGGTGGCGGTCGCGGCCGAGGGTCTGTCGGCCGGCCGGATCGTCGGCTTTCGCATCGGACCCAACGATAGCGGCCCGCTCGACGTCGGAATTCGCGTGAACAACGCGCGGATCGCGATCGAGGACGTCGAAATCACGGGGGCACGGGTCGCGGCAGTCGAGTTCCTGGGCGGGAGCGACGGAACTCTGCGGGCCAGCCTGCTCCACCGGAACCCCGGGGCCGGGATCAGGATCGCGGCCACCGCGACGCCGCGGGTGGCGCACAACCTGATTCTCGACAACGGACGCGGTGCGGGTGGATCGCGGCCGGGAGTCGAACTGGAGGACGGCGCCGGCGCGGCGCTGATCGGCAACGTCATTGCCGGAAACGCGGCGGAGGGCGTGCGCGGCGTTTCCCCGGCGGCCCGCGCCGCGGCCCTCGAGAACAACGTGTTCGA
>Ga0111539_10008774_pt1 | contig 12819 bp, 14 predicted proteins | sample RhiMethybrSRZTD1_FD_79667 | JGI IMG/M metagenome (GOLD analysis project Ga0111539, IMG submission 79667) | Populus rhizosphere microbial communities from Tennessee, USA - Rhizosphere MetaG P. TD hybrid SRZTD1 (version 2) (version 2) | ecosystem: Host-associated > Plants > Roots > Rhizosphere >...
CATCTCGGAGATCGTGATCTCGACGCTCCCCGAGGCGAGCTCGAAGTGGGTCGCCGACAAGCTGGTCGACCGCGTCCAGAGCGCGTCGAACAAGCCGGTCGAGCACATCGAGTCCGGGCCCGTGGGGGCCGAAGCCTGATGGAAGCTCACGCGCTCGAGCACGGCCATCACCACGGGCCGCCCGAAGCCCACCGATCGTCCCGGGTCGACTCCCGGACGCTCGGGATGCTGCTTTTCATCATCAGCGAGATCATGGTCTTCGGGGCATTCTTCACGGCCTACTTCTTCATCCGGGTCGTGGGTGGCGCCGATTGGCCGGCCGAGGGCACCGAGCTGCCGAAGCTGATCGCCGGCATCAACACGTGCGTGCTGGTGTCGTCGTCGCTGACGATGCACTGGGCGCTCGAGAGCGTGAAGTCCGACAACCGCTGGGGCCTGCAGGCCGGCATGGTGACGACGTTCCTGCTCGGCGCGACGTTCCTGTTCGTGCAGGTCAACGAGTACGTGCACGTGGGCTTCTCGCCCCAGGATCACGCGCAGGGGACGATCTTCTACGGGCTCACCGGCCTGCACGGCGCGCACGTCTTCATCGGCCTGACGCTGCTGTTGATGGTGGTGATCCGCTCCTTCCGGGGCCACTTCTCGTCGGCCGAGCACCATGGCGTCGAGGTGCCGGGCATCTACTGGCACTTCGTCGACGTCATGTGGATCGTGGTCTACACGACCGTCTACATCATTTGATCAACCCGTTCCGGTCCGAGCGCGAGGCGTTCCGCTTCCTGCTGTACGTGCTCGGGGTCGCGGCGGTCGTGATCGCGCTGATCCTGATCATCCGCGCGCTGTAATAACCCTGTGGTCATCGACCCAGGCCAACTGGTCCTCGTGCTGGGCGTCGAAGGGCTGTACCTGCGCGCGCTCTACGTCCTGCGGGAGCGGGGCGTCGGCGTGCCGGCGGCGCAGATCGTGTTCTGGCACCTCGGGATCGCGCTGTGGGCGATCGGGTTCTTCTCCCCCATCCACTCGCTCAGCGAGGAGCTGCTGTCGGCCCACATGGCCCAGCACCTGCTGATCGCCGACCTCGCCGCGCCGCTGCTGCTGGCGGGGGTCCGCAACCCGGTGCTGATGTTCTACCTGCCCAAGCCGGTCCTGCGGACGCTGGCGCGCTCGGGCTGGCCGCGCCGGGCGTTCCGCTGGCTGCGGCAGCCGCTCGTCGCCATCCCCGTCTTCGCGCTCGTGCTCTACGGCTGGCACATCTCGTTCGCGTTCGAGGCCGCTGTGCGCAACTCGTTCGTGCACGCGCTCCAGCACATGAGCTTCGTGGGGATCGGGATCCTCGTGTGGTGGTCGGCGCTCGAGCCCAAGCGCCGCCGGATGCCCGGCGAGCTGTGGAAGATCCCCTACATCCTCGGAGCGCGGATGATCGGGATGATGCTCGGGATGAGCTTCGTGCTCATCCGCGTGCCCGTATACACGGGCGTGTACGGGTCCGGCGACCGCGGGCACGGGCTGAGCGCGCTCGGCGACCAGCAGCTGGCGGGCGGCATGATGGTGACGGTCGACATCCTCATCATGGTCTTCGCCCTGTGCTTCTTCTTCTTCCGCGCCGCGCAGGACGCGGATCGCGAGGAGCAGCGCGAGCGCGAGGCGCTGCTCACTTCACCGTGAGCGTGCCCTCCATGCCGCCGTCGCGGTGGCCCGGGACCGAGCAGTAGAACGTGTACTCGCCGGGCTTGAGGTCGACCGAGAACTCCGACACGCCGCCGTTCTTGACGACCTCGCCCTTCTCGTTGACGCCGTTGCCCTCGAGCGCGATGTCGTGGTCGGTGCCCGACTCGTTCGGCGACTTGATGTCGAGCTGGCCGGCGGGCGCCTCGGCGTTCGCGAACTGGTAGGCGATCGAGCCACCGGGGTCGGCCGGGATGGTGAGCACGCCGTCCTTGGCCTCGGCCGTGCCCTCGGCCTTCGCGGCGCCGACCTGCGCGAGCGCGCCGGTGTCCTCACCGGGCTTGGCGGCCGCCTCGGCGACGTAGGCCGCGACGTCCTCCGCGTCCTCGCCGGTCACGAGGTTCGGCGGCATCGACGCCTGCTGGCCGGTCTTCGGATCGAACTGCGGGCGGATCGCCGGATGGAGGATCTGGCGGTGCACGATGCCCTCGAACGTGTCCTGGCCGAAGCCGTCGATCCGGGCGCGCTGGAACGCCTCGTCGAGGTTCGGGCCGGTCACGCCGGTCGTGCCGGCGCGGGCCAGCGTGTGGCACGAGCCGCACTTGGCGACGAACTGCGTCTTGCCGTTCACCACGTTGGTCCCGGAGTCGGTCAGCGAGCAGCCGCCGAGGACCGCAGTCGCGGCGAGCAGTGCGGCGAAAACCCCACCTCTCCTCATCGAGCGCGGAATCCTAACCGCTGGCCCCGATGTCGGGCGCCGGGAGCGGCAATCCGTCCAGCTCACCGCGCGCGGCGGCGATGACCGACCGCGCGACACCGTCCCACGAGTAGTGCTCGCGGGTGGCGGCGACGATCGCGTCGCGGGTCGCCGCCCGCAGGTCGTCGGGCGCCGCGAGCCAGCCGGCCAGGTTGTCGGCCAGCTGACGGACGGCCTCGGGGCCGACCTCGAACGTGAGCCAGGGCGTCGCCTCGGGGGGCGCGGCGGCGCTCAGCGTGCGGGCGACCTCGGCGAGCCCGCTGTGGCCCGCGACCACCGGCAAAGCGCCGCACGCCGCGGCTTCGGCGGCCACCATGCCGAACGCCTCGGGGAACGTGCTCGGCACCGCCATGGCCTCCGCGGCGGGCAGGACGTCCGGCAGCTCGGAGTGGTCGAGCCGCCCGGCCCAGGCGATCCGGTCGGTCATGCCGCGCGCGGCGGTCCAGTACGACTCGTCGGCCGTCTCGAGAAACGCGGCCAGGTGCGGCAGCTCGTCGCCGTGCTCGGACCGCAGCGCCCGCACCACGGTGCGGTCCCCGCGCGCGAGCGCGTCCGCGAGACCCTCCAAACCGGCCCGGAACGCCCCGAACCCGACGACCAGCAACCGCGCCCGCGGCTCGCGCGCGAGCACGAGCGGCCACGCGGCGAGCAGCAGCTCGACGCCCTTGGACGCGATCAGCTTGCCGACGAACACCACCAGCCGGTCGTCCTGGGAGATCGTGGCGAGCGCCGCCGCCGCCTCGCCGGCCGAGCGTGCGAACGACCCGCCGCCGGTCTCGCCCGCATCGCCCATCCCACTCAGAACCGTCTGCAGGCCCCGCAACCCCTCTCGCGGTTCGTCGCGCGGTGCGAACCTCTCCACGTCCACGCCGGGCGGCCCCAGGCGGGTCCGCGCGGGCACCGACGGGTCGTCCATCGCGGCCCACAGGCTCTCCGCCGTGTGCCGCGAGCCGACGAGGATCCCGCGCGCGCCCGCGAGACCCTCCTGCGCGTACGGCATGAAGCGCGGATAGGGCTTGACGGTGTACTCGAGCGCGCTGCCGTGGATCTTCACCGCGTACGGCGTGTCCGCCAGCGCGCGGGCGAGGATCAGCGGCCCCATGACCAGGTGGTTGGCGAGCGCGACGTCGGGCCCGACCCGCTCGGCCACTTCGCGCACCGCGGCCACGTTCGCATCCACGTAACGGTCGACCTCGGCATCCGTGAGGTCCGGAAACGGACGCGCCTCCACGCCGTCGTAGCGATCGGCCACGTACAGCGGCAGCAGCCCGTGGATGTTCGGCCGGTAGACCGTCGCGCGCACCGGCTCCCGCCGGGTCGTGATCTCCAGCGCGCCGCTGTCCCAGTCGCCGGCGGCGTCGACCCAGTCGAGCGCCAGCGGATCGCGGTCCTGGCACAGCAGGTGGACCTCGTGGCCGGCGCGGATGAACGCCTCGGCGAGGGCGGCGTTGTACACGTTCGAGCCCGTGCCGACGAGCAGATAGCCGTGGAAGATGAGCACGCGCACGGGCGCGGACTCTACGCGGCAACCCATCGGGACCCCTTGCTAAGGTCACGCCGCAATGGCTTCGCAGACGTATCGCCTGCGCGCCCCGTCGTCGGGTCGCGAGGTTCTCATGGAGGCCGAGCCAGGCCGCGTGTATCGCGACCGGGAGACCGGCGAGGAGCTCCAGGTCGTCGGCAAGCTGCTGCCGCTGGCGCCGTCGCGCTCGCGGCTCCCGTGGGCCGTCGAGACGCTGCGGTTCTGCAACTGGTGCGACCAGCCGGCCCAGAAGGATCTGAACGACTGCCCGACGTGCGGGCGGCGCATGTCAGCGCTCCCCCGCGTCGAGCCGGAGGAGTGATCCCTATGCCGCGCCTCAGCGCGCTCCTGACCGTTGCGCTGCTCGCGATCGCCGTTGCCGGCTGCGGCAGCGACGACTCGCTCGCGCCCCAGGTTCCCGGTCCGCCCGCTGACGTGACGGTCCCGGACTCCGGCCAGTCGCCGACCGAGGCGGCCGCGTCGGCCCAGGACCGCTCCAGCTCGGACAGCTCGAGCTCGAGCGACGACTCCACGTCGTCCGACGACTCGACGTCGAGCGACACCGGCACGACGGACAGCTCGGGCACCGACACGGGCACGACCGGCGACACCAGCGGCGGCACCGCCGCGCCGGACACGGGCACCGACAGCCCGGAGAACGACACGGCACCGCCCGCGGACTCCGACGCCGAGCAGTTCGAGGACTTCTGCGCCCAGAACCAGGGCGCCTGCTGACCCGCTCGTTCGGCTAGTTCTCGGATCAAGCGCGCCCGCGCCGGGGCCGATAACTCACGTGACCCCTCTCCGCCAGGGAAGGCATACCCGTACTCGATTCCACGTCACGCCCGCGCGCTGACCACGCGCCTGAGCCGCTGCATCGCGTCGCACGCGCCGCGACGACGGCGCATACCGTCGCGGAGCTCGCGGCTGAGCTGTCCGGCGTGCTGACCGGCGTGCTCGCGGTCGACCAGGTCCACCTCTTCGAGATCGCGCAGGACGGCGCCGGCGGCGAGGCGGCCGTATCGACCGGCGGCGACTACAGCATGGCGCTCGGGGACGGCCCGTCCGGCGTGGCGCACGCGCTCGCCACCCGCGAGACGCTGGTGGTCCCGGACGCGCTCAGCGGCCAGATCCGGCCCGAGCTGGTCGAGCGCTTCTCGGTCGCCTCGGCGATGTTCGTGCCGCTCGTCCACGACGGCGAGGTCCGCCACGTGGTCATCCTCATCTCCGAGGCTCCGCGCGAGTTCACCGCGGCCGAGGTCGCCGACGCCGAGGCGCTGACGGCGGTCGCCGCGGTCGGGTTCGCCCGCCTCGAGGCCGAGCAGCGCCGCGCCGCGCGCGCGGCGCAGGATCGCGCGCTGGTGCGCGCCGCCCGGGCGCTCAACATGTCGCTGGAGCTGCAGGAGGTCCTGCGCACGCTCGCGCACGAGGCCGCGGCGGCGGTGGGCGCCGATCTCACCGGCGTCTACCTGGGCAACGCGACCGACGGCGGCGTCGCCACCGCCGGCTACAACGTGCCGAACGAGTGGCACGGCCTCGAGATCTCGCCCGGCGAGGGCGCGGCCGGCCAGGCCCTGCTCTCCGGCGAGACCTACGCCACCAACGACTACCAGCGCGACGTCCAGCTCCCCGGCCACCCGGTCATGAGCCGCTTCAAGACCGCGATCGCGATCCCGATGGCGTGGAACGGCGAGCTCAAGGGCGCGCTGTCGGTCGGCTGGACCAGCATGCGCCGGATCGACGAGGACGACCGCCGCACGCTCGAGGCGATCGCCGACCTCGCCACCGTCGCCTGCCACAACGCCGAGACCTACCACCAGGTCCAGCAGGCGGCGCGCACCGACGCGCTGACCGGCTTGCTCAACCACGGTGCGATGCAGGTACGCGTACGTGAGGAGATCGCCCGCGCGCGGCGCGACGGCACGCCGCTCAGCTTCGTGATCATCGACCTCGACGACTTCAAGCGGGTCAACGACGTCCGCGGCCACCAGGCCGGCGACGAGCTGCTCCGCCAGGTCGCCGGGGTGCTGCAGGCCGAGCTGCGCCCGTACGACCAGGTCGCCCGCTACGGCGGCGACGAGTTCGTGCTCCTGCTGCCCGGCAGCGACGAGCACGACGCCAAGGCCGTGGCGGACCGCGTCCGCGACGCCGTGATCCGCGAGCAGGTCGGCGCGTGCTCGCTCGGCGTCGCGCAGTGGCACGAGCCGCTCGAGGCCGACGGCCTGCTCGAGCACGCCGACCGCGCGCTGCTGCTGGCGAAGCGGACCGGCAAGGGCCGCGTGGCGGTCGCGAACGCCGACGTCGAGCGCGAGCTGGCGATGCTGCAGGCCCAGCACGGCTCCCCTGCCGCCGTGCAGGCGCTCGCCGCGGCGATCGAGGAGCGCGACAACTACACGAACGAGCACTCCGAGGAGGTCGTGCATCTCGCCCGCGGCGTGGCGATGATCCTCGGCCTCGCCAGCGAGCAGGTCGAGCGGATCGCCCACGCGGCGCTGCTGCACGACGTCGGCAAGCTCGCCGTGCCGGACGAGATCCTGCACAAGCGCGGCGCGCTGACGCCGGAGGAGTGGACCGTCATGGCCGAGCACCCCGTCGCCGGCGAGCGGATCCTGCTGCGGATCCCGGACCTGGCGCTGATCGCGCCGGTGGTTCGCCACGAGCACGAGCACTGGGACGGCACCGGCTACCCCGACCGCCTGCGCGAGCGCAAGATCCCGATCGGGTCGCGGATCATCCTCGCCTGCGACGCCTACCACGCGATGCTCACCGACCGCCCGTACCGCGCGGCGCTGACGCCCGACGAGGCGACGGAGGAGCTCCGGCGCGGCGCGGGCAAGCAGTTCGACCCCGACGTCGTCGACGCGCTGCTCGACCTCCTCGGCGAGGAACGGCCCGCCGTGCCCGATCGCTCCGCCGGCGTGCGGATGCCCGCCGCGCCGCCGCCGCGGACGCCGCCGCCCCGCGGGCGCTAGCGGTCCGGCCGCCGCGTCAGTTCTTGGGCTTCTTGTTCGGCTTCGGGGTCGTGATCAGCGTCGCGCTGTAGGTCAGCTGCGCGCGGTACAGGCAGCGGTACTGCGTCCGCTGCTGCAGGCGAGTCTGAGCCGTCTGCGTGTCGGTGTCGTCGCACTTGCCCTTGGCGCGGCTCGCCCGCCACGCCGACCCGTTGTCGAGCAGCTGGGTCAGCGCCGGCGCCCAGGTCGGCACCGTGAGGCCGACGACGTAGCCCTTCTTGACCGGGATCGAGGTCGTCAGCGGGAACTGGACCTTCTGCCCGAAGTACGGCTGCAGCTTCTCGATCGGGCTCTGGCCCCGCACGCGGTGGAACAGGCGCTTGCCCCGGCGCAGGATCGTGAGCCCGGCGCTCGCCTCACCGTAGTTGGAGTCGAAGAAGTCGATCTGCCGCGTGTTCGGCTTGCCGAGCGAGATCGTCCACGCGACGATCCGGCCGTCCGCGGGCACGATGTAGACGCTGCGGCTGTCGACCACCTTCGCCTGATATCCGGTCGTGCGAGAGACCGCCAGGCAGGGGCTCGACGGGCAGGTCGGCGTCGCCTCAGGCGGCGCCGAGCCGACCTCGATGATCCGCGCCGAAGCCGGCGCGGCGCAGGTGAGTGCGGCCAGCACGGCGCCGGCGACGATGGTTCTCAGGCGAAGGGGCATCCCGGCATTGAACACGACGGACCGGCCGGGGTTGTGGTGTCCGTCGCAGCGATCAGAGCTTCGTGACGTTTATCGCCTTGGGGCCCTTGTCCCCCTGCTCCTCCTCATAGGTGACCTTCGCGCCCTCCGCGAGCGACCGATAGCCGTCGCCGAGGATGCCCGTGAAGTGGACGAACAGGTCTCGGCCGCCCTCATCGGGCGTGATGAAGCCGAAACCCTTGTCGTCTGAGAACCACTTGACCGTCCCGGTACCCACAGATAGACCCACCTTGCTGCGCGGAGCGGGCCCCGCAGTTGATCTCGGCCGACCGAGTGCCGGCCCTGACGGTGCAGAACGTATCCGGGTTGCGCCCTGGCGCGCAAGAGTTAGTTAACGCGTCAGTTCCTGGGCCGTTGCGGCGATCTCCTCGCGGTCACCGGGCGCGGGAACCCACGGCAGCCGCAGCGGGTCGGTGTCGTAGCGCGGGATGACGTGGACGTGGAAGTGGAAGACGGTCTGCCAGGCCGCTTGCCCACACGAGTTGAGGAGGTTCACGCCGTCGGCGCCGAGCCGGTCCTTCGCCTTCTTCGCCAGCTTCTGGGCCATGCGCGCACACGCCTCGAGATCCTCGTGCGGCACCTCGAGCAGGTCGGTGCTGTGCTCGCGCGGGACCACGAGCAGGTGGCCGCGCGTGGCGGGGTTGATGTCCATGAACGCGACGGTGCGCTCGTCCTCGTCCACGCGCGTGGAGGGGATCTCGCCGGCGACGATCTTGCAGAAGAGGCAGTCCGGGTCAGCCATGGCCGGAGGGTATCCGGACCGTTGTGATCCCCGCCTTTCGCAGCGCCTCGTCTCGCGCCTCGTCCTCACGCCGCGTCGTCGGTCGTGCGTGGCCGGGGCCGTCGATCTCGATCGCGAGGTTCTCGTCCGGCCAGTACATGTCGACCTCGATCTTCGTGTTGACGAGCGGTTCTGGGCCTTGCCAGGTCTCGAGGAACTGGTCCTCGAGCGCTGATCTGGTCCCGGCGGAGCCGGCGGCATGGGCTTGTAGGGCGGCGTGGAGGGTGGCTATGTGCCGCCCGGTCGCCCGGGCCATCGCCTCCCTGGTCTGCGGTTCGTCGAACAGGTCTCGGAACGCGGCCTCGTGGATCACGTTGGCGAGCTGGTAGCGCGTGAGGGTGGATGCCAGGTCCACGAGGGTTCGCGACGGCGTCGTGATCGGGATGCCCTTGTGGATCGTGACGTCTCGCTTGTCGAGGTTCTGCACGCGGTGAATCGTGAATCCCTCGCGCGCGCGCCTCTGGCCCGGCACGATCACGTCGATCCCCGGCACCCAGCGCCGCCACATCTTCCAGTGCGTCGCCGCCGCGAGGTGGCTCAGCGCAGCGCCTTGGCCTGCCGCGAGGACGGCACCCATCCAGACGGCCTCCCGTGACAGTCGGTTGTGGCCCACGGCGTAAACCCCGCGGTAAAGGGAGTGGAGTCGGCCGGCCCGCACGCGCTTGTAGACCGCGGCCCGTGTCAGACCCGCGGCCTCGAGCTGGGCGCTCGTGATCAGCCCGTACTGACGCCGCGCGATCGTCGCTATCCGCGCGTCCACGGAGGGTGGACGACGTTTGTATGTCTCTGGCGAACGTTCGTTAGCCACCCCCCGAGCGTGCCAAAGAATTCGTTGCGTGTCCCTCCCTAATTGCGAACTTTGTGAACCGAATTCGCAACGTGTTGCGCACCCGGTAGCCTGAATCGCGAGAGGAGAGAGAGATCGGCGAAACCGCCTCCAACGCGTGGGTGGCCATCGACGCCGCGACGTCGCCGACGCTGCGCGCCCAGGAACTCAGGTTCGCGTGGGAGCTGTTCCTCGGCGAGGATGACGACGGTGACCCGAACGTGCGGGAGCCGATCGCCGACTCGTGGCGGCGGTCGCTCGACGCCGGCGTGGACCCGACCGGGCGGCACCTCGCGCCCGTGGTCGCCGACGAGCTCGAGGTCAGCGAGCGCTATGCCGAGCATCCGCTCGGGCGGCATGGCGCGCTGATCCACGCGTGCCTGGCCGAGATGGCCGAGGAGGCCGGGTACCTGATCGTGATCAGCGACGCGCACGGCGTGCTGCTGAGCATCGAGGGCTCGGGCCGCGTCAGGCGGCGCGCGGCGGAGATGATGAACTTCGCCGAAGGCGTGTTGTGGAGCGAGCCCGGCGCGGGAACGAACGCGATCGGGACCGCGATCGCGGCCGACCATGCGGTCCAGGTCTTCGGCCCGGAGCACTTCAACGAGCCCGTGCAGCGCTGGACGTGCTCGGCCGCGCCGATCCACGACCCGGACACCGGCGAGCTGCTCGGCATCATCGACCTCACCGGCGACTTCAGCACGGTCCACCCCCACAGCCTCGCCGTCGCATCCGCCACCGCGCAGGCAGTTGAAACGGCATTGAGAATGGAGCTCAAGGAGGTCGACGCGCGGCTCCGCCTCCGCTACGGCGACCGCGTCGCCGCCGCACCTGCCAGCCGTGCGCTGGTGGCGCCGTCCGGCCGGCCGATCACCGCGCTCCCCGCAACGTGGGGGGCAACACGGCTCGCCGTGCCCGCAGGCGGCGGCGTGCTGATCCTGCCGTCCGGCACGCAAGCGATCGCCGAGCCCGTCAACAGCGCGCACGAGGCGTTCGTCGTGCACGCCGTCGAGCGCCGCAGCAAGGCCCGGCCTCTCCTCACGATCGCGATGCTCGGCCGCGACCGCGCGCGCCTGCAGCTGTCCGGCAACGAGACCGAGGTCCGCCCGCGCCTCGCCGAGATCCTCGCGCTCCTGTGCGCCAACCCCAACGGGTACAGCGCCGAGGCGCTGTGCGCCGACCTGCACGGCGACGGCGGCAGCCCCGGGAGCGTCCGCGTCGAGGTCAGCCGGCTCCGCAAGCTGCTCGGGCCCTGGATCGACACCGACCGCTACCGCCTCAACTGCGACGTCGACTCCGACGTGCGCCGCGTCGAAGGCCTGCTGGCCGCCGGCCGCGTGCGCGACGCCGCCGAGCGCTACCCCGGCCCGCTGCTGCCGAGCTCCGAGGCGCCCGGCGTCGTCCGCGAGCGCGAGCGGCTCGACAGCTGGCTGCGCCAGGCGGTCATGACCTCCGACGACCTCGAGGCCCTGTGGGCCTGGGTCCAGACCCCGGCCGGCGACGACGATCTCCCTGCGTGGAAGCGCCTTCTCGGCTCACTGCCCTTCCACGACCCGCGGCGCGCCCGCTGTGCCGCGCGCGTCAAAGAGCTGCGCCGCGCCACTGCAACGGACATGTAACGCCCCGGTGGTGCACTGCGTCTCGTGCACCACCATCGTGGTCTGAGCACCGCACGCTCAGCGCTGCAGCTGACGTGGCTCCTCGCCCGCTCGCCGGACGGCGTCCGCGCCGACGAGGTCGCCAGCAGCCTGAACAAGAGCACGAGCACGGCGTACAACCTGCTCAACAGCCTGTGCGACGAGAACGTGGCGGTGCGCGGAGCCGGCGGCCTCTACACGATCGCGCCCGGCTTCCGCCACGCGATCGCGTCGGACGGCGGCGAGGACTTCACCGGCGTGGTCGAGGATCTGCTCGCGCGCACGCACAAGCGCGCCTACGCCGCCATCGTCCGCGACGGCGTGCTGCGGATCGTCGTCGAGCGCGGCCTGCAAGGCATGCCGCGCCTGCCGGGCATGGACCCGGAGATCCGCGACAACGCCCACGCGCTCGCGCTCGGCAAGGTCGTGCTCGCGCACTCGCCGCCCGAGGCCGTCGACCGCTACGTCGCCAACGGCCTGCGGCCGTTCACGCCGAACACGATCACCGTCGCGGACGACCTGCGCGAGGAGCTCAAGGTCATCCGGCGCACCGGCGTGGCCGCCGAGCAGGAGGAGTACGACGGCGACTTCTGCTGCCTGGCCGCGCCGGTCCTGGACGAGCGCCGGCGCTTCCTCGGCGCCGTGGGCATCTCGATGTCGCGCCGGGCGTTCGTCCAGGAGCACGAGGCACTCGCCGAGACCCTGCGCGACGTCACGAGATTCCAACCATCTGCACATGCACGAACCGTTCTTGAACCCGATCGCGAGCCGCACCTAGCGTCGGCCGGAAGCGAGGAAAGGGGGTGTCGGCTTTGAGCCGAGCCAGCATCACGAAGGCACACCAGAAGATTCAGGAGCTCTCGTGGGAGCCCACCTTCGTCGAGCCGGTCGACAAGTACCCGACCGACTACACGTTCGAGAAGGCGCCCAAGAAGGACCCGCTCAAGCAGGTCCTGAGGTCGTACTTCCCGATGGAGGAGGAGAAGGACAACCGCGTCTTCGGGGCGATGGACGGGGCGATCCGGGGGAACATGTTCCGCCAGGTCCAGCAGCGCTGGATGGAGTGGCAGAAGCTGTTCCTCAGCATCATCCCGTTCCCCGAGATCTCCGCTGCTCGCGCCATGCCGCTCGCGATCAACGCGGTCCCGAACCCGGAGGTCCACAACGGGCTGGCGATCCAGATGATCGACGAGGTTCGTCACTCCACGATCCAGATGAACCTCAAGCGGCTGTACATGAACCACTACATCGATCCGGCCGGCTTCGACCTGACCGAGAAGGGGTTCGCGAACTGCTACGCCGGGACGATCGGCCGGCAGTTCGGCGAGGGGTTCATCACCGGCGACGCGATCACCGCCGCCAACGTCTACCTGACCATCGTGGCCGAGACGGCGTTCACGAACGTCCTCTTCGTCGCGATGCCGGGCGAGGCCGCGGCGAACGGCGACTACCTGCTGCCGACCGTGTTCCACTCGGTGCAGTCAGACGAGAGCCGGCACATCTCCAACGGCTACTCGATCATCCTCATGGCGCTGGCTGACGAACGGAATCGCCAGCTGCTCGAGCGCGACCTCCGCTACGCGTGGTGGAACAACCACGCGGTCGTGGACGCCGCGATCGGCACGTTCATCGAGTACGGCACCAAGGACCGCCGCAAGGACCGCGAGTCCTACGCGGAGGCCTGGCGCCGCTGGATCTACGACGACTACTACCGGTCGTACCTCGTGCCGCTCGAGAAGTACGGGCTCACGATCCCGCACGACCTGGTCGAGGAGTCGTGGAACCGGATCATCAACAAGGGCTACATCCACGAGGTCGCGCAGTTCTTCGCGACGGGCTGGTTCGCGAACTACTGGCGGATCGACGCGATGGACGACGACGACTTCGAGTGGTTCGAGTTCAAGTACCCGGGCTGGTACGACAAGTACGGGC
>Ga0111539_10008775_pt1 | contig 12816 bp, 10 predicted proteins | sample RhiMethybrSRZTD1_FD_79667 | JGI IMG/M metagenome (GOLD analysis project Ga0111539, IMG submission 79667) | Populus rhizosphere microbial communities from Tennessee, USA - Rhizosphere MetaG P. TD hybrid SRZTD1 (version 2) (version 2) | ecosystem: Host-associated > Plants > Roots > Rhizosphere >...
GGAGCGCACGCGCGAGATCGGCGTCCGCCGCGCCGTCGGCGCGCGCCGCCGCGACGTGCTGCTGCAGTTTCTCGCCGAGGCGCTCACCCTCAGCGCCGCCGGCGGCGTGGCCGGCATCGCCCTCGGGTTCGCCACCTCGTTTGCGATGACGATGCTGCTCGACTGGCCGACGCGGATGACGGTGTCGGCCGTGGGCCTTGCCTTCGGCATCTCGGCCGCGATCGGCATCTTCTTCGGCTTCTACCCCGCGCGCCGCGCGGCGCGCCTCGACCCGATCAATGCGCTGCGCTCCGAGTAGGTCGGGCGCCGCGGCGATCGCCATGCTGGTTGTCTGCGCGGCCTGTGGCGGCACGCCGCCCGCCCGGTCGCCGGCCGGATCGGCCGCGCCGGCCGCCGCGCCTGCCCCGCTCGAGGGCACCGCCACCCACGGCGATCACAACCCGCATCACGGCGGCGTCGTGTTGATGAAGGGGAACGACCTCCATTACGAGGTGGTGCTCGACGCGACCGGCCGCGCGCACCACATCTACTTCAGCGACGCGCTCCGCGAGGAGCTGCCGGCCTCGACCGCCTCGGAAGTGGTGCTGACGATCAAGGGGCGTGAAGAGGAGCGCATTGCCATGCAGATCGACGACACCGGCGAAAGCTGGGTCGGCAGCGGCCGCGCGGTCGACGCGCCGGCCTCGACGACGGCGAGGATCGCATTCGTGGTCGCGCGCGAGCCGTACTGGATAGACATCCCCTTCAGCCAGGCGGCCGTCCCGGGCCGCTGAAAAAGAGGTCGGATCCGGCCCACGATCCGCGTCTTCGGAGCCCTCGCACCAATTTGATGTGACGTGCATCGAAACAAAACATAACAGCGCTTCAGGTTGCTCGAAACTAGCACCTTGCGTAGCTCGAACGACCATCGGGACCCACACGGAGATACCTTTTATTCGTAGGCGTTTATCGACGTCTTCTGTGCGCGAGTCCATGCACCGTTCGTGCACATACGTGCAAAGGCACTCGAATTGCTCTGTCCATGGGTGCCGTGACGTTAATGTCGTCTAATGTCATACAATGTCCCGCCGAAACGGCGGCTGCTGAGGCTCCAAACCGGATGATTGAAGCCCTGGCGCGCGCCATGAACGCCCGGGATGGGTTCACGCACGCCCATGCCCAACGCGTTCAGCGTTTTGCGGCGGCCCTGGCTGGCGCGGCGAACATTCGCGATCACCGCCTGCTCGAAGCGCTCGACGCCGCCGCGCTGCTGCACGACATCGGCAAGCTCGGCATCCCCGATCAACTGCTCCACAAACCCGGGCCGCTCACCGCCGACGAATACGCGCAGGTGAAGCAGCACGCGGTCATCGGCGCCGACATTCTCTCAGCAATGCCTTTCCCCGGGCCGTTGGCCCTGATCGTCCGGCACCATCACGAAAACTGGGACGGCACCGGCTATCCCGACGGCCTGCGCGGCGACGCGATCCCCCTCGGCGCGCGCGTGCTGGCCATCGTCGACTGCTACGACGCGCTCACCTCGGACCGGCCCTACCGCCGGTCGCTGTCGCACGAGCGGGCGACGGCGATGATTCTCGAGCGCCGCGGCACGATGTACGAACCGGAAATCGCGGACGCGTTCCTGCGGATCGTCGCCGGGCTGCACCAGGCTCCCGACCGCGAACGCGCCGGCGCGGCGCCCACACGGGCGTCCGGACCGCGACGGCTGGCGAGGGTGATATGAGTGCGTTGAAGTCCGACCTGCCCACTTTCTCCGCCCTGCCGGCGGCGACGCGGAGCTACGTGGCCGCGGTGGTATTCCTCGGCGCGGCGTGCGTCGTCGCGGCGGCGGCGCACCTGCGGCTCGAGCATCCGTGGCTCACCGCGGCGCTGCTCGGGCTGGCCATCGGCACCTCGGCGGCGAAGATCGAGCTGCCGCTGGGCCGCAGCCACTCGACGCTCTCGCTCTCGCACGCCGTGAACTTCTGGGCGCTGTTCGCGCTCGGCCCGGCGGAAGCGGTGTGCATCGCGACGCTCAGCGCGTGGGCCCAGTGCACGCTGCGGGTCGGCGGCCGCAACCCGATGCACCGGATTCTCTTCAGCATCGGCACCCTGACGGTGACCACCGCCGCGGCGGCGATGCTCTCCTCGCTGGTGATGGGCGCCGGCGCGCCCGAAGTGGCGAAGCTGCTGCGCACGGCGGCGATCGTCGCGCCCTTCTACTTCTTCCTGAACACCTCGATGGTGGCGGCGGTGATCGCGCTGTCGACGCGGCAGGGGATCGTCACGGTCTGGCAGCGCAACTTCCTCTGGAGCGCGCCGAGCTACCTGGCGGGCGCGGCGCTGGCGGCCTTTGCCACCGCCTCGTCGTCGCAGAACTGGTCGGGGTGGATGGCGCTGCTGGCGGTGCCGCTCTATCTCATCTTCCGCAGCACGGCGACGGTGGTTGCGCGGCTGCGCGAGGAGCAGGCCGAAACCAGGCGCGCGATGGACGTCCAGCTGGCGACCATCGAGGCGCTGGCGCTGGCGATCGAAGCCAAGGCGGGCTGCACCCCCGAGCACATCCGCTCCATCCAGCAGCATGCGGCGCTGCTCGCCGAAGGCTCCGGCATGTCGGACCGCGACGTCCAGGGCGTGCGCACCGCGGCGCTGCTCCATGACATCGGCAACATGGCGGTGCCCGAACACATCCTGTCGAAGCCGGACAAGCTGACGCCGGAAGAGTTCGAGCGCGTGAAGATCCACCCGCGCGTCGGCGCCGACATCCTGAGCGGCGTCTCGTTCGGCGCGCCGGTGAGCGAGCTGGTGCTGTGCCACCACGAGCGCTGGGACGGCCTCGGCTACCCGGCCGGCCTGCGCGGCGAAGAGATTCCGATTGGCGCGCGCATCCTGGCGATCGCCGACTGCTACAGCACCCTGCAGGCCGATCGGCCCTACCGTCCGGCGCGGACGCAGACCGAAGCGGTCGCCGTGCTGCGCGAGTACGCGGGTACGGCGTTCGACCCGACGCTGGTCGACATGCTGATCGCGCACGTCGAGGCCTCGGCTGAAAGCACCGCGGCGGTGGTCACCGAGACCAGCTGGACGCAGGACGAGCCGCTGGCGCTGCAGGACATCGCCGGCGCGCACCGCGAAGAGCAGACGCTCTACGAGATCGCGCAGGCGCTGGGCTCGAGCCTCGGCGTCGTCGAAGCGATGGCGCTGATCCAGGAGAAGGTCAACCGGCTGGTACCGTTCACGACCTGCGCGCTCTTCCTCGGCGACGACGAGCAGGGTTATGTCTGCCGCTACGCGCACGGGCCAGGCACCGAGGCGCTGTTCAAGTGGACGCCGAAGTCGTGGAGCGACATCGCGCTGCGCCTGCCGTCGATGGCGGATGGCCGCGGCGCGCACGGCGAGGACCTGACCGCCCTGCTGCCGTGCCCGCTGACCTTCGAGCGGCGGCTGATTGGCGGCCTGGTGATCTACCACACCGTTCCCGGCTGCTTCACCGACGAGCACCGGCGCGTGCTCGGCCGGGTGAGCGAGCAGGCGGCGGCGGTGATCTACAACTCGACGCGCTTCGAGCAGACCGAGCACGAGTCGCACACCGACCCGCTGACGGCGCTGCCGAACCGGCGCTCGCTCGACCGGCAGTTCGAGGCCGGCCTGACCCGCGCCGAGCGCAGCAAGAGCAGCGTCAGCGTGGTGGTGCTCGACCTCGACCGCCTCAAGGAAATCAACGACACCTACGGCCACGAAGCCGGCGACCGCGCGCTGCGCGCGGTCGGCTCGACGCTGCGGGCGACGGTGCGCCAGAACGACCTCTGCGCCCGGTTCGCCGGCGACGAGTTCATCGTCGTGCTGTGGGACTGCAGCCCCGAGAACGAGGCGCGGCGCGTCCTCGAGCTGCAGACCGCGGTCGGCGCGGCCCCGTTCGAGCCGCGCCCGGGCGTCCGCGTGTCGCTGTCGATCAGCGCCGGCGCGGCGCGCTTCCCGCACGACGGCGCCTCGTTCGACGAGCTGATGGCCGCCGCCGACGAGCGGATGTATCACGACAAGGCGGGCCGCCGGTCGCGCAGCTCCAGCCGCGCCTCCGTCAAGCGCAGCGAGCCGGCCTGACTGACCACCGACATCCCGTAGTCGTGTGATTGATCTGTACGCAGGCACGCTCGCGTCGCGGAGGCCTGTCATGCGGAGTATTCACGGTCGAGAAAGGGCGTCCACGACGCCCTTCCTCGACCGTGTTTCAGGTACGCCGACCCGCCGCGCCACGCCAACGACTTACTAAACAATAGCGACCACGCCTCGATAAGCTGCTTGCAGCGCGTCGATCGCCGCGCTACTCTGGGATCGGCGATGGCTGCCTCAGGCTCACCCCCGGAGCTCTGCTCCCGATTCCACCGCGCCAGCGAGCTGATCGGCCGCCGCTGGACCGGCGCCATCATCTTCTGCCTCCTGAAATCCAAGTGCCGCTTCGCGACGCTGCGCGACGCCATCCCCGAGATCACCGACCGGATGCTGAGCGATCGGCTGCAGGAGCTGGAGCAGGAGGGGATCGTCGAGCGGACGGTGATCCCCGACATCCCGGTGCGCGTGGAGTACGCGCTGACCCGGAAAGGGCGCGCGCTCGGCACCGCCGTCGACGCGATCGCCGAGTGGGCGCGCAGGTGGACCGAACCGGACGGCGTTGAATCGCGAAGGCCGGCACGGGTGCGCCCGCGCGCCTCGTCTGCACGCGGAGCACGCGCCCTCGGCCGGTCCGGCTGAAGCCGGACACTACAAGAACGCTACCGGCGGGCGCGCAGGGCGATCCCGAGCAGCCGTCTCAGCTCGACGAAAGGATTCGGCGCATCATCGACGCGGATGTCGACGATCCGCTCGACCGTCGACTCGGAGTTCGGCGGCAGCGGCCGCACCACCAGGATGCCGGCCGACTGCATCCCGCGCGTGTCGCCGCCCTTCGACTGGCCGGCGTCGAGCGCGTCCATCAGCTTCTCGGCCATCGACCCGCTGCCCTTCTCGTAGGCTTCGGCCATCGCCTTGAGCACCTCGTCGCTCGCCAGGGTGTTGCCCTGCGCCGAGTAGTTCGTGCCCGTGACGTGCCCGGCGTAGCCGCCGTAGTGGACCGGATCGTTCTTGTCGAAGTTCCGCTCGATCACCCGCTTGCCGGTGTAGACCGCGGACCGCCCTTTCGTGTCGATCACCGCCACCTGCCGCGTGTCGCGGCCGGGATCCTCGTCGGTGATGCGCTTGACGACCTCCGCCGGAGACAGGCCCTGCTCGAGCAGCGCGATCGCCTTCGGGCCGTACTGGCGGTTCGCCGAGGCCTGCGTCGCGACCGCGCCGACGCCGGGCTTGGCGTACGGCACGGCCGCGCCGGCCGCGAACGCCCGCGACTGCACGCCGACGCCCAGTTCGCTGGTTGCCGGATCGAACGCGATCATCGAGAACGTCGAGAACCACGGATCGTGCGAGGGTTCCGCGGCAGGCGAGGTCGGCTCCCATGCGGGAACGATCGCGAGCAACAGCGCAGCCAGCCAGACTTTCACGGCATCTCTCCTCGTCTCTTACCTACTCTTGATCTCTCAGCTTGCGCATGGTGACCGAAAAGGCGCGGCGCCCCGCCGCGGGATCGTACACGATGACCGGCATCAGCTTGCCGCGGATGCGATGGGGATTTGCTCTCGCATAGCCCATCAGCGTCGTGGCGAGCGTCTGCTTCCCTGCGTCCTCGTCCGGGCCAGCAGACAGGCTCGTCAGCAGGTCGTTCAGCGTCAGGCCCCATGGCTCGCCGCGAAGCAGCGCGTCGACGACCGCGCCTTTCACCACGTTGTGCGAGAAGTTGAAGAAAAACGACAGCGGTGAATAGGACGTCGTCGACGGCCGAAAGCGTTCGAACGCCGGCGCCAGCTGGTCGTGGTGGGCTCGAAAGAGCTCGGCAAATGCCGCGCGCTCGGCCTCGTACGGGGCCGCCGATGCCGCCGCGGCGCTGCGCAGGAACGCCCGCGCGTCGGGAGACAACCCTTTGACCACCGCCTCGACCACCGCGTCGCGGTTGGCGCCGCCGTCGCCGCCGGCGGCCATCCGCGCGTATTCACGCATCAACGTCGCCAGCGAGAAGCAGAGCCACGGATAGTCGGAGATGTTGTCGTTGCGCATCACGACGGTGTCGCGGGCATAGGTCGCCTCGAAGCCGAACCTGAGGTGGCTGCCCATGCTGGCGGCATGGCCCAGGGCCACCAGCTTCCGGTGCGCATCGTTCAGGGTCCTGACGCGTTCCAGCAGCCGGTCGTAGCCGCGCTCCTCGATCTCGTAGTGGGAGGTGCCGATGAGCAGCAGCGTCTCGGGGTTCGCCGCGAACTGCTGGCCGCTGCCGCCGGGGCCTTGCAGCAGGCGCAGCAGCTCGCCGAGCCGGTCGAAGTTGGCGTCCGCGTCGCCTTCGTCCCAGACGCGGAGCGAGAGCAGGGCCAGGACGTGGACGAAGTAGTAGTCGAGGAGGATGGCGACGACGGCCGCGTTCGCCGGGCTGCTGCCGCGGAGCTCGATCAGGTAGTTCAGGACGTCGACCGGGATGATGTCCTCGTTGACGCGATCGGCGATGCCGTCCCAGTCGTGCATGACGTGGAAGCCGTCGCGGCGCGTGAGGGCGTCGAAGGTGCGGATGATTCTGCCAAGATTCAATTCATCGGCGCCGCTCTTCCAGACGTTCGAGCGCATGCTGTCGCGCAGCCGCACGAGCGCGGTGCCGAGGTCGCGCGCGCGCGCCACCTCCTCGACGACCTGGCGGCGCCAGCCGCCGGCGAGCGCCCGCTCGAGCAGCGCACACGCGTCCGAGAACATCCGACAGCATCGTAGCCGAAACGTTCCGGATCCTCTTGTCTGCTATCCTCTTCGCATCGCCGACGACGCCTTCTACCCCGACCCGGATCAGAGCGCAGAGCAGAAGCAGCGGCGCGAACGCCACTTTCACGTCGTCGAGACGCCGCGGCTCCGGCTGCTCGGCCTCACCATCATCGTCCTGCTCGCCGTCCTCAGGCAGGCATTCATTCCGGCGGAAGAGTCGTCGTCGCTGGCGCTCGCGATCGTCCTGTTCACCTACGCGTTCGTGTCGTGGGCGGTGCTGGTCAAGTTCTTCGACAAGGCCGGGCGCGTTCGCCTCGGCACGCTGTTCCTCTCGCTCGATCTCGTCACCTGGGTGATCGCGATCTATCTCACCGGCGCCGAGCGGAGCTGGCTGTTCCTCCTGCTGTTCATCCGCGTCGCCGATCAATCGAGCACCACGTTCCGGCGCGCGCTCGCCTTCGCTCACCTCGCGATCGCGCTCTATGGTCTGATGCTGCTCGAGCTCGTCTTCATCGAGCACCGCCAGATCGACTGGCCGCCGGAGATCTTCAAGCTGGTGCTGCTCTACGGCGCCAGCATTTACGTGGCGATGACCGCGCGCACCGCAGAGCGGCTGCGCGAGCGGATGGTCGGCGCCATCCGGCTGGCGCGCGACCTGGTCGCCAAGCTCCAGGCGCAGTCGCGCGAGCTGGAGGAGGCGCGGCGGCAGGCGGAGCAGGCGAGCGCGATCAAGAGCCAGTTCCTCGCCAACATGAGCCACGAGATCCGCACGCCGATGAACGGCATCATCGGCCTCACCGCGCTGGTGCTCGACTCCGATCTCGGCACGGAGCAGCGCGAGCTGCTGACGATGGCGCATGGGTCGGCCACCTCGCTGCTGCACATCATCAACGACATCCTCGACCTGTCGAAGATCGAGGCGGGGCGCTTGTCGGTCGACGAGACCGCGTTCCACCTGCGCGATCGACTCGACCAGACGCTGCGGCCGCTGGCGGTGAAGACGAAGGAGAAGCGCCTGGCGTTCACGACCGCGGTGGCGCCAGAGGTGCCCGACGATCTGGTCGGCGACTGGTCGCGGCTCGAGCAGGTGCTGATCAACCTGGTCGGCAACGCGATCAAGTTCACCGATCGCGGCAGCATCGCCGTGCGCCTGACCGTCGACCAGCCGACGGATTCGTCGGTGCTGCTCCACTTCGCCGTCATCGACACCGGCATCGGCATCGCGCCCGAGCGGCAGGCCGAGATCTTCGAGGCGTTCACCCAGGCGGACGGATCGACGACCAGGCGCTACGGCGGCACCGGCCTCGGCCTGACCATCTCACGGACGCTGGTCGAGATGATGGGCGGGCGGATCTGGCTCGAGAGCGCACCCGGCCGCGGCACGACGTTCCACTTCACCGCGCGCGTTCGACTCGAACGGACCCGGGCCGCCGGGTGAGATCGCATCGCCGCAGTCTTGATCGTGCACGCGACCTGCCCGGTGCGATCTCACGCCGCCGAGGATCGGGCCGGACGCGATCGCGGCGATGCGATCTCAAGCGGCCCCGCGGGTCCGCCTGAAGGCGGACACTACTTCTTGAGCGTCGCGCCGGTCAGCTGCGCGACGGCGCCGAGCGTTGTCTGCGCGGCGTTCAGGCCAAGACGGAAATCCTTGTCGTTGTACGTCGTGTACAGGTCGGTCGGCTGGTGCCACTGCGGATCCCAGCCGCTGCCGATGTGCACGCCGCGCTCGTTCTCGCGCACGCTGATCGAGGGGACGACGTCCATGAACGGCGTCGAGTCGGTGTTGGTCATGTGCGGGCCGACCGTGGCCGGATAGTCGGTCGCGTACTTCTCGTTCGCCGCGTGCAGCGCCCACGCCAGCGCCTGGCTGCCCGCCACCATCTTCGAGTTCGACTGGAACTCGACGTTGACGTCCGCTTCCGGCCGCTGCTCCGGGCTGATCGTGCCGTCGGCGCGCGGCATGCCGTGATCGAAGAGCATCATGTCGTGCTGGATCATGCCGAGCCACTTCGGCTCCGGGTAGCGGCGCGATCCCGGCGGGTCCTCCTTGCCCTGCAGCGCCTGCCGCTGGTCGACATACGCGCGCGCGCCGTTGAGGCCGGTTTCCTCGTTGTTCCACAACGCGAACCGGATGGAGCGCTCGGTCTGGACGTCGGGCGAGCTGAAGACCCGCGCCAGCTCCATCACCAGCGCGGTGCCGGACCCGTCGTCGTTGGCCGCCTCGCCCCAGCCGTGCCCGTCCATGTGCCCGCCGACGATGTACATCTCGTCGGGACGCGTGGTGCCGACCTTGGTGCAGTACACCTCCTCGCGCGGCCCCGGCGTCGTCGGCTGCATGTTCAGCTGGCGCAGCTTTTCGTTCGGCTGCTTCATCGGATCGGTGTTGACGCCGGTTGGCGTGCGGATGCCGCGAGGCCGGCCGCCGCCGGCTGCGACATCGGGGTTGCCGCGGCCGCGGCCGCCTGGATTCGGCGGCGGCGGATCATAGACGTACTTGATCCGCTCGGTCGGGCAGCCGTAGCTCTTGAGCTGCTGTTCGATCCAATCGACGGCGGCGCGATTGCGGTCGGTGCCCTGGCGGCGATCGCCGAACTGCGTCAGCCCTTTGATGGTCGCCTTGTACTTTTCCAGCTCCAGCCGGGAGACGAGGGTCTTGATGGGATCATCGGCTGCCGGCGGCGCTTGCGCTGCAAGGCTGGAAGGCGGGAAGGCTGAAAGGCGGAAAGGCAAGGCGGGAAGGCACAAAGGCAAGAAGGCAAGGAACAAAGGGATCAAGGTCTGAAGGCGCGTCTTCATGCCCGAGAGTCTAATGCAAAAGCATTAGAGTAATCGCGCGGAGGCGTCGTATGAGACGAGTGTCGCAGGTGGCCGGCATCGCGGCCGTGTTGATTTTGTTGTCGCTGTCGGCGCGGGTGCTCGACCGCGCGGCGCTGGCGCAGCGGGCGACGGCGGCGCCGGCCTACCGCGTCGATCCGATGTGGCCGAAGGTGCCGTCGAAATGGATTCTCGGCCAGGTCGCCGGGCTCAGCGTCGACGCGCGCGATCACGTCTGGATTCTTCAGCGCCCCTGGTCGCTCGCCAACGACGAGAAGGCGCTCAACGCCGACGCGCCGTGCTGCCATCCGGCGCCGCCGGTGATGGAGTTCGATGCCGCCGGCAATTACATCCAGGGATGGGGCGGTGAAGGCGAGGGCTACGAATGGCCGGCCGACGAGCATGCCATTCACGTCGACTACAAGGGCAACGTCTGGATCTCCTCGGCCGGCGGCCCGCGACTCCAGACGCGCAAGGAAAACCAGATCCTCAAGTTCACCCAGAGCGGCAAGTTCCTGCTGCAGATCGGCCGCCGCGGCATGAGCAAGGGGAGCCTCGACACCGACAACTTCAACAACGCCGCCGACATCCACGTCTACGCGAAAACCAACGAAGCGTTCATCGCCGACGGCTACGTCAACCGGCGCGTCATCGTCGTCGACGCCGACACCGGGAAGTTCAAGCGGATGTGGGGCGCGTACGGCAACGCGCCGGACGACGCCGCGCCGAACCAGCCGAGCGACGATGGCCCGGGCGCGCAGCAGTTCAACCTGGTGCACGGGATCCGCGTGTCTGAGGACGGCGTGGTGTACGTCGCCGATCGGCGCAACAACCGGATGCAGGTGTTCTCGCTCGACGGCAAGTTCCAGCGCGAGATCTTCGTCGAGCGCAGGACGAAGCTCCTCGGCACGTCGTTCTCGATCGCGTTCTCGCCCGACCCACAACAGCAGCATCTCTACCTCGCCGACGCCGGGAACGGTCGCGTCCACATCTACGATCGGAAGACGATGAATGAGATCGGCGGCTTCGGCCGCGTCGGTCATTACGCCGGCGAGTTCGTCTTTCTTCATGTTGTCGCGACCGACTCGAAGGGCGACGTCTACACGGCTGAGGTTGGCGGCGGACGCCGCGTCCAGAAGTTCGTCAGACAAGCTTCGCGGTAAGATTTATTACTTTCTTATTCGCAGAGGAGGTCTGATGAAAACGTTTACCCTGGCAGCCACGCTCGTGGCGACGCTCGGCGTCCCGCTCGGCGCGCAGAAGAACACCCCGATGAAAGCCGGCAGCGGCGGCAGCGATCACCTGCGCAGCGAGTGGACGATCGACGGCGCCAGCATCGCGATCGAGTACGGCCGCCCCGCGCTCAAGGGGCGCGTGCCGGGCAAGGACATCGATCCGTTCGAGGGCAGGGAGTGGCGCACCGGCGCCGACGAGCAGACGACGCTGGTCACGAACAAGCCGCTCAAGATCGGCACGCTGATGGTTCCGGCCGGCACCTACGGCCTGCACACCATCCCGGTCAACGGCACCTGGCAGCTGATTGTCAGCAAGCGCGCGAAGGGCTGGGGCATCCCCTATCCGAGGGGCGAAGATCTCGGCCGCGTGCCGATGACGATGGGGAAGAACGCGACGCCGGCCGAGAAGCTCACGATCGCGGTCGACGATACGTCCGCCGGCGGGACGCTCAGCATCCAGTGGGGCGAGACCAAAGCCTCCATCCCGTTCACTGTCGGCTAGAAAAGCCAGTATCCCCTTCGCCTTTCTGGATCCCCGCCGAGATTCGTGCAGCGGCTGGCGCCTCGAACCGGGCGCCGGCCGCGACTTCTGGTAGCATCCGCCGGATTACCGAACAGTTTGCCCACGCACAAGGAGGTGCCTGGTGACCCGAACCCACAGGGCGGTTGTCGGCCCGTTACTGGTCCTGCTCCTGGCGGCGCTGCTCGTCCCGCGGACGGCGCTGGCGCAGAAGCCGACCTTCGAGATCGAGGGCGTCGTGATGGATGCGCAGCAGGCGGTGCTGCCCGGGGTGACCGTCACGGTGCAGAACGTCTCGACCGGCCTCACGCGCACGACGGCGACCGATCAGAACGGCCGCTACGTCATCTCGGCGCTGCCGCCCGAAGGGCGCTATTCGCTGAAGGTCGAGATCTCCGGCTTCGCCAGCGAGATTCGCTCCAACATGGAGTTCAACGCCGGCCAGCGCGCGGTCCTCAACTTCACGCTGAAGCTGTCGAACGTGCAGGAAACGGTCACCGTCGCCGGCGAGTCGCCGATGGTGCAGACCACCTCCGCGGAAGTGTCGTCGACCATCGATCACACCGCGTTCGAGAATCTCCCGGTCAAGGAGCGCAACTACTTCCGCCTCCTCACGCTCGACTCCAACGTTGTCGCGGCCGGGACCGGGTCGAACGCGGTGAACGTCGGCGGCGGCGAGGTCTGGAACTTCGGCACCTATGTCGACGGCACCAACAACCACTCGAAGTGGCTGACGCTGCAGCGCGCGCCGCAGCTCGGCTCCAGCGGCTTTGCGCTCGAGACGGTCAAGGAAGTGCAGCTGATCACGAACCAGTTCTCCGCCGAGTTCGGCGGACACTCGTCGGGCGTGGCCAGCATGATCACCAAGAGCGGCACCAACGAGCTGAGCGGCTCGGTGTTCGTCATGGCGCGCCCCGGCGACTGGGACGCCAGGCCGCCGCTGACGCCGGTGAAGGCGCCGTACAACCAGCAGCAGTTCGGCGGCACCGTCGGCGGGCCGTTCGTCAAGGATCGCCTCTTTTATTTCGGGAGCTACGAGCGGCGCCGCGAGCGAAGCCAGGTGGTCGTCACCTCGCCGCTGTCGTTCGGCGAAGTGGTGCCGACGCCGGCTGACGAACACCAGGGTCATTTCAAGGCCGACCTGCGCTTCTCCGAGAAGAACTCGCTCGGTGTCCGCTACAACATGGTCCGCTGGCACAAGGACAACGAGAGCGGCGGCCTCAACCTGCCGGGCAGCGGGTTCAACTGGGACAACAACGTCGACACCGTGCACGGCACGTTCCTCACCGTCGGCTCGCAGCGGTTCCTGAACGAGGTGCGCGGCCAGTACTCGCGCTACACCGACCGCCGCGCCGCGAAATGCAACTGCGTGTCGATTCAGCGCGCAGGCTATGGCATCACCGGCGGCTACGACTTCGGCACGTGGGGCGTGCTGCCGGA